>OLIH01000133.1_pt1 | contig 83452 bp, 72 predicted proteins | sample 1609721 | NCBI WGS metagenome assembly OLIH01 (sample SAMEA4350157, study PRJEB24818) | metagenome | biome: human; feature: gut; material: faeces | place: Denmark | collected 2013-09
CATGCCGACAAGTTCCCCGGCCTGACCACCCCCGATGAGAGCTATCACGGCATCACCTATGCCGAGCGCTTCGGCAAGGAAGGGGCTTTCATCACCAAGGCCACCGCCCAGCTCATGCGTGACTTCGGCTGTGTGCAGAGCCCCATCAACGCCTACATGCTGAACCTGGGGCTGGAGAGCCTGCATGTGCGCATGGCCCGTCACTGCGAAAACGGCCAGGCTGTGGCCGAGTTCCTGGCCAACCATCCGAAGGTGGCCTATGTGGATTACTGCGGCCTGCCCGGCAACAAGTACTACGAGCGCGCCCAGAAGTACCTGCCCAACGGTTCCTGCGGCGTGGTCAGCTTCGGCATCAAGGGCGGCCGTGACGCCGCCGCGGCCTTCATGGGCCATCTGAAGATCGCCGCCATCGAAACCCACGTGGCCGACGCCCGCACCTGCTGCCTGCACCCCGCGAGCACCACCCACCGCCAGATGAACGACGAGCAGCTGGCCGCCGCCGGCGTGCGTCCCGACCTGGTGCGCATGAGCTGCGGTCTGGAGGACAAGGCCGATCTGATTGCCGACATTGCCCAGGCCCTGGACAAAATCTGAGTAAAGGGAGTTTGGCCCCATGCCGCTTATCATTCCACAGGATCTGCCCGCCTACGCAGAATTGTCCAAAGAGAACGTCTTTGTGATGCACAAGGAACGCGCCCGCGGGCAGGATATCCGGCCTTTGCGCATCCTGATCCTGAACCTGATGCCCACCAAGATCGTCACCGAAACCCAGCTGGCCCGTCTGCTGGCCAACAGCCCCCTGCAGGTGCAGCTGACCTTCTTGCAGACGGCCACCCACAACACCACCCACACCCCCCAGGAGCACATGCAGGCCTTTTACAAGACCTTTGACGAGATCCGGGATCAGCGCTTTGACGGGCTGATCATCACCGGTGCGCCTTTGGAGGATATGGACTATACCCAGGTGGATTACTGGGACGAGCTGTGCCAGATCATGGACTACAGCAAGGAAAACGTCTTTTCCACGGTGCACCTGTGTTGGGGGGCGCTGGCTGGACTGTACTACCATTTCGGCGTGCGCAAGGTACATCTGCCGGAAAAGATGTTCGGCGTGTTCGAGCATCACGTGACCCGGCCTTCCAATCCGCTGGTGCGCGGCTTTGACGAGGTGTTCTATGCCCCGCACAGCCGCTGGGCCGGGCTGAACCGGGAGGACATCGACGCCTGCCCCGATCTGCGCATCCTGGCCGAAAGCGACGTGGCCGGTCCCATGCTCCTTTCCACCGAATCGGGACGGCAGATCTTCGTGATCGGCCATCCGGAATATGACAAGTACACCCTGGACGCCGAGTATCGCCGGGACGTGGCCGCCGGACGCAAGATTCATGTGCCGGTGAATTACTATCCCGACGATGACCCCAGCCGTGACCCCATCTTCCGCTGGCGGGCCCATGGGTATCTTCTGTACACCAACTGGCTGAACTACTACGTATACCAGAACACCCCCTATGACCTGGGCAATCTGGAGGCGCTGGGCGACTGCCGGGCGGACCATGCATGAGCGCGCCCAGAATCAGCGCCTGCATTGTGGCGTACTGCGACTATGAAGAGGTATGCGCCGCTGTGCGCAGCGTTCTTGCCCACACCCCTGCCCCGGATTTCCGGTTGTTTGTGGTGGACAACGCCAGCCCCGACGGCTGCGGCCAGCGTCTGACCGCCGAAGATTTCGGCGATAGCCGGGTGGCCGTTCGCTGTCTGCCGGAAAACGTGGGGTTTGGCCGGGGGCATAATTCGGTGATGGAGGAACTGGACAGCGATGTGCATTTTATCCTGAACCCGGATGTACTCTTGCAGGACGATGTGCTCACCGGCATGGCCGCCTGGCTGCTGGACCACCCCGGGGTGGTCATGGCTACCCCGCAGCTGTATTTTCCGGACGGGCGCATCCAGCATCTGCCCCGGCGCAAGCCCACTCCCTGGCTGCTGCTGGCCCGTCAGCTGGCCGACCGGATGCCGGACAGTCCCTTTGCCAAGGCGGACAAACACTATACCATGCAGGATGAGGATCTGAGCGTTCCCCGCCCTATTGAGTTCTGCACCGGCAGCTTTTCCGCCATGCGCACCGATGTGTTCAAAAAAATCGGCGGTTTTGACCCCGAATACTTTATGTATGTGGAGGACGCCGACCTGACCCAGAAAGCCCTGCAATGCGGGCAAGTCTACCTGCTGCCCCAGTTCAAGGCGATCCACGCCTGGCACCGGGCCCCCATGCGGGACGCGGGCAAGTTCAAGATGCAGCTGGTGAGCATGGGCCGGTATTTCCGCAAATGGGGCTGCGGCCGGGGCAAGGTGTGAAAGAATTTTTCTTTTGCCGTGGAGCAGCCCAAAAAGCGCTTGCCAAGGTTGGCACCGTATGGTATAATTACTAACGTTACCGCGGTTCGGTTCCGGGTGTATGCCCCGTATTCGGGGACGCCTTGTTGCCCGCTGCTGTGCCGACGGCCAATTATTGAAAGAGAGGTATTTTCCCATGAGCCAGAAGTCTGCCATTGAAAAGCAGCCCATCATCGCCAAAGCCGCCATCCACGAGGGTGACACCGGTTCTCCGGAAGTTCAGGTCGCGCTGTTGACCGCGCGCATCAACCACCTGACTGAGCACCTGAAGACCAACAAGAACGACAATCACAGCCGTCGTGGTCTGTTCAAGATGGTCGGCCGCCGCCGTAACCTGCTGGCCTATCTGCAGAAGAAGGACATCAACCGTTACCGCGCCCTGATCGCTGAACTGGGCCTGCGCAAGTAATTCTTGGCAAAACGGGCAGGGCGCATTTCGATGCGCCTTGCCTTTTTTTATTCTCTGGTTCCTTCCCTTTTCGTTTCCCCAGGACTTTGGCACACCGTGGTTTGTGCAGTAAATCGAACGCCGCGCCCAAACCGGCGCGACACTGGATTTATTGCTCAAAGCACAGGCGCCTTGGAATATATCCATGAAGGAGAAAACACTATGGCATTGGAATTTTCTTCCCGCAAAGAGACCTTCCCCAACTACCGCAAGTTTGAGACCACTTTTGCGGGACGCCCGTTCGTGGTCGAAACCGGCAAGCTGTGCGGCCTGGCCAACGGCAGCGCCATGATCCGCTACGGCGAAACCTGCGTGCTGTGCAATGTCACCATGAGCGAAAAGCCCCGTGACGGCATCGACTTCTTCCCCCTGAGCGTGGAGTTCGAGGAAAAGCTGTACGCCGCCGGCCGCATTCCCGGCAGCTTCATGCGCCGTGAGGGCCGTCCCGGCGAACACGCCATCCTGTCCAGCCGCGTGGTGGACCGCCCCATCCGTCCCCTGTTCCCCAAGGAGATGCGCAACGACGTCTGCGTGACCATGACCGTCATGAGCCTGGATCCCGACAATTCCGCCGAGATTGCCGGCATGAACGGTGCTTCCCTGGCCATCGCCATGTCCGACATTCCCTGGAAGGGCCCCATCGCCGGCGTAGCCGTGGGTCTGGTGGACGGCCAGATTGTGCTCAACCCCACCAAGGCCCAGCGTGAGGTCAGCGACCTGTCCCTGACCCTGGCCGCCAGCATGGACAAGATCGTCATGATCGAAGCCGGCGCCAACGAGGTGGACGAAGCCACCATGATGGAAGCCATCAAGACCGGCCATGCCGAGATCAAGAAGATGCTGACCTTCATCAACAGCATTGTGGCTGAAATCGGCAAGCCGAAAATTGAGTTCACCCCCGTGGAGCTGGACTACGACCTGCTGAAGGAGATCAGCGCCGCCCATCTGGACGAGTTCAAGGCCGCCATGGACACCGACGACAAGAACGTCCGCGACGCCGCCCTGCTGCCCATCATGGACAAGATTGCCGAGGAGCATCCCGATCTGGACGCCTCCACCCTGGACCTGATCAGCTACAAGATGCAGAAGTATGTGGTCCGTCGCTGGCTGCTGGACGAAGGCAAGCGCGTGGACGGCCGCGGCATCAACGAGATCCGTCCCCTGGCCGCCGAAGTAGGCATTCTGCCCCGTGTGCACGGCTCCGGCCTGTTCACCCGCGGCCAGACCCAGAGCCTGACCATCTGCACCCTGGGTTCCACCCGCGACGCCCAGACCATGGACGACCTGGGCGACACCCCCACCAAGCGCTACATCCATCACTACAACATGCCGCCGTACTCCACCGGTGAGGCCCGCGCTCCCCGTAGCCCCGGCCGCCGCGAGATCGGCCACGGCGCTCTCGCGGAACGCGCTCTGATCCCCGTTCTGCCCTCCATGGAAGAGTTCCCCTACACCATCCGCTGCGTGTCCGAGATCATGTCCTCCAACGGTTCCACCTCCCAGGCTTCCATCTGCGGTTCCACCCTGGCCCTGATGGACGCCGGCGTGCCCATCAAGGCTCCTGTGGCCGGCATCTCCTGCGGCCTGATCACCGAGGGCGACCGCTGGATGACCATGCTGGACATCCAGGGCGTGGAAGACTTCCACGGCGACATGGACTTCAAGGTGGGCGGCACCCGCCGCGGCATCACCGCCATCCAAATGGACATCAAGATCGACGGTCTGACCTACGAAATCGTGGAAGAAGCTCTGGAGAAGTGCCGCAAGGGCCGTCTGTACATTCTGGACGAGATCATCAAGCCCTGCATTGCCGAACCCCGCAAGGAGCTGTCCAAGTACGCTCCCAAGATGTTCAGCATGCAGATTCCCGTGGACAAGATCAAGGACGTCATCGGCAAGGGCGGCAAGGTCATCCAGGAAATGTGCGCCAACTTCAACTGCAAGATCGACATCGAGGAGGACGGCCACGTCTTCATCTCCGCCGTGGATCTGGACGACGCCAAGCGTGCCATCTCCACCATCAAGACCATTGTGGAAGATCCCGAGGTGGGCGCCATCTACAAGGGCCGCGTGACCCGTCTGATGAACTTCGGCGCTTTCGTTGAGATTGCCCCGGGCAAGGAAGGCCTGGTCCACATCTCCAAGCTGGACGACCACCGCGTGGAACACGTGGAGGACGTTGTGGCCGTGGGTGATCCCATCTACGTCATGGTCACCGACATCGACCAGCAGGGCCGCATCAACCTGTCCCGCAAGGACGCCGTGGCTGCCATTGCCAAGAAGCGTGCCGAGCAGCAGAAGCAGCAGTAATTTTGCCGTAAACCCCTTCTGACAAAACAAAACGCACCCCCGTACAGCGATGTGCTGCGCGGGGGTGCGTTTTTCTATGTTTGCAGGTCAGGAAAAGTCGTGATTTCAGAAATAGCTGCCCACGGCGGTGATTTGTCCGGGCAGATCGGCCCGGTAGTTGAGGGCTTCTGGGTACAGGCTGTTGATGGTCACCCCGTTGTCCCCTGCCCGGCCGGTGGAGTGGATGTACTCGCCGCCGCCCAGATACATAGCCACATGTCCCGGGAAATAGAGCAGGTCCCCGGCCCGGATTTCGGAAAGGGGAATCTCGTGGATGGGATAGCCTTCCTTGATCTGGGCGTCCCGCCAGATGACGATGCCGCACAGCAGATACGCCATGCTGCAAAGGCCCGAGCAATCAATGCCCATGGGCGTCTTGCCGCCCCAGCGGTACTGGGTGCCCGCATACAAGCGGGCAGCAGCGGTCAGGGCCTTGCGCAGATCCCGGTGGGTCTGGGCACAGGGCGTCTGCCACAGGGTGTCCAGAGCGCTGGCGCAGACATATCCCTGGCGGCTGTCGGGCAGCTGGACCTTCTGCCAGCCGTCCTCGGGTTTCCCGCAGACGGCCAGCCGGCCGCCCCGGGGCACGCCGGTCATCACATAGGCACCCTGGACCTTGGGTTGGGACAGCACATCCACAAAGTTCTTGTGCAGCACAATCTTCTGGGGCAGTTCCATAAACGCCCGGGCGGCATCCCCCTGTACCAGGGCTTCCGCCTCCACCCGGCCGGTATAACCGTAAAAGGTTTTGACGGGCAGGCGGCCCAGGGCGTCCGCATCCCCGGTGATCTCCACCGGCATGCCCAGCAGGGCTTCGTCGGTGACACAGGCTTCCTGGGGGGTGGCGGCGCAGGTGTCCGCCTCCTCATACAGAGGGCAGATAGAACGATTGATAATGGCTTGCATGGCACACTCCTTGTCTGCGAGCTTCAGTCGGCCTTGGCCAGGGTTTCCCGGTAGCCGTCCAGTTCCTTTTGGTTGCCCAGCACGAAATGGCCGGGTTCAATCTCACACCAAACCGGCTTGTCCTGGGTATAGTCATGACAAGCCGGGTCATATACCAACAGTTTCTTGCTGCGCTCCGCAATAGGGTCCGGCTGGGGAATGGCCGACAGCAGGGCCCGGGTATACGGGTGCAGCGGATGGGCAAAGAGCTGTTCGCTCTCGGCCAGCTCCACAATATCCCCCTTGTGGATGACGGCGATGCGGTCGCAGATAAACCGCACCACCGAAAGATCGTGGGCGATGAACAGATAGGTCAGCCCCCGCTCCTTCTGCAAAGCGGACAGCAGGTTCAGCACCTGGGCACGGATGGACACGTCCAGAGCGGAGATGGGCTCGTCGGCCACAATGAACCGGGGTTCCATGATCAGCGCCCGGGCAATGCCGATGCGCTGGCGCTGACCGCCGGAGAATTCGTGAGGAAAGCGGGAGGCAAACTCCGGCAGCAGTCCCACATCCGAAAGAGCTTTGGCCACCTTTTCCCGGCGCTGGTCCTCGGTGAGGTGATGGCCGGGAGCGTACAGACCTTCAGCCACGATATAGCCCACCTTGGCGCGCTCGTTCAGCGAGCTCATGGGGTCCTGGAAGATCATCTGGATATCCCGGGTGACCTGGCGGTCCTCCTGGGGCGTCAGTTTGCCGGAAATCCGGTGCCCGTCAAAGCGGATTTCCCCCGCCGCCACCGGATTGGCCCGGATGATAGCCCGGCCGATGGTGGTTTTGCCGGAACCGGATTCGCCCACCAGGCCGAAGGTTTCGCCCTGATAAATATCAAAGGAAACATCCTTTACCGCCACAAAAGGGCGGCGCTTTTTGCCGAACTGCACCCGCACGTGGTCCAGTTCCAGCAGTTTTTTCCGTGTATCAGCCATTGGCGGTCCCCTCCCCGGTCAGTTTCAATGCGCGGCCCTTTTCCCGCAGGACCCTGATGTGCTCCGGCGGGTCCACCTTGGGTGCCCGGGGGTCCAACAGCCAGGTGCGGGCCGAGTGGGTGGGGCTGACCGCAAACATGGGCGGGCGCTTGACGAAGTCGATCTTGAGCGCCCGGGGATTGCGAGGGGCAAAGGCATCGCCATGCACCTCGTGGAAGAGGTTGGGCGGAGTGCCCTCGATGGAATAGAGGGGTTCGCCCTTCACTCCCAGCTGGGGCAGGCTGGAAAGAAGCGCCCAGGTATAGGGGTGACGGGGATCATAGAAGACCTCGGCGCAGCTGCCCACCTCCACGATGTCGCCGGCGTACATGACAGCGATACGGTCGGCCACGTTGGCCACCACGCCCAGGTCGTGGGTGATGTAGATGGTGGTCAGGTCGTATTTCTTCTGCATCTGCTTGATCAGCCCCAGAATCTGGGCCTGGATGGTCACGTCCAGAGCCGTAGTAGGCTCGTCACAGATGAGGATTTTGGGGCGGCAGGCCATGGCGATGGCAATGACCACCCGCTGGCGCATACCACCGGAAAATTCATGGGGATACTGCTTGGCCCGGCGCTGGGGGTCGGGGATGCCCACCTCGGCCAGCAGCTCATTCACGGCGGCGTCCGCAGCGGCGCCACGCAGATTCTGGTGCAGTTCCAGAGCTTCCTTGATCTGCCAGCCGATGGTCTTCAGCGGATTCAGGCTGGTCATGGGGTCCTGCAGCACCATGGCGATCTCCCGGCCGCGGATGGTCTGCCACTGTTTGTCGTCGGTAAAGGTTGCCAGATCCTGGCCGTTATACAGGATATGACCGCTCTCGATATAGCCGTTCTGGTCGTTCAGGCCCATGAGGGTCTTGACCAGAACGCTCTTGCCGGAACCGGACTCGCCCACGATGGCCAGGCTTTCGCCCTTGTACACATCCAGCGAGATGCCCCGGATGGCGTGCAGCACCTGTCCCCGCAGGGTGAATTTGAAATTCAGGTCCTGAATGGAGAGGAGGGCCGAATCATTTTTCTGCATGAGCGTCTCCTCCTTACACATGGTTTTTGGGGTCGGCGGCGTCGGCAAAGGCGTTGCCCACCACATACAGGCTGATGGTGATGATGGCCAGCACCGCCGTGGGGAACAGCAGCTGATACCGCAAACTGGCCTGGCTCATCAGCAGGCGGCCGGCCTGGACCAGGTTGCCCAGGGAGGGGATGTCGGTGGGCAGGCCGATGCCGATGTAGGTGACAAAGACCTCGTTGCCGATGGCCGAGGGAATGGCCAGGGACATGCGCAAGGCAATGACCGACACCAGGTAGGGCAGCAGGTTTTTGGTGACGATGCGGCCGGTGGTGGTGCCCAGGCAGCGGGAGGCCAGGTTGTAATCCCGGTCACGGATGATGACGATCTGGTTGCGGATGAACCGGGCCATGTCCAGCCAGCCGGTGAGGCACAGCGCAAAGATGATGGTGCCCACGCCGGGGTTCATGATGTAGGAAACCAGGATCAGCACCAGGGTCTGGGGTATGTTGTCAAAGATGTTGTAGAGTTCCGTAAAGAAGGTATCCAGTTTGCGCACATAGCCCCACAACACACCGATGAGGGTGCCGAAGAGTGCTTCGAAACAGGCCACGGCCAGACCGATGCCCAGAGACGTGCGGGTACCGGCCCAGGTACGGGCCCACAGGTCCTGCCCGATGGAGTTGGTGCCGAACCAGAATTCCGAGTCCGGGGCGCGGTTGATGATCTGCACGCCGGTGGCGGGGTCGTTGTTGATGGTCTTGGGGTCGTGCTGGTTGGGCAGCAGCGGCTGGATAAAGGTAAACAGCAGCACCACCGCGATGACACAGAGGAAGAACACCGCCACCTTGTTCTTGAAGAAGGCGCGCAGGGTGGCTCCCCAGTAGGAGTAGTTGGAGTAGCCGCCGCGCTCGGCGCGGGAATGATCGAAATCGGCGAGGGTAAACAGCTCATCTTCCGGCAGGTCTGCGTAGGCGACGGTGGGATCGGCCTGCTTTTGCAGGTCCTTGTTCAGCGCCGTTTCCAGCTGCTCGGCTTTCATTCTGCGGAATGTCATCAGCGTGCTCCCTCCTTTCCGGTGAAACTGATCCGCGGGTCAACCAGGGCCATAAGAATATCACCGAAGAGCAGACCCAATACCGACACGGCGGCGTAAATCAGAACCAGCGCCTGGACCATGGTGTTGTCCTGCAGTTTGATGACCTGCACCAGCAGACCGCCCATGCCCGGGATGGAGTACAGGCTTTCCACATACAAAGACCCCATGAGGGTGAACAGGATGGAGTTGGGTATGTACTGCACCAGCGGCACCACAGCGTTGCGAAACACGTGGTTGCGGCTGATCCGGGCCGCCGGCACGCCCTTGGCCCGGGCCAGGCGGATATAATCCTTGTTGGCCTCGTCCACCATGTAGCGGCGCAGCCACATGGCGTAGTAGGCAATGTTGCCGATGGAAAGGGAGAAGATGGGCAGAATCCAGGTTTCCAGACTGCGCATGTTGAACAGCATGGAAACGCCCAGCAGTTCGCTGCCGTACAATTGGATCAGCAGGTGGTACACGGCGGAAGGCACAGCCTGCACAATCACGATGAGCACGGTGCCCAGCTTATCCCACACCTTCAGACGGGTGCGGGTGGACCGGGCCATGAGGATGCCCAGCGGCATACCGATCACCAGCGATACCACAAAGCTGATCAGGCCGATCTCGATGGAGATAGGGGCTTTCTGGGCAATGATCTTGGCGATGGAATAGCCTTCCCGGTATTTGTTGGAGACCCCCAGGTCCCCGTGCAGGATCTGGACAAAGTAGTTCAGCACCTGCTTGGGCAACGGTTGGGTCAAGCCCAGCTGCTGCAGGCCCGCTTTGATCTGCGCGTCGCTGAGTTTGTCAAAATTGTTGAAGTAGCCCTCAATCGGCATCTGACGCAGCAGCACAAACACGATGACAATGACAATACACAAGGTCACCAGCGCGTGCAGCACACGTTTGAGCATGTACTTGGCCAATGGGTCCTTCCCCTTTCCCTTTTTGATATCCTTATAACCCGGCTTTTTACGGCCTTGCGGCGGGGTCCGTGGCTGGACACGGGCCCCGCCGCAAAACCGCACACGCCGCGCCGGCACAAAACGTGCCGGCGCGGCGGATATGGCGGTTTTGAAACTATGGTTTATTCTTCCGTGGAGGCAATGGCCTGGGCACGGGCTTCTTCCCACTCTTTGTAAGCGGTCTCGAATTCTTCCATGCTCATGGAAGTATCAGACAGATGCTGGTACTTGTAGCGCTGCAGGGCCACGCCATAAGGCGCGTACTCCCCTTCCATGGGGTTCAGGTCACTGATGATGTACCCATCACCGGCGGAAACGCTGAAGGGAATGGCAATGGCATGTTCGATGATCATGGCCTCGGCCTCGGCAAAGGCGGTGCAGCGGGCGGCATCGTCATCGTAGATGTCTTTTGCCTCGTCCACCTTGGCGCTGTACTCTGCAAACAGAGCCTGGGTCTCGGGGTCTTCGCTCAGATCCCAGAAGCCGTAGCTGTTGTCGGCCACGAAAGGCTCGGTCCAGGTCTGCGGGTCGGCGTAGTCGGCGCCCCAGTTGCACTTCATCAGGGCGTAGTCGCCGCCGCGGCGCACCGCGGACAGGAAACCGGTTTCGGGACCAGCCTGCACAATGATGTCGATGAAGTCGGAGCCCAGCAGGCCTTCGATCTGCTGTTCCACGACCTGGCATTCCTTGTCCCAGTTGGTGGTGCTGGGGTTGTAGGGCATGAGCACCTTGACGGGGAAGGTGGCCCCCTCGGCGGTCAGCTCTGCCTTGGCGGCATCCCGGTATTCGATGGCCTTGGCCTCATCGAAGCTATCGCCCTGGGTATAGGACAGCAGCGCGTCATACTGGGTATAATCCTTGCCGCCGCCCACGGCGAAGTTGGCCGGGGTGATGGTGTTGTTCAGCAGGTCGGAGGGATTGTAGGGCTCGCTGACGGTCAGGGCCTTGACGCGGTCCAGAGCCGCCATGATGGCCTTGCGGAAGTTTTCGTTGTTGACGGCCAGCTTCCAGTTTTCCGGCTCATACTGTTCGTCGAACTGCGGGTCGAAGTTGAAGCTGTAGAAATAGCTGAAGGAGACGTCCGGACGGGAACCGTGAACCAGGTTGGCGGTGCTTTCATCCGCCAGCATGGCGTCCAGCAGGTCGGAAGGCACGGCCGCGTAATCGACCTCATCCGACTGATACATGGAAACGCTGACGTTGGTGGCTTCGGCGTTGTAGGTCTGGCGGATCTCGTCGATGAAGACGTTGTCCTTATCCCAGTAAGACTGGTTCTTGGTCAGTACGCGCTCCTGCTGGGGCAGGTAGCTGGACAGGATGTAGGCGCCGTTGTACAGCAGATTTTCGTTGTCCAGGCCAAACTGGTCGCCGCACTCCTCCAGGAAGGGGCCGTACACCGGCATGTAGGAGGTGTAGGACAGCACGCTGAGGAAGAAGGGGCAGGGCTGGTCCAGGGTATACACCAGGGTGTAGTCATCCACGGCCTTGACGCCGATGCTGTCGGCATCCACCGGGTCCACAACCTCGATGGGATCACCGGCATCATCCACGGCGTTCTCGCCGGTGGCCAGGCCCAGGGTTTCCAGGGTCAGCAGATAGGCGGTGTAATCGTAGTAGGCCTGGGCGTTTTTCACCACAGCGCCGGTAGAGTACATATACTGGTTGTCGGCGGCATTGCGGGCATCGTTGACATACTGTGCGGTGGATACCCAGTCATTGGCGGTCACATCGGCCACCTCGTTGCCGTCCTTGTCCACCCACTTGACGCCCTGGCGGATGTGGAAGGTCCACTCGGTCATGTCGTCGTTGCTCTCCCAGCTTTCAGCCAGGGAAGGGATGATGTTGCCGTAGGAGTCATACTCCACCAGGCAGTCCACCACGTTGGCGCCGATGGCGTATTCATTGGTCAGGCTGGTGGTCAGGTAGTTCAGTGTGGTCACTTCGCTGGAGTACAGCATCCGGTAAACGGCCGCCCCCTCGGCGGTGGTGGTTTCACTGCCGGCGCCGCAGGCCGCCAGCGATACACACATAGCACCGGAAAGCGCCAGGCTGATCAGCTTTTTCGTCGTGTTCATTTGGACTCACTCACTTTCCTTCTCTCGGTCCCGAAGGTCCGTAATAACCGGCGCACAGGGTTTTGCGCCCGATTTTCCCCAAAAAAGACAAAAAGCAAACAAGCCCACACCCATGTGGACACTGTTTGCCCTTGAAAAAAGCCTCGGGCCCGTCGACCCTCGGCGCGTCTTTGCGGAAAATTGATTGGTCCCAGTATACCAAAAAGGTAGCCGAATGTCAACCTTCCGTCCCGCTTGCCGCCGTATATTTTGCATAAAAATACACAGCATTTCCGGTTCTGTGCATCCCCTCCCCCTGGGCCTTTTCTGCTGTCTGCAGACAAATGCCCGGAAACCGGACGGCAGGACGCCGCCGGGCTTCCGGGCATCTTTATGTTATTCGTCGGTCCCCTGAGGGAAGATCATGTCAATCCCGGTCTGCAGGGTGTCCCGGTCGATGGCTCCCACCGCCCGGGCCACCGCATTGCCTTCCGGGTCGATGAAATAGGTGGAGGGCAGCGAGTAGACCGAATAGGTCAGGGCGGCATCCTGGTCTGTGTCAAAATACACCGGGAATGTATAGCCTTTCTCGGCCACAAATTCCTGGGCATCGCTCAAGGTTTCCCGGGCCCCGTCGGTCATGTTGACCATCAGGAACTGCACATCTTCTCCCAGCTCCTCATACGCCTGCTGGAAATCCGCCATTTCGCTCTGGCAGGGCCCGCACCAGCTGGCCCAGAAGTTGACCACCACCGCCTTGCCTGTAAAGTCAGAAAGCTTCACAGCATTGTCGTCGGCGTCATAGACGGTGAAGTTCGGAGCCGCCTGGGCGGATGCCCCTCCCCCGCTCTCGCCGGCCGCCTGTTCCTCGCCGGCTGCCGGGGTGGTTTCCGGTGCCGGGGTGGCCTGGCTGACCTGCAAATCGTCGGGCGTGCGGCCTGCACTCAGGTCCTTATACAACATCGAAGCACCGGTGATCAGCAGCGCAAAGGCCGCCACACCCGCCAGCAATACAATCTTTTTGTTCATCATCTTTCTCCTTTCAGCTCAGCAAGGTCAGCCAACGGCCCAGAAGTCCGGTGGCCATCAGCACGCCCACCAGCACAAGGAAGCCGCCGCTGATGCGGTTGATCACGGTATAGTGGCGTTTGATCCAGTCAAAGGCGGACTTGAGTTCATCGATAAGCAGGGCGCTGGCCACAAAAGGCACGCCCAGGCCCAGGGAATAGGCCAGCAGCATCCAGACACCGGTCCAGACGCTCCCCTGTTGGGAAGCCAGCAAGAGGGCCGAGCCCAGGAAGGCGCCCACACAGGGGGTCCAGCCTAGGGAGAAGATCAGCCCGAACAGCAACGAGGAGAAGAACCCCGGCGTGCGCACGGCGGTGCCGCCGGCCATGCCGCCGCGGAACAGCTGCACCCGCAGCACCCCCAGAAAGTTGAGGCCGAAGAGGATAACCACCACGCCGGAAACCAGGTTGACCACGGTCTGGTGGGATTTGAGGAAGCCGCCCACCGTGCCGGCCAGAGCACCCATGGCCACAAAGACCAGGGTGAAACCGAGGACAAAACCCAAAGCGCCGGTAAGAGTCTTGCGCATGCTGCGCTGACCCCCGGCGAAGTAGGACACGTAGATGGGCAGCATGGGCAAAAGGCAGGGCGAAACGAAGGTGATGATACCTTCCAGGAAGGAGATCAGATACTGCATGAGAAGAGTTCCTTTCTGCGGTTGGGTGGGATTTGACGGGGCGATGGTTTTTGGCTATACTGGCGGTATAAGGAGGTGACGGCCTTGCCGTTTGAAACCTTGTTTCCCGTATGGGACCAGCTGACGCCCGCCCAGCAGCAGACGCTGCGGAATTCCGCCGTGCTGCGCAAGGTGCCCCAGGGCACTATCGTGCATGACGGATCGGCGGATTGCCTGGGGTATCTGCTGGTGCGCAGCGGACAGCTGCGGGCGTATTATCTTTCGGAAGAAGGGCGGGAGATCACCCTGTACCGCCTGTTTGAGCGGGATGCCTGCCTGTTGGCGGCTTCCTGCATGATGCCCAGCATCCAGTTCGATGTGACCATCGAAGCGGAGAAGGACAGCGAAATGTACATCGTCCCCCCGGACGTGTATAAATCGGTGATGAAGGAGTCGGCCGCCGTGGCCAACTACACCAACGAGGTCATGAGCACCCGGCTTTCGGACGTGATGTGGCTGATGGAACAGGTGATGTTCCGCAGCTTTGACCGGCGGCTGGCCGGGTTTCTGCTGGAGGAAAGTGAGCTGGACGGTACCACCGTGCTCAAGCTCACCCACGAAAAGATTGCCAACCACCTGGGCACCGCCCGGGAGGTGGTGACCCGGATGCTGCGGTATTTCCAGAGCGAAGGGATGGTCAAGCTGTCCCGTGGGACGGTGGAACTGACCGCCCCTGACAAACTGCGGGCCCTTCGCGGGGACGACTGAAAACGCAGAAAGCACGCCCCGCCGAAGCGGAACGTGCTTTTGCGGGCTCTGTTACAGCAGGGCGAGGATGCGGGCCTTGGGCAGGGCGCCCACCGAGCGGTTCACTTCCTGGCCGTTCTTGATGACCACCAGGGTGGGAATGCTCATGACGCCGAACTGCGTGGCCAGGGCCGGCTGTTCGTCCACATTGATCTTGCAGACCTTGATGTCGCTGCGCTCGGCGGCGATCTCGTCCAGGATGGGGCCCACCATACGGCAGGGACCGCACCAGCTGGCCCAGAAGTCCAGCAGAACGGGCTTGTCGCTGTGAAGCACTTCGTTTTCAAAAGTAGCGGTCGTAATATGAAGAACAGACATGGTCGATAACCTCCGTTTGTTGTTTGGTTTTGGGTTTCCCCTTTGAGTATGGTACTACTATACCCGCTTTTTTGCAATTCTTCCGTAACTATGTCACCAAAGGAAAAAGTCATACCTTGCCCGTTGTTTCCCCGGCAAATTTCACAAGTTTTTTACCGGGGCACCCAAAAAGATTTTTGTGGCAAAATTTTGTATTTTGTCCATGGATATGGTACAATCAAGAATAAGCATAGAACCGCCCGGTGCCGCGCCTGTCGGTGCGAATTCCGGACAGAAAGTATATTGGTTTTGTGAACTGTAAGGAGAGTGTTTATGGCGTACTATTTTTCTGAACCGTCCCGCACATTTGGTGAATATCTGCTGGTGCCGGGGTATTCCTCTTCTGAATGTGTGCCCGACGCGGTAAGTCTGCGTACCCCGCTGGTCAAATACCGCAAGGGTCAGGAAGAGTGCCCGCTGGAAATGAACATCCCGATGGTGTCCGCCATCATGCAGTCTGTCTCCGGCGAAAAGCTGGCCATCGCGCTGGCCAAGCAGGGCGGCGTTTCCTTCATCTACGGTTCTCAGACCATTAAGGAAGAGGCCGACATGGTCCGCCGCGTAAAGGCCTACAAGAAGGGCTTTGTGACCAGCGATTCCAACCTGCCTCCCGAGGCCACCCTGGCCGATGTGCTGGACCTGAAGGTCCGCACCGGCCATTCCACCGTGGCCATCACCGCGGACGGCACCCCCCACGGCAAGCTGCTGGGCATTGTAGCTTCCCGCGACTATCGCCTGTCCCGCATGTCCACCGACCTGAAGGTCACCGAATTCATGACCCCGCTGGAAAAGCTGGTCACCGCCCCCGCCACCACCAGCCTGCATGACTGCAACGACATCATCTGGGACAACAAGATCAATTCCCTGCCCCTGATCGACGAGGAAGGCCATCTGCAGTACATGGTTTTCCGCAAGGATTACGACAGCCACAAGGAAAACGTCAACGAGCTGCTGGACAAGAACAAGAGCTATGTGGTGGGCGCCGGTATCAACACCCGCGACTACGCCGAACGTGTTCCCGCTCTGATCGACGCCGGTGTGGACGTGCTGTGCATCGACTCGTCCGAGGGCTTCAGCGAATGGCAGTCCCGCACCATCACCTGGATCCGTGAGCACTACGGCGACAGCGTCAAGGTGGGCGCCGGCAACGTGGTGGACCGCGACGGCTTCCTGTTCCTGGCCAAGGCGGGCGCCGACTTCGTCAAGATCGGCATCGGCGGCGGTTCCATCTGCATCACCCGCGAGACCAAGGGCATCGGCCGCGGTCAGGCTACCGCTGTCATCGAGGTTGCCAAGGCCCGCGACGAATACTATGAGCAGACCGGCATCTACATTCCCATCTGCTCCGACGGCGGCATTGTCCACGACTACCACATCACCCTGGCTCTGGCCATGGGCGCTGACTTCGTCATGCTGGGCCGTTACTTCGCCCGCTTTGATGAAAGCCCGACGAACCGCCTGCGCATCAACGGCAACTACGTCAAGGAGTACTGGGGCGAAGGTTCCAACCGCGCCCGCAACTGGCAGCGCTACGATCTGGGCGGCGCCCAGAAGCTGAACTTTGAGGAAGGCGTGGACAGCTACGTTCCCTACGCCGGTCCTCTGGCCGACGGCGTGCAGACCACCCTGTACAAGGTGCGCTCCACCATGTGCAACTGCGGCGCCCTGAACATCCACGAGCTGCAGCAGAAGGCCCGTCTGACCGTGGTTTCCTCCACTTCCATTGTGGAAGGCGGCAGCCACGACGTCATCCTGAAGAACAGCCCCAACAACTGATCTTCCTCATTCTGACAAAGAGGAGCCCCGCTCCGGTCGATGACCGGAGCGGGGCTCCCTTTTTGTTCTTGTATTTTTGTCAGCCGGCAAAGCCCAATTCAATGCTGCCGGAACGGCATTCCGCTTCGATGGAAACGTTCGTGTTCCCCTGACGATGGACTTCCCCGTTGATCTGCTCCCCGTTCACGGTCAGGGTACCGCCCTTGTTCTCGGCTTCCAGGCGGTAGTCAGCAGCCTGGCCCTGCAGGGTGGCGGACACACGGCCGCTCTCCGCTTCCACATCCAGCTGGCGGCTGACGACAACCTGCGTGGACGAAACCGCACCGCGGGCCGCATCCAGAGAGATCTCGTCGGCCGTGAGGGTGGCTGCCGACACAGCGCCGTCTGCTTCTTCCGTCAGATCCACCTTGCGGGCGGTGATGTTGCCCACCGTAACCTGGGCGCCCATAGAATCCACTTCCAGTTCGTCCAGAGTCAGGTCCGGCAAGACCGCACTGCCGCCGGTAAGCTTGAATTCCATACGACGGGGCTGGTTGTCGACAGGCAGCACCAGGGTCAGGCTGGCATTGGCGGCTCCGTTGGCGGAAAGCCGGGCATCCAGCTTGGCATCCCGGTCCAGCTCTTTCTGGTCCACCACCAGTGCGTCGTTGCCCACACCGCTGCCCCGCAGGATGACGGCGCTGACAGACTCATCCACCATAACCGTCAGGTTGACCTGAGACAGCTCCAGATCCACCTCGGTGAGGTTCATGGAATAGGTGGTCTCCCAGTCGGACGCGGCCTGGGTGTTGGCCGCCGAATCCGCAGAAGTGGCCGCCGGCGCCGCCGAATCGGCCGGTGCCGGGGTAGCTGCATCCGGCAACTGAGCAGCTGTGGAAGAGGACTTTTCGGCCATGATCGGTGTTTGCGCAACCACCGACGTGGCGCTGTCACGGCCAAAGCCGCGGAATCCGGTGGCAGCGGCGGACATCACCAGGGCCAGCGCCACCAACAGCAGAATCACAATAAAGAGAACCAGCAGTCCCGGGCCGTGCAGACCTGTGCGGGTGATGGGTTCGGCGGCGGGGTTTTCTTTGTAGGGATTGCCGGAGGCGGGTTGCGGCGCCTGGACGGTTTGGTCCGCCTCCCCTGCCCCGTTCAGGCCCGCCCCTTCCAGAATTTTGCGGGCCACCGTTTCGGGGTCACCCAGTTTCTCGGCGGTCTCGGCCTCATGATCGGGCCCGGCTGCATCAAAGTATTCGGAATAATAGTCCAGCGCATCCCGGCGCTCCTGCGGCGGCATGGCGGCCAGAAGCTGCTCCAACTTGGCAAGATATTCATACTTGGTCATGGTGTTTCCCCCCAAAACAATGTGTCGATTTTTTGTGTGTAGGTTCGCCATTCGCCCTGATAGCCCTGCAGGCGAACACGCCCCAGCTCTGTAATGCGATAATAGCGTCGGTTGCGGCCGTTGGCGGTTTCGTCGTGTACGGTCAGGCACTGGTCCTTTTGCAGGCGGCGCAGCACCGGATACAAAGAAGATTCCGACACGTCCAGCACCTCTTTGATCTGCTGGGTGATGCGGTATCCGTAGGAACCGTCCTCCTGCTGGGAAACCACGGCCAGCACAACGGCGTCCAACAAGGCCGCACTGGATACAAAGGTCATGGTATTCTCCCTTCTTATATGTCTTTATATATTATATATCATATAATATAGTACAATGCAATAGCTTTATCCCCCTGTGTGCAAAAAAAATTTGCCGCGGAAAAATTCCGCGGCAGACAAAAAGGAACCCCCCGCCTGAGGGAAAGGCGGGGGTCCAAAAGAAAGGAGGAGAAGAACACATGAAAAAGTTTGTTTTAGCTTTGCTTGCAAGTAAATTGTAACCCTTTTGCAACCAATTGTCAATGCCTATTTGTTAAGATTTTGTAACTATTTTCATTCTTTTGTTACCTTTTCGGGTGTTCTCCCCTTGTTTGTTCGTTTCAGCCGCGGGGGGCCAGGGTCATGGTGGCTTCAAAACTGGATTTGCCATCCGGCAGAATTCCGGCAAAATACCATTCACCGTTTTCCATCTGATGACGGTACAGCGTAAAAGCCCCGCCACGGGGCACTTCCTTATGGTAATAGATGATCAGATCCTGCACAAAGTTGGATTCCAATGTCTCCATGGGCAGTGCGTCACAGATCACATCCACATACCGGGCGTTGTTCATATGCCCGTTCATATCACACTGGCTGTAGGCGGCCACGTGTCTGCCCACAATCTCGCAGTCTTCCAGCGAAGCCTTGTGCATCTTCATGGGCAGTTCTTCCGGCACCTCCACGGCCCAGTGGGCGGTGGTGAATTCTTCCGGATGCTTGCGCAGAATCATGCGGCGGTCGGTGTCGATCACCACCCAGCGGCTGTCCACCAGCGCCACCGGTTTGCCTTCGGCGTCCTGCACCACGGTGATGCGCTTGTTCACCGCCCGCTTCATAGCTTCCGGCTTGGTGATCAGGGTCAGGTGCTCATCCACATGGGGAACCCGGTCAAAGTGCAGCGCCTGTTTGGCCAGCACGTAGGCGGTGTGGGTCTTGGCGTAGACTTCGTCGGTCAGGCCCAGGGCGATGGCGTGTTCCCCGGCGATCTGCTGGGCATAGCGCAGCACCGACGCCGGCTGCACATAACCAAAGCAGTCACCGTCGTGGCGGTACACCTGAAAGGATTCGGTATATTCTGTCATGTCCAAAGACATGGGCGGCATCTCCTTTTCTTGTTCGATCTGTTTATTATAGCACGGTGCAGGCTGCCGCGCCAGCATTTCCGGGACAAAATACCCGCTTTGCCCAACAAGAATACCCTTTCCGTGGGCCGGAAAGGGTGTTTTGCAATCAGTAATTGTCCCGCATCTTCTTGCGCAGTTTGCGCCAGATGTTGAAGCCGGACAGGGCCACCGCGCCCAGCAGGAAGATGACCACCATCCAGCTGCCGCCGCTCTCGTCGTAGCTCTTCATCTGGCTCCACTGGCTGTCCATCTCGGCGTTGATCTCATCCGGCAGGGTGACGAACACCTCCGCCTTGGACATAACGTCCTCCCCGGGATAGGCGATGGGGCTGTACTTCAGGTCATCGTCCAGCATCTCCCACACCGCCGTGACGGGAGTGGAATAGCCGATGTAGTCGCAGTTGGCGTAGCCCACCGACGTTTCACACATATAGTTGATGAACATTTCGGCGGCTTCCTTGTTCTTGCTGGTGGCCGGAATGCACATGCTGTCCACAAAGAAGTTCACGCCTTCTTCCGGGTGGACAAAGGCCAGGTCGGGGTTGTCCTCGATCATGGTCAGGGCGTCGCCCGCATAATACGGGGCCATGGCGGCCTCGCCGCCCTCCATCTTGTCGAAGATCTCGTCCATGACATAGGCCTGCACGATGGATTTCTGGTCCTGCAGGTCTTTCATGACCTGATCTACCTCCTCCACCGAGGAAGGGTTCAGGGACAGGCCTGCCCGCTTGGCCGCAATGGCGTAGGCATCCCGGGAGTTGTTGAACATGAGCACGTTGCCGGCATACTGCACGTCCCACAAAGCGGACCAGCTGGTGGGGGCCTCGTCCACCATGGTGGTGTTGTAGATCAGGCCGGTGGTACCCCACATGTAGGGCACGCTGTAGGCGTTGTCCGGATCAAAATCCCAGCCCAGGTATTCGTCCCCGATGGCGGCAATGTTGGGAATGTTGTCGTAGTCCAGGGGAGCCAGCATTCCTTCGGCGATGAGTTTGCCCACCATGTAGTCGGAGGGAAAAATCACATCATAGCTGGCGCCGCCGGACTTCATCTTGGCATACAGGCTCTCGTTGGAATCGAAGGTGGTGTAGTTGACCTTGATGCCGGTGAGTTCCTCAAAGGCGGAGACCACGTCCACGCTGTCGTCCGAGCCGTCGGAGATATACAGGCCCCAGTTGTAGACGTTCAGGGTGATGTTGTCGTCGGCAAAGCGGGTCCAGTCGTAATCCCCGGAAACCGAGATGTCCTCGTTGATCACGATTTCATCCGCGGCAAAGGCGGGGGTGGCAACGGCGGGCAACAGCATCAGGGCAGCGCCCAAAGCGCAAAAACGTTTCAGCTTCATCTTGCCCCTCCCCTTCACACTTCGGCCGCGCCCTTGCGGATGGCCGCCTGGTTGCGGCGGTAGGCGCGGGAATCCATATGGTTGGAAATCAGGATGATGGCCAGAATGACCAGGAAGATGATGGCCGACAGAGCGTTGATCTCGGGGCTGACCTTCTTGCGGGTCATGCTGTAGATGGCGATGGGCAAGGTCTGCATGGTGCCGCAGTTGAAGTAGGAGATCATGAAATCATCAATGGAGTAGGTCAGGCAGATCAGGAACGCCGACAGGATGGCCGGGGTAAGCTGGGGCAGAATGACCTTGAAAAAAGCCTGCCGCGGCGTACAGCCCAGGTCCAGCGCCGCATTGTACAGGCTGGGGTCCAGCTGGCGCAGTTTGGGACCCACGTTGAAGATCACGTAGGGCACGTTGAAGGTGATGTGGGCGATGAGCAGGGTTGCCCAGCCGAAGATGCCGCCCTCTCCCCCGATGCCTGCCTGCTGAAGCAGCACAAAGAGCAGCATGAGGGAAACACCGGTGATGATTTCGGGGTTGACCACCGGCACATAGCTGATGTTGTTGACAATCAGCTGGGTGCGGCGGGACATGGAATTGATGCCGATGGTGGCCAGGGTGCCCAGCACGGTGGCCAGCACCGAAGACACCAAAGCCAGCACAACCGACAACCCCAGAGCGGACAGGATCATCTCGTTGTGGAACAGGCTGCGGTACCAGTCCAGGGTAAAGCCGGAAAAGACGGTACGGCTCTTGTTTTCATTGAAGCTGTAGGCGATGAGCACCGCAATGGGCAGGTACATGAACCCGAAGATCATCACGATGTAGGCGCGCTGGAGCAGGCGTTTGTGTTGTGTTTTCATTACATGACCCCCTCCATTTCCTCTTCGTCAAAGCTGGATGTGAAGCTCATGCACAAAAGCACAATGACCATCAAGGCCAGGCTCATGGCAGAACCCAGGTTCAGGTTGTAGGAGTTGCCCAGGAACTGCAGTTCGATCAGGTCGCCGATGAGCAGATTGGAACCGCCGCCCAGCATGCGGCTGATGATAAAGGTGGACACCGCCGGCACAAACACCATGGTGATGCCGGTGGCAATGCCCGGCCGGGACAAGGGAATCAGCACCCGCAGCAGGGTCTGGAAGGTGTTGCACCCCAGGTCCTGGGCCGCCTCGATGATGGAATCATCAATCTTGGTCATGGCGGTGTACAGCGGCAGAATCATATAGGGCAGGTAGTTGTACACCATGCCCAGCACCACCGCACCGGAAGTGTTGATCATGTTCAGCGGGCCCAGGCCCACCAGGCCCAGCAGCTTGTTGATCAGACCGTTTTTCTCCAGCAGGGTCATCCAGGCGTAGGTGCGCAGCAAAAAGTTCATCCACATGGGCAGCATGATCAGCATGAGCATGATGTGCTGCTTGTTGGCCCGCAGGCGGGACAGAAAATACCCCACCGGGAAGGCCAGCACCAGGCAGATGATGGTGGCTTCGGCCGCCAGCAGCAGGCTGCGGGCGAACACCGAGGAATACCGGCCGATCTCGGAAAGATTCTGCAGGGTGAAGGCACCGGCAGAATCGGTCAGCGCGTACCAGATGACAATGAACAGGGGCACCACGATGAAGATGGACATCCACAGCAGGTAGGGTGCCGCCGCCCAGCGGGAAGCTTTGGAACGAAGCATGCGGCGTCACACCCCTTCCCGCGACATGATGTGAATCTCGTCCGGGCCGATGTTCATGCCGATGATCTCGCCGGGCTGACTGGCCTGGGTGGAATGAATCAGCCATTCCTTGCCTTCCACATCCACATGCATCTCAAAATGCACGCCCTTGAAGATGACTTCCTTCACCAGGCCGGTGAGCATACCGGTGGACGGAGGCACGATGGCCACGTCCTCGGGGCGGACCACCACCTGCACCGGCTCGTTGACGCCGAAGCCGCGGTCCACGCAGGAGAAATCATGACCGCAGAAGCTGACCAGGAAGTCCTTGAGCATGATGCCTTCCACAATATTGGAATCGCCGATGAAGTTGGCGATAAAGGCGTTCTGGGGTTCGTTGTAGATATCCTGGGGGCTGCCGATCTGCTGGATGTTGCCCTTGTTCATGACCACCACCGTGTCGGACATGGTCAGGGCTTCTTCCTGGTCGTGGGTAACATACACGAAGGTGATGTTCATCTCCCGCTGCAGACGCTTGAGTTCCAGCTGCATCTCCTTGCGCAGTTTCAGGTCCAATGCACCCAGAGGCTCGTCCAAAAGCAGAACCCGGGGCTGGTTGACCAGGCTGCGGGCAATGGCCACGCGCTGCTGCTGGCCGCCGGACAGCTGGTGGATGCTGCGGCGCTCGAAGCCTTTCAGGCCCACGATCTCCAGCATTTCCAGCACCTTCGGCCGCAGCTGTTCTTCGGGCATCTTTTTCAGACGCAGACCGAAGGCCACATTCTCAAACACATTGAGATGCGGGAACAGTGCATACTTCTGGAACACCGTGTTGACCTGACGCTTGTAGGGCGGCAGGCCGGTGATGTCCTTGCCATCAAAAAGAACATTGCCGGACTGCGGGGTGATAAAACCGGCAATCACGCGCAGAGTGGTCGTCTTGCCGCAGCCCGAAGGGCCCAGAAAGGTGACGAACTCTTTGTCGTGAATGTCCAGCGAAAGGCCGTTCAAAACCTTTTCCCCGTCAAAGTCAACAACAATGTTCTTGAGCGATACGATCAGCGAGTCATTCATTTTATACTGCATCCCCCTTTGCGGAATCTGTGCCGGCGGCTCCGGCTCCATGCGGATACCTGCCGGTCAGCGCCCATGATACCACCCCGCAAAAGGTTTGTTACACCGTCGGTTCGGTTGGGTTCGGACCGCGGCTACAGTGGCACATACAACGCTTGTTCTGTGTTCAATAGATGCAAAACACAAGTTTCATTATACCGTGTTCCCGGGGGCTGTCAATCAATTTTTGTATAAATATAGGGAAAAAGCGTGCAAAGTGACAATTTACGTCGAAATGTTCAAGTGTCTGTCCCCATGCGAAAACAGCCCGCACCGGACTCCGGCACGGGCTGTACGGTTACATTTTGGCGGACGGCAGCCAGAGACAGATGCGCAGCACATCGCCTTCCAGCGCTGCGTTCACCCGTCCGCCCATGGCCTCGGTCAGTTGCCGGACAATGGACAGGCCCAGCCCCGCCCCGCCGTGACCGCTGCGCCGGGCGGTATCTGCCCGCCAGAACCGGTCGAAGAGATGTTCCGGGTCGATGGCCGCCGGGTCGGCCACCGGGTTGGAAAAGACAAGGCCTTCCGGCGTCTGGGCTATGGAAAATCTGCCGGCGGCATGGTGGATGCCGTTGGTGACGAGATTGCGCAGCACACGGTCCAGTGCTTCGGTATCGGCCAGAACCGTGGCTGCCTGATCAGGGAAATCCAGCTGTGGCTCCAGCCCAGCGGATTCCAGCTGGGGGACCAGGGCAGCCAGGGATTCACACACCGCCGGCCACAACGCCACCGGGTGCAGGTCCATGGGCATAGTTTCCCCCGCTTGCAGGCGGGTATACAGAAACATTTCGTCCAGCAATCCTTCCAGGTCCTGCAGGCGCTGCTCCACCGTATCCAGCCGCCGGGCCCGGATTCCCGGATCGGTTTCGGTGCGCAGCAATTCCAGATGCCCGCAGGCGGCTGCCAAAGGCGTGCGGATATCGTGGCTGAGGGCCGCCATGGTATTCTGCAGCTCCTGTCCGGCCTTTTTCGCCTCCAGGGTCTGCTGCCGGGTCCGGTCCAGCCGACCGTTGATGGCCCGGGCCGCCCGCACCACCGGGCCCAGCCGCACCGACACCGGCAGGCTTGTGTTGGAATCCGGCGGGGTGTTCCCCAGCCAGCTGGCCCAGGCGGAAAACTGATGCAGCAAGCGCAGGACCAGCACAACCAGCACCACAACCGCGCAGCCAAGCACAAGCACGGCAGCGAGCATACAAAACACCTCTTTCCTGTCCGAAATATTCAGGCCTGGTCCCGCCTGCGCAAAGACAGGTCGGTGAGAAGGCCATACACCACCACCCAGGCCAGGCATGTTACCGCGATGTGCAGGTACTGTTCAGACCGGAAGTCAGGCGTAATCATCCGGCCACAGATACAAATGGTAAACCGGGTCAAATCCGGCAGGTGCAGTATCTGACAGGCAAAGCCCAGCACCAAAGCCGGCAGCCCTGTCCCCACGCATAGGGCGACCAGCGCCATCCAGCCTTCCCGGCGGATCAGCGTGGACAGGAAAAAGGCACACATAGAAATGGCCCAGCCCACCAGGCAGGCCGCCAGGTACATCTGCAGCCAGTCCAGCCAGGTGCCGCCCACCGCGCCGAACACCAGCAGCGGGTACAAGGCCAGCGGTACCAGCAAGTAGGCTGCCATAAGCACCGCATTGTATACCAGCAGACACAGGGCCCGCCCCACCACATAGGGCCAGCGGCACCCCAGGGCAGGAAAAATATTCTTGACGGCCCCTCCCGTATAGTCCTCCGCGCAGTAAACGCCGGTGAACACCGCAATCAGGGAAATCCAGAATCCGCCTTCAAACAGCATCTGGTGCATGTACCTCTGCAGAGTATATCCCGCCAGCGCCGCACCATCGGCTATGTCCTCGGCCGTGATCTCGGCCCCCTGGGCCTGCATAGCATTGACGGTTTCCGGATCCGAAAGCAGAGTGATAAACGCATAGGACAAAGCGATCATTCCCAGCCCCAAAAGAAGCCCGGTCAGCAGGTATTTCTGACGACGCAGCCGGTACCAGTCCATCCGAAGCACTTCAAACATGATTTTCCACCCCCATCATCTGCAAAAAGTAATCTTCCAGTTCCTGGCGGTGGGTACCGATGGACTGCACCGCCACCCCGTCGTCCAGCAGGACAGCGTTGATGCGGGCCAGGTCGGCTGGATCATAGATGCGCAGCTCCCCTTCCGGGCACACGGTGTAGTCGTGCAGGTGGAGCTTGTCTTCCAGCAAGGCTGCTGCACGGTGGGGGTCCGGAGTTTGCAGGGCGATATACGCCCGGCACCGGCTGGAAAGCTCCGCCGCCGTGATTTCCTGCACCATCCGGCCGTCCCGGATGATGCCGTAGCAGGTGGCGAATTTTTCCAGCTCGCCCAGAATGTGGCTGCTGACCACAATGGTCACGCCATGCTCGGCTTGCAGCTGCTGCAAAAGCAGACGCACGTCCCGGATACCCTCCGGGTCCAGACCGTTGGTGGGTTCGTCCAGCAGCAACAGGTCGGGGCTGCCCAGCAGGGTCAGGGCCAGTCCCAGGCGTCGGCGCTGACCCATGGAAAAGTGTTTGGCCGCTTTTCTGCCCATATGTTCCAGACCGGTCTGGGCCAGCACCCGACCGACTGCAGTCTCTTCGTCATCCAGGCCCAGAAGTTTGGCCTGCAGAAGGCAGTTGTCTGCTGCAGACAGCGATCCGTACAGACCGGCGTCTTCAATGAGGATGCCCACCCGACGGCCACAGCCGCCTTGGTGCAGCGGCTGCCCGAAAATTTCAATCTGTCCGGCCGTCTGGTTGGCCAACCCTGCCAGCAGTTTGAAGGTGGTAGACTTGCCGGCCCCGTTGGCGCCGATAAAGCCATAGATTTCCCCCTGGGGGACCTGCATATCCAGATGGTCCACGGCAGCTTTGCCATGATACCGCTTACAGAGTCCCCGGGTACGAACAGCGATTTGCATTTGACCCTCTCCTTTGTTTGGTATGCCTTCATTGTACCGGGCAAAGGCCAAACAATCGCAAAGGAAATATAAAGAAAGAATAAAGTTTGCCTTATTCCAGCCGGAACCCGATGCCCCACACCGTCTTGATATAGGTATCGGTACCGGTGGGGCGCAGCTTGGCCCGAATGTTGGAGATGTGCACGTTGATGGTCTTGTCTTCCACAAAGGCCTGTTCCTGCCAGACAGCCTCGTATATTTCCTGCCGGGTGAAAACTTTTTTGGGGCGGGCCGCCAACAGGGCCACAATCTCGTATTCGTGCAGGGTCAGGGGAATCTGGTTGCCCTGCACTGTCAGGGTGCGGGCTTCCGGGTCGATGCGCCATTCCTTATATTCCAATACGGAAGATTGGGGCGCCGCTCCCGCATGGCGCAGCTGTACCCCCACCCGCAGCCACAGTTCCTGCAGGGAAAAGGGCTTGGTGAGGTAATCGTCGGCCCCCAGTTCCAGCAACTCCACCTTGTCCTGCAAGGCCGTGCGGGCGGACAGCACAATGACCGGCACGCTGCTTTTGGCGCGGATTTCGGCCAGAAGCTGCTGCCCGGTCAGACCCGGCAGCATCAGGTCGGCGATGATCAGGTCCACCCCGCCCTGCTGCCAGTACAGTCGGCCTTCGGTGCCGGAAAATGCCTGGGTACAGCGGCAGCCGCGAGCGGCAATGTATTCGGTCACAGCGTTGTTGATATCGGTATCATCCTCAATGATCAGGATATGCGGCATGGTATCTCCCCCTGTATGCAGCGGTACTGCTGTTATCATACCGCAAAAAGATTCTTCTGCAAAGGGGTTGACAATTTCCGGGCCTGGTGTATTATTGTATTAGATGGTTAATACAATAATACAAAGGAGGTGCCGCGATGGAATGGAACATCGAATCCGGCCGACCGGTGTATCTGCAGCTGGTTGAACAGCTGGAGCTGGCCATCGTGACCGGCGCCATGCCTGCCGGGTCCAAGGTGCCGCCGGTGCGGGAACTGGCAGCCCAGGCGGGGGTCAACCCCAACACCATGCAGAGGGCGTTGCAGGAACTGGAAAGCCGAGGGCTGATGCAAACCCATCGCACCGCCGGGCGCACCGTATCTGCCGGAACCGAACAGCTGGACGAAATCCGTCGCCAGCGGGCCAAGGCTCTGGCCGAGGAGTTCTGGAAACAGATGCAGGCGCTGGGCATCAGTGCCGAAGAAACCGCCGCGCTGCTGCGCGCGGCTGCCGAAAAGGAGACGATATGATGCAAGTGATCTATCAGGCCAAGGGGCTGTGCAAACGCTATGGCCACAAAACGGCCCTGGATAATGTGAACTTTGAAATTCTTCCCGGACGCCTGGTGGGGTTGCTGGGCCCCAACGGCAGCGGCAAAACCACCTTGCTGAAACTTTCCGCCGGACTATTGAGCCCCAACGCCGGGCAGATACTCATCGGCGGCCAGGTTCCCGGGGTGGCCACCAAAGCCATCACCTCCTACCTGCCCGATCGCATGGCCCTGCCGGTGGAAATGCGGGTGGACGATGTGGTTGCCCTGTTCGCGGATTTCTATGCGGACTTTGACATGCCGAAGGCGTCCCGGATGCTGGCCGATCTGAAACTGGATCCGCGGCAGCGCATCGGCACCATGAGCAAAGGCACCCAGGAAAAGATGGAGCTCTGCCTGGCCATGAGCCGGGCCGCCAAGTTGTATTTGCTGGATGAACCTTTGGGCGGCGTGGATCCGGCAGCCCGGGAGTACATCCTGAATACCATCCTGCGCAACTACAACGAGGACGCTGCCGTGGTCATCTCCACCCATCTGGTGGAGGATGTGGAGCGAATGCTGGATGAAGTGCTGATTCTGAAAGAAGGGCAACTGCTGACCCACCGCCCCGTGGACGAACTGCGGGAGGAAAGCGGCATGAGCCTGGACGAATATTTCCGCACAACCTTCCGCGTCTGATCTGAAGGGAAAAGAGGGATTTTGCCATGATGAACAAGCTTTTGAAATATGAATGTCTGGCCGTGGGACGGATTCTGGTGCCCATCTGGGCCGGCACGGCGGTATTCGCCTTGCTGGCCGCTATGATCGGGCGGTTGGACACCGTCTTATCCGGAACGGTGGGAACACCGGTGTCGGCCGTTCTGGAATCTTTTTTTCAGATTCTCACCGCCCTGTTTCTCTTTGCCACCATTGCCGCCTGTGTGGTGCTGAACATTCAGCGCTTCTACAAATTGCTGGGTGACCAGGGATATCTGATGTTCAGTCTGCCCGCGGCGCCCTGGCAGCACATGGCCGCCAAGCTGCTGTGTGCCTGCGGCTCCACCATTGCTTCCATTTTAATCTGTATTGGGTGTACCTGGATGGCCAACGCAGACGGCGAGGCGGAAGCCGCCCAGACGGTTTCGCAGCAGTTTTCCCTGCAAAGCAGCATAGGCACGGTGTTTCTGGTCGTGCAGATGGTGCTGGCCATGATCTCCGCCTATCTGTACCTGTATCTGTGCATGGCCATCGGCTCTCGCTGGCCCCAGCAGAGGATGCTGGCCAGCATTGTCACCTATTTTGTGCTGGGCTTTGCCCTTCAGATGGCGTTTGTGCTGCTGTTTGCATTGGCCGCCATCGCAATGACCCATCTGCCGCAATCCGTATTGGATGGTTGGACCCGCTTCTTTCTGGAAATGAGCCTTCACGGCGAGATGGTCGCCGGCATCATGGCCGGCAGCGTGCTCTTGCTTTTTGCGCTGGCAGATGGTATTCTGTGGGCAGTAACCCATCGTCTGATCAGCAAAAACCTGAACCTTCCCTGACTCAAAGGAGGCATCTTATGGAAAAGCACCAATATGTCTGCCCGAAGTGCGGCTGCCAGGAATATGTGGCCGACCGGCTTCAGGCCACCGGCGGCAATTTTGCCAAGCTGTTTGATATCCAGAACAAAAAGTTTACCACTGTCAGTTGCTGCCAATGCGGCTACACCGAGCTGTACCGGGAAGTGGGCGGCGACGGCTGGGATGTGCTGGACTTCCTCATCGGCAACTGATTTTTTCCACCCGAAACATGACAAAAGGGACGAACCCCGTGGGGGTTCGTCCCTTTTTGCTGCGGTGCCTGGTCGAGCGCCGCTTATTTGCGTTTGTAAAGGATCGGCACATCGTAGCCGAAGGTGCGCTTGCCATTCATCTCCATCTGTTCGGTCACCTCCAGGCAATCGGAAGAGAACCGCTCAAACAGGGTGAACTTGAGCACCGGGGTAAACATGCTGACGCTGCCGCCTTCCCACACACCGTCCTTGCAGGTGTACAGCGCAGGGGTAAACTTTTGGGAGGGCCGAAGGGATGCATATTCCACATCTTTCAGCTGGGCTGCGGTGAAGCTGTTCTTGTCGTATCCTTCCGGCGTGTCGTAGGAGGTCAGCCGGATATTGTCCCCTTCCTGGGTGAACAGGAACAGATGGGGTGACGCATGGGTGCGTCCGGCCACCGTGTAGTAGCTTTCCTCCACCAGAAAGACTCCGGCAAAATCGGAAGGCAATCCCCGGATTTTATCGTTGCAGGGGGTGTTGCGGTGTTCGGCAAAGGGAAAATCCGCCTGGCCTGCCGCCGTCAGTTCGGCATGCTGGGCCGCGTTGTCAAATTCGCCCGACAGGAGCGAAACAAATTCCTGAAGTTTGGTCATAACAGGTACCACCTTGATCAGTCACGATGACGGCCCAGGATGCGCAGCACGTACAGGAAGATGTTGATATAATCCAGGTACAGGCTCAGCGCACCGATGATGGAAGACTTGTGCAGCATGGCTGCGTCGCCGCCAAAGTAGGAGTAATAGTATTTCAGTTTCTGCACGTCGTAAGCGGTGAAGGCCATGAAGACCACCAGGCTGACTGCGCACAGAATCAGGTCAAAGGTGCTGAAGGCACCCGGGATGAAGAACATGAGCAGGCCGCCCAGCAGCCCCACCACAATCAGGGTGATCAGCGCACCGGAAAGCAGCGTTCCCCAGGAACTCAGGTCTCGCTGGGTGCGGGCACCGTACAGAGCCATGATGCCGAAGTACAGCGCGCCGACCAGGAAGGCCAGCACCAGGGTGCTGAACGCGTAAGCCGCAAAGACAATGCTGAGATTGATGCCGTTGAGCACCGCGTACCCGAAGAACAAACTTGTGGCTGTGGACGGGCGCAGCTTATCGATGCGGGCGGACAAAACCACCACCATGGCCAGTTCCGCAATGCACAGGATCAGATACAGGCCGCTGTTGAACAAAAGATAGGCCAGCGGGCTGTACAGAGTGCCGATGCCCACCGCAAAGGTGACAAGCAGGCCGGCAAACATCCAGACAAAGGTGCGGGTCATATATTGATTGAGGGTACCGAACGGACTTTCGGCATACGAAATGGTATAATATTTTTCGTCCATAGTTCACTAGGACCCCTTTCTTTTTACGTATCCCTATTATATACTCTATCTGTCGGAAAATGTGTAAACGATATATGAATCATTGGATATTTTTTTGTTAAGAGGTGAAATCTTTGGTCCAGGACCGTTTCGGGATTTATCTGCATATTCCCTTTTGCCGTGCCAAATGCCGGTATTGTGACTTTTATTCCGCCCCCGGCACCCGGGAGGTACCCCAGCCTTTCGTGGATGCTCTGCTGCGGGAACTGCGCAAAAGCCACCGGCAGCCGGATACCTTGTACTTCGGCGGCGGCACCCCGGCGCTGCTCTCTCCTACCCAGGTGCGCAGCCTGATTGAGGCCGCCGCGCCGCTGCCCGGGGCCGAAATCACCCTGGAGGCCAACCCGGACGTGGTCAGCCAACAATCCCTGGCAGGGTTCCGGGAAGCGGGAGTGAACCGGCTGAGCTTTGGGGTGCAGAGCGCTTCGGACCCCCAGCTGCGCACCCTGGGCCGCACCCACACCGCCGACGGTGCCGCCCGGGCCCTGGCCTGGGCACGGCAGGCCGGGTTCGACGACCTGTGCGGTGACATCATGCTGGCTTTGCCGAACTACACCAACGCTGAATTCGACGCCACCCTGGACCTTTTGCAAACCGGCGGCTGCACCCACATTTCGGCCTATCTGCTCAAGATTGAACCGGGCACTGCCTTTGCCCGGCATCGCCCGGCCAATCTGCCCGACCCGGACGCCGCGGCAGACTTTTACCTCTACGCTGTGAAGCAGCTGGAAGCCGCCGGATACCGCCAGTATGAGATCAGCAACTTTGCCCGGCCCGGTCACGAAGGGCGGCACAATCTGCTGTACTGGAACTGCCGGGATTACTGGGGGGTAGGCCCCTCAGCCCACAGCTGTCTGGGCAATGTACGCCGGTTCTGGCCGGATGATACCGACGCCTTTGTGGCGGGTACCCTGACAGAGCAGGAGGAAGGCATCTGCGATGCCGAAGATTTTCTGCTCATGCAGCTGCGCCTGACCGCCGGGCTGGACTGGGACGAATACGTACACCGGGGCGGCACCCCGTTGGATGCCCGGCGGAAGGCTTTTCTCCGCCAGTGTGTGGGCCACGGCTATGTGGAGTTTGACGGCCGGACCCTTCGCCTGACCCCTGCGGGGATGGTGGTACAGAACGCCATACTGGAAGATCTGATGTAAAAAAGGCAAGGTTCCTTTTTGGGAACCTTGCCTTTTGTGTTTGTGTCAGTCGCTGTGGGGGTGCATCTGCACCACCGGCCAGCCCAGCAGGGCCGCCGCGGCAGCGTCGTGGGTGACAAGAATCGTATCCCGTCCCGCCGCCAGGCGACAGACCGAAGCCGCCGCCTGGGCCACCAGCTCGGCGTCCATGCCGGTAAAGGGCTCGTCCAGAAGCAATGTCTGCGCCTGGGGACACAGCAGCGCCCGCAGCAGGGCCGTCCGGCGTTTTTGTCCCCCGGAAAGCCGCTCACTGGGAAGGGCCAGATCCTTATCCACAAAGCCCAGGGTGCGCAGTTCCCGTTCGGCCGCCTCTCCTGCCCCACCGGTGAGTACAATGTTGCCCACGGCGGTGAGCTGTGGGCACAGGCGGTTTTCCTGAAACACCGCGCCCACCCGGCCGATGCCCGTTATGGTGCCTTTGTCCGGCGTTTCCAGGCCCATAAGAATCCGCAGCAGGGTCGTTTTTCCGCAGCCGGAAGGCCCCATCAGCACCAGCGGGCCGGAGGTGTGCAGGGTAAAATCCCGGAGCACCGTGCGGGTCCCGAAACGCTTTTCCAGGTGTTCCACCGCAATGCTCATACCGCCCTCACCTCCCCGCAAAGCCGGGCTTTGAGCCAACGAAGGCCCCGGGCCGCCACCGCCGAAAGCAAGGCGGACAGCAGCACAATGACCAGGGTCCAGGCGAAGACGTCCGGGGTGGACAGGGTGATTTTCGCACGGTAGAGAGCATCTCCCACGCAGTTATCAGGCAGACCGATGACCTCGGCGGAGACACCGCTTTTCCAGCACATGCCCATAGCGGCAATGCAGCTTTCGCTCAAAGACGGAAAGACGCCCGGCAGCCAGATATACCGCAGCCGCTTGACCAGAGGCAGCCGATAGACGCGGGCCATTTCCAGCAGCTGGGCATCGGTGTCGGCAATGCCGCCCATGACGCCGGCGTAAATCACCGGCAGCACATGGGTGAAGCTGACCACCACCGAAAGGTTGGCGCTGCTGACCCACAAAAGAGCCAGAATTACAAAGCTGGCCACCGGCATGGCACGGATCAGCTGCATGGGCGGTCCCAGCAGCACCCGCACTGTGTGCCAGCGCGCCCCTGCCGCCCCCAGCACCACACCGCAGACCACGGCCAGCAAAAAGCCGGTCAGAATGCGCAGGGTACTGAATCCGATGCGGTGCCAGAAATCCAGGGTGGGCAGCTGTACGGCCAATGCCCGCAGCGTCTGCAGTGGGGTGGACAGGAACAACCCGCCATGCCCCAGGGCCATGGCGACCAACTGCCACACAATGACCCAAAAGACCACCGCCGCAGCGGTGTGCCAGCGGTCACGACGGACCGCCGGGCAGGAATCAGACGCCATAGTAGAAGTCGTCAGCCGGCAGCTGGCCGCCCACGCTGGTGGGATCGGCGTCGTACAGCACCTGGAAGTAGGTTTCCAGGGCGGTGCGCATCTCCTCGCCGGTGATGAAAACGATGTTGCACTCGGGCAGGGCCTTCTGAGCCAGAGCAGCCTTGGCCACGATGCCGTAGCTTTCGCACAGGGCGGCAGTGCCTTCCAGATCGGTGTTGGCCGCCTCAGTGCTGGCCTGGTAGGCGCTCAGGAACGCATCAAAGGCTTCAGGATCGGCTTCCACGGCATCCTTGCGGGCCACCAGAACACCGGTAACCAACTGGGAACCGGCCACCTTCTCCCACTCTTCGCTCATATCAAACTTGACGCTCAGGCCTTCCACCTGGGACAGGGCGCTGGTCACGAAAGGCTGGGGCAGCATGGCAATAGTGCCCTCACCGCGGGCGGTCATCTGGGCCACCACTTCGGTGGATTCGCTGAAATATTCGATGGTCACATCCTTGTCGGGGTCCAGGCCGTTTTCGCTGAGCACGTAGCGCAGCACATACTCGGGGGTTGTGCCCTTGCCGGTGGTCAGGATGGTCTTGCCCTTCAGGTCCGCAATGCCGGTATACTGGGCATCGGAGTTTTCCACGATGTACAGCACACCCAGGGTGTTGATGGCCGCCACTTCCACGGCGCCGTTGGTCTTCTGGTACAGGGTGGCTGCCAGGTTGGCGGGAATGGCCGCTGCATCCAGATCGCCCTTGACCAGCAGCGGGACAATCTCGTCCGCCGCGCCGTACATGGTGAAATCAAGGTCCAGGTCGCTTTCGCCCTTGTCCACATCATCCACCAGATTCACCAGGCCCATGGTGGTGGGGCCCTTCAAACCGGCCACGCGGAAGCCGGTGGCTTCGGCGGTTTCCGGAGTTTCGGCCGCGGGGGTCGCGGTGGGGGCAGCGGTTGCCGCAGGAGCCGCAGTTTCCTGGGTGGAGGCCGAGGACGGCGCACCGCAGGCCGCCAGGGATACAGCCAGGGCCAGCGCGCTGAAAGCAGCGAGAACGCGTTTGAATTTCACAATGATTTCCTCCCATTGCCGCTGTTCGCGGCCAGAATTCCATTTGCTTTTGCCGCATTACTATACTATAATAAAGCAAGAATGTCGATTGCCGGTGCAACAGTTTTGCCCGGGCAACATTTTGCGGTGTCTTTCCTGACCAGGACGAGGCGCCGCCGATTTCTGCATGAAAGGACCTTTGCGATGAACCTGCGGCCGTATTATCCTGTTTTGCGCAGCACTTCCCTGCTGCGCGGTATGCGTGATGATGAGCTGGACAAGATGCTGGATTGCTTTGCCCCGCGCGTGCGCCGCTACCAAAAAGGAGAATTCCTGATGCTGGCCGGCTATGAGACCAACGAGGTCGGCATTCTGCTGGAAGGGTCCATCACCGCCCTGAAAAACACACCGGACGGCAGCAGCGTGGCCATCACCGAGATGAGCACCGGCGGGCTGTTCGGGGATGTACTTTCCGGTTCCAGCACCAAAAGTCCGGTCAGCGTCATGGCGCAGACCGATTGCCTGGCCGTTTACCTTCCTTATGAGAAGATTATTCACCCTTGTGCCCACCTGCATGAAAGCCACCTGCAGCTGTTGCAAAATCTGGTGCTGACCATTTCCAACAAGTACTTTGCCCTGGACCGCCGGGTGGAACTGCTGATCTGCAAAAGTCTGCGGGTCCGTATCAGTCTGTGGTTGCTGGAACAGGCGGACGAAGCCGGTCAGGACACCTTTGCGGTGCCCCTGACCCGCGCCGGTCTGGCCGAGTACCTGAACTGCGACCGCAGTGCTCTGAGCCGGGAGCTGGGCCGCATGCAGCGGGAAGGATTGATTGAGACTTTCCGCGGAAGCTTCAAGATTTTGGACAAAGAAGGCCTGCGTCACCAGTGCCAGGAATGAGGTAATCATGAGCCACCGTCAGACCCCTGTTTTGTACATTGTCATCCCCTGCTACAACGAGCAGGAAGTGCTGCCCATCACGGCGCCCCTGTTCCTGCAGAAGATCAACGACCTGGCCGCCGCAGGCAAGATCAGTCCGGACAGCCGGGTGTTGTTCGTCAACGACGGTTCCAAGGACAACACCTGGCAGATCATCCGTGATCTGGCCGCCGGTGACCCGCACTATCTGGGCATCTGCCAGAGCCGCAACCGCGGCCACCAGAATGCCGTACTGGCCGGTCTGATGGAGGCCAAGGACCGCTGCGACATCACCATTTCCATCGACTGTGACGGCCAGGACGACATCAATGCCATGGATGACATGGTGGACGCCTATCACGACGGCTGCGAGGTGGTGTACGGGGTGCGTTCCAAGCGGGACACCGACACCTTCTTCAAGCGTTTTACCGCCGAAAGCTTCTACAAATTGCTCAATGCCATGGGCGCCGAGGTGGTGTTCAACCACGCCGATTACCGTCTGATGAGCGCCCGGGTGCTGCAGGAATTCGCCAATTTCAAGGAAGTGAATCTTTTCCTGCGGGGGATGGTCCCTCTGGTGGGCTTCAAAAGCACCGCCGTCACCTACGAGCGCCACGAACGCATTGCGGGGGAAAGCCACTATCCCCTGTCCAAGATGCTCAGTCTGGCCTTTGACGGCATCACCAGCCTTTCGGTCAAACCCATCCGGTTTATTACCGGCTTCGGTGTGCTGGTGGCACTGATCTCCTTTATCGGCGTGATCTGGGCCATGGCGGAAGCCGCCATGGGAGCCACCGTATCCGGCTGGGCTTCCACCACCTGTATCATCTGCTTTGTGTCCGGTGTACAGCTGATCTGCCTGGGTGTGATCGGTGAGTATATCGGAAAAATCTACATGGAAACCAAGGCGCGGCCGCGGTATATCATCAGCGAACGCACCTGGGACAAGGAGGACGACGAATGAGCCGCCAAGTATGGAAGGGTTCTACCCTGCTCAATCCCGAACCGCCGGTGCTGGTCAGCTGCGGCAGCCCCGAAAAGCCCAACCTGATCACGGTGGGCTGGTGCGGCACCATCTGCACCCAGCCGTCCATGCTGTCCATCAGCGTGCGCCCCGAGCGGTACAGCTACGATCTGATCAAGGACAGCGGTGAATTTGTGGTGAATCTGCCCACCGAACGCCTGACCCGGGCGGTGGACTGGTGCGGTGTGAAGAGCGGTCGGGATGTGGACAAGTTTGCCGCCATGGGATTGCATGCGGCCCCGGCGGCCAAGGTGGGCACCGTGCTGTTGGAGGAAAGCCCCCTGAACCTGGAATGCAAGGTCACCCAGCGCATTCCGTTGGGCAGCCACGATCTTTTCCTGGCCGAGGTGGTGGCGGTGGACGTGGACGAAAGCCTGCTGGACGAAAACGGAAAGTTGTGTCTGGAAAAGGCCAAGCTGATCGTCTATTCCCACGGAGAATATCTGGCTCTGGGGCGTCGGCTGGGGACCTTCGGGTACAGTGTGCGCAAGAAGGCCGGGCGCCGTAAATAACAATTGGAAAAAGAGCAAAGCCGGAGGCGGTTTTAGGCCTCCGGCTTTTTTGTATGAAACCTGTCCGACGTAAAAAAGGAACCCGCCGCACGGGGAACGGTTTTCCCGTGCGGCGGGCCGCAAAAAAGGTTGATGCGAAAGGCGAATTACTTTTTCTGGACGTACTTCAGGCAGTCGAGCATAACGGCAACCAGAATGATGATGCCGGAGAAGACGAACTGCAGGTTGGTGTCGATGCCCAGAGTCGTCAGGGAGTAGGTCAGCGCGGTGAAGATGAAGACGCCGACCACAACGCCGGAAATCTTACCGATACCGCCGGTGAAAGAGATTCCGCCCACAACGCAGGCCGCGATGGCGTCCATTTCCCAGCCCTGGCCGTAAGCGGCGGAGCCGGAACCCACCATGCGGATGCATTCAAGCCAGGAGCCGAAACCGTACAGGATGCCGGCCAGGATGAAAGCGCCCACGGTGACGCCGAAGACAGAGATACCGGAAACAGAAGCCGCTTCGGGGTTGCCGCCGACAGCGAACAGGTTCTTGCCGAAGGTGGTCTTGTTCCAGATGAACCATACGATGATCACGGCTGCCACAGCCCACAGAATGATGGTGGGGAAACCGTTGATCTTGGGGATGATCATGCCGGGAATGTTGGATTCGATGGCACCGAAGGACACACCCTTGGTGGAGTAGGTAACCAGACCGAAGATGACCAGCATGTTGGCCATGGTGGAGATGAAGGGATGCATCTTGAACTTGGCCGTGAAGAAACCGGCGATGGTGGTAAAGATGGTGCACAGCACGATGCAGACCACCAGAGCCAGCAGCACGCGGGCGATGACCGGCAGGCCGGTGAAGTCAAAGACATGACCGAACACGGAGCCGGTGTTGGGGCCGGAGTGCATCACGATGGTGGCGGCGGTCATGCCCATACCGACCATACGGCCGATGGACAGGTCAGTGCCGGCCAGCAGGATCAGGCCCGCAACACCCAGGGCCAGGAACATACGGGGCGAAGCCTGCTGCAGGATGTTCAGCACGTTGTTGACGGTGAGCAGCTGCACGTTCTTGACGATGGGCGTGATGATGCACAGGGCGATGAAGATCACAATAATGGCGATGTACAGACCGTTGCGCAGCAGGAAGTCACGACGGTTGAAGGTGTACTTGTAGTTTTCCCATTTCTGGGTCAGGGACTCCCCTACCGTGAACTTGGACATGCGCAGCATGTCGATCAGGTGGTACTTGTAGTCGAAGGCGGCATGCTGGCGGTCCTTGACAGCCTGCAGGTCCTTGTCCAGCTGCATCTTGGCGTCGAACAGACGGTTCTTATGAACGTACTTTTCGTCCTTGATCTCGTGGGCGTCGCTGAGCTTGGCCAGGGTTGCCTGGTGCTCCTTCTCCAGCTGGGCCACGGCCGCCTTGTACTTTTCCTGGGCCATTTCCTTTTCCACTTTGCAGCTGGCCACCACAGCCTGGTAGTATTCGCTGTCATAGTGGGCTTTCAGGTAGCTTTCGGCTTCCGCAATCAGCTTGGCCACAGCGTCCTTGTTCTTGGCTTCCACAGCCTTGGCTTTTTCCAGGGCCGCTTTCTGCTGGGTAATCTTGGTCTGCTTTTCCGCTTCGGTATAAATGCGGTCGCGCTTGAGGTTGTCAATGTTGTTCTGAATATCAATGACCCGGTCGGTACCGTCCACACGCAGGGCATTGATCTTTTCCTGAATGGCACCGACGTGTTCGTCGATGGGCTGGAGAAGGGCCGCTTCCTGTTCAGCCGTCAGGACTTTTGTTTTTTCTGTCACCATAAGTAATATCCCCCACTTACAGGTATTTCGCACTGAGTCTCAGCAGCTCTTCCTGGTTGGTCTCCTTGGTATTCACGATGCCGGAAAGGTGACCGTTGGACATGACGCCGATACGGTTTGTGATGCCCAGAATCTCAGGCATTTCGGAGGAAACGACGATGATTGTCTTTCCCTGTTTTGCCATGTTGATGATCAGCTCATAAATCTCGTACTTGGCGCCGACGTCGATACCGCGGGTCGGCTCGTCCATCATGAAGACCTGCGGTTCGCGTTCGAGCCACTTGCCGAAGATGACTTTCTGCTGGTTGCCGCCGGAAAGGCTTGTGATCATGTCATCCGGGCCCATGCACTTGGTGTGCATGATCTTGATTTCCTTGTTGGTGGCCTTGACCATCTTGGGGTTGGACAGCGCCACGCCGGCCTTGTATTGGTTCAGGTTGGCAATGGTGGTGTTGAAGGTCAGGTCACACTTGAGGAACAAGCCGTTGGCCTTGCGTTCCTCGGTAATCATGGCAAACCCGTGCTCGATGGCTTCCTTGGCGTTGTTGAAGTTCATCATGCGGCCTTTGAAGTACACACGCCCGGCAGCGCGGGTCCGAACGCCGAAGATGGTTTCCAGCAGTTCGGTACGCCCGGCACCCACCAGACCGTACAGGCCAAAGATTTCGCCTTCCCGCACATCAAAGGAGATATCCTGCAGGTGCGGCGCGTACTTGGTGGAAAGATGCTGCACCGAGAGGATCGGTTCGCCGGGGGTGTTGTCCACCGGCGGGAAGCGGCTTTCCAGCGAACGGCCGACCATGGCGGAGATCAGTTCGTTCATGTTGGTGTCGGCGGTATCCTTGGTCATGACCAGGTTGCCGTCACGCAACACCGAGATCTGGTCGCAGATCTCGAAGATTTCGTCCATCTTGTGAGAGATGTAAATCAGAGAGATTCCCTGCGCCTTCAGCATGCGCATCATCTCGAAGAGCTTGTCGACCTCCTGCACGGTCAGCGAGGAAGTGGGCTCGTCCAGAACAATGACCTGAGAATTGTAGGAGATGGCTTTCGCGATCTCGCACATCTGACGCTGGGAAACGGACATGTTCCGCATGGGTTGGGTCAGGTTCACGGTCATGCCGAGCTTGCGGAACAGCTCGGAGGCCTTCTTTTTCATTCGCGTCTCGTCAACAACGCCGACGGAATTGACCGGATACCGGCCAAGGAACAGGTTATCGATGACGTTGCGTTCCAGGCACTGGTTCAGTTCCTGGTGGACCATGGCAATGCCGTTTTCCAGGGCATCCTTCGGGCCGGAAAAGTTGATTTCCTTGCCGTTGAGGTAGATCTTGCCTTCGTCCTTCTGGTAGGTGCCGAACAGGCACTTCATCATCGTGGACTTACCGGCGCCGTTTTCGCCCATAAGCCCCATGACAGTTCCGCGCTTCACGTCGAGGTTGATATGGTCAAGAACCCGGTTGCGGCCGAAGGACTTGCACATACCACGAATTGACAAGACGATATCGTCTTTCGCATCTGCCATTCTAGTTACTCCCGTATCTGCAAATTCAGCATCTGCGGCCAAAGGCCGTTTTTGCCGTAGTTTCATCAAAAAACGCTATTAGGGAGAAGCTGCTTCGCATATCAACTCCCTAATAGCAAGTGGGTGTTACCTGTTAATCAATCGGTTCACCGCACACGCGGTGGGAATCACTGGCTCAGCAGAGCCGTGTAGGAAGCGCCGTTGTCCGTCTTAACCATGTTGATGGCGAAGGCATCATACTGGCTGGGGTTGCTCAGACGGTTGGTGATGTTGGCCTCGGTCTGGCCGTCGCCGGCGATGTATTCGACTTCCAGGTTCAGCAGATCGTCATAGTTCTGCAGCAGGGGCTGATAGGTGGAGCCCAGGAAGTTATCGGCGGAGTTGTAGATGTCCAGCCAAACCTTCTTGGTGGGATGGGTGGTGGCGTCCAGCTGGTTGGAAACGGGCTCGTAAACCTTGGTGGAGTCCATGAAGTCCTGATAGTTGTCCTTGGTGACAGCCACGTTCAGAGCGTAGTAGGAGCGCTCGTCTTCCACATACTTGTAAACGTCGTCGCTCAGCACGTTGCCGGCTTCATCGGCGGTGCCGATACCGGTGTCGATATCCACGCCGTCCAGAGCGTTGCGGATCACGCGCAGGGTCAGGTAAGCCTGAACGTCGGCGTGCTGGCTGATGGTGCCGCCGTAGCCTTCGCCGATAGCAGCAACGGCGTCAGCGTTGGCGTCGTAACCGAAGGTGGGGATGCCCTTCTCCTTGGACCAGGCGTTGAACATGGACATGCCCATGCCGTCGTTGTTGGAAACGACCACGTCGATAGAGTCACCGAAGGAAGCGGCCCAGGTGCCGATGGCGTTACCGGCGGTGGCGGCGTCCCAGGTGGCGCCGGCGGAGTTCTTCATTTCCTGAGAAGCCAGCTCACGGACGATGTAGCTCTTGCCGTTGACTTCCAGAGTGCCATCCTGAACAGCAGTGGCGGTGCCGTCGGTGTTGGTGCCGACAGGATCGCTGTTGATGGCGCCGTCAACCTCAACGGCAGTGCCCAGAGCGGAGCGGACGCCGCGGGTACGGGCGATGGAGTCATTGTGGCCGATATCGCCGATGGCCAGAACGTAGCCGATGATGCCGTCGCCGTTCTGATCGATGGTATCGATATTCGCGGTGATGTAATCCAGAACCATCTGGCCCTGCAGTTCGGCGCCCTGGTTGGCGTCGAAACCGACGTAGTAAGTATTCTCGTTGAAGGTCAAAGCAGCCTTGTCCAGCTCACCGGTGGAGCTGTTGGAGGGCTGACGGTTGAACCACACGAGGGGCTTGTCCTTGTTGGCAACTTCGCCGGAAGTGGTGGTGGCAGCCGCGTCGCTGGTCGCAGCCTCAGAAGTGCCGGTGGAAGCAGTGGATTCGGAAGTGGTGGTGTCGCCGCCGGAGCAGGCTGCCAGGCTCAGTGCCATGGCGGCCGCCAGGGTCAATGCAAGCGCTTTTTTCATAGTATTTCTCCTTCTAACTATGATATTTTTTTGCGGGACAGTTCCTCTCGCAGTCCCGCCTGACAATATTTATGGTAAAGGAAAAACACCCTGTTTTCAAGGTGAAATTTCACCGAAATACAGGGTGTTTTTTTATTCTATTTGGCTGATTTGCATCCCTTTTACCGAGTTTTTTTGTGCGTTTTGCATATTTCGACAGGAAATAACGGAATTTTATTCCGTTAATTGAACGCAAAAAGGGCCTTTTGACTGTCCATTGCGAAAAGATTTTCCCGATCCACAATGCGGGTGGCCGTATCCACGGTAGGCTCCAGTTCCCCGGCGCGTCCCGTAAGCCATTTATAGGCACTTTCCACCCCCAGATACCCCATGGCATAGGGATTCTGCACAATCAGCGCGTCCACCTCTCCGGTCTGCAGATCGTCCACCGTTTCCACGTTGGTGTCGAATCCCACCAGAAATACCGTGTCCGCCGCATCCAGTTCCCGCACGGCTTCCGCCGCGCCCACGCTGGTAGGCTCATTGAATGCCAGCAGTACATTGATTTCGGGATGTTCCTGCAATAAAGCGAGGGTATCCGCCTTGGCGGCCTGGGCCTCTGCCTTGGTATGGACCACCTGCACCACCTGGGCGCGCCCGCTCTGCTCCAGCGTATCCCGGGCGCCGCGTTCCCGCTCCTGCCCGTTGGCACTGTTCAGGCCATAGTTGATGATCCCCACGTTCAGCTGGCCCTGCGCCCGTTCCAGCGCAGCCTGGGCGGCCATACTGCCCGCGGCATAGTTGTCCGTGCCGATATAGGTGGCCACCTCCTTGGAATCCACATCCGAGTCGATGGCAATAATCCCGATTCCCTTCTGTGCCGCCGCATCGATGGCCGAAGCGGTGTTCTCGTAGTCGGTGGCCGAAAAGACGATGACCTCGGCGCCATCGCTGACCGCCTGTTCCACCAGAAGGTTCTGGGCCTCATAATCCTCCTCCGAGTCTGGGGCCGTGATGGTCAGGTCGATGTTGTATTCCGTTGCTGCAGCTTCTGCTCCCGCAAACATGGACAGGAAAAACTGAGTTTCGCTGGATTTGACCACCAGGGCCACCTTATGGGGACTGCCGGCGGTGGTGGGCGCCATGCAGCCGGTGAGCAGCAGACTGCCGGCCAGGACCGCGCCCAGCAACACCGCAGCTATGCGCGTTCGGGTGTTATTTTGTTTCATACTCACCCTCCCGTACCTGGGGCATGCGAATCTCCACACAGGTACCTTCATCCGGTTCGCTCTCGATGCGCAGACCGTAGCCCTCGCCGAAATAAATGCGCAGCCGATCATTGACATTCTTGATACCGATGCCGGTGCGGTCCCCCGGCTCGCTGTGCAGAATGTGCCGCACCTGCTCTTCGTCCATACCCACACCGTCGTCCCGCACCCGGAACAGGATATCCTTGCCGTCCCGGCAGACTTCCACATCAATATGGCCCGGTTCCACCATCAGGTCCAGACCATGGGCGATGGCGTTTTCCAGGATGGGCTGCAGGGTGATCTTATTGCACAGACAATCCAGGCAGCTCTCGTCCACCTTGAAATCATAGGTGAATTGGTTCTTGTAACGGTATTTCTGGATCTGCAGATAGCTTTCGGCGTGTTCCAGCTCCTTGCGGATGGGGATCAGTTCGTGGCCTTTGCTGATGCTGATGCGAAACAGCCGGGCCAGCGCATGCACCATGTTGACGGCGTCGGCGTTGCGTCCCTGTTCACACATCCAGGCAATAGAATCCAGGGTGTTGTACAGGAAATGGGGGTTGATCTGGGCCTGCAGCGCCTTCAGTTCGGTTTTGCGCAGGTTGACTTCCTCCTCCCGGACGGTGGCCATCAGATGCTGGATGCGATGCACCATATGTCCGAAAGAATCGGAAAGTTCCTCCACCTCCCGGGTACCGGACACCGGCTCATAGGCAAAGTGGTCGGCGTCCTGCTCAAAGCGTTCCATGGCGGAGGCCAATGCCGCCAGCGGGCGGGACAGAATGCGGGACAGCACCCACCCGGTGCCCAGGGCCGCGGCCAGCACCGTGGCCGCCACCCCCAGGCAGATACGCAGCATGGCCTTGACGCTGAGGTCCACCAGCTCATCCACATAACTGACGCCCACCACCCGCCAGGTGCTGTCCTCAATGCCGGTGATGGAATAAATGACGGTCTTTTCGGTCCAGACGCCGTCCGGCAGTTCGGCCAGATGGGCGGTGTCCTCACTTTTCAGGCCGGAGTAGATCAGCTGTTGCTGGGGATGATAGACCACGTTGCCGTCCCGGTCCATCAAAAAGCAATACCCGTGGGCGCCGATGCCCACGTTGGAAATGTACTCCGAGATGGTGGAAAAGCTCAGGTCCAGCGAGACCCAGGCGGCTGTTTCCTTTCCCGGCAGCCGGTTGGCCATGGTCACCACCCAGGGATAGTAGCTTTCAAAGATGGTTTCCACGTGTGGCGGGGTCACATAGCTGTCGGCGGAAGCCGCACTCTCGGCATCAAAGGAAAGATTCTGCAGGATCTGGTCTCTGGGTTCGTGGTCCAGAGACCAGCAGTCCACCAGGTCGCCGTTTTCGGTGTAGGTAGTTACCGCCACCACATCCGAACGCACCCGGAGCAGATCCCGCAGAAACTCATCCCGGTCGGCCCCTTCGTATTCCATGGAAGTCTGAACCAGATCCATGACCTCGTTCATATCCCGCACATACCGCGCCACCGTGACCGCCACCTGGTTGCAGGCCTGAGCGCTGGCGGTGCGGGCGCTCTGGATCATGCCCGCCCGGTACTGTGCGATGAAAAAGGTGCTGACGGCAAACAGGACCACAGCGGTCACCCCGGCCACCATGCCCACCAGCATGACCCAAAGGCGGGGCAAGCGCCGACGGCGGGCGGGGCTCATGATTTGGCTCCCTGCTGCCGGCGCAGCGCATTGGGCGAAGTACCGCAATATTTTTTGAAGCAATAGCTGAAATAATGCTGATCGGTATATCCGCAGCGCGCGGCAATCTGCTGGATTTTGAGCGGGGTGGTCATGAGCAGTTCCCGCGCCGCGGCCATGCGCTTGCCGATGAGGATATTGATGAAGGTCTCCCCCGCATATTTCTTGATGCAGGCGCTGAGATGGTTGGGGCTGACGTCCAGCATGGCGCTGAGGGAGACAAGGGACAGATCCTTGTCCATGTAATGCTCGTCAATGGCGGCCAAAGCTTTCTGACAAAGCAGGCTGCCGCCCTTCTTCTGCTGGGTGCTGAGCTGGTCCATCGCCCCCAGGCAGAGATCCTGCAGCGCCTGACGCAGTTCATGGGTGTTGCGGTACCGCAGAGACAAGTCGGGCAAAAGGCCCCGCCGGTCCAGTTCCTCCAGGGCTTCCGGTCCGGCGCCGGCTTCCAGCAGACGGTAGACCTCCGCCATCAACTGCACCGCCACCGCATCCAGCCAAGGACCGCAGTTCTCACCGGGCTGCTGGCTGCACATACGGGCCAGACCCGCACATACCGCATCCCGGTCACCGGCGCGGAATGCCGTCTTCACCTCTTCCAGGCAGGCGGTCACTTCCTCCACTGCGGCAGGAGTCCCCCGGCGCACGTCGGTGATGTACTGGACCCCGCCTTCCTCCGACGGGGTAAGGCTGGCAGCTTCCGCCGCTTCCCGGTATGCGGCGTGCAGGCCGCTCAGGCGATCGGTGCGGCGGCTGACCCCCACACTGCCCCGCCGGCCCAGCACGCGGTGGGCCGTTTGCAGGATTTCTTCCGCCAGAATGTGCAGATACTCCTCAAAATCCGAGGCATTGCCCATGAGCACCGCCACCACCTTGCCCGGGGTGCAGAACACCGCATGGCGCAGATACTTGCCGGCCAGGGTTTCGATCACATGGACAAAAGTGGGCGGGGTACAGTTGCCCCCCTGATCGTCATACAGAGCCGTGGTGATGACCACGTACAGCGGACGGTCATCGGCACCGCGCAGCAGCCCGCAGCGGCAGGCGTCGGTCCGCAGGCGGAATTCCGTATCATGGGGCGGCAGCTCGGCGTGACTGTCCAGCACCAGCGGGACCAGAAATTCGTCCCGACCTGTCTGGGCCGCCGCCGCATTGAGCTGCTGCTGGAAGGCGGCGAACTGACGGTCAATCTTTTCATGGATGCCCCGCAGTTCCGCCGCCAGACCGTCCATGGTCAGGGGTTTGAGCATATAGCTGATGATGTTGTATTGAATCGCCTGCTTGGCGTACTCAAAATCATCGTATCCGCTCAGGAAGGCAATGTGCATGGCCGGGCGGATTTCCCGCACCTGCCGGGCCAGTTCGATGCCCGAGATGAACGGCATGCGGATATCGGTCAAAAGCAGGTCGGGTTCCAGCTTTTCCACCAGTTCCAGGGCGTCCAGCCCATTGCTGGCATCCCCCACCAGGCGAAAGCCCAGATCCTCCCACGGAATCATGGTACAAACGGCCTGGCGCAGTTCATCCTCATCGTCCGCCACCACGACGGTATATATGGTTTGGTCAGCCATGGGGATTCCTCTCCTTTACCGGTCGCCCTCGGCTTCGGCCTGGGCTTTTTCCGCCTTGCGGCGCATCCGTTCCCGCTGGGCAGCCTCCTGCCGTTTCCAGCGGGCGTAGGTGTCGGGTCGAACAGCCTCGGTGCAGCGGGCAAAATTCCAGTGCAGTCCGTCCCGGCGAGACAGCTTGAACCGCACAAACCAGGATCCGTGCCGGGGGCAGGTGGCCTCGGTATAATAGCCGGTGTTGCCGCGCTTGAGCCAGACGTCTCCCAAAGCCAGGGGTTCGCCGCATTCCGGGCATGCCACCCGGCACAATGCCGGGTCGGTCTTGTAGGCATCGTGCTCCATCAGGCCGAACCAGGTCTGCACATCCCGGTATTCCGCTTCCGGATCGGTGAGCAGTGCTTCCCGCAGCTGGGCCTCCTCGTCTGGGTAGGCGGCCAGGCCCGCCGCCAGAGGCAGCTTGCGGCAGACCTTGACGGTGTACAGGGCATCATCCAACGCGTTGTGGAAGGGGTCCTGCTTTTCGATGCCCAGGCGGTCCACCACGCTTTCCAGGGTCATGCCCTCCCCTTCCTTGCGGGGATAGGCCTGCAGGAAGATGCGCTGCAGATCATACCAGCGGGCCGGCCAGCTTTCGTCCAGGCCGCACAGGAACAGGTTCTGTTTGAGCACCGGTACGTCATCCAGGCCCCACTCGGCAAATTCGGCGTCCGTACCGGCCCACTCCACAAAGCGCGCCAGGCCTTCGGCGATGGGCACCCCGGCGTCCAGGTCGCCCTGGCTCATGCCGGTGACCTTGGCAATATGGCGCTGCAGCTTGCGGAAGATCCGCGGCCGCAGGGTGATCTCAAAGGTATCCAGAACTTCGGCGGTTTCGCTGATGCGCACAGCGCCGATCTGGATGATCTCCCCCCGCAGGGTGAGTTCGGTATCATGGTAGCGGAAGGTCTTGGGCTGATAGCCGATGTTCCATTCCAGGTCAAATACAATCAGATTTCTGCCCACGTTTATACCTCCCGGCCCAGAATAAAGCGTTCCACCGCCACGCCCACGCCGTCGTGGTCGTTATCGGCGCTGACAAAACCGGCCGCAGCCTTCACCGGCGGCACCGCGTTGCCCATGGCCACCCCCAGGCCGGCAAACCGGATCATGGGCAGGTCGTTCCAGCCGTCACCGCAGGCCATGAGCTCGGCGGGGGTCAGGCCCAGCCGTTCCAGCAGCATTCCCAGGGAAGCGGCTTTCTCCACCCCCAAAGGCATGGTCTCAATGAAGAAGGGCGCCGAACGATAGATGGACAGTTTGCCCGCAAATTCCTGCTGCATCAGCTCTTCCACGTGGGGCATATCCACCGGATCCCCCACCAGCAACAGCTTGTTGATGGGATAGGTCACTTCGGCGGGCAGGTCCGGGACCTGGCGCACCGGAAGTTTGTTGATGCGGGCTTCCTCCAGCACATACGGATGGTCGGGGACCTCGGTGACAATGCCCTCGTTGTCATAGGTCAGGGGCACCACGTTCCAGTAGCGTGCAAAGGTGCACACGGTGGGAATAAGGTCCGCCGGGAAGGGGTGCTGTACCAGTTCTTCCCCCGTGGCACAGTCGATGATCTTGCCGCCGTTGTAACTGAGGATATACCCGCCGTTTTGTTCCAGCCCCAGTTCCCTGGCCAGCGCGCGAATTCCCGCCGTGGGACGGCCACTGGCCAGTACGATACGGACTCCCTGCTCTGCGGCTTGCCGCAAGGCGGCCGCGGTACGCGGCGTGACCACCTTTTCGCTGTTGGTCAGCGTACCGTCCAGATCCAGGGCCAAAACTTTATACTGCGTCATGTTTGCTGCTCCTTGCCGGTTATTATTCTTTTACATTGTACCCCAAAGCCCGATATTGCGCAAGGGCGGGCCCCGGCCCCCCCCAATCAAAACAAAAACTGCCCCGGCCGGGCTGGGCGGTCGGGGCAGTGCAGATGATTGTGATACTTACTTGGCGGCCTTGGTGGTCTTCTTGGCAGCGGGCTTCTTGGCAGCAGGCGCCTTCTTCGCGGCAGGCTTTTCGGCAGCCTTGGCAGCGGGAGCCTTCTTTTCGGCCACAGGCTTGGTCTCGGCAGCGGCCTTGACCTCGGTCTTCGCCTCAGTCTTGGGCTCGGCCTTCTTGGCCGGGGCTTTCTTGGCGGCGGGAGCCTTCTTGGCAGCGGGCTTCACTTCCTCCGCAGCCTTGGGCTCGGTCTCCACCTTGGCCTTGGCAGCCGCTTTGGCAGCCTTGGGCTTGCGGGTGACCTCGGTGATGACCCAGCGCTGATTATCGCCGTTCACATCGGCCCAGATCTGCAGGCCGGCGCCGTTTTCGGTGCTCATGCCCACCACGTCCAGGCACTTGCCGGAAACGCTGGACTTGATCTTGACGCGGCCGTCATTGCCGGGGTCCACCACCCACAGCTGGCTGCTGGCGAAGGCATTTTCCCACTGATGCACGGCAGTGCCGTCGCCGACACCACCCTGGTACAGGTCCAGCACCTTCTGGGTGAAACGGTTCTTGATACGGTAGACGCCTTCGCCCACGCGCTCAAAGCTCCACTGCTGCCATTCGGCGTTGGCATTGTCCCACAGCTGGATGCGGGCGCCGTTGTCGGTGTTGTAATCGGCGACTTCCACAACCTTGCCGTTGGCGGCGCTGATGGTGTAGAACTTATCCTCTTTGATCACGGTCTGTTCGACCTTCTTGCTGACTGCCATGTTGATACCCCTCCTATAAGGTTTGTTGTATTCTTGATCATTCTGTTCTTTGGCAGGCCGCCGCCCGCGCAAAATCAGTGCGCTTTCTTTCCCTCTGGCAGCGACAACAAAACGGCAAACGCCGTTCCTATGTGATTATTATAGCCAAACTTTTCCAGTGAGTCAAGTTTTTGGCGTTCTAACGGCAAGTTGTACAAAAAACACCGGAATGTCCAGCGACATCCCGGCATTTTTTCGGTTTTTCTTACGAATTTTCCGCGAAATTACCGGTGTAAAGCCGATAATAACGGCCCTTCTGGGCAATCAGTTCGTCGTGGGTACCACGCTCGATGATGCGGCCCTGCTCCAGAACCATGATGCAGTCGGAGTTGCGCACGGTGGACAGACGGTGGGCAATGACGAAGGTGGTGCGGCCATACATCAGGCCGTCCATGCCCTGCTGTACCAGGGTTTCGGTGCGGGTATCGATGGAGGAAGTGGCTTCGTCCAGGATCAGCACCGGCGGGTCGGCCACAGCGGCGCGGGCAATGGCCAGCAGCTGACGCTGGCCCTGGCTCAGGTTGGTACCGTCGCCGGTCAGCATGGTGTCGAAGCCATTGGGCAGATGGCGAATGAAGAGCTCGGCGTTGGCCAGGCGGGCCGCGGCACGGCATTCCTCATCGGTGGCATCCAGCCGGCCGTAACGGATGTTCTCCATGACGGTGCCGGTGAACAGGTGGGTATCCTGCAGCACGATGCCCAGGGAGGAGCGCAGGTCGTCCTTCTTGATGGAGGTGATATCCAGACCATCATAGAGGATCTGGCCCTTCTGGATGTCGTAGAAGCGGTTGATCAGGTTGGTGATGGTGGTCTTGCCGGCGCCGGTGGAACCAACGAAGGCGATCTTCTGGCCCGGACGGCCGTAGAGGTTGATGTCATGCAGGACGATCTTCTCGGGCACATAGCCGAAGTCCACATCCTTGAAGACAATATCGCCCTTGAGTTCCACATACTTGTTGGTGCCGTCAGCCTGAGGGACCTTCCAGGCCCACAGACCGGTGCGGGTCTGGGCTTCGGTGACCGAATCATCGGCCAGGCGCTTGGCGTTGACCAGGGTGATGTGGCCTTCGTCCACTTCGGAGGGTTCGTCCAGCAGGTCAAAGATACGCTGACCGCCGGCCAGAGCCATGACGATGGAGTTGAACTGCATGGACACCTGGTTGATGGGCATGTTGAAGCTGCGGTTGAAGGTCAGGAAGCTGGCCAGCTTGCCCAGGGTCAGGCCGGTGGCACCGGACAGAGCCAGGGCGCCGCCGATGATGGCGCACAGAACGTAGCTCAGGTTGCCCAGCTGACCGTTGAAGGGCATGGCCACCAGAGAGTAGGTGTTGGCCTTGTTGGCGCTTTCGAACAGTTCGTCGTTGAGGATGTTGAAGTCCTCGATGGCCTTTTCCTCATGGCAGAAGACCTTGACGACCTTCTGGCCGTTCATCATCTCTTCGATGAAGCCGTTGACCTTGCCCAGTTCCCGCTGCTGCGCCACAAAGTAGCGGCCGGAATTGCCGGTGAGGTAGCGGGTGACCAGCAGCATGACGCCCACCATGACCAGGGTGACCAGGGTCAGGGGGATGCTGAGGAAGATCATGGAGAAGAGCACGCCGATGATGGTGATGCCGCTGTTGAGCATCTGCGGAATGCTCTGGCTGATCATCTGGCGCAGGGTATCGATATCGTTGGTGTACACCGACATGATGTCGCCGTGGGCATGGGTGTCGAAGTACTTGATGGGCAGGGTCTGCATGTGGGTGAACAGTTCGTCACGCAGCTTTTTCAGAGTGCCCTGGGTGATGATGGCCATCAGTCGGGTCTGGGTAAAGGTGGCCGCCACGCCAATGGCGTAGAACAGACCGGTGCGCAGGATGGCAAAGAGCAGACCGGTGAAGTCGTTGCTCTTTTCGGTGAGCAGGGGCAGAATGTAGGAGTCGATCAGGGTCTGCATGAACAGAGTCCCCTGGATGTTGGCCAGCACCGAAACCACGATGCAGGCAATGGCGATGAGATACGGCACACGGTAAACGTGCAGCACATAGCCCATGATCCGCTTGAGGATCTTGCCGGGGTTCTGAACCTTGGGACGGGGACCATGGGGACCACGGCCGGCCCGCACCTCTTTCACGCGCTCTTGCTGTGCCATTATTCGTCGCCTCCCTTCTCGTCAAAGTCGCCGCCACCCTTGGTCTGGCTGCGGTAGACTTCCTGGTAGATCTTGTTGGTTTCCAGCAGTTCCTGCGGGGTGCCCCAGCCCTGGATGCGGCCGCCGTCCAGAACCAGGACATGGTCGGCATGCTCAATGCTGGAGATACGCTGGGCAATGATGAACACGGTGGTGCCGGGGATCTTCTCCGCGAAGCTGTGGCGGATCTTGGCATCGGTAGCAGTGTCCACGGCGGAGGTGGAGTCGTCCAGAATCAGGATCTTGGGCTTCTTCAGCAGCGCGCGGGCAATGCACAGACGCTGCTTCTGGCCGCCGGACACGTTGGTGCCGCCCTGCTCGATGTGGGTTTCGTACTTATCGGGGAACCGTTCGATGAATTCGTCGGCGCAGGCCTGGCGGCAGGCTTCGGCGATCTCCTCGTCGGTGGCGTTGGCATTGCCCCAGCGCAGGTTTTCGGCGATGGTGCCGGAGAACAGCTCGTTCTTCTGCAGAACCATGGCCACGCTGTCACGCAGGGTTTCCAGGTCGTACTTCCGCACGTCCACGCCGCCCACGCGCACGGTGCCGGCGCTGACATCATACAGACGGGGCAGCAGCTGCACCAGGCTGGTCTTGGCGCTGCCGGTGCCGCCGATGATGCCCACGGTTTCGCCGGAACGGATGTTCAGGTCGATGTCGGACAGCACTTCGCGACCGTCACGCTTGTAGCGGAAGGCCACATGCTCGAACTGGACGGAACCGTTCTTCACTTCCATGACCGGGTTTTCAGGGTTGGTCAGGTCGGACTTTTCGTTCAGCACTTCAGACACACGGCGGGCGGAAGCGGCAGACATGGTGATCATGACGAAAACCATGGACAGCATCATCAGACTCATGAGGATGTTCATGCAGTAGGTCAGCATACTCATGAGTTCGCCGGTGGTCAGAGCGGTGGCACCGCTGGACACGATCATCCGGGCGCCCAGCCAGGAAATGAGCAGGATGCAGGTGTACACGGTGAGCTGCATCAGCGGGGCGTTCCAGGACAGGATCATTTCGGCGCGCAGCAGCAGCTTCTGCACGTTGCCGCTGGCTTTCTGGAACTTTTCGCCCTCGAACTTCTCACGCACATAGGCCTTGACCACGCGGATGGCCGAGACGTTTTCCTGCACGCTCTCGTTCAGGTCGTCGTACTTGCGGAAAGCTTCGCCGAAATAGCGGGTGGCGCGGGTCATGATGAACACCAGGGCGGCGCCCAGCAGGATGACCGCCACCAGATACACGCTGGCCAGTTCCCGGTTGATGGAGAAGGACATGACCATGGCGATGACCATGCTGGCCGGGGCACGCACAAACATGCGCAGAATCATCTGGTAAGCGTTCTGGATGTTGGTGACGTCGGTGGTCATACGGGTGACCAGACCGGCGGTGGAGTACTTGTCGATGTTGGAAAAGCTGAAGGTCTGGATGTTGCGGTACATGGACCGGCGCAGATTGCGGGCGAAACCGGTGGCGGCACGGGAGCCGAAGACGGCGCCCAGCACACCGAACACCAGACCGATGATGGCGGCCACGATCATCCAGCCGCCCACACGGTAGATGTGCTGCATGTTGCCGGCGGTGACACCATCGTCAATGATGGAGGCCATCAGACGCGGCACGATCATTTCCATGACAACTTCGCCGATCATGCACACCGGTGTGAGCAACGAGACCAGCTTGAAGCCGTCGATCTCTTTGTACAGTGTCTTGAACATAGTGTGTGTACTTTCTCCTATTCCTTTCTTATTCGATATGCGGGTCGATCTGCACAGCCTTGGCATTCTGCAGCAGTTTGTCCAGCACGGTTTCCAGCCCGGCCAGCTCCTCTTCGGTCACGCCCTGCTGCAGCCGCGCTTCAAATGCGCTGATGCAGTGTTCCAGCTGGTCGTAGCAGGCCAGGCCCTTTTCGGTGGCGGCCAGGCTTTTCAGGCGGGCGTCCTGCTCCACGGCCGTGCGGGTGATGAAGCCGGCGCTTTCGATGCCCTTGAGCAGGGTGGTGATGCTGGAGCGCTGCACACGGAAACAGTGTTCCAGGTCCCGCTGGTACACCGGTCGGCCCGACCGGGTGGTACGCACGATGTAACCCAGAACCATGCCCCGCATACCGGTCAGTTCCTGGCTGACCGTCTCACCGATGCAGGCGTCCAAAGCCCGGTTGATCTGGTGGGATGTGTGGGTCAGCGCCCGGCCAACCCGCCGCATATCAGGGTTTGCGGTCCGATTTTCCTGCGTGGAAATCACCTCACTTGGCGGCCCCGGAAAGTGCCGCGGCTAGATTGTTCATGTTCTAACTGTTTGATTGCGTACAGTTCGTAATTATAAACAAAAACGGGGGGCCTGTCAATGGCTCAAAATCAAAAATCACATTTTCTGCACAAAAAAATTTTGAGTGTACCTGGATGGCGGACGAACATAGAAAATCCGCCGGGCTGCGATGCCCGGCGGCAATTTTCTGAGGATGTTTTATTCGGGGGCTTTCATGCTTTCCACCATGGAAATCTGTTTGAGCTTGCGCCCCATGAACAGGTTGACAAACAGGCTGAACAGGAAGGTCAGGGCCAGGGCGTAGACAAAACTCATGGGCTGGATATCCCGGCCAAACATGACCGCATCCACCTCTACGGTGAGGATGACGAACTTGTGCAGCGCCACGCCGCCCGCCAGGCCGAAGAGGGCACCGATCAGGGTGAGAATGACGCTTTCCCGGTTCACGTAGGCATCCACCTCCCGGTCATAGAAGCCCAGCACCTTGATGGTGGCGATCTCCTTGACTCGCTCGGCGATGTTGATGTTGGTCAGGTTGTACAGAACCACAAAAGCCAGGCAGGCCGCACAGACGATGATCAGCACCACCACGGCGTCGATGGATTCCAGCATGTTCAGTACCATGGCCATGCTGTCGGCGGTGAAGTTGAGGCTGGCAACCTCATCCATGGCCAGCAGCTCGGCGGAGACGGCGTCTCTCCCCTGCTGGGAGTTGTCCGCCATCTGGCTCATGACCGCGTTCCAGTCCGGCTCCTGGCCGAAGCCTTCGGCATAGCTGGCGGCGCTCATATATACATAATTATATACGTAGTGTTCGCACACGCCGGTCACGGTGAATTGAGCTTCGTTTCCGTCCGCATCCTCCAGGGTCACGGTGTCCCCCGGCTTCACGTTCAGGGTGCTGGCCAGCTTTTCGGTCAGCACAACCCCTTCCTGCTCCAGGGGGGTGGGCTCGCCGGTCTGGCGGTTATGCAGGTCGGCAAACCCGGCAAAGGCGTCCACATCTTCGGGAATCATGTAATAGTAGTCCACCGTGCTGCCGTCCTCCAGCTCCTGCTCCACCTGCTGGGTGAAGACGGTGAGGGAACTGGTGAAGACATCGCTGTTGTACAAGTAGTCATGGGCCGGGCCCTCCCGGGTATCCTCGGCACTGGTCACGGCGGTGAGAAGATCGTAATGGTAAATTTCTCCGAACTGCTTGGTGACGATGCTGTTCAGGGAATCCGAAATGCCGAAACCGGTGACCAGCAGGGCGGTACAGCCCGCCACCCCGATGACCGTCATCCAGAACCGCTTTTTATACCGCAGCAGATTCCGGCAGGTCACTTTATAGGTAAAAGGCAGGCGGCGCCACAGGAAGGTGACCCGCTCCAGCAGGATACGTTTGCCCGCCTTGGGCGCCCGGGGCCGCATGAGGGCGGCGGGATATTCGTGCAGGGTGGTGCGGCAGGCGGACCAGGTAGCGGCCATGGCGATGGCGATGAGGGAACCGCCGGCCAGCAGCCCCACCTCCCAGCGCCAGGGCGACAGGAAGGTCGGGGTGTAGTACATCATCTGGTAGGCGGTCCAGATCACCCGCGGGAACACAAAGAATCCGAGCACCAGCCCGAACACCGCACCGGCCGCTGCGGCCGACAAGGCATACAGCAGGTATTTCTGCATGATGGCACCGGGGGTATAGCCCAGGGCTTTCATGGTGCCGATCTGCAAGCGCTCCTCTTCCACCATGCGGGTCATGGTGGTGGACACCACCAGCGCCGCCACCAGGAAGAAGAACACCGGGAACACCTTGGCCAGCGCAGCCAGTTTGGTGGAGTTGGAATCAAAGGAGGCAAAGCTGACGTTGCGGCCGCGGTCCCAGACGTACCACTTGCCTTCCTCAATGTCATTGAGTTTGGCTTCGGCGTCCTCAATTTCCTGGCGGGCATCGGCCAGCTCCTTGTCAGCCTCCGCCTTGGCGTCGGCGTATTCGATTTCGCCGTCCCGCAGTTCCTGGGTCTTTTCGGCGATGGTCCGGCGGGCGTCCTCCAGCTCGGCGGCCGCGTCAGCCAGCTGAACCCGGGCGTCCTCAATCTCCTTGCGGGCATCGTCCAGTTCCAGCTGCTTGTCCACCAGCAGGTCCCAGCTCTCGTCCAGGGTGGTCCTGGCAGACTGCAGCTGGTTCTTGCCGTCATACAGCTCGGTGCCCTGGGCTTCATACTGCGCCCATCCCGCATCCAGCTGCGCCTTGCCGTCGAGGAGGGTCTGCTCGTTGGCTTCCAGCTGGGCACGGCCGTCGGCCAGCTGGGCCGCACCGGCTTCATACAGATCCCAACCTTCCTCCAGCTGGGCTTTCAGGCCGTCCAGATACTCCTGGGTGAGCATCTGGTCCACCTGTTCTTCGGTCAGGGTCTGCCCCATGGCCGCATAGGCGGCTATGAGCTGCTTTGTTCCCTCTTCGATCTTCTGTTTTGCGGCAATCAGCTCTTCCGCGCCTTTGCACAGCTGGGTGCTGGTCTGGGCGGGTGTGGGATTGGCTTTGCCGCTGCGGGCGGTTTCTGCGGTGGCTATCTCGGGTTCGGCCGTCTGTTCTGCCGGCTCTTCCGCCTGCGCTGCGTCGGACAGGGCTTGCTCCCCTGTCGGATTGTCGTTTTGTGTCTCCGGTTCCGCCGGGAGCGCTGCGGCCGTCTCCGGGGTCTGGATGCCTCCCTGGCCGGGGTCCGGCGGCGTCATCATCTGCCGGACCATCCACAGCAAAAGGGTGGTATCATCGGACGGGCGCTGGTCCTGGGGCAACTGGGCCAGCTCATCCAGCAACCTTTCGGCCTGGGCTTCGGTCAGCGTCATTCCCGTGCCCGGGAACATCTGCAGCGCCTGGTTTACGCCGACGGTAAATTGGGTCAGGCCCTCCGCATACTGGATTTTCCCCTCGCTGAATTCCACCAGCTGGTCATACTGCGCCTGGGCGGTTTCCAGCGTGGCCTTGCTGGCGGCCAGTTCCTGTTCGCCGGATTCAATCTGTGCCAGGGCCGCGTCATAGGCGGCTTTGCCCTCCTCATACAGGCGCTGGGCTTCTTCCAGCTGCTGTTTGCCTTCGGACAGGGCCGTCTCGCCGTCCAGTACCTTCTGCCAGTTTTCCTTCCACTGGGCTTCCCCGGCAATCAGTTCGTCCCGGCCCGCATTCAGGGCGGCTTCGCCGTCCTTCAGCTGCTGTTCGTAGTCGGCCAGTTCGGCCAGACCATCCTGATAGTCCCGCTCGCCGTCGGCCACTTCCCGCTCACCGTCGGCCAAAGCATCCCGGCCGTCCTGCAGTTCCTGCGCCGCGTCGGACAATTCTTGGTCTGCTTCGGCGGCGGCGTCGTTGTACTCGGCCCAGGCATCATCGATTTCCTGCTGGGCATCCGCCTTGACCTCGGTCAGACGAGCCTCACAGCGGGCGTCGGAGATACTCTCCACCCGGTCACTCACCGTCTGCACCGCATCGTCGTAGGCATCGCCCATGCTGTTCATGGACAGTCCACCGTCCACGGTCAGATAGATTTCTGTGTAGGTATCATAGGCGAAATCCTGGGGCAGTATGTAAAAGATGGTTTCCACCGCGCCGCTGCCCACGCTGGCGGGCTCCCGCTCAAAGGAGAAGTAGGTGGCGTCGTGCACCACACCCACCACGGTATATTGGGTGGTGGCCAGGGTATCTTCCAGGTCCTCGTTGTCATCGGCGGGCACCTGGATGGTATCCCCGATGTCCACGCCGCGGCTTGCCAGGTCACCCGACCCGGCTTCCACCACGCATTCGCCGGAAGTTTCGGGCCAACGGCCCTGTTCCAGCACCAGACGGTTGATTACATCGGCCCCTTCCGGGTTGCCGTCGGTGTCGGTGGGCAGACTGTGTACCCGGGCCACTGCCTGGTCCGAAGCGGGGGTCTTGACCAGGACATCCGCCGACCAGGCGCCCCGGACCTCCTGCACGCCTTCCACCGCTTCCAGCGCCTGCACATCGGCATCGGTCAGGCCAAGGGTGCCTATGACCCGCAGGTCATACAAATTGGCATCGTCCAGGTATTGCTCCACCGAATCCCGCATATCGGGCGTGGTGGATACAAGACCGGCCAGAAAGCCGACCCCCAATGCCACAATGGAAAAAATGGCCAGAAACCGGCTGCGGGTGCTGGCCAACGTGCGGCGTATATTTTTTCGATACGTCCTGTTCATTTACCACTCGATCCTTTCGACCGGGGTCGGCGCCGGGTTGCACTGCATATCGATCACACGGCCGCTGTTGATACGGATAACACGGTCCGCCATAGCTGCCAATGCACTGTTGTGGGTGATAACGATGACAGTCCGGCCTTTCTGCCGGCAGGTGGCCTGCAAAAGAGCCAAGACCTGCTTGCCGGTTTTGTAGTCCAGCGCACCGGTGGGTTCGTCACACAGAAGAATCTTGGGATTTTTGGCCAGGGCCCTGGCGATGGACACACGCTGCTGTTCCCCGCCCGAAAGCTGGGCCGGAAAATTGTTGCGCCGCTGCAAAAGCCCCACTTCTTCCAGGACCAGGTCCGCATCCAAAGGCTCCCGGCAGATTTCGGAGGCCAGCTCCACATTTTCCCGGGCGGTCAGGTTCTGCACCAGGTTATAAAACTGGAACACGAACCCCACGTCATAGCGGCGATACCGGGTCAGCCGTTTCTGGTCAAAAGAGCTGACCGTCTCGCCGTCCAGTATGATGGTGCCTTCGTCGCAGGTGTCCATGCCGCCCAGCATGTTCAGCACGGTGGTCTTGCCGGCGCCGGAAGGCCCCAGAATGACACAGAACTCCCCTTTTTCAATCTCGAAGGTCACGTGATCGGCCGCTGCGATACGGGTATCCCCCATCTGATAATATTTACAAACATCCTTGAACTGAACAAATGCCTGCTTTGCCATAAACGGCTCCTTTGTCTGCATTGCATACGATCTGAACATGTGTTTAGTATAGCATGAAATTGCAAACAAACAATAAACAAAGATTGAAAAAAGGTTGTAATTTGCACAAAAAAGTTGATTGTGTCCGCTTTTTCGGATACGCAAAGAGCCCGCATCCTTAACACGGAGGCGGGCTCTTGCTGAAACAGGAATCAATCAGGCTTCTTCCTTATTGCCCATGAGCCAGGTCACCCAGGCACCCAGGGCCGCCAGCACCAGGCCGACGAGCAGTTCCACCACCGAGAAGGCGCCGAAGGCATCGGCGGAATACAGGATGGCGAAGGGGGAAGAAAGAATCAGGCCGATAATGGCCGCAAAGGTCTGGCTGGGGAAACGCCGGAACAGGTATTCGATGATCTTGGCGATGAGGAAGATGCCCAGCACCACCCCGATGCCGAAGGGAACCAGCAGCAGGCAGTTATGGATCACGCCGCCAAGGTCGCCGTCCTTGAGCATGGTCACGGTGCCGGTAACCAGGGAAAGGATGGTGCTGTAGTACCCCAGAACCATGAGCACCATACTGCCGGACACGCCGGGAATCACCATGGTGGCGCTGGCGATCAGGCCAAGCAGGAAGAGAATCACAATGGTGACGGGATCAAGGGTCAGGGTCTTGATGGCGCCCTCGGCCCCCTGCACCAGGGGCAGGCCCACGCCGATGGCCAGCAGCACCAGAAAGCTGACAACTTCGCCGGCGCCGATACGACCGGACGGTTTCTTTTCGATGTTCTTGCGCAGGTTCATCCACAGGATGGGCAGACCGCCCAGAATCAGGCCCACGAAGGTCAGGCAGGTGGCCAGCACAAAATTGTTGAGCAGATACTCCAGCAAAAAGCCGAAGCCCACAATGCCGATGACCATGCCCACCCCCAGGGGGATCAGCAGTTTCATGCTCTTTTTGAAATGCTTGAACAGGCCGGTGACGGCGCTGATCAGTTTGTCGTAAATGCCCATGGAAACGGCCATTGTGCCGCCGGATACGCCGGGAATGACGTTGGCGATACCGATGACGATACCGCGCAGGATATTCAGTACAGCGTTCATTCTATGTTCCTTTCTCTGCGATTGTCTTGTTCCTTCTCGTAGATAGCGCCCGCCACACATGCGGACTCATAGTGTTTTATAATAGCGCATCCGGCCATTTGGCGCAAGGGGAAAACCGTAATTTTTCCCTGTTTGACGGTGAGATTTTGTCCTTTTCTGACCTACATTTCCCCGTTCGGCGGCAATCAAGAAAGGCGGCCGCAGAAATGCGGCCGCCTGGTACAGGTTATTTTGTCAGCAGGAGCGTGGTTTCGGAACCGCCGAAAGCCTTTTCCAGCTCTTCCTGTGTGGCATTCTGAATGGTGCCCAGCCTGGTGTATGCCCAGGTGTTGGAACCGTAGAAAAAGACGATGGAATTGCCCTGATACAGCATGATATCCCCTGGTTGGGTGGTGATGCGGGTGTCCTGTTGGGGCAGGTTTTGGGGCAAACTGCCCACCTTCTCGAATCCACCGAAATTTTCTACCTGAACGGTCAGGGGGCCGTCCTCCAACATCCGCAGCAGAGCGTCCCCCGCCTCATTCTGGGCAGGTGTTGCCGTCAATGTGGTATCGCCGATCTGGATATACAGCATGGTTTCCTCCTTGGTCTGTTGCGCCTGCTCCGGCGTGGCCGGGGCAGCCGTTGCTGACGGTACGGTTGTGGGCTGCGGTGTGGCGGCAGGCTCCCTGGCTGCACCACGGCAGCCGGGCAAGACAGCCAGAACCGCCAGTGCTGCAATGCAGGCAACCATCCGCACCGTTTTCGGGCCGCTCACAGGCTGGCCCGCAGGATGGCGATGACATCCTCCCGGGTGAGTACCTTATACCCGCCGGTCATCAGGAAGGTACCGTCGGCAATGCCTTCGATCATGTCTTCGGTCACACCCAGCTCCCGGATGTTCATGGCCACACCCAGTTCCTTCATCCAGGCTTCCATGGCGTCCAGACCGGCTTCCGCCAGTTCTTTCTCGGTCTTGCCCGCCGGGTCAATGCCCCAGACGTTGGTGGCAAAGCGGGCAAACTTGGCCAGACCGTAGGGCATGATGAACCGGTAATAGGCCAGGGACACTGCCGACAGGGTCATGCCGTGGGTGGCGTCGGTGTACGCGCCGATGGACTGTCCGATCATGTGGACCTCCCAGTCGGTGGTCTTGCCCATGGCCAGCAAAGTGTTCAGCGCCCAGGTGGCGGCCCACATGATGTTGCTGCGTGCCTCGTAGTTGTGCGGATCCGCCAGCGCTTCGCGGGAGCTGTGCACCAATGATTTCATCAGCCCTTCGGCAATGTAGTCGGTGGTGTTGTCGTCGGTGCCGGAAAAATACTGCTCACAGATATGGTTGAAGGCATCGTAAATGCCGGCCACCATCTGCCGCATGGGCACGGTGTAGGTATAGGTGGGGTTCAGGATGGTAAACCGGGGCATAACGTTGCTGCCGAACACATGGCCGATTTTCCGCTTCTGGGTATGGTTGGTGATGACCGACCCGCCATTCATCTCGGAACCGGTGCCCACCATGGTCAGCACACAGCCCACGGGAATGATGGGGTTGTCCACCTCTTCCATCCGCAGGTAGTATTTTTCCCAGGGATCCTCCTCGCACCAGGCGGAGACGGACACCGCTTTGGCGTAATCGCAGACAGAACCGCCGCCCACGGCCAAAATCAGGTCCACATTCTGCTCTCTGGCCACCTTGCAGCCTTCGTACAGTTTTTCCACCGTGGGATTGGGCATGACCCCGGGCATTTCAAACACCTGCTTGCCGCAGTCCTGCAGGATGGCAACAATCTGATCATACAGTCCGGAACGCTTGATCGAACCGCCGCCATAGGTCAGCAGCACCTTGCTGCCATAGTTTGCCAGTTCACAGCCCAGTTTGTCCAGGGCATCCTGACCAAAGTGGACGCGGGTGGGATTGCAGTAGGTAAAATTGCCTAACATAAAACAGTCTCCTTCCTGAAGAAATCAATCAGGCGCAGCCGCCGGCTTTTCTGTCGGACACGCGGGTGCAGATTACTTCGCCCCGGGCTTCCGGATCGTCCCGGATCACCTCTCCCACCGAGGGCAGTTCGATGCGACCGGAACGGGGATTCTTGATGCTGAGCACCGGGGTGGTGAGGGTGGCATGAACCTCGCTCTTTTCGAAGGACAGGTCGGTGTCGATCATCTCACAGTTGATCAGGCGCAGCCCTTTGCAGTAGCACAGCGGCTGGGTGCCGATGATCTTGCAGTTTTCAAACGTCACATTTTCACAGTACCAGGCCAGATATTCCCCTTTGACCACACAGTTCCGCACCATCACATGCTTGGCATGCCAGAAGGCATCCTTGGTGTCAAAACGGCAGTTTTCGAAGGTGGCGTCCTGGATGTACTGGAAGGAATACTTGCCCTTCAGCGTCACATTGGTAAAGTGCAGGTGATCCGACCGCATCATGAAATATTCGCTTTCGGCGGTGCAGTCTTCCATGGTGATTCCCCGGACCGACCAGCCGAACTCCGGGGACCGGATGTCACAGCCATGCATGGTCACGTTGTCACATTCCCGCAGTGCCTTGATGCCGTGAAGCTTGGTATCGGTGATGGTCACGTTGCGGGAATACCACAGCGCCGCCCGGCACAGTTCGGTCATCTCGCCGTTGTGGATGGTCAGGCCGGTGTCATGCCAGAACGGATACCGCAGATTGAAAAAGCAATCTTCCGCCGTGATGTTTGTACCCTCCTTGAAGGCGCTTTCCCCATCCGCCGGGCCGTCAAAACGGCAGTTTGTCACGCAGATATCCTTCTGCCCGTACAGGGCACGTTCCTGGTCAAAAGTCTGGTCGGAAATGAATTTCATACCTTGGTCATCTCCCGTTATCTTTTTTGATTTCTTCCTGTCGGCTGAGTTGGTAGGACAGATAATCCAGACAGCTGATCTGCTTTTCCCGGCAATGGATACGATCCAACAGGTACTGCCGCTGTCTGGACAGAATACGCATCTGTTCGCATCGCTTGCCCCTGGACCAGCAATCCAGGAAACCGGCAACCGCTTCCGGCGCAAAGCCTGCATCCCGCAGATTCTGGCACACATCTTCCCTTGACAATTCCTGGTCCTTCATTCCATCTTGCCTCCGTTCTACCGCTGCGGACGGCCAATTGGCTGCCGTCCACACCGACTGATTTCAGTGTAGCCCTTTCGCAATCAAATAGCAAATACTTATATTTTATAGTATGATATGCCTTGTAAGCATCCTCTTTTTCTGGTACCATAAGAGAAAAACTTGGTTTTCGGGAGGAATGCCTGATGGAACTTCGTGTCTTGCGCTACTTTCTGACCATCGCCCGGGAAGGCAGCATCACCAACGCAGCCAACGCCTTGCATGTCACACAGCCCACACTGTCCCGTCAGATCCGTGATCTGGAAGATGAGCTGGGACAGCCTCTTTTTGTGCGCAACAGCCACAGCGTGACCCTGACGCCGGAAGGAATGCTGCTGCGCAAACGCGCCGAGGAGATCATCGACCTGGTACAGAAGACCGAACAGGAATTCGCCCAGACAGAGGAGCAACTTTCCGGAGAGGTGTATATCGGTGCCGGAGAGACTATGGGAGTACACTATCTTACCCGCGCCGCCCATCGCCTGCAGGAGCAATATCCGCAGGTTCATTTCCATATTTCCAGCGGAGATGCCACCGATGTGCGGGAGGAACTGGACAAAGGGCTGATTGATTTCGGGTTGCTTTTCGCCCCCATCGACATGACGAAATATAACGTCATTCCCCTTTCTTACCGGGATACCTGGGGTGTGCTGATGCGCCAGGACAGCCCTCTGGCTGCCAAAGAAACCGTGTCCTTCACCGACCTTGTGGGCAAGCCCTTGATTTTGTCCCGTCAAGTGCTGAAAAACAACCGTCTGCAGGAATGGTTCGGGGAAGCTGCCGGACAGTTGCAGATCAACGGTACTTACAGCCTGGTATACAACGGCTCACTGATGGTGGAAGATGGGATGGGGTACGCCATCTGCCTGGACAACATCATCAACGTAAGCGAGTCCAGCTCCCTTTGTTTTCGCCCACTGGCCCCCCGGCAGGAAGCCGGCATGTGCATTGTGTGGAAAAAGTATCAGATTTTTTCCCGGGCAGCGGAACGGTTTCTGGAGATTCTGCGGGACACAGAAGAAGCCTGACGGCGCACAAGGCACAGTCAGGCTTTCCCGCTCTGTTTTGTTTTTCAGGCATCGGCTGCCGCATCGTAGCTCCCGGTGGTATCCAGCGTAATGGTAGATCCCCGCCGGGCCGAGGTGCCTGCTTCCGGATACAAACCGGTCACCCGTTCGCCATCTCCCACAACGGCGGCTTCCAGACCATATTCGGCCAGCTTCTGCCGGGCGGCGGCCGCTCTCCATCCGGACACATCCGGTACGGTCGTAAAATATTTTTCCAGCTCCTCCTCGGTATAGCTCGGTTCCACCCCCAGATAGGGCAGCGCCTGCTCCAGCACCTCGGCACACACCGGCCCGGATAAGGCACCACCGCTGGTGGTCCAGCTGTGGGGTTCGTCCAGGCAGACCAGCACCGCAATTTTGGGGTCGTCGATGGGTGCCACCGCCACAAAACTGGCAATGCGGGCCGAAGAGTCCTCGCTGTCCAGTTTCTGGCTGGTACCGGTCTTGCCGCCCACCCGATACCCCGTTACCGCCCCGTTTTTGCCGGTGCCGTCGGTGACGACGCCTTCCATCAGGGTACGCATGGTGGCTGAGGTTTCTTCCGAAATTACCTGCCGTTTGACAGTGGGTTCGGTTTCATGAACGACCTGGCCGTCTGCGTCGGTGATGGTCTGCACCACATAGGGCTGCATGAGTTTGCCCCCGTTGACAATGGCCGCGACTGCGGTGATCATCTGCAGATAACTGACCTTGCTGCTTTGCCCGAAGGAACAGCTGGCCAGTTCCACCGGCCCCGTCCGGTACATGATTTTGGACCATGGAAAAGACGCCAAATCAAAACAACCCGTTCAACGGATGGTTTGAGCAGGCCCTATAAGAGCTTATCTCTTTTGGTAGCCCTCTAAAGAGGGCACTGAACCATTTTTCAATCACACTTTTTTGCACTGCAAGCCCCTTACACGGGGCTACATTAAACAATCTTCGCATTATTCAAAGTTATATTTCTTTACTTTAGGTTCCAGCTGATGCTGGAACTTATTCCATTTAATAAAGCATTTTTATTGCCCCCAGTTGAACTGGGGGATTTTATCATGCCTATTCGGCGACACACAAAACACCCGTGCGGCATCACAGCTGCACGGGTGTTGTTCCCTATGATATTTTACACATTCCGGCCGTTTTTGGCCTTGCAGATCAGCTGGGTCATGGTGCCCATGGGGCAGTAGACGCACCAGCTGCGGGGCTTGAAGAGCACCATGGTGATCAGGCCCAGCACGGTGGAGGTGAGCATCACGCTGTAAAAGCCGAAGGCAAACTGGGCCACGCCGGGGTGGAACAGGGTACCGTGGTAGGCCCAGTTCCAGGGCAGCTTGAAGGTCCACAGCAGGGTGACCACCTGTTTGAGGTCCCGGGCCCCGGCAAAGACCAGCCAGGTGTTCCAGAGCATCAGGAAGAACATGGCGAAGAAGAAGGTCAGGAATCCGTACCGGAAAACCTTGCTCTTCATCCAGTTGGGAATGTCCTTTTTGCGGGACAGGCCGAACCGGCCGCCCAGCATGCCGAACAGCTGGCCCCGGCCGCAGTAGCGGTTACAGTAGCCTTTGTTGCCGCCCACCACCGCAAAAAGCAGCGGGATGCAGAAGCAGAGCAGTCCCAGCCAGGCAAACATGATGTTGAAAAAGCCCAGTATCAGGTAAAGGAGCGAGGCGATCCAAAGATAATCATACCACTTCTTTTTCATGCGCCCACCTCCCGAATCTGGATGACGCTGGCCGGGCATTCGGCGGCACATCTGCCGCAGCCCACGCACTTGTCCTGGTTGACCCGGGCCGTGACGCCCCGGACGATCTCGATGGCCTGCACCGGGCAGACCTTCACACAGCAGCCGCAGGCCACACAGTCGGCCCGGTCCACCTGAGCCTTGCGGCGTTTGATTCCGGTTTTCATGATAACCCCTCCCGCATTTCAGTGGGCCCAGTATACCGCAAAAAGGAGATATCTTTCCGTGATGAGGTCACGAATGAAAAAAGGCCGGCTGCCTTTTGACGGGCAGCCGGTCCTTTTGTTTGGGTTTGTTACTCCGCGCGGGCCATGGCCAGCTGGAAGTCCTTGGTATCGGTGAAGATCTCGTTGGTGTAGGGGTTCTTCTTCTGTTCCACCGACCGCTTGATGATGATGGCCAGCACAATGACGTTGGCCGCCAGCGCTGCCAGGGCAATGACCCCCTGCATGGTGGGATCGGCCGCCGTGGGATGGGTGGCGGCGTCCATCACGCCGTCCACATACAGCACGGGGATGGTGGCGAAGACGCCCTGATCCTGGAACAGCGGGAAGACCTGGGCAAACATGCACCACAGAGCCAGGGTGTTGGCGCGGTTCTGAATCCAGCCGCCCTTGTTCCAGAAGGCATTGGCAAAGGTGGGTGCCAGCAGCAGGGCCAGGCCGCAGTACCAAGCATGGGTGGGCAGGTTGTTGTAGGTGTATTCAAAGTTCCACAGGTCGTAGGCCACGATGTAGAAGATGGTCATATCCGGCCACAGCATATCCTGCTGCTTCTTGGAGGAGTAGATACCCCACCAGCCGGTCATACACAGGATGTTCAGGATACCTGCAATGCCGTTGACCCAGTTCCACCAGCCGCCGTAGACCCAGACGTTCTCGCTGGACAGCCACCAGCGGCTGCCGGTTTCGGCCAGGGCCATGGCGCCGCGGATGCCGGACTCGAAGTCGCTGGCCACGGCGATGAGGATGTTGATGCCCACGATCACAAAGGGGAAGGCCTTGAACCAGTGGGTCTTGCCGATGCCCCACTTGTATTTGAGCATCATGAAGCCGACGCAGCCGATGGTGGCCGCATACAGCTTGGCGTAATGGAACCAGCTGTTCATGTACAGGTAGGTGGGGTTGTTCAGTGCCCATTCTGCGCCCATGGAAGCCCCCACAGCCACCGCGATGAAGTAGACCGTCAGGCCTGCGGGCAGAATCAGGAAGCAGAAGATGCCTCCCTGCTTGGTGCGGCGGGCCAGCTCATTGACCAGAATCAGCCCAACGAATACCAGCAACCAACCGAACAGTTGCCAGCCGGCGTTTTCGCCGTAGATTTGAAACAACATACAAAATTCCTCCGTTTACTTTATGCTTGTTACGGTTCGCCCGGGGCGGAAGAGTCCGTCGGTTCCGGCTCTTCCTCCTGGGGCACCGTAATATCCCGGATCATGGTTTCGTTGCCCTGAATCAGATGCGTGTGTCCGCTGCCGCATCCGGGGCAGGTACGTCCGTGGGCCACGGTGGGATACACCATGCCGCAATCCTCGCACAGGGTTTTGGCAGGGATCACCGCCACCTGCAGTCTGGCCCCCCGCATCAGGTCCGATTTGGACACCGCCCAGTTCCAGCAATCCTGGAGGTAATCCTCCAGTACACCGGAGACTTCGCCCAGCTCCAGCGTCACCGCAGTCACACGCCGGACGTTGTTCTGGCGGGCCACATCCTCCACGCTGCGGATGATGTGAAAGACAATTCCCAGTTCGTGCATCTCAGTCTTCCTTCTTGCCGAACCGGATCTTGATTTCCCGCTTGATCATGTAGGGCAGGATGGCCTTGAACTTGTCCTCGCTGCGGACCATGGTGCTGCATTCGGGGCGTTCGCGGTACAGATGGATGGCGTCGAATTCGCACTTGGTGGTGCAGACGCCGCAGCCGATGCACTTGTTGGGGTCCACCACCGAGGCACCGCAGCCCAGGCAGCGGGCGGTTTCCTTCTTCACCTGCTCTTCGGAGAAGGTCTTGTGGCCGTCCCGGAAGGAATGGTGGTAGTCGATATCCTGGGCCATGCCCGCCACCTGACGGGCGGTGGTGTCGTAGCTTTCCAGGGCCAGGTCGGTCTTGTCCAGCTCGATGAAGTCCCGGCGGTTGCGGCCGATGGTCATGCTGGTGTTGGGCTGCACAAACCGGTGGATGGAGACGGCGCCCTCCTTGCCCGCGGCGATGGCGTCGATGGCAAACTTGGGACCGGTGTAGACGTCGCCGCCCACAAACACATCGGGCTGGGCGGTCTGGTAGGTCAGGGTATCGGCCACGGCACGGCCGCCGCGGCCCAGCTCCACCCGGGATCCTTCCAGCAGGCCGCCCCACTGGATGCTCTGGCCGATGCTCATGAACACATGGTCACATTCCACCGTGACGGTGTCGTTCTCATCATAGGTGGGGTTGAAGCGGCCTTCGGCGTCAAACACTGACACGCAGCGCTTGAACACCACGGCCACCGCCTTGCCGTTCTCGGTGAGGATTTCCTTGGGGCCCCAGCCGCAATGGACCTTGGCTCCCTCCTCCTCTGCCTCGGCGATCTCGCCGGGGGTGGCGGGCATCTGGTCGCGGGCTTCCAGGCAGAACATATCCGCACCGGTGGCGCCGCAGCGCAGGCCGGAACGCACCACGTCGATGGCCACGTTGCCGCCGCCGACAACCACAATGCGGCCGTTGAGGTTGATCTTCTCCCCTTCATTCACGCGGTGCAGGAAGTCCACGGCGGTAGTCACATTGGAGGCGTCCTCGCCGGGAATGCCGGCCATGCGTCCGCCCTGGCAGCCGATGGCCAGATAGAAGGCCTTGTAGCCCTGGGCACGCAGTTCGTCCAGGGTCACATCCTTGCCCACTTCCACACCGCAGCGGATCTCCACGCCCATCTGGCGGATGACGTCGATCTCGGCTTCCACCACGTCCTTCTCCAGCTTGTAGGACGGGATGCCGTAGGTCAGCATACCACCGGGCTTCTGGTTCTTCTCAAACACGGTGGGGTGATAGCCCTTTTCCGCCAGGTAGTAGGCGCAGGAAAGGCCCGCCGGACCGGCGCCGATGATGGCCACCTTCTCGCTGAAGCCGCCCCGGTTGGACGGCGGATTGATGGGCGGAATGTACCGGGTTTCCGCTTCCAGGTCCTTCTGGGCAATGAACTTCTTCACTTCATCAATGGCCACGGCCTGGTCCACGGTGCCGCGGGTGCAGGCGTCCTCGCAGCGGCGGTTGCAGACACGTCCGCACACCGCCGGGAAGGGATTTTCCCGCTTGATCAGGGCCAGGGCTTCGGTGTACCGACCCTGGGCGGCCATCTTCAGGTAGCCCTGCACCGCAATGTGGGCGGGGCAGGCCGTCTTGCAGGGGGCAGTGCCGGTGTCATAGCAGTTGATGCGGTTCTTGTCCCGGTAGTCGATGTCCCACTTTTCCGGGCCCCACTTCACATTGTCGGGCAGTTCCTGGCGGGGATACTCCACCGGACCGTGGCTGGTGCAGAGCTTCTGGCCCAGCTTGACCGCACCGGCGGGGCAATACTCCACGCAGCGGCCGCAGGCCACGCAGTTTTCCGGCGTGACGTGGGCCACATAGGCGGAACGGCTCATGTTGGGGGTGTTGAACAGCTGGCTGGTACGCAGGGCGTTGCAGATGTTCACGTTGCAGTTGCAGATGGCGAAAATCTTGTTTTCGCCGTCGATGTTGGTGATCTGGTGCACGAAGCCGTTGTCCTCGGCCCGTTTCAGGATGCGCATGACCTCGTCGTAGTCCACATAGTGGCCCTTCTTGGTCTCCACCAGATAGTCGGCCATATCGCCCACGCCGATGCACCAGTCTTCCGGGTCGTCGCCGCAGCCTTCGCCCATGCGGGCCCGGGACATACGGCAGGAGCAGGGGCTGGCGGCGTACTTGCCGTCGTACTTTTTCAGCCAGTGGGAGATGTGCTCAATGTCCACCGACTGGTTTTCGGTCTCGATGGCCTTCTCCACCGGGATGACATGCATGCCGATGCCGGCGCCTCCGGGAGGCACCATGGCGGTGATGTGTTCCAGCGGCAGGAAGGTCATCCGCTCAAAGAAGGCGGTGACTTCGGGGTTGTTCTCGATCTGGCTCTTCTGCATGTTGAAGAACTCGGCACTGCCCGGCACGAACATGGGCAGCACATACTGCTTCTCGTGCCGCTCGTTCTCCCAGTTGTATTCCAGCAGGCCCACATAGCTCATCTGGTACAGAAGGGGTTCCAGCTCCTCGGCAGATTTGCCGGTGACCTTGACCAGTTCCGGCAGGGTCATGGGTTTGCGGACCTTCATCTTCAGGGCCACATCCGCCATCTCGTCGGTAATCAGCCCCGCCAGGCCCCAGTATTCCGGGTCTTCGGCGGTGAGGGGACGCAGTTTGGCCGGGATGCGGTCAGTGATCTTCTGGCCCAGTTTCAGAATCTTTTCCCGGGGCTTTTCGTCCTTGGGAATCTTGAAGGGAAGTTTGCTCTCGTCCAGAGGAAAATGAGTCTGGCTCATGGTCGGTTCCTTTCTGTATGGTGTGGCATCTTACTGCTTGTCCGGATTTTTCCAGGCGGCTACCTGGGTGCGCAGCCAGTCGGCCCACTGGTCAATACCCTCGCCGGTGCGGGCGCAGATGGGAATGACCTGGGCATTGGGGTTGCGCATGCGGATGTATTCCTTGCATTTTTCCATATCGAAATCAAAGTAGGGCATCACGTCGATCTTGTTCACCAGCACCACATCGCAGACGGTGAACATCAGCGGATACTTCAGCGGCTTGTCGTGGCCTTCCGGCACCGAGAGAATCATGGCGTTCTTCACGGCACCGGTGTCGAACTCCGCCGGGCAGACCAGATTGCCTACGTTTTCCAGAATGGCCAAGTCCACATCTTCCAGCCCCAGCCCTTCCAGACCCTGGCGGGTCATGCCGGCATCCAGATGGCACATGCCGCCGGTGTGCAGCTGGATGGCCTTGGCGCCGGTCTCGGCAATGGCCTTGGCGTCCACGTCGGAGTCGATGTCCGCTTCCATGACGCCGATGCGCATCTCATCCTTCAGCGCCTCGATGGTGCGGCGCAGAGTGGTGGTTTTGCCCGACCCCGGAGAGGACATGAGGTTGAGCAGAAACACCCCTTTTTCTTTCAGCTGCTGCCGCACCTCGTCGGCCTCCCGGTCGTTGGAAGCAAACACGCTCTGCTTGATTTCCAGAATCTTGACATTGTCCATGGTGATCATCCTTTCTCCCCTGCTTTGTGGTTATGCCACACGCCGGTACCACGGCGGGTATTGCGAAATATTTCCTTTTGTGAATAGTTTAACGCCCTTTGAAAGATTGGTCAACCAGGCCGGATTATTTCAGTAAATAGATAGAAAGCAAGGCTTTTTATTTGGCAAAATGTATGATAAAATCGTGATATGGTATGTGGTATAGCCACAGCCCAGAAAGGAGTGCCGGTATGGAGTTTGAGAAACTTTCCGCCCCCAGTCTGAAAGATTTGTTCATCCAGCAGTTGCAGCGGATGATCTTGTCCGGCGAGTTGGCCGTGGGCACCCAGCTGCCCCCTGAGCGGGAGCTGGCCCAACAGATGCAGGTAAGCCGGGCTGTGGTCAACGGCGGCATGGCCGAGCTGGCCAAGCAGGGCTTTGTGGAGGTGCGGCCTCGCCAGGGTGCGGTAGTGGCGGACTACCGGCGCCGGGGCAACCTGAGCACCCTCATTGCCATCATGGAATACCAGGGCGGTATCCTGGGCAAGGAGGAAGTACAGTCCATCCTGGAGGTACGCCTGGCACTCGAGCATCTGGCGGTGAGCAACGCCATTGACCGGGCCTCGGACGAAGACCTGGACCGGCTGGGCAGATTGCTGGCCGCCATTGCGGAATGCGATACTCCCGCCCAGGCGGCCGAAGCGGCCTGGTTATACCAGCACGAACTGGCCCTGGTGAGCGGCAACAGCATTTTGCCGTTGATTTACTATTCCTTCAAACCGCCGGTCATTACCCTGTGGACACGGTTCTGCCGGCTGTACGGCATTGGGGCGCTGTGCCGGAACACCGAGAAATTGTATGATTTCATCCGGGCCCGGGACCGGGAAGGCGCCTCCCGGTGGATTGACGAGTATCTGGGACAGGCCATCTCGGGCGACCAGCAGATTTATACCGAATGAAGTCGGGATATGAACAGAAAGAGGGAGACTCCAATGAATATCCAATGTCTTGACCACCACTGTGCGGGCATTGACAAAAAGAATGTGGTGGAATTTTTTGATGCGCTGGCTTCCGGCTGGGACCAGGACCTGGTGGTGGATGAGGACAAAATCAACGGGATTCTGGATGCCGCCGGGGTCAAACCCGGTGTGCGTGTGCTGGATGTGGCCTGCGGGACCGGGGTGTTGTTTCCCTTTTATGCCCAGCGGCAGGTAAAGGAAGTGCTGGCGGTGGATATCTCGCCGGAAATGGCTAGGATTGCTGCCGGGAAAGCCCCCTCCCCTGTCCGGGTGGTCTGCGGCGATATTGAGGCCATGCCCGGCACCGGCGACTTTGACTGCTGTGTGGTGTACAACGCCTTCCCCCATTTTCCCGACCCGGCGGGGCTGGTGGAGCATCTGGCGGCCTGGCTCAAGCCGGACGGTCGGCTGACCGTGGCCCACAGCATGAGCCTGGAACAGCTGAACCGGCACCATGCCGGCCGCGCCGCCAAAGTGTCCCTGGGGATACTGCCCGCGGAGGAACTGGCCGAGATTTTCGGGCAGTGGTTTGAGGTGGACACGGTGGTTTCGGATGAGGGGAAGTATATTGTTTCGGGGAGGAAGAAGGGGTAAAAGACGCTGTTTATAAAAGGCATCATCTTGCAGTTGCAATGGATTATTCTCAATGATAGTAAACTTTTATAAATTCTGCTCTTTTACCTTTACGCCTTCATTTGTTATTACTTCACGGCACAGAAAAATATAGTCTATACCCTCTCCTATAAGTCTTACTCAAACTCTGTGGGTTCTTTAAAGGTAAATTCCACCGTAATGTTCTTTTGATTGTCCACCTCCACGCGGCACACCAGAGAACGCAGTTGTACTTTATTCAGAGTGCGAAACTGCATAAAATTCTTGATTTTTTCCTCTAGTCTTGATCGCTCCTCTGGTACCTCTTTCTTCTGCTGCAGTTGATGGAGCCAACTGATACAGCGTTCTTCCTCCCGGCGCAACTCATGAGAAATATAGGCAAATTCTTCTTCATTCAAGGTCCCGGCGGCTTTGTCCTTGTAGGCGTTCAGCCGGGCGCGCCGGGCAGTTTCCATCTGCTTTTCCAGCTTGCGGCAGCGGGTTCCCGTATCAGAAGCATAGGACCGGCTCTCCAGTCGTCGGCCGGCCTCTGCTTTGGGGTCGATTCTTCCTCTGGCCAGATTTTGCAACGCGTCAAGCACCGTTTGCAGTACCAAATCTTCCCGTATGCTGTGGGAGGTACACTGATGAGCAGTTGGATCACGATAATACCCGTAACAGTTCAAGTACCAGTATTTTCCCCGCTTTTTAGCATACATAGGACTGCCGCAATCGGCACAGTACACGATCCCCGAGAGCAGATGGACGTGGTCGGTGGTTTCGTAAGTACGCACACGCAGCATCTGCTGGGCCAGTGCAAAGTCGTCCTGGCTGACCAGCGGTTCATGGGTATCAGGTACCACCACCCAGTCTTTCGGTTCCATCCGTCGGCGTTTATGTACCTTGTAATTGATGGTCCGGGTAAACTGCTGGGCCATGTCTCCCTGGTACACCGGGTGTGATAAAAGCCGGCGAACGGTTTCGGCGTTCCACAGTCCGGTAAAGGTCCGGCTTTTGTCAGTCATGCCTTTCTGCACCGCTGGGGAAGGGACTTTCTCTCGGTTCAGCATTTTGGCGATGGAGCCCCGGCTGCTTCCGCCCAGGAACAGTGCAAAGATGCGCTGCACCACGGGGGCGGTTTCTTCATCAGGAAGCAGGTGGTATTTGTCTTTAGGGTCGATGCGGTATCCGTAGGGGGCCTGGCGACCCAAAAACTTACCTTGCCGCTTGAGGATTCCTAGGGATGTCCGCACCTTTGAACTGGCATCCGCCGCGTAGAAATCGTTAAAGACATTTTTGAACACGGCTATCTGCTGTACGGTGTCTGTGTTGCAGGCCGAGTCGTACTGATCGTTGACCGCCACGAAACGAACCCCCAAACGGGGAAATATCTGTTCCAGATAGCGGCCGGTCTCGGCATAGTTGCGACCTAAGCGGGACAGATCCTTGACGATGACGCAGCGCACGCTACCATCCATCAGACAGGCGTTCAATTTCTGAAATCCAGGCCGATCAAAGTCCGTACCCGTGTGTCCATCATCCACAAATTCCTGCGTGATAACGATCCCGTTGTCCTGCGCCCAGTTGGTCAGGTAGGCTCTTTGGTTTTGGATGGAATCCGACTCTGCTGCTGGACCGTCGGCAGCAGACAACCGCAGGTAAATAGCTGCTTCTGTACGCGCATAGGGCGAATCGGAACCGGAACGTTTTTGCATCTCAGGCTTCCTCCTCTGGCTCCAGGCTCAAATTGCGCACAAGCTGCTCCAGACATTTTGTTAGCGTCTGTGCGTTTTCCTCTGTAGAAAAGCGATAGGTTACAGAATAGGTTGCCATACAGGGACCTCCTTACACAGGGCATCGCAGCGCTTTGCTTTTGCTTAGGAAATCATATGCAGCCTGCATCCCACATATTTTGGTTTGCCGCGGGTACACGGGTAATTGCCGGTACCTGTTGGCGGGCGCCTGTAATTTCCAAGCAATTGTCCACAGAACCTTCATCCTGCGCGGAGTAATTTGAAATTGTGTAACCTCCCAGCAATCTGCAGGCTCTTGTTTTTGATTTTTCTTTCCTCCCATCTCACCCTGTTTTGCTACAGCCAGCCCACAGAAGAATCAGGCGATATTGTATACAGAATTTCGGATTTCACCGCTTAAACGCACCACCAGAAAAGGCCCACGATTTTCCGCTGTCTACATTGTCTTGATCTCTGATGTCAATTTACCCATAGGACTATATAGCAATACCCCCTGATGTAGTACTTACATTTTCCTACATCAGGGGGTATTTGCTCTATTTGTCCGTTTTTAACGGTACAGGGCACAACCCTTGCGGGCTCACTTGTTGGATTCAGGCTGGGTCAAAGCCCTGGCCCGAAGCGTGTATAGGGATTACTTGCCCTTGCGGCGGCGCAGGATCTGCAGCACCACAATGGCGGCTGCGGCCAGCACCACGATGGCGGCCAGCACGCCCAGAGCGGCCGGGTCACCGGTCTGGGGCAGGATGCCGCTCAGGACGGTGTTGCCGGAGGTCTGGGAAGAGCTGCTCTGATCGGAAGAGGCGGTGGAGCTGCTGCCCTGGTCGGAAGAACCGCCGGTGCTGCCGCTCTGGCTGCCGGAACCGCTCTGGTTACCGGAGCCGCCCTGATCGGGCGGGGTGGTTCCGCCTTCATCCGGATTTTCGGGAGCGGGCTCGGCGGAACGTTCACGCCATGCCACCACGAAGGGAGACAGGGAGTTCACGTGGACCGTCAGACCCGCATCGGTGAAGGTGATGTCGGACTCGGAGAAGGTCTCCAGGTCGCCGTTCAGGCACTGATGCACGATGGAGAACACATAGCCGTCACGGTTGGTGCCGTCGGGATAGGCGAAGGTCACGTTGACGCCTTCCGCGGGGAACTTGCCGTCCTCCACGGGGGTCTTGTTGCCCGCGTCGTCCACGTAGTACAGCTTCACATCATAGTAAGCGCTGCCTTCCGCATTCATCTGGAGAGACGCCTCGGCCTTCAGGAGCATGGCCTGCTTCATCTCGTCCACGGTGGCGTAGGTGTTCTGCAGATCGGCGGGAACCTCGGTCAAATCTTCGATATCCTGCACCATGACCTGCTTCCAGCCGGCATACAGGGTGATGTTGCCGGTGACCGGGGTGCTGAAATCATACAGCGCGGTCAGGGCTTCATCGGTATACCAGCCGGTGAACTGGTACAGATCCCGGGTGGGATCGGCGGGCTGGGTGGCAGTCTGACCGATCACCACGTTCTGGGATGCGATCATGTTGCCGCCGTTGGATTCAAAGCGAACGGTTGCCTTTTCCGCCGGTTTGCCGGCCACCATGATGAAGCTCACCTGGATGGCGGAGTCTGTGGAGGCGTTGGGGGCCACGGTCACGTTGAGCTGACCGTCCTCACCCACCGTTGCCTGATAGTGCAGGGTATCGTTGGTGTTGTTGCAGTTGTTGTAGTAGGAATAGCCTTCCTCCACAACGGTGCCGTTGATCTGGATATCGGCGCTGCGCTTCGGGCTCCAGTTGGACCAGCTTGCCGGGTCATACATGCCCACATAGACCTCGTATTCCCCTTCGGGCAGGTCAAAGCGGTAGTTGATGGACGCGGTCTTGCTGTTGCCGTAACGCAGGCTCTGGTAGATGTCGGTGGTGTTTTCCCGCACCGAGTAGCCGTCGCCGGTGTAGCCGAAGCCGGCTTCCTCGCTGTAGGCACCGTCGTTGACGGTGGGATCCTGCTTGAGGGTGTCGGCGCTGGCTTCCACAATGGCGGTGTAGTCGGCGCTGACCTCACCGCTGGTGGGGTTGGCGAAGTAGAGCAGATCTTCCGGCATGACCAGCGCGGTGACCCGCTTGGTAACGCCTTCACAATCTTCCAGGGTAGCGGTCAGGGTGGTGTAGCCCATGTTGTCGTAACCGGACCAGGTGACGCGGGTGTCCAGCGTCTTGCCCTGCCAGGTCACGTTGAGGGCATCGGGCAGGTTGCTGCCGTCGGCGTAAACCACCGCGGGCAGTTCGGAATTGATGATGACGGGCGCCAGCTGGTCCAGACGTGCGGTGACCCAGTTGGTCTCGTTCAGAACGCCGATGGTGTGGTCGTCGTTGACCTGCAGGGGCAGCCAGACGGTGCGGCTGTCGCTGAGGTCATTGCCGTTCCAACGGTCGGCCATGAAGATGAACTTGCCGTTTTCGGCATCCACCGGGATCACGTAGGTAACCTGGGTGTTGAAGCACTTGCCGGTGTCGTTCACCGCCGGGTTGCCCACCTTCTCCCAGCCGGAGAGGATGTTCTGGCTGCGATAGTAGACATGCTCGGTGCTGTTCCAGCCGTCGGTGCCGCTGGTGATGAGGTAATACCAGCCGTCATACTTGAACATGGCCGGGGCCTCGCGGTTGTCGTCGCTGAGGATGCGGGAAGCATACTGGGTACCGGCTTCGGCGGTATCGCCTGCGGCCACGGGGCCGGTGTAGTCGGCGTTGAGCAGCGAGACATACAGCTTGGAGTTCATCTCGCTGGAGTAGATGACGTAGGCGTCATCCACGCCGTCGCCGTTGCTGTCCACGCCCTTGTCCACGAACACGGTCATGTCACGGGCTTCGCCCAGACGGTCGCTGTTCAAGGTAAGGTCGTAGTTCATGCGGGTGATGTTGACCAGCTTGAAGGGGCCGAAGGGGGTATCGCTGACAGCAAAGCCCACCATGGCGCGGCTGTAACGGCTGGCCGGGCAATCGCCCTGGCAACCGCCGGCCACCCAGCTGTTCAGGTCGGCACTGTTGTACAGCGGGCCGTCGGCATGGAAGACCATGACATACTGGCCGCTGGTTTCGTTGTACACGACCTTGGGACGTTCGGTGATGCAGTAGCCGCCGTACAGACCCTCAAAGGCCAGCTGCAGAGAGGTGGTCGTCTGGGTGCCTTCGGTCTTGCTGTCGGGATACAGGAAGCTGGAAGCGGTGATTTCGGTCTCATCGTAGGACTTGGCCACCCAGCTTACGTCGTGATCGTCGGTGGGAGCCACCTCAAATTCGGCGACGTAGGCGCGCAGGAAGTTCTTGATCTCGATGAAATCGGATTCGGACATGCCGTTCTGGGGTTCGGACCAGGTGCCCACTTCCTTCAGCGCATCCAGGTTGCTCAGAGAGACCTGCATAGCGTTGTAGTTCTGGGTGGTGCCCTCGCCGTCGGAGCCCACGTTGGAGGTCACAGCCGCTTTGCCGGAATCCTCCACGGGCAGGATGGAATCCTGGGTGTACAGCACGGTGCCGCGGTCGGACCAGTTGTACAGGTCGGTGGAGACATAGCAGCGCACGCCGTCCACGGGACGGGTGTCGTTGGTCTTGTCCTCGCCGTACCACAGGTAAACGGTCTTGCCCTCGGTGACTTCGCCGTCACCGTCCAGGTCATAGTTGACGCAGCCTTCGGAGGTGCCTTCCACCATGGTCAGCACCGAGCCGCCATGGGCCTGCATATCCAGACCGGTGTCGGCCTTGATCACAGAACCGGTGGTGCCGGGGATGCTGGTATAGGTTTCGGCCACGGTGCGCAGGTTGTCGTAGATGGACTGCAGCTCGTTCATGCAGGCAGACAGGTCGCCGGTGGTGGCGGCGTCATCCGCAATGAGCTGGGCAGCCAGGTCATAGGCGCTCTGCAGATCGGACAGGCTGTCCTTCTGTGCGGTGGCGCCGGAGCCGGTGTACTGCCAGGCTTCCAGAGCCGTTTCGGCGTAGCCCACGCCGTTGGCCTGGTCGTTGGCCACGTTGGTCTGGATGGTTTCCACCAGAGCCTGCAGTTCCGCCTTCAGATCATCGGCGGTCTTTTCTTCCACAGCCAGCCAGCTGATGACGGGAGCCTGGGTGCCGGTGGCGGTGATGGTGTAGCTGACCTTCTGCTTCTGGTCCAGGGTGAAGGAGAAGGTGTTGACGGCGTTCAGGTTGCTGCTGCTCAGGCTGATGCTGCCGGAAGCCAGCACGGTGCCGTCCTCCGCCGTCAGGGTGACATCCATGGGACGGGTCATGTTCCACCATTCGCGGTGGGCGGAAGTGAGAACGTAGGTACCGGCCGGCAGGGTGAGCTGATAGGTCAGGGTCTCGCCCGCGGCGTTGTCATGGCCGTAGATGCCGGTATCGGTCTTGTCGGTGGTGGAGGAGTAGCCCTTGGCGCCCGCGTCGGTATCCACGCGGCCCCAGGTGCCGTTGCCGATGATCTGGTCATAGCTCTGGTTGAGCAGCTGGCTGCCCAGCAGGGCCTTGACCGCGTCATAGGGTTCGGTGGAAGTGAGCTTGGCGGGGTCGGCTTCCACCACGTCGATGTAATAGACGGTGTTGGCGGGGACGATCTCCACCGGGATGGTGACGGTGAGCGGAACACCGATGGCGGTGGTGCCGCCTTCCACGGTGCCGGTCACGCTGCCGGTGCCGTAGGCTTCGGTGAAGCGGTCGGCGGTGTTGTTCCAGGTGATGGGCAAGTTCTTCACTTCCCCGCTGCCGGTCTTGACATCCACCGTCTCGGGCAGGTTTTCAACGGTCTGGCCGGCTTTCACCGCCAGCAGGTCGGGCAGGTCGGTTTCCACGGAGACGAGAGCATCCTCTTCCGCTTCCAGGGACTGGCCCAGGGTGTACAGGGCGTCGATCTTCAGCGTGCCGCTGTTCACCACAACCTTGACGGTGTGCTTGGCGTAATCCAAGCCGGTGAGGGTGTAGGTTTCAAAGCGGGTGCCGCTGGCCGTGGTGGTACCCTGGATGGCTTCCTGGGCGCCGTCCACGTAGATGGACAGGTCCGCACCGCCGTCGTTGGGTCCGACGATGGCAAAGCCGGTGCCTTCCACCGCGAAGGTGAAGGAGAAGCTGCTGCCGGCTTCCTTGCTGGTGCTCAGGGTACGGTACCAGTTATCGGCGCTGCCGCCGCCGGGCTGGGAGATATCCCAGCTGCCTTCGTAGCTGACCGAGTCATCCTGGCCGTCCACCATGCTGGTGGCGTAGGGGATGGTACCGGGGATGGTGGTGATTTCCAGGTTGTCGAAGTAGACCTTGTTCCAGGAGGAGCTGAGCTTGACGCGGCCCGCATCCATGGGGTTGGAATCTTCGTAGCTGTACACCACATTGCCGTCGATGAGGGCGGTGATGGTGCTGCCGTTGGCGGCCACCTGCAGCTTGTAGCTGCCGTCGGCGCTGGCCGTGACGTTGCCGCTGCCCAGCTTGCTGCCGCCGCGGTAGAATTCCCAGGCGCCGTTGCCGTAGATGCGCAGGGTGTAGCCATCCTGGTTCCAGTTCATGCCGGTCTGGGAACGCACGCCCAGGCCGGTCCATACGCCGGAAGCGGCGTCGGGAATCTGGACATCCACGCTGGCCATGTAGTTCATCCAGCGGAAGTCACCCACGATGGTGGCGGGGTCGCCGCCGTTCCACTGGCTGACGCTGGTGCTCAGTTCCTGGGTCAGGCGACCGTCCTCCACGATCCAAGCGCCGTGGGTATCCAGCATATAGCGTGGCTCGTCGCCGCGGGCTGTCATGTAATCCACAGTGGTAGTGCCGGTGAGAACGTTGTACTGCTCCATGTCGGGCTCTTCGTCATAGGTGAAGTCGTCCGCATAGAGGTAGGTATCGGTGGTGTCAGCGTTGCGGCCGGTGGAATCGGTATCCAGCACGGTGCGGTCCGGGGTGTTGATGCCCTCGGACGGCATGGCCAGTTCCTCTTCGGAGCTGTCGTTCAGGGTGGTGGCGGTCACAATGCTGTAGGCGGGAACGCTGATGATCCAGCTGCCGTCGGAAGCCTTCACCGTGCCGGTGTGCTTGAGGTAGCTATCGGTCTCGGTGGTCCAGACCTGCAGGTCCTTGGCAGCGGCCGCAGGCAGATCTTCCACATTGACCATGAAGGTCTTGGCGTTCTGGGTGTTGTTGACGAACACCACCGAGAAGTCTTCCCCGTTGGGGGCAGCCAGGGTCAGATAGCTGGCATCGCCGTCGATGCCGGCGGTCATATGCTCGTTGTCACTGCCGCCGAAGGAGCCGTGGCTGGCGCTGGAGATCATGCGCCAGATTTCGTTCTGGGTGGGATCGCTGTTCTCCCAGCCGGTGACGGCAAAGCGGGAGAAGTGGGCCAGCATCTGCAGAGCGGGATCGTAGTGGATGTAGCCGCTCCAGGGATCGCGGGCGCTGAGCAGTTCCTTGTGGCCATACTGGATGCCTTCATAGAAGCTGCCGATGGCCGGCTGGAACACGTAGTGAGAACGGCGGGAAGCCATGAAGGCGTTGGGGATGCTGTCCATCAGGGCCAGGGGGCTCTGGTAGCCGCCGATGCTCTCATAGCCGTATTCGCTGTTCTTGTTTTCCTGCAGTTCGGTGTAGCCGAAGGTGGCGCAGCCTTCGCTGTACCACACTTCCTTGTCGTCCACGTCGGCCATGGTCACATAGTCGTCGGTGGCGTTGGTGCGGTAGTGGAAGCCGATGACATCCACCGCATTGTACAGGTCCTCATCCGCCCGCATGGAAGGAACAATCTGCAGACCCTTGTTCTCGTCCGAAGCGATGATGCGGATGCTGTGATAGGCGTCGATGGCCGCCTGGTCAAAGTATTCGGGGAAGTTGGTCTCGGTCTCGATCCGGTTGGCGAACCACTTGATGAAATCTTCATCGGGGTTGCCGGTCTCGTTGGTATCCGGGTCGATCATGTCGATGACATAGCCGAACTTTTCGTAGGCGTCAAAGATGGTCTCGCTGTACCACTTGTACATGGCCTCGTAGCCTTCGGTGGTCTTGTTGGAACCGTTCCACTTCTGGGCTACCCAGTCCGGCATGCCCCAACGCAGGATGCTGACCTTGACTTCGGGGTTGATCTTCTTGGCGTCGGCCGCCATGACAAAGCCGGGAGAGCGGGAAGCGTCGGCTTCCTCATCCTCATACCGCATGGTGCAGGCTTCGGCGCCGGTGGAGTTGTTGCCGTCGTTGCCCATTTCCATCTTAATATGGGTGAACAGCGGATACTTGCCACCGAAGAGGTAATTCATCATTTCCCAGTAGGCTTCGGGGTCTTCGGCCTTATAGTCCAGCAGCAGGTTGCTGGTGGAGTTGCCGTTGAGCATGCCCCAGCCCTTCCAGGTCAGGCCGTTCTCGTTGGCGGCGGCTTCGTCCACCGCTTCCTTGGTCAGGGTGACCTCGGTGGGGTTGACTTCGGAGATGGCCGCGTTCAGTTCGGCCGCCGCCTCGTCGATGCGGGTCTGGTCGTCGGCGGTGAGCTGGTCATTGGCCAGCAGTTCCTCGCCGGCCGCCAGGGCCGCTTCCAGGCGATCGCTGGTCAGGCCGCCTTCCACCAGGGCCTTGGCCTTGGCAACGGCGGCTTCCAGCTCGGCGGTGTTCACCGTAGGCAGGTGGTCCTTCTGGTAGGCGCGATAGGCAGTTTCGGCCATGGCGGTGGCGGAATCCAGCGCCACATTGCCGATGACGATGTTGTCGAAGGAGCCTTCCAGCAGGTAGTTGGTGTTGAAGCTGCGGGCCAGCATGGCGGACAGGTCGTCCATGGTGCTGAGCTTGAAGCCCACATCTGCCACACTGCCGGCCAGGGCACCGTTGATGTAGATTTCAACCGCACCGTTGGCGCCGTTGTCCTCATGGTAGACAAGCGCCACCGAGTTCCAGTCGTTCTGGACCGCGCCGGTCAGCTGGATGCTGTTGGTGTTGATGCCGCCGTTGTCCGGGCCGTAGCCGAACTTGCCGTCCCAGGTCAGCACATGCAGGCTGTTGGAGCCGCTGCCCACCGTGAAGGCGGTGCGCTGGGTGGACACGTTGGTGTCTCCGCTGGGAGAGGTGGGCATCACGTCAAACAGGACGGTGAACGCGGTGGATTTCAGCGCGCTCACATCGCTGACGGAGGCATGGTAGGAATTGGCGTTGTTCCACTGGACGTTGTTGGTGAAGACGGTATCCATGCCGGAAACCTTCTTGGTCACCGCGCCGGTGGCGTAGGTCAAGCCGCCGTTTTCCTCCAGAGCGCCGCCGAAGCCCTCCGGCAAGGTGGGCTTGGTCGGCTGGGTATCCGGATCCTGGGGCGCATCGCCGGTGCGCTCCACACCCACCCAGCAGACGGCCGCCGCATTGGAGCCGGTGGGGGTCAGGGTGTAGGTGACGGTCTGGGCCGTCTTGACGGTGAAGGAATAGCTGTGGCTGGCGGACTGGTTCTTGGCCAGCGCCGCGATGGTGCCGGCATCCAGGGGCTTGCCGTCCACCGTGACCGTTGCCTTCATGGAACGGTTCTGGTTATCCCACCAGTCGTGGTGGCCGGAAGTGATGGTGTAGACGCCGGGTTCCAGGGTAAAGCGGTATTCCACCGTGCCGGTGTAACCGCTGCCGTACACGCCGGTCACGTATTTATCGTTGGTGGCGCTGAAGCCCTTGGTGGAGACACCGTTGTCCACCAGGCCCCAGGAGTTTTCGTCCGGGGAGAAGCGGTCGTAGGTGCCGTTCAGAAGGGCATCCCCCACCAGAGCCTTGACGGCATCGTAAGGTTCGGTGCTGCCCACAGAGTTGATGTCGGGATTGCCATTGGCTGCCGTGGTGTCCACAAAGTAGACCAGGTTTTCGGGCACCACTTCCACGGTGTAGGTGGTACCGTCGGCCGCCTGGGCGGTCACGGTCTCATAGGCCGTGGCAAAGGTCTCGCCGGTCACGCCGTCGGCCCAGGTAATGCCCGCGGGCACCTGACCCGCATAAGTGGCAATGTGGGTGGTCTGGTTTGCCAGTGTGGCCACCTCATTGACCGGCGCCTGCTCGGCGGGGGTTTCTTCCGGCTGCGGAGCGGGTACCGGGGTGGCGGAATCGGTGGAGGCCTCTTGTTGAACAGGGGCTCACACTACCCCCTCCGCGGCGGGGGTCGAATGTGTAAAAGAGACAGATCTATATCCGGCGCCGTCGTCGGCTCATCACAGATGAGCAGCTTGGGATTAAAAGCAAGGGAAATGGCGATCATCACCCGCTGACGCATCCCGCCGGAAAAATGATGGGGATACTGATGAAAACGCACTTCTGCATCCTCAATTCCCACCCGCCTCAGCAGGGAAATCGCCCTCGCCTTCGCTT
>OLIH01000135.1_pt1 | contig 83270 bp, 93 predicted proteins | sample 1609721 | NCBI WGS metagenome assembly OLIH01 (sample SAMEA4350157, study PRJEB24818) | metagenome | biome: human; feature: gut; material: faeces | place: Denmark | collected 2013-09
AATGATTTTCGTGTTCTCAGCCGGGAAATTAAGGTGTCGAAGACGTCCAGCCATGCTAAGCTCGACTCCGCGCTGCTCCGTCTCGCTTACGGCTGCGCCGTATAAATCAAAAAACAAATCGCCTGATTCAAGCAAGCTTGATCAGTCGTTTGTTTTTCGATTTGCATGGCTTAATTCACAAAAAATTAAGATTCAATCTCTATACATGATTTTTAAACTGTGCTAAAATAAATCATTGTATTGTGCCGTCATAGTGATAAGATAATGAATGGACAGGAATAATACGATTAAAGAAATGTACCGCGAAGAGCGGCCCTATGAGAAATGTGAACAGTATGGAGCGGAGAACCTCACTGATGCGGAACTGCTTGCTGTTTTATTACGCACCGGGACGAAGGGGGAGAATTCGCTTCAGCTTGCGAAGCGGATACTTCACCCGGATTTTGCGCAGGAGGGGATTCTAAACATCCATCAATGGTCAATGGAGCAGCTGCTGGAGATCAAGGGGATCGGGAGCGTCAAGGCGATCCAGATCCTTTGTCTGTCAGAGCTTGCAAAACGGCTATCCAAGGCGGAAGCCCAGTCGGGGCTCAATTTTTCTGCGCCGGAGACAATCGCACAGTATTATATGGAGGATATGCGCCACAGGAAGAAGGAGGCAATGAAGCTCCTGCTCCTCAATTCAAAGACAAAGCTCATTGGCGAGAGCGAGCTGTCTCTCGGGACAGTCAACACCACGCTTGTGTCGCCAAGAGAAGTCTTTGTAGAAGCGCTTCGGAGAAATGCAGTTGCAGTCATTCTCCTGCACAATCACCCGAGCGGTGATCCGACTCCGAGCAAGCAGGATATCCTGATCACCCGCAGAGTGACAGAGGCCGGCCGTCTCATCGGTGTAGAGCTCCTGGATCATATCATCATAGGAGACAACTGCTTTATAAGTTTAAGGGATAAGGGTTTCTTTGCCTGAGACCCGGGGAAAATAAGGGGAAGGATCAAAAATGGCCAGGAATGTATACGGACTGGATTTAGGGACATATGAAATAAAAGTTTTTGATAAAAAGAAAGACAGTATATGGCGTGAGAAAAATGTCATTGCCATGAAAGATAAAAAATATATTTTTTCTGTCGGCGACGAGGCCTATGAGATGTATGAAAAGTCGCCGGACAATATTCAGGTCGTGTTTCCGATGAAGCACGGTGTCATCGCGCATTTCGACGATATGCAGTATCTGCTCGGCAACCTCCTGCAGACGGACCGTCAGTTTGTACGTGGATCAGAATATGTCATTGCAGTGCCTACCGATGTCACAGAGGTAGAGAAGAAAGCCTTCTATGACCTGGTTCTCCATTCCGAGGCGAAGGCGAAATCTGTAAGGATCGTAGAGCGCGGGCTTGCCGATGCAGTCGGCTTCGGGCTCAATATCATGGATGAAAAAGGCGTCTTTATCGCTAATTTCGGAGGAGGCACCACAGAGCTCTCCGTTCTTTCCTATGGCGGTATCGTTCTGAACCGTCTTGTGAAGATCGGAGGAGAACATTTTGACAAAGCGGTCGCCGGCCTTGTACGGCACAACAGAGAATTTCTGATCGGCAGGCTCACAGCGGAGAGGCTCCGCAGAGAATTTGGCATCTTTGACCCGAATGCAGCAAGCGCGCTGAAAGTATACGGCAGGGACCTTCTCTCAGGCGTACCGTCACACACGGAAATCCCGATCAGCCTGGTGCGGGCTGCATTGAAGGAACCTCTGGAGGAATGTGTGCGCGCGATCCGTTCCATGATCGACCGGACTCCACCGGATGTCCGGAGAGCGATCGAGACAAAGGGAATCTATCTTACCGGAGGAGTTGCCAATCTCCGGGGGCTTTCTACATATCTGGAAGGCAGCATCGGGCTTCCCGTGACGACAGTCTCAGATCCTGAGCTCTGTGTGGTAAAAGGGCTCCAGAAGATCATACTGACCAAAGGCTATTATAAGAAACTGACGTATTCCATGTTAGATGAAAATTACAGGTGGTTAAGATAATATGAAAAAAAAGAATCAGACATCTGCAACGAACAGATATTTACTTGTAGGACTTTCCCTTTTTTGTATCCTCATGATGGTATTTTCCTCGTTCTCCGACAAGGTGAGCGGCCCGTTTAAGGTTCTGGCCAATTACACCGTGATCCCGCTTCAGCAGGGGATCAATCAGATCGGCGGATGGCTCGGTGACCTGAGCGATAACTTTGAGACGCTCCAGCAGCTCCGCACGGAGAATGAGAAGCTGCAGGAACAGGTTGATTCACTGGTCACAGAGAACAGCACCCTGCAGGAAGAGCGCTACGAACTGGAGAGGCTCCGCGAGCTGTATCAGCTTGATCAGAATTACAGCGATTATGAGAAGACAGCGGCGCATGTGATCGGCAAGGATTCCGGAAACTGGTTCAGCACATTTACGATCGATAAGGGGAGCGAAGACGGGATCGAGGTCGATATGAATGTCATGGCAGGCAGCGGCCTTGTCGGCATTGTAGTGGAGGTAGGTCCGTCATGGGCAAAGGTACGCTCCATTATCGACGATTCCAGCAATGTCAGCGGTATGGTCCTCTCCACCTCGGACCGGTGTATTGTCAGCGGGGATCTTTCTCTTATGGACGACGGGCAGATCCGGTTCGAACAGATGGAAAACAATGAAAATGAGGTCTCGGTCGGGGATCAGATCGTCACATCTTATATCAGCGACAAATACCTTCAGGGTATCCTGATCGGATATGTCAGCGAAGTGACTGTGGATTCCAACAACCTGACACGTTCCGGTTATATCACGCCTGCGGTCAATTTCAAGGACCTTCAGGAAGTGCTCGTGATCACTACGACGAAGGCTGAGCTTACCGGAGAGTCTCAGTAAGGACGCAATAAAAAAGAGGTGCTTTAGCTTATGAAAGCAATGAAGATAAAACGATTTTTCATCACTGCAGTCATCATCATCGCGGCTTACCTGCTGCAGTGTACCGTATTCTCATCGCTGGAGCTTGCCGGAATAAAGCCGAACCTGCTGATCATCATCACAGCTTCCTTCGGATTTATGCGCGGTTCCCGCGAGGGAATGCTCGTAGGATTTGTCTCAGGACTGCTGGCTGATATTCAGTTTGGGGATATGATCGGGTTTTACGCCCTGATCTATCTGCTCGTAGGCTTCATCAATGGCCTGTTCCAGCGGCTTTATTTTGATGAGGATATCAAGCTTCCCCTGTTTCTGATCTCCATGAGTGAGTTTTTATATGGGATCATTGTTTATTTCCTCACCTATCTGCTGAGGAGTGATTTCAATTTCCTGCTGTACCTGAATAAGATCATCCTCCCGGAACTGATCTATACGATCGTTATCACACTTGGACTGTATCCGCTCATCCTGTTTATCAATCATAAACTGGAAGCAGAAGAGAAAAGGAGTGCTAGTAAATTTGTTTAGAGAAATTTTAGACCGGTTTAAAGAGGCAGCTGAATACATCATGCGTTCCAGGCTTATAACGCTGATCATTGTCTTCTGTCTCACTTCATCCATATTGATCGGACGTCTGTTCTATCTGCAGATCGTCAGGGGTGAGGATTACCTTGCAAACTATGAGCTGCAGATACGGAAGACGCAGGAGATCGCCGGAACACGCGGAAATATCTATGACCGCAACGGCAATCTGCTGGCATACAATGAGCTTGCCTATTCCGTGACGATCGAGGACACGATCACTGCCAACTCAACAGCTGAGAAAAATGAACAGCTGAACGCGGTCCTTGACCAGGTCCTCACCATCGTTGAATCTCACGGTGACTCTGTCATTGACAGCTTCGGGATCATCCTGGACTCGGCAGGCAATTATCAGTTTACCCAGAGCAGTGAGACTCAGCGGCTCCGTTTTATTGCCGATGTGTATGGACAGCGCACGATCGATACTCTGACCGAGGAGCAGCGGAATCAGACCGCGGCGGGCATCATCCATTATTTGTGTACTGATGAGAGATATGGATACGGGCTGGACGACGAGAACCTCGATCCGGCGTATATCCTGAAGATGGTGAACATGCGCTACGCTATAGGGCTGAACAGCTATCAGCAGTATATCGCAACGACCCTTGCTTCTGATGTGAGCGACGAGACCGCCGCTGCGATCATGGAAAACAAGGATACTCTTACCGGAGTGGATATCGCAGAGGATTCGCTCCGCAGATATACAGACGGGATTTATTTTGCTTCTCTCATCGGCTATACGGGGCAGATTTCCCAGGAGGAATATGATGCCTTAAGCAATGAAGACAAAAAGAGATATTCTCTGTCTGACATCGTCGGAAAGTCAGGTCTTGAGCAGACGTTTGACAGTGTCCTCCAGGGCAAAAAAGGCGAGACGACCGTCTATGTAGACAACCTTGGAAAAGTAACAGACACGGTGAGCAGGACAGAGCCTGAAGCAGGAAATGACGTATATCTTACGATCGACAAGGATCTTCAGGAATATACGTATAAGCTTCTGGAAGAGAAGCTTGCAGGCATCATCCTCTCCAAGCTGCGCAATGTTATCAACTATGATCCGGCAAGTGAGGAATCTGCAACGGATATCATCATCCCTGTGGGAGATGCATATCATTCTCTCATTGCCAACTCCGTAGTCGACGCATCACATTTTTCAAGCTCAGATGCGCAGCCGGCGGAGCAGGCTGTATACAGTGCATACCAGACGAAGAAAACAGAGACTCTGTCACAGATCATGGCAGATATGCAGAGCAGCACGACTGCCCCCTACAACCAGCTTTCCGAAGAGATGCAGGATTACATGGACTATATCGTAGATGATGTCCTGAAGGATTATACTGGACTGCTGATGACCGACAAGATCGATACGAGCGACGAGACATATATTGCATGGACGCGGGATGAGACGATCAATGTCTATACATTCCTGAACTACGCGATCACGCAGAACTGGGTGGATACCTCCAAGCTTGACAGCAGCTCCTACTCCAGTTCGGAAGAGATCTATGCAGCCCTTCTGAATTATCTGCAGGAATATTTGAGCGAGGATAGCGAATTCGACAAACTTCTCTATGAATATCTTATAAAATCAGGGAGTATCAGTGGTGCGCAGGTCTGCGCCATCCTGTACGAGCAGGGAGTGCTGCCGATGGATGAGGCGGCTTACAACGGACTGCTGGCAGGAACGATAGACGCCTATACCTGGCTCTATAACAAGATCGCTTCCCTCGAGATCACGCCCGGACAGCTGGCGCTGGAGCCATGCTCCGCGGGCGCTGTAGTGAGCGACCCCAACACAGGGGAAGTTCTTGCCTGTGTATCTTATCCTGGATACGACAACAACAGGCTGGCCAACACGATGGATTCAGCTTATTACAGGCAGCTCAATACAGGACTTGCAAGGACATTTTACAACAGGGCAACGCAGGAGAAGACCGCTCCCGGTTCGACATATAAGATGGTCTCATCGGTGGCAGCTCTTACAGAAGGGATCATCAACGGTAATTCCACATATTACTGTGACGGAATTTTTACCGATGTCACCCCCAGCCCGCGCTGCTGGAACCGAAGCGGACATGGAAGCCTGAATGTAGTCCGGGCGCTCCAGGTATCATGTAATGAGTTCTTCTACAATGTAGGATACGATCTCGGACTTGACGCTAACGGAAATTATGACAGCGATCTGGGTATTGAAAAGCTTGCAAAATACGCGGCCATGTTCGGCCTGAACGAGAAATCGGGCGTTGAGATCCCTGAGACCTCGCCTGAGATTTCTGATCAGTACGCAGTACAGTCTGCGATCGGACAGGGCACGAACAACTATACGGTCAGCCAGCTGAACCGCTATGTCGCTGCTGTCGCCAACCGTGGAACAGTCTACGACCTGTCGCTGATCGACAAGACAACAGATTCCAGCGGCAAGCTGATCAAAGATTATGAGCCGGAGGTTGTAAATACGATAGATGAAGTCAGCTCCACTACATGGGACCTTGTGCATGAGGGTATGGTAAGAATGGTAGAAAATTCCTCTACCTTCACAAGCCTTGATATGTCCATCGCCGGAAAGACCGGTACCGCGCAGCAGAGCGAGACTTCACCGGATCACGCGCTGTTCGTAGGATTCGCACCATCAGATACTCCGGAGATCGCAGTCGCTGTGCGTATTGCGAACGGATATAACTCTTCCTATCCGTCTGAGATCGGAAGAGATATCGTCAAGATATATTTTGGACTTGAAGATGCCAATGAACTGATCACTGGACAGGCTGCCGAACTCGGACAGGCAATGGCAGGTGACTAACAAAAGGGTATGGTGATGAGAGATGGAGAGGCTGGTGACGATCAAGAGCAGCCGGTATGGGATGGATATCCGGCTTGATCCGGAAGTCCCATTCGACAGGCTCACAGAAGCCCTCAGGGTAAAATTCCGGGATTCCGCCCGCTTTTTTAAAGGAGCAAAGATGGCGGTCAGTTTTACCGGACGTGTGCTGAGCCGTACGGAAGAAAAAGCGATACTCGAAATAATCAGTGATGAGGCAGACGTTGATGTTGTCTGTATCATTGACCGTGACGAAAAGAATGAGCTGATGTACAAAAGCGTTGTAGAACAGACCCTTTCCAATATCCAGAAGAGGGAAGGGCAGTTCTACAGGGGAACCCTTTCCAGAAGAGAGGTTCTGGAGTCAGATTCCAGCATTGTCATCCTAGGTGATGTTGAACTGGGCGCCAGAGTCATAGCAAAAGGAAATATCGTCATTGTCGGGGCACTTTACGGATTCGTCCATGCGGGCGCTTCCGGAGACAGAGACGCTTTTATCGTTGCTCTTTCCATGCAGCCAAAGCAGCTTCGTATCGGCGATATTGAAGCAAAACGTCAGATTATCTATCAGGAAAGCCTGAATATACAAGGGCCGAAGATCGCGATAGTTGACGGACGACATATCTACCTGGATCCGCTTGTGGATTAAAAGAACATTTGTAGGAGGAAAAGCAGCATGGGTGAGGTTATTGTCATTACATCAGGAAAAGGCGGGGTCGGCAAGACGACAACGACAGCGAATATCGGAATTGGATTATCCAGACTGGAAAAGAAGGTCATCGTGATCGACACAGATCTCGGATTGAGAAACCTCGATGTTGTCATGGGGCTGGAAAACAGGATCGTGTACAACCTTGTAGATGTCATAGAAGGGAACTGCCGTCTGAAGCAGGCTTTGATCAAGGACAAGCGTTTTCCCGAACTGTACCTGCTCCCTTCCGCACAGACGCGGGATAAGACAAGCGTATCACCGGAACAGATGAAGAAGCTTGTGGATGACCTGAAAGAAGAATTTGATTTCATCCTCCTGGACTGTCCCGCAGGGATCGAACAGGGCTTTCAGAATGCCATTGCCGGCGCGGACCGCTCGATCGTGGTGACGACCCCGGAGGTGTCCGCGATCCGTGACGCGGACCGCATCATCGGCCTTCTCGAGGCGAACGGGATCAGGAAGAATGAGCTGATCATCAACCGTCTCCGCGTGGACATGGTCAGACGGGGAGATATGATGTCTGTCGATGACGTTACAGAGATCCTCGCGATCAATCTCATCGGAGTCATACCTGACGACGAACAGGTCGTGATCGCCACAAACCAGGGCGAGCCGGTTGCCGGCGAGGACTGTCTGGCAGGCAGAAGCTTTGACAACATATGCCGTCGTCTTCTCGGGGAAGAGATCCCGATCACGGATTTCACAAAACCGGAAGGCTTCTTCGGCAGGCTTTCCGGTCTGTTCCGCAGGAATTAGGAGGGAACCGCCATGAATATGCCTTCTGTATCTATTGCAAAGGAAAGACTGCGGAATCTGCTGATCTCGGACCGGATCCAATGCGCTCCGGATGTGGTCGACAGACTCACCAGCGATCTGTACAGCACGGTTTCCAAATACGTTGAGATCAGACCGGAAGATTTTAACATAGAGATAACACGCACTGATATACATATCAAATATACAGGAGAAAATCATTGAACTTTTTAATAAAAAATATAAAGCAGCGCTACAAATTAAGAGATTATCGTTTCAGCCTTGTCTTTCTTGTCATCACGCTTTCCGTGATCGGCATCTTTATGGTCGGGAGTGCGCGCCCGGATCTTATGGAGCGCCAGATCATGGGAGTCGCTCTCGGTGCGGCCGCGATGTTCGTCATCTCGATGATCGACTATAAATGGGTATTGAGCCTTTACTGGCCGCTCTATATCCTTAACATAATCATGCTCGTAGCAGTCTTCTTTTTCGGCACGGAAGTCAACGGCGCAACGCGCTGGCTGGATCTCGGGTTCACGCAGTTCCAGCCTTCCGACCTCACAAAGATCCTGATGATCCTGTTTTATGCAAAGTTTCTGATGGAACGGGAGCAGAGCATTAAAAGTCCGAAGACGATCCTGCAGGGGATCGCTTTGATCCTGCCGTCCCTGGCTCTTATTTACAAGCAGCCGAACCTTTCTACGACGCTCTGCATCGCAGCGCTTTTCTGTGCACTGATGTATCTGGGAGGGCTCAGCTACAAACTGATCGGCACTGTGCTCGCAGTCATTGTACCGACCTTTGTCATACTTCTCGTGATCGCGATACAGCCGAACCAGCCATTCCTCCAGGACTACCAGCAGGAGAGGATCCTTGCCTGGCTGGACCCGGAAGAGTACGCAGATGACGGTGCTTACCAGCAGCTCAACTCTGTCATGGCCATCGGATCCGGACAGCTTTCGGGAAAAGGCTATAATAACGATGATACGACATCTGTCAAGAACGGAAACTTTGTTTCAGAGCCTCAGACTGATTTTATTTTTGCCATAATCGGTGAAGAATTAGGATTTGTGGGTTGTTGTGTCGTCATATTTTTGTTATTATTAATTGTGATAGATTGTATTCTGATTGGTTTGAAAGCGAAAGATACGGGAGGACGAATTATCTGTGGCGGCATGGCCGCACTGATAGGGATACAGAGCTTTATCAATGTCGGTGTGGCGACGATGATTCTCCCGAACACAGGAATCTCCCTCCCCTTCGTAAGTTATGGACTGACTTCCGTTGTGTGCTTTTTTATGGGAATCGGTTTCGTACTGAATGTCGGTTTACAGCCTAATAAATATCAGTAAGGGGAAGGTGACGATTATGAATATCGGATTAGTAGCACACGATGCGAAAAAGAAACTGATGCAGAATTTTTGTATAGCATACCGCGGTATACTGAGCAAACACCAGCTGTACGCTACAGAGACAACTGGTATTCTCGTGGAAAATGTGACAAATCTCAGTATACACAAATATCTTGCAGGACACCTCGGCGGCAAACAGCAGATCGGCTCGCAGATCGAACACAATGAGATGGATCTTCTCATTTTCTTCCGCGATCCGCTCTCTCCGCGTTCTCATGAGCCGGACGTCAATGACATTGTCAAGCTCTGCGATATGTATAATATCCCTATCGCAACAAATATCGCGACTGCCGAAGCACTGATCCTTGCATTGGACAGAGGAGACTTAGACTGGCGTGAAATGTACAGATAAAAAGAAACGAAAAAGGAAAAAGAATACAGCAGGCAGGGTCATTGCCCTGATCCTGACCGTTATCATTTTTTCGGGAGCGGGAGCCGCGGGGGCTTATTTTCTTAATAATGCCTCAGGGGATCAGCTCCTTGACTATGAGCAGAAAAACTATCGTCAGAGCATCTGGCAGGGTACTTTTTTTGCACAGGATCTCTGCGTTGCGGCCGAAAATGTATCTCTCGACGGATTCGCCGACGAGGATTCTCTCCATGCGGCAGGTCTGTTCGACATTAACAGCAATCAGGTGGTCTATGGATTCCGTCTCTATGACAAACTGTATCCCGCGAGCACCACAAAGATCATGACGGCATATCTGGCGCTGAAATACGGAAATCTCGACGACATAGTCACTGTCAGCGAGCACGCGACTGATTTCAACTGGGATGAGGTGACGTCAGGGCTGCGCACCGGCGATCAGGTCAGCCTGTATGATCTTGTATGCGGGCTTATGCTCCGTTCCGGCAACGACTGCGGGACTGCCATTGCCGAACATATTTCCGGAAGCGAAGAAGCCTTTGCCGAGCTGATGAATAGAGAAGCGCGTGCACTCGGCGCCACGGGAACACATTTTACGAATCCCCACGGACTCCACGACGAGAATCATTATACGACGGCATATGATCTCTATCTGATCTTCAATGCCTGTCTCAAGGATGAACGTTTTGTCGAGATCATTTCCATGGATTCTTATGACGGAACATTGACCGGTGCAGACGGCACAGTCCGCACTGAGACCTGGATCCCATCCAACTATTATTCCAACGGCACTGTGGAAGCGCCTGACGGGGTCCGCGTCTTCGGCGGCAAGACCGGAACGACAGACCAGGCCGGTTGCTGCGTCATACTCTACAGTGAAGACATGCAGGAGCATCCATATATCTCGGTGATCATGGGAGCGGAAGATAAGAATTTTCTCTATCAGGAGATGAACCGTCTCTTTACGGCCGGTATAAGTGAATAAAAGAAAAGCCTTCCGCAAATCTGTACAGCACAGAATTGTGAAAGGCTTTTTTCTATTCTGACATGCTTTTGATCCTTCCGAACAGGCTGATTAGATACAGACCGCACAGACCGACAATCGTATAGATGATCCTGGAAAGCCAGCTCATATTTCCGAAAAGGAACGCAACCAGGTCGAATCGGAAGATACCGATCAGAAGCCAGTTGACCGCACCGATGATAACAATTGCCAGAGCAGTATTATCAAACCATTTCATGTTATTTCCTCCTTTTCCATGTCAATAACTTTATTATTTCCGTAAACGCTGGAAATATACACAAAGAAATGGTATACTGTGTAAGTTAAAAAACACTGAAACAGGAGGTGTTATCAGAGATTGGCCTCAGACAAAAAGAAATCAGTAAGCATTAAAAAATACAAGAACAAAAGAGAGCTGAATATCGGCCTTTTTCTTTTTGCAGTTGTCTTTATCTACCTGATTGTGACCGTGATCATGTATATCACGGGAGATAATATCTCAGTATATGAGGTGCGTGAGGGCAGTATTGTAAACGATAACTCTTATACAGGACTTGTGATCCGCCAGGAGACTGCTGTGACTGCAGAGACCGGAGGATATATAAGCTATTATCAGAATGAAAACAGCAAGATCAAAACGGGCTCCAACGTTTACGCGCTGTCAGCCGAGCCGCTCGACACTTCAGATGAGAGCGGAGAGAGCGGGACGACGGCCTCATTGAATCAGGAGGTGCAGTCCGGGATCGTGCTGTCGATCCAGAATTTTAATGAGGCATATGACAGTGAAGATTTTTCATCTGTCTACTCACTCAAGAATGATATTGCAAATTATCTCCAGAACGCTTTCAGCGTGACACGGACAGAACATCTCGACGCCGTGATCGCTGCAAGCGGACAGGAGGTCTCTTCCTGGCAGTCAGCCAGCGATGGGATCATTGCGTTCAGTGTAGACGGTTATGAGTCTCTTACGGCAGATACATTTACGGAAGAGAACTTTGACCGCTCCAATTATGAGCGCACGCGGTTTGAAGACCAGATGCAGATCAGCGCAGGCGAGCCTGTTTACCGCCTTATCACCAGTGAGAACTGGTCCGTGATCGTCCAGCTCACGGAAGAGACAGCCAAAGAGATGAGAGAACAGGAGATCAGCAGTGTCAAGGTACGGATCGACAAGGACAGCGAGACTATGTGGGCTGATTTTTCTGTCATAGAAAAAGACGGCGGCTGGTATGGGCGTCTTGATTTTGATAATTCCATGATCCGCTATGCGGATGAACGATATCTTAACATTGAGCTGATCCTTGAGGACGAGAGCGGCCTTAAGATCCCGAAATCCTCCGTAGTTGAAGAGCAGTTTTATATCGTTCCCGAGGAGTATATCACAACGGGCGGCAACAGTTCATCCAGCGGCGTGATGGTGCAGGATAAGGATGGAAATGCTTCTTTCCAGGCAGTAGATATCTACAACACCTCAGATGATGGAGAAGTCTATCTCAGCAGGGACGACATAGAGCGCGGGACTGTCCTAATCAAACCGGAATCGACCGAGACATACACCGTGGAAGAGACAAAGCCGCTCACCGGCGTGTACAATATCAACAGAGGATATGCCGTATTCAAGAAGGTTGTGATCCTCGCAGAGAATGACGAGTACTATATTGTACAGGAAGGCGATGATTATGGGCTTGCAAACTATGACCACATCGTGCAGGACGGCTCGGGGATCAATTCTGATGAAGTTGTATTTCAGTAGACAGGAGGTTATATGATCATGTTAAAAGACCGTTTAGAGGAAGTAGAGGAGAGGATCCAGGAAGCCTGCAGGAGGGCAGGGCGGGACCGCAGCGAGGTCACTCTCATCGCAGTCAGCAAAACAAAGCCTGCAGAGGTCCTGAAAGAGGCATATGATCTTGGTATACGTGTATTCGGAGAGAACAAGGTGCAGGAACTCACAGAAAAATACGAGGTCCTGCCAAAGGATATCCGCTGGCACATGATCGGACATCTCCAGACAAACAAGGTGAAATATATCGCCGACAAAGTGGAGCTGATCCATTCTGTGGACTCTCTGAAGCTTGCGGAGACGATCGAGAAGGAGGCCGCAAAGCGGAACCGTACCATTGATATCCTCGTGGAAGTCAACGTTGCGGAGGAGGAGAGCAAGTTCGGCCTCAAGGTAGAGGAAGTGATTCCATTTATTGAGAAAGTCGCAGGATTTTCCCATATAAATGTTCGCGGACTTATGACAATTGCCCCATTTGTTGAAAATCCGGAAAAAAATCGGTCTGTTTTCGCAGATTTACGCAAATTATCTGTTGACATTACGGAGAAAAACATTGATAATGTTAATGTCAGCATACTTTCAATGGGGATGACCAATGATTACGAAGTTGCGATCGAAGAGGGAGCCACAATGGTACGCGTCGGAACCGGGATCTTTGGTGCCAGAAACTATAATATATGATCTGGAACAGAAAGTATGGATAATAAAATTGTGCCGAACAAAAGAGCGCACAAGATAGGAGTGTAAAAAAATGGGTGTGTTTGATAAATTTCTGGACATTATGAAGTTGAATGACGACGATTACGAAGAAGATGATTTCTACGATGATGACGACTACTTTGATGACGACTACGAAGAGAAACCTCGTCATAAACTGTTCGGAAAGAAGAACAGAAAAGAAGAAAAATATGATGACTTTGATGTGGAGGAAAGCAGTGATTTCCAGCCAGCAGATAATAAAGTGACTCCGATGCGGCCGGCGGCTGCCAAGAGAAACGGCAATATGGAAGTCTGTGTTGTTAAGCCGACTTCTGTGGACGACTCCAGAGAGATCACAGAGACTCTTCTCTCAGGCCGTACAGTGATCCTCAATCTCGAAGGCATGGATCTCGAGATCGCACAGCGGATCATTGACTTTATTTCCGGCGCCACATTTGCTATCAGTGGAAACCTGCAGAAGATTTCCAACTATATTTTCCTTGTCACCCCTACAAACGTAGATATTTCCGGCGACCTTCAGGATCTTCTCGGCGGCTCCATGGAGACTCCGAGCATGAGGGGAAGATACTAAGCAGCATGAAGGAAAGTCAGACAAAGGAAATCAAGCTTCTGGAAAAGCGTTTTACAGAATTATCCAGACTTGCATACCAGAGGGATATCATCACATATTCAGATTTTCTTAATCTGAGCGAACAGAATATTTTACATACACTGCCGAAAGATACACTGTATTCCAGATATGTATCTTTTGGCGGGTATGATTTGGCAGAGCGTCAGATGGCGGCATTTATCCCTGATGCTCTTTATTTGCGTTGCGGGAAAAATCAGCTCGCTCCGGAGGAGATCGGCTATCCCTTCCGCGCTGTAAAGATCGCCCCGCTGCATCGAAGATTTGCCGAGGAGCTTACGCACAGAGACTATCTCGGAGCCATCTTAAATCTGGGGATCGAGCGCTCCAGGATCGGCGATATCCTGCCTATGAACGGCGATGCGCTTGTGTTCGTACACGACGATATGGCAGGATTTATCATGGATCAGCTTGTCCGGGTAAGGCATACGAGCGTGACTGTGTCAGAGGTCCCTCTCGGGGACGTCCACTATACGCCCGCCTTCGAAGAGATCAAGGGGACTGTAGCATCTGTCAGGCTCGACAGCCTGCTTCCCCTTGCATTTTCCTCTTCAAGGAGCAGGCTATCGGGTCTGATCGAAGGGGCAAAAGTCTATGTGAACGGCAGGCTCATCACGAGCAATGGCTACCAGGTCCAGGACGAGGATGTCATCTCCGTGCGCGGAATGGGAAAGTTCCGCTATAAAGGGGCTGTATCCCGCACAAAGAAAAACAGGACATATGTTGTCATACACAAATATATTTAAGGATGGAGCAATCATGGGTATTTCCAGAAATATAAAAAGTTACTTGTATGCCCTCATTGGGTTTGCAGCGGCAGTCATCGTCGATCAGGCGTCCAAATGGCTTGCTGCCACACATCTGAAGGACAGTGAACCTTTCGTGATCATTGACGGTGTTTTTCAGCTCCGTTATCTGGAGAACAGGGGCGCAGCCTTCGGCATGCTGCAGAACAGGCAGCTTCTTTTCGTTGCCGGCGCAGTGATCATATTCCTGGTCGTTTCCTATCTCTACGGGAAGCTTCCCCACGAAAAGAAATATCTGCCGCTGCGCATCTGCGCTGTGCTTGTCTGCGCGGGGGCAGTCGGAAACATGATCGATCGGGTCAGGCTGAATTATGTCATCGATTTTCTGTATTTTAATCTGATTGATTTTCCGATCTTCAATATAGCTGACTGCTATGTTGTTGTATCCTGTATCTTATTTATCATACTGATCTTTTTCTATTACAAAGACAGTGATCTTGACAAGATCATATCAGGACCGGGCAGACAGGATGAGAAGAAATAGTCTTTTCTCCTGCGTGAACCGGACTAGAAAGGAGTCAGCCTAAATGGATCAAATAAATCTTATATCTGACATGAACGGGGAAAGGATCGACAGGTTCCTCAGCGGGAATCTGGAGGACCTTTCCCGTTCTTATATACAGAAGCTGCTGAAGGACGAAAAGATCCTTGTAAACGGGAAATCAGTGAAGGCAAACTACAAACTATCAGAGGGGGATGAGATCTCAGTCTGCATTCCGGAGCCCGAGAAGCTGGATATCCTGCCCGAGGATATTCCACTTGACATTCTGTACGAGGACGACGATATCCTTATTGTGAACAAGCCGAAAGGAATGGTCGTGCACCCTTCTCCGGGCCACTACAGCCATACACTGGTCAATGCCGTGCTCTATCACTGCGGAGACCATCTCTCGGGGATCAACGGCGTCATACGCCCCGGTATCGTGCATCGGATCGATATGGACACGACGGGATCACTCCTGATCTGTAAAAATGACCATGCCCATCAGATCCTGGCAGATCAGCTGAAGGAGCACTCTATTACAAGGCGGTATCATGCTGTCGTGCACGGTAATTTTAAAGAAGATACGGGGACTGTGAACGCTCCTATCGGAAGGCACCCGACAGACCGGAAAAAGATGAGCACCAGGTCCTCCTCCGGGAAGCCCGCGGTCACGCACTATAAAGTGCTGGAGAGGTTCGGGAACTATACTTATATCGAGTGTGAACTGGAGACCGGACGGACACATCAGATCCGCGTCCATATGTCAAGCATCGGCCATCCGATCCTCGGAGACGCGGTATACGGTCCTGCAAAATGCCCGTTCCGCCTGGAAGGGCAGACGCTGCACGCCAAGATCCTCGGCATCCGCCATCCGGCGACAGGAGAATATATGGAATTTGACGCGCCCCTTCCAGACTACTTTACTGCGCTCTTAAATTTACTGAGAAAACAAAACTTTTGATTGTAATATACAGACTCCTTCGTTATAATAGTCATATAGAACTTGATCGAGCAGATATTTTTTATGCAAAATCACGATGATTTATTTGAAGCAAAGGAGAGTGGACTGAATATGAAGACAAATACAATCATTACGATCGGAAGACAATTCGGAAGTGCGGGCAGAGAGATCGGAATGCGGATCGCAGAGGATTTCGGAATAAAGCTCTATGACAAAGAGATGCTTGCCCGTGCGGCAAAGGAAAGCGGCATCTGCGAAGAGCTCTTTGAAACCCATGACGAGAAGCCGACCAACAGCTTCCTGTATTCTCTTGTCATGGATACGTATTCCATGGGATACGGCAACACCTATACTGATATGCCGATCAACCATAAGGTTTTTTTGGCACAGTTCGACGCGATCAAGAAGATCGCAGATGAGGGGCCCTGCATCCTCGTAGGACGCTGTGCAGACTATGCGCTTGAGTCCTATAAAAATGTCGTGACCGTCTTCATCCACGCAGACCTCAACGCGCGTATCCGGCGCATCGCCCGCATCTATGACCTGACCGATGCGAAAGCGAAGGATCTGATCGTCAAGACTGATAAAAAGCGCGCCAGCTACTATAATTATTATACGAACAAGAAATGGTCCGATGCAGAGAGCTATGAGCTGTGTGTGAACAGCGGCGAACTCGGCGTAGAGGGAACTGCGAAGATGATCGAGCAGTACGTTATGATGAAGGAGAGCATCGCCCGCGCGGACCGGAAGATTTAATATCATATTCCTTTATTATTGTGATCTGGTAAGAAAAGGCCCCGGAAGCAGAAAGTCTTCCGGAGCCTTTTACAGTGTTTACAGTGTCGTTTGTTTCTTGCCGATTCAGCGTTTTCTGATATGCCGCTCCGGCCATCCAGCCATATTCCCGTCCAGGATCGCATGGAACATCCGCTCTTTCACACCCGGATGATCCTGATTGAGCTGCCGGAGGAGCTCCTTCGCATACTGTCTCTTCGTATAGCCGTCCACCGGACATTTGCTCTTGACGACCGGCAGATCATACTTGTTCCTGAAGCCGATCACATCCATTTCGTCAACAAACATCATCGGACGGATCACTGTCAGATCCATCCTGTCAAGATAGGTCTTGGGCGAAAAAGAGTGAAAACGGCCCTCAAAGATCAGGGAGAGGAGCATTGTCTCAATGATATCGTCCTTGTGGTGCGCGTAAGCGACCTTATTACAGCCCATTTCCTTGACTGCCTGGTTCAATGCGCCCTTCCTCATTTTGGCACAGAGAGAGCAGGGATTCGACTCCTTGCGGATATGAAAGAGGATCTCATAGATCTCCGACGGGACGATCCTGTAAGGAACCTCCAGCTTTTGGCAGAGCGCTTTCACCGGGCTGAGGTCAAAATCCTCAAATCCCAGATCAACTGTGACGGCGCTCAGCTCGAATTTCTGCGGATAGAACCGCTTGAGCCCATGGAGGGCATAAAGAAGAGTCAGGCTGTCCTTGCCGCCTGAGATCCCCACTGCGATGTGATCCCCTTCCTGTATCATATCGTATTCATCTACAGCTTTTCTGGTATAGCTCAACAATCTCTGTAACTGCATTTGTATAATCCTTTCTTCTGAGGAACTACAATCCGCATCTGACCGCAGTCTGCATGCGCACAGCAGCCCCCTCTTGATGTCACCATTTTTCTATTATACTGATGTCAGTTTACAAATACAAGAGAAAATGTGTTAAAATAAAACACAGGGAATATACTATGGATCAAAGGGGTAATCTTATGAAACAGAGCAGCTTTTATCAATTCTATGACAGAGCGGAGGACATCCGGCACAAGTTTATCAGCGCGCTCCCGATCATCGTTTTTTTCCTGCTGATGTTTTATTCTGTCATCTTTCTGTTCGGCACGCAGTATGTCATGGTCGTGTCCCTGGCGACTCTTTTATTCCAGGTAAATTATAAAAAGCAGCACAGCTTCGTTTCTCTTCTCGCCTTGATCGCTCAGCAGATGATCCTTCTCGTGCTGGCTCATATCGCGACGCTGCACCTGGCTTTCTGTCTTATCCTGAATCTGGTCGTACCGTTCTGGCTGATCTTCTCGAAGAGCTCGCAGTTTAATCAGCTCGGATATTTTTCCAGCCTGATGACATTTACCTTTCTTCAGCTCATGCACATGGACTGGAACGGCTTTGTCACGCAGCTCGAGTCCATGGCTTTCTGCTGCGCTGTATTTTTTGCAGCTGTACTGATCAATTAATGACGAGCCTCGCGATGGGAGAGACTGCAACAGCGGTATTCCTGCGCATGTCGTATGTGGATGCCTCCGTTCTTTTTGTCCCTGTTGTAAACCGCTTCTTCTTCCCGACAAGCCTCAGGAGCCAGTTTCGGTATAATCTGCAGATGCTTTTCCATATGCACCATATGTATCTGCGCATCCTTGAGGACGCCCTCACAAATCCGCCTGACTACTGGAGGATCTGTGATGCACAGCTCCAGTATCATATGGTGCACGGCCAGATCAAGCAGGATCTTCCCAAGACTGCGGGGACACGGGAGGAAGACTACCTGAAAGTGCTCGCCATCACCTGGCGGATGGCATCGGAAATCCAGCAGATGATCATCCACGCCCGCCACAGAAGAAGAGGAGCTGAGGCGCGCCATGTCATGGAACGCTATATCTATTATACGGACTATGTACTTAATCTCATCCAGGAAATGCTCCATCTGAAAAAAGAGAAACGGATAAAAAATATCAGCGGAATGCAGTATCAGAGGTATATTGAAGGAGAACCAGAGCTCTCGCGCCTGATGGATGAGTACGCGCGAAACCTTTCCAGTCTGTATGTGCTCGTACTGCAGAAGTACCAGTGAAAAAAACAGCGGGAAGGATTTCCCGCTATACTTCCCGCAGCTTCACGGCGCCGGCTGCCTGCCTGCGCCTATTCTCATCGATCGCAGCATAGTGCTTCTTTGTCGTATTCACGTCCTTATGGCCGAGTACGTCAGCGACAAGATAAATATCCCCTGTCTCCTTGTAGAGCGCGGTACCGTATGTACTGCGGAGCTTGTGGGGAGTGATCTTTTTATTCGGCGTGACTTCCCTGGCATATTTCTTCACCATATTTTCCACTGCCTGCACGCCCATCCGTTTCCTGCGGGTGGAGAGGAAGAGGGCGTTCTCATTTCCAGGAAGCGGGATCGTCGTTTTCCTTGTTGTATAGAGATAAGTCTTCAGTGCATTTTCAACCTCTTCTCCAAAATAGACGACCATTTCATTCCCGCCTTTTCGCGTCACCTTGATCCCGTTGTTCTTGAAATCCACATCCTGTATATCAAGGCCCACACACTCGGAAACACGGATTCCCGTCCCGAGCAGAAGAGTAAGGATCGCCAGATCACGGTTCTTCGTCTTCTCATAATAAGCTTTCCTCTGACCGGTCAGATTGTCCCCGCCGTGGTCCACATAGTCAAGAAGCTGCGCAACTTCATCCGCATCCAAACGTATGATCGCCTTTTCATGGAGCTTCGGCATATCCACAAGAAGCGTCGGATTCTTCGATATGATCTGCCGCTTGAAGAAATAGCCGTAAAAGCTCCGTAGGGCCGACATCTTCCTTGCGAGGCCTTTCTCCGTGTTCGTGATCTGTCTGTCGTCATTTTCGTAGACCTTCAGATATTCCTGGTATTCCTCGATATCGACCGGTTCCAGGCGCTCCAGGTCCTGAACGGTAAACTGATCCGCTGTGTAATCCTTATAGACCGGATTATTCTCCATAAGGAAATGAAAAAAGACCCGGATATCATATGCGTAAGAAATCCTTGTCTTTGCAGATGTAGTCGGCTCGATCGCGCGGAAATAGTCCTTCGCAAAAGACGGCAGCGTTTTCAGGATCTCCCTGAGTCTCAATGTGTTGTCAATGTATTCCTGCTCGTGATACGTCTTTGTCTCAGACGGTGCAGTCTGCATGTTAGACAAATTCTTATCTGTCATACGTGTAACCATAAATATCAGCTCCCTTATTATCGCTCATTTATACGTAAAATTCTTTATAAAGTATACCAGATTCCGTTGTTTCCGTCTATATCTTTTGGAAAAATTAGTATTTGTCGTATAGATTGAAATCTCTCCTGTTTATATAGAAAAAGCAGACCGGACCGGAAGATTCATTCTCTTCCCGGTCCGGTCTGAAGGAGTGTATATATATCAATACATAGGGATGTATATTGATACCTCATTTATTCTATTTTTTGAACTCTGTATCGTTATATGCAATGATCAGATACTGGCCTGCCTCGATGTCGTCTGACTCAAGTGCGTTCATATCTTTGAGCGCCTCGACGTACTCCGGTATAGAATCGTATTCTGACGTCATCGTTTCTTCGGCGATGTCCCACAGCGTATCGCCCGGCTGAATCTCGATGCTCTTATAATACTTATAAACTGTCTGATCTGACGGATTGCTTTCATGTGCCGAAACAAAGAATGCTCCGAATGACATACATCCGATCAAAGCGATGATCAATCCTGTAAAGATAACCCTGACTCTTTTTTTCAATCTTCTCCGTTTCATATCCTTATACCCCCGATACAGTAAATTATAGTCTGATCCAGTCCGTTCACCAACTTGTATGCAAGTATACCTTGCAAGGCGTTTTAAGCGAATCGAACTGTTGTTCTGTATTTACAGTATAGTATACGAACACGTGTTTGTCAACAGATTTTCCTTAAAAAATCGAACATATTTTCGTAACAAATGTTTGATTTTTGAAAACCCCTGTGTTAGTATATTATTATCATAGTTAACTAAAGTTCGGAGGATATTATGGCGCAGGGCAAAATAAGTAAAAAACAGCTGGAAATTCTTGAATATATCAAGTCTCAGATACTGGAGCGCGGCTTTCCGCCCGCAGTCCGCGAGATCTGTGAAGCGGTGAATTTAAAGTCTACCTCTTCTGTCCACTCTCATCTCGAGACACTGGAGAAAAACGGATATATCCGACGGGACCCCACAAAGCCGAGAGCGATCGAGATCCTGGACGACAGCTTCAATCTGACCCGCAGAGAGATGGTGAATGTTCCGATCGTAGGTCAGGTTGCGGCAGGCGAACCGATACTGGCTCAGGAAAATATAGAGAACTACTTCCCTATCCCGACGGAATTTATGCCGAACAATCAGACATTTCTCCTGAAGGTAAAGGGAGAAAGCATGATTAACGCCGGTATCCTTGACGGAGACATGGTTCTTGTTGAGCAGGCTTCTACCGCATCGAACGGCGATATGGTTGTAGCGCTGATCGAAGATGGAGCTACGGTAAAGACTTTTTATAAGGAGGAAGGAATCTTCCGCCTTCAGCCGGAAAACGATTCTATGGAGCCTATCATTGTCAGCGAAGTATCTATCCTCGGAAAAGTGATTGGTGTATTCCGTTTTTTTAAGTAATGATTCAGCCTGACGCTCAGGAAGCAGCTTTACAGTGAAGCTCTGGGCGGCGGATCAGGCGGCAGCGGATAAAGCATGAAACACAAACGGGACTGAATGGAGTTTCATCTCCTCTTCAGTCCCGTTTCTTTGTCCTTTGTTCTTCTCCCGGTCAAAAAGGGTTCTTTTACAGATCCTCTATCCGGATATCCCTTCCATCCTTCCAGATCCTCTCAAGATCATAGAAGAGACGGTTTTGCTTATCAAATACATGTACGATGATATCACCGAAGTCGAGCAGCACCCAGCTCGCTGAGGCCTGTCCTTCTCTCTGCTTCAACTCGAAGCCTGCCTTGTGGAGCTCTTCCTCCACGTTGTCGACAAGTGCATTCACCTGACTGTCACTGCTTCCGTTGGCTATGATAAAGTAGTCCGCGAGAACAGAGATCCCTGTGATATCGATGATCTTGATGTCTTCGCCTTTTTTGTCGTTCAAAGCATGATAGGCGATCTTCGCCATCTCTTTTGACTGGTTTGCCTGATCCATATCAGCCCTCCTTTTTATAGAAATTATACGTCTTTATAGTCATAGGGTCAACTGATTTTCCCCCGCTTTCCAGATATCTTGTTGTAGCACCGGCAGATCTGCACACAGCCTGATCGATATCTGTAAAGGCGAGATAACGCACTTCTGAAAGCCCTGGAATCTCTTTCCGGTTCGGCTCGATATAATCCGCGATGTAGATGATCTTTTCCAGCATCGTCATATCCGGACGCCCCGTCGTATGATACGTGACCGCGCTCAGGACATCCTTATCCTTCACGCCGTACTCGTGTCTGGCCAGATATGCACCAAGCTTTGCGTGAATGAGCGCCGGCATCTCGATCTCAGATTCCGTGAGGCTGATCCCATTCTTTTTGCAAAGCTTTATCTGTTCCTTTGCCGGGCAGAATTTACCGCAGTCGTGAAGAAGCCCCGCAGTCATCGCCTGCTCCACGTCCTCGCCGTAGCGCATGGCAAGTGATGCAGCAGTGTACATCACGCCGATCGTGTGCTCGAAACGCTCCTTTTTCAGGACCTTGGAAAGCCGTTTTCTGATCTCTGTCAATTGCTCTGTCATATCACGTCACTGCTCCTTGTATAAATGATGTTCCGCTATATACTCTGCCACCGCGTCTGGGACCATATAGCGCACGCTCAGGTCCCTGGCTGACCGCTCTCTGATCGTTGTGGATGAGATCTCCACAAGAGGCGCCTGGAGCAGTTCAATACGCGCCCCATACTTCTCGCTCAGATATTTTATCTGCGCCTTCATGTCCTCTGCGTCTTTATCATCGCGCATGGCCGCCAGGATAGTGCAGGTAGGAAATATTTCTCTGAAATATTTCCATTGCTCGATTGAAAAGAGAGAATCTGCGCCAAGGATAAAATAAAACTCGTTTTCCGGATAACGGCTGTTGAACTCCTGCATTGTCTTGTATGTGTAAGAATGGCGGTCCACATCCGCCTCATGCATGTTCAGCCTGAAATAGGGCACGCTGCCGATCGCCAGGTGCACCATCTCGACCCGGTGACGCAGGTCCTCCTCGGCGTCGCTCGTCTCTTTGTGGGGAGGATTCCCGTTCGGCAGGAACCAGATCTCATCCAGCCCGAAATCCTCATATGCGAACTCTCCTAAAAGAAGATGTCCGATGTGGATCGGGTCAAAGGTCCCGCCCATGATCCCGATCTTCATCTCTTCTCTCCTGACTGCGGCAGTATGATCTTCTTTTTCTCGTCCTTACCCTCTCTGTACAGGACGATCTTTTTACCGATCACCTGGACGATCTCGGATCTTGTTCTCTCGGAGATGATCTCCGCAAGCTCTCTCGGATCATCCGCACAGTTCTTGAGGACGCTGATCTTGATCAGCTCCCTCGCCTCCAGAGCCTCTGATATTGCCTGGGTAAGTCCCGGCGTCATGCTGGACTTTCCGACCTGGAAGATCGGTTCCATCGTCATTGCAAGGCTTTTTAAATATGCTCTCTGTTTTGTCGTCATCTGTCTCTCCTATTTCCTTCTACTTATAGTAATCAAACTGCAGTCCGTACATCCTCACTGTATCGCCTTCCTGGATTCCAGCAGCCTCCAGCTCGTCCAGTATGCCTGTATCCTTCAGGAACTTCTGGAAAAAGGCAAATCCCTTCTCTGAATCCAGATTTGTGTACCCGAGCATCTTCTCGATCTTTGGTCCCTCTACCACATACATTCCGTCTTTCTGCTCCACTGTATACGGGAGATTTTCGTAGATCAGCTCGTCCTCCGGGAAAAACTCCTGCTCGAAGACGACCGGCGTGCTGTCCATATTCTCAAGCTGGCTGCTCACATAGTAGAGAAGATCGGAAATCCCTTCTCCTGATACGCCTGAGATAGGAAATACACGGACTCCCTTCGGCTCAAATTCAGCCTTAAGCCTGCTTACTGCATCATCCTCATCGCCGTAGATCAGATCTGTCTTGTTCGCTGCGATCACCTGAGGTCTCTTTGCGATATCCGGATTATAATTCTCAAGCTCCGCATTGATCTTGTAGATGTCATCCACCGGATCTCTGCCCTCGCTTCCGGCCGCGTCCACGACGTGGATCATCATCTTCGTCCTCTCGATATGACGAAGGAACTCGTGACCCAGTCCGACTCCCTCTGAGGCTCCTTCGATGAGACCAGGGATATCTGCCATGACGAAGCCTTTCGCACCGTCAAGGTCGACAACCCCGAGGTTCGGATTCAGCGTCGTAAAGTGGTAGTTGGCGATCTTAGGCTCCGCGTTCGTTACGCGTGAGAGAAGGGTAGATTTTCCCACGTTCGGGAAACCGATCAGTCCCACGTCAGCGATCACCTTCAGCTCAAGGTTCACTTCCAGCTCGCGGGCCGGCTGTCCGGGCTGTGCGTATTTCGGCACCTGCATGGTAGCAGTTGCAAAATGCTGGTTTCCAAGTCCGCCTTTTCCGCCTTTTAAGATGATCTGTCTTCTGTTCTCTCCGGACATATCGGCGATGACCTTTCCGCTCTCCGCCTCCTTGACGACTGTTCCCTCCGGCACGCGGAGCACAAGATCCTTGCCGTCCTTTCCGTGGCAGCGGCGCTTGCCGCCTGGCTCTCCATCACCTGCGGCATATTTGCGCTTATGACGGTAATCCACCAGAGTGTTCATCCCCTCATCAACTTCAAAGATCAGATCTCCGCCTCTTCCTCCGTCTCCGCCGTCGGGTCCGCCGTTCGGCACGTAGAGCTCTCTTCGGAAGCTGCAGTGTCCGTCTCCGCCCTTTCCGGACCTGATATAGATTTTCGCTCTGTCTGCAAACATAAATTTACTCCTTTAACGCCTCTGCGCTCACGCGCAGGAGACTCTTCGCCTGATTGATAATGTCACAAAAGCCTCAGACCGAAAAGTCTGAGGCTCCTTAGCTTCTTAGTATGCAAGTGAAAATTTCCGACTCAGCTTATCCAGTTTCACTGTTACTCCGCTGCCGGATAGATAGAAACCTGTTTCTTGTCTCTACCCTTTCTTTCAAATCTTACTACACCGTCAACAAGTGCAAACAGAGTGTCGTCTCCGCCGCGTCCTACGTTCACGCCCGGATGGATCTTTGTTCCACGCTGTCTGTAAAGGATGTTTCCAGCCTTAACAAACTGTCCGTCTGCCCTTTTTGCGCCCAGTCTCTTTGATTCAGAGTCACGTCCGTTCTTTGTAGAACCAACTCCCTTTTTATGTGCAAAAAACTGAAGATTCATTTTCATCATGGTACTTACACCTCCTTGAAAATAATGTCGATATATGCTTCGGATTCGCTGCTGTCTTCTATCTCTTCCAGACCAAGAATCATGGAATCCAGCAGAAGCGCGGCATCATGCGAGGGACGCTTATGAAAACGGAACTCGATCGTTCCCGAAGCCTCATCAGAAACACTGTCTGTCTCGTCGTCCGTAAACCGCTCGATCGAATTGAGCGTATTGATAACAAGAGCAGAGACAGCGGCACAGATGATGTCATGTCCCGGTTCATCATATCCGGCATGTCCGGATATATCGAATCCTGCATATTCATGCCCCACGGTCTTATAAACGGTTACCTTGATCATCGGAACACCGCATTAAGCATTGATCTTGTCGATCTTAACTGCTGTATACTGCTGTCTGTGTCCGTTTTTCTTATGGTATCCAGTTTTTCTCTTATACTTGTAAACGACAACTTTTCTAGCCTTGCCGTTTCCGACTACAGAAGCTGTAACTGTTGCACCTTCCACTGTCGGGTTTCCAACGATAAGCTTATCGTTGTTCACTGCAAGCACCTGGTCAAATGTATAAGTCTCGCCAGCTTCTACACCAAGTTTCTCTACTTTAATGATATCGCCTTCAGCTACTTTGTACTGTTTACCACCTGTTGCTATAATCGCGTACATATGGCACCTCCTATTATCATTACTCGCCAATTACGGTGTCTGCGTCAGCAGATCTTGAAAACCTCATTGTGCGGCATACTCAAGTAGTATAGCATATGACTTTTCATTAAGTCAATAGGCATCCGATGTTTTTTTCAGTTTTTCATAACAGTATTCGATGATGCTCTTCCGGGTGATGATCCCGATGAATTTATTCTGGTCATCTACCACCGGAACGTAATTCTGGTTCATCGCCTTGCGGATCAGATCCTCCATATCAGCGTCCGCAGAGACTGCCTCGTAGTCGGCCTTCCGCGGAAAGTCCTGGATAAAAATATTCTCCGCTTCTTTCAGGTTGAGATTCGTATATTTTTTTATGCCCCAGAGCAGATCCCCCTCTGTGATGGTTCCCGTGTATTCCCCTTTTTTATTCAGCATGGGAATAGATGCATATTTGTGATATTCCATCGTTTCCAGTACCTGTCTCAGAGTACTGTAATCGTAGATGAACGCAACTTCACTCTTCGGCTTCAAAAAGAAAAGTATGTTCATTTCCTGTATCGTCCGCCTTTCTGCAGGTTTATCTCTTGATTAAATCTGTGTCAGGACAAAGATTTCATACAATGCGCGGATCGCATTCTTGAAATCCTCGTGTCTCACTCCGATAATGATGTTGAGCTCGCTCGATCCCTGGTCGATCATCTTGACATTAATGTGCGCGTGAGCCAGCGCTGAGAAGATCCTTCCCGCCGTGCCGCGCGTGGACCTCATTCCTCTTCCCACAACAGCGATCAGTGCCAGATTGGACTCGAGCTCGATGTGATCCGGATTCACTGCCTTATGGATATCGGCCAGTATCTTCTGTTCCTTCTCTTCAAACGTGTCCTTGTTTACGAAGATCGTCATCGTGTCGATGCCTGACGGCATATGCTCGATCGAAACATTGTTTTCCTCGAACACCTGCAGCACCTTGCGGCAGAATCCGACCTCCGAGTTCATCATCGCCTTTTCTACTGTAATAGAAGCGAATCCGTCTGTTCCGGCGATACCGGTGATCGTGTATCTCGGCTGACGGCAGGTTCCCTCAACGATGAGCGTGCCCTTGTCCTGAGGCGCATTCGTATTGCGGATATTGATCGGGATCCCCGCTTTTCTCACCGGGAAGATCGCGTCCTCATGGAGCACGCTGGCGCCCATATAGGAGAGCTCGCGGAGTTCCTTGTAAGTGATCGTCTCGATCGCCTTCGGATTCTTTACGATCCTCGGATCAGCGATCAGGAATCCTGAAACGTCCGTCCAGTTCTCATAGAGATCTGCGCCTACCGCAAGCGCAACAAGAGAGCCGCTGACGTCAGATCCTCCTCTTGAAAACGTCACGACCGTCCCATCCTCCCTGGCACCGTAGAATCCCGGGATGACCGCACGCTCGATCTGTGAGAGACGCCCGGACAGGAGTTCGTTCGTCACCTCATCGTTGAATGATCCGTCGTCATTAAATCTTACGACCTCCGCTGCATCGACAAACTCATAGCCGAGATAGGCAGCCATGATCTTGCCGTTGAGGAACTCTCCCCTTGACGCAGCATAGTCTCTGCCCGCTTTCCTTTCGAACTCGGAGCGGATCACTTCGAAATCCTTGTCCAGCGAAAAGTCAAGGTTCAGCCCGTCGATGATCTCCTGATACCTCTCACGGATCTCAGAAAGCTTTTCAGAAAAATCCTCTCCCGCTTCTGCTGCGGCATAGCAGCCATACAGCATATCCGTCACCTTGGTGTCAGCAGAAAAACGCTTGCCGGGAGCAGATGGAACGACATATCGCCTTGATTCGTCCTGATGTATGATATTTCCGACCTTTTTAAACTGCTCTGCACTGGCAAGAGAGCTTCCGCCGAACTTCACTACTTTCTTCATTCTTTTTCTTCCTCCAAACTGTAATCAAACAGCAGAACCTCGCTGAAACGCTTTTCTGTCCTGCTGTTTTCTCTCACGCGGCCCTCACTTCCCGGACCGCACTCTCGGTACATTATTATAACGCCTTGCCGCTTGATTGTAAACGAGAATTTTCTATCTGTTCATGCAGCGGTCTGTGTACTTTCTTGCGGGTCACCTCGACCAGATTGAGGGGCGTTATGTCCACGAGTGTTGTCTGGATCGGGTCTTTTGCCAGGAGCATGCGAAACTCTCTCATGAGACGGGAGACATTTTCTTCTGACTCCAGATTGATAAAATCAATGATGATAATACCGGAAAGATTCCTGAGGCGGATCTGTTTTGCCGCCTCTCTGGCCGCCTCCAGATCGATCTTCATGATTCCCTCTTCGTTTTTGCCTTTTCCTGCGTTCTTTCCGGAATTTACATCGATCACAGTGAGCGCCTCTGTCGGCTGGATCACAAGATAGCCTCCGTTTTTGAGCCATACTTTCTCTCTCAATGCCTTCTCGATGGCTGTCTGCGTACTGTACAGCTTGCCGAGTGGGAACGCCGGGTCGTCATACAGCCGGATCAGCTCCTGCTTTTCAGGCAGCTCAGACGCAAAATAGGATCGTATTCTTGTATACAATTCAGGATCTCCGACAATGATCTCTTCCATGCCTTCCATATAGACATTTCTCAGGTCTGATATGTAGGAGGGCGGCGCCGATCTCAGACAGGAGAAGCACACTCGCGTGGGCGCAATGGACATGATCCGCTCATATTCTCCGCGCAGCCGCATGATCTCATCCAGTACATCCTGGAACGGAGCATCCTTTGCATTCGTCCGCACGATAATGCCAAACCTGTCGTTTTGGAACTCCTTAAGCCTTCCTTTATATTCTTCCCTCAGCTTCTTCGGGATCTTAGACGACACCCCGATCCGTGTATTTCCGTGGGTCAGGACTGCATATCTCCCGGTGAAGCTGATATTTCCCGTCACGGTAGGCGCCTTTGTCTTCACCGCCTCCTTGCTGATCTGTACCACCAGCTCATCCCCGATGCACAGGGGCTTTTTCCCTGACTTGCGGGTGAAGACTGCATGCTCGGCATCCTTCATATCGTAGTAGCAGTTCACGCCGCTCTCGATCTCCACGAATGCCGCCCCGATATTCGGCACGATATTTTTCACTCTGCCAACATAAACATTTCCCAGCAGGTGCTGTCCGGCGCTCTCCTCATCCGCAGAAGCGCAGTGTATCTCCACAATTTCTCCGTCTTCAAGGAAAAAACTCCGTATCTGGTTTTCTGTTTTCTCGATCAGAATCTTCCGCTTCATCTTCCTACTCCATATCCCATCCGAGGGACTCCAGTGTGACCAGTTGTCTTCTGCCGTCCTCTCCGACATCCGCATACATCTCAAGCCGGTGGTATCCAAATGCAGTGTCATCGCATGAAACACCCAGATACCGGCAGAACGCTTCCATGACAAGGTCCGGCTTTAAGTTCTGTGAGCTTCCCGCTGCAAGCTGGAGGAAGATATCCTCTCCCCGGATCTCCCATCGGTCTATCAGCGGCCTGATGTCCACTTCCTTTTCGCTCCGCTTCGTCTGCTTCACGATCCGGATCTCAGGCTGTTCCATGAACGCTGTGAAGGAATCTTTCCAGTCATGGGGAAGTGTTCCTTTCTTCAGAGATACGAGGTAGTCTGCTCCTGCGAGGATCGTCATGCCGGTCATCTTTTTTTCCTCTGCGATCTGTTTCATACTGACTACTTCGATCCCTTCCACGCAGGCCTCATTCATCCTTCGGACCGCATCTGCGCTGTTCACAGCCTCTCTTAATTCGATATCAAAATATTCTCCGTCGCTGCTCAGGCCGATCCCCAGCGGACTGGCGAAAGACATGATCATATGAGGGCTGTATCCCCCGGTAAACGCGATGGGAATATCGGCTCGTCTCATCACCTTCTGGAAAAACCGCATCACGTCGAGATGGCCGATAAAGCGAAGGGCTCCGTATTTTCTGAACTTAATTCTTGCCTTCATAGCAGACACCTCCTCCGAACTTTGCTGCGCCGCAGCCGGAACACTGCATCCTGCAGTTCGGCGTGACTTCCTCCGCCATCGCTCTCTCCCATTCTCTGTAGAGGAACTTCCGGCTTACACCGATATCAATGAAATCCCACGGGAACAGCTCGTCCTCTTTTCGCTCTCTGAGATTATAAAAAGCAATGTCCACACCGGTATTCTCGAATGCCTGCATCCAGAGGTCGCTGCGGAAGCTCTCTGTCCAGGAATCAAACAGGCATCCCAGCCGGTACGCCTCCTCGATCACGCGTCCGACCCTGCGGTCTCCACGCGCCATCACGCCCTCAAGGACCGTGAGCTGCGCGTCATGCCAGTTATATTTCAGGCTCTTGCGGTTTAACTGCTCCTGGAACTCTTTTTTGACGACCGCGGCTTTTTCCATATATTCTTCCGCCGTACACATGGACGCCCACTGGAATGGTGTAAACGGCTTGGGGACAAAGAAGGATGAGCTTGCAGTGATCTGGCATTTGCCATGCCTCTCCTCCTTCGGGATCTCATAGTATCTCCGCGCCACACGGTCCGAGAGCCGGGCGATCTCCTTCATATCTTCCTCCGTCTCCGTCGGAAGTCCGAGCATGAAATACAGCTTCACCTTGGTCCATCCGCCCTCAAAGGCCTGTCCTGCTCCGTCAAGGATGTCTTCCTCGGTCAGTCCCTTATTGATTACATTGCGCATCCTCTGGGAGCCCGCCTCCGGCGCGAAGGTGAGGCTGCTCTTGCGGATATCCTGCACCCGGCTCATGACGTCCAGGGAAAAAGCGTCGATCCGCAGGGAAGGAAGCGAGATATTGATCCCTTTATCCTTGAACTCATCGATCAGGAATAAGACCAGTTCTTTCAGCTCAGAATAGTCGCTGGAGCTTAAGGAACTGAGAGATATCTCCTCATGCCCTGTGCTCTTGAGCATAGCGCGGGCGTACTCCTTCAGCTTCTCCACATCTCGTTCACGCGTCGGACGATAGAGCATCCCTGCCTGGCAGAAACGGCACCCGCGGATGCAGCCGCGCTGGATCTCCAGCACGACTCTGTCCTGTGTCGCCTTGATGAACGGCACGACCGGCGCCAGAGGATAAGGCGCGTCCGTCACATCTGTCACGACCTGTTTTTTCACGGTCTCCGGGGCATGCGCATTGTTCGGAGAAAAGGATTTCAGCGTCCCGTCAGCCTCATATTCTGCATCATAAAACATCGGGACATAGAGTCCTTCGATCTGTGCAGCCCGCTCCAGAAATTCCATCCGGCTTCCTCCTGCGGCCTTCCACTCCTTATATACGTCCAGGAGCTCGTCATAAACAGTCTCTCCTTCGCCGATATAGAAAATGTCAAAGAATGCCGCAAGGGGCTCCGGATTGTACGCGCACGGGCCGCCTCCGATCACGATCGGATCCTCGTTTGTCCGATCCGCCGCATAGAGCGGTATCCCGCTCAGATCCAGGATCTGCAGGATATTCGTGTAGCACATTTCAAACTGGATTGTAATTCCAAGAAAATCAAACTCTCTGACCGGATCCTGCGACTCAAGGGCGAACAGAGGGATATTCTCTTCCCGCATCACTTTGTCCAGATCCGTCCACGGAGAATAGACCCGCTCACACCATACGTCTTCCCTGCTGTTGAACATATCGTAAAGGATCTGGATGCCCAGATGGGACATTCCGATCTCGTACACGTCCGGGAAGCACATACAGAAGCGGATGTCCACCTTTTCCTTATCCTTCATGACCGAGTTCACCTCGCCGCCGATATAGCGGGCGGGCTTCTCAATCTTCATCAAAATCTCATCGTTTAACGCTAGTTTTCTCACTTAATAAACACCTTTTCGTACAATTCAAATTTTTCTCCAATAGTATATCTGCAATGGAGAAATTATAAATCAGCTTAAATTGTACTAAATGGAATTTCATATGTCAATCTGGATTAATTTTTGAATCATCGAACTTCTCCCTTGGGATTCTATTGAAACTTCTCCGCCGGTCACAGGTTCTTCCACACTTCTTTGATCGTCTCTGCATCCACATCCTTCTCGATCTGATCCACAATAGCGGTGCTGTCCACCTCCGCCACGCTCACCTTGCTCTGGTCCATGTACACAAAGCAGATAAAGCAGAGGATCCCGACCGCAAGCCTTATGTAAAAGCTGCCGCCGGACGGGACATGTTCTTCTTCACCGTCGTACAGGCTGCGGTAGATATTTCCGTATCTGGGATGGACCGCAGGGACCTCCTGCCTCTCATCATACAGTTTCCTTGTCTGGCGCAGCAGCTCACGGCGCCGAAGCTCGGAATCGTTCATATGCATACCTCTCTCCGCCCTGTCCGCATTCTTCTCAAAACATCAGCCAGGGGCATAAGTCTGATCATCATAACTTATGCCCCTGGCGCTCATGCTAGAACCTTTCGGTTCCCGCGTCTTTTCTGTTTTCTTCTGCTGAGCCAGTTCCTTATATACTCTGCATGCCGAGCGCATGTTTCGGACATGCGGATGCGCAGATCCCGCACTGGACACATTTTTCCTCATCCAGCTCCCAGAGCTTTTCCTTTCGATCGACCCGGATAGCCTCCTGCGGACACTTTTTCGCACACAGCGTGCAGTAGACGCATTTTTCGGCATCCAGCACCGGTTTGCCGCCGGAAGCTTCCGCCGGCTTCTCTTCCTCCTTCGGCTTCGTAAAGGTCTCGCTCGTCTTTGTGATGTCCGGCTCAGTATACCCCTTTTCCATGGTCAGGCATTTCTTCGGACACGCAAGGACGCAGCTTCCGCACTGCACGCAGTCGAAGCGCTCGATCGTCCATGTCCCTGCTTTCCGGTCAACGGTGATTGCCTGGGAGGGACATGATCTGACGCACAAGCCGCAGCAGATGCAGTCCTCGATCTTTATCTCCACATGTCCCCTCATCCGCTCCGGATATTCCACCGGCTGAAACGGGTACTGGACCGTTGCCGGCTTCCGAAAAAGATTTTTCAGGACCCTTCCCGCGAATGTAAACACTCTAGTCTTATCTTCCATCATTTGCCACTGCTCCGTTTCTCCGCCCATAAGCGGTTTGTTGATGCATTCCCGTCGTTTCTACTTATCAGCTCACTGCTACCTCTCAGTACAGCTCACGCACGGATCGATGGTCAGGATCAGGAGCGGAACATCCGCCAGCTGACAGCCTTTGAGCATCTCGACCAGCGCCGGGATATTGCTCGTCGTCGGCGTGCGCATGCGGAAACGATCCAGATATTTCGTCCCGTTTCCTTTGATATAATAGATCGCCTCTCCGCGCGGCTGCTCGATCCGCATGAAAAACTCACCGGACGGATTGCCTTTTACCGGAACGCTGATCGGTCCGTCGGGGATCTTGCCGATGGCCTCTCTGATCAGATCAAAAGACTGGAAGAGTTCTTTTAAGCGCACTTTGCAGCGCGCAAAAGAATCGCCCTCCTCCGCCGTGATCGGCTCTATCGTCAGGTCACCGTATGCCGCATAGCCGAGCTTGCGCGCGTCATACGACACTCCGCAGGCACGCAGGACCGGTCCCGCAGCTCCCAGCGCAATGGCGTCGTCCTTTTTCAGGATTCCCGAGCCTTTGAGGCGGCTCTGCACGGTGTAATCCTGCATGAAGGTCTCAACAATAGGCTTCATCTCACTGCGTATATTTTCTATTGCCTGCAGGATATGCTGCAGCATCGTGCTGTCCATATCCTTCTGGACTCCTCCGACACAATTGACGGAATGGATGATCCTGCCGCCTGTTGTCTCGTCAAACATATCAAGGATCTTCTCACGGAGCCTCCAGCTCTCCATGTGCAGGCTCTCAAAGCCCATGGCATCAGCCAGGAGCCCGAGCCAGAGCAGATGACTGTGCACACGGCTCATCTCGACCCAGATCGTCCGCAGATATCTGGCGCGGTCAGGCACTTCGATGCCCATGACCTGTTCCACTGCTTCGCAGTAGCCCAGTCCGTGGCCGCAGCTGCAGATGCCGCAGACACGCTCCGCGATATAGACATATTGTTTAAAATCTCTTTTTTCAACCAGTTTCTCAAGTCCTCTATGGATAAATCCAATACTCGAGACAGCCCCAACTACCGTCTCATCCTCAAGTATCAGATCCAGATGGATCGGTTCCGGAAGCACAGGATGCTGAGGACCGAATGGTACGATACTTCTCTTTGCCATGATTCTACTCCTTCTTCTTAAATGGTGCGGTCTCGTCGATCCGATACAGTCTGTCACCGTAATCCGGATCCACATGCTCAATCTTTACGCCGAAGAGCTCTGCCGCTTCATTTTCCTGCAGAAAAGCACACGGATAGATCTGCGTGATGCTGGCGACTACCTCATCCTCGCCGATCTCAAGCCGCAGCGTCACCATCCGGTATTTTTTATCCAGACAGAATGAATAGCTCATCTCATACCCATGTTCCACAGAAACCGCACAGATCTGGGACAGACGCCAGTTCTCTGCCTTCATCTTCACGACTGCCGGGAAAAATTCCGCCATCGTGATCTTTCTGATCTCGCTCTTATAGTCCATCTCTCTGTCACCTCCGGTCTTCTTTCATCGCTTTCTGCTTCTCATCCAGCACCTTCAGAGCCTTCATGACCCCGTCGATAATGGACTCCGGGCGCGCCGCACATCCCGGCACATACACATCCACCGGGATCACAGTATCGATCCCGCCTTTTATATTATAGCACTCCTTGAAGATCCCGCCCGTGCAGGCGCAGATCCCGACAGCCACAACGACCTTCGGTTCCGGCATCTGGCTGTACAGCTGTTTTACCACACTTTCTGTCTGACTGTTGACTCCCCCTGTGATGAGAAGGATATCCGCCTGGAAAGGATCCCCTGTATTGATGATGCCGAAGCGTTCGATATCATACTTTGGAGTCAGGCAGTCGAGTACTTCGATATCACATCCATTGCAGCTGCTCGCATCGTAATGGAGCAGCCATGGTGATTTTGACACTTTGTTCATAACGATCTACCTCCCGCTTATTTGATCAGCATCAGGATCAGGATATTGACGCCGCCGGCGACAAGAGTCACGATCCAACAGCTGTAGAGCAGCGACTTCCACTTCACTCGCGCGCTCACATTGTCCCAGAGCGTCTCAACGAAAAAGATGAGGCCGCACGCAATGACCGCCACGATCCAGCTCCACCATGTGCTGTTGATGAAGAACAGGCTGAAGATACCGAGAAGCAGTACAAGCTCATAGTACTCAGCAATATTCATGATCGCCAGGGCCGGTCCTGACATCTCCGTCGTGATCCCCTTCACCATCTCCTGATGGGCGTGATGGCTGGTCGAAAGGTCGAACGGTGATTTTCTCAGTTTGATCGCTGCCGTGTACATGAATCCGACAAAGAGTCCGGGCATCCACACGATCGCGCTGACCGGCGCGTCGATGATATCCGATACCTGGAACGAGCCTTCTGCTAAGTAGAATCCCACGGCGATGAGAAGCGTCAGCGGTTCATACGCCATCATCTGGAGCATCTCCCTGCTCGCGCCCATGTTGGCATAAGGCGAAGAATCGCTGGACGCTGCCATGATCAGGAACATGTCCGCCGTACTCAGGATGAACAGTGTCATCAGCAGATCCGCTCCGGAAAAGAGGAGCGCGCCTGCGATCATCAGGATGACGAGATAACTGAGGTTCAGAAGGAACTGTACATTGTTGACCGCGATCATCTCTTTTGAAAACAATTTTCCCAGATCATAGAACGGCTGCAGGATACTGGGGCCCTTGCGCCGCTGCATCCTCGCGCTGATGATCCGGTCTGCGCCGTCAAGAAGTCCGCCCAGCAGAGGAGCAAAAAGTAAATATGCAATCACAAAACAGACATTCATCAGATCATCACACCTCCTATCACAAGACAGAATCCGAGGACGAGCACTGCCGCAGCCACAAGGATCGACGGGATCCTCAGATGCCTTCTTCCAAATTCAAAACGAAGGTACCAGTTGCTCAGATACAGATGTTCCTTTTCTCCGAAGCTGTTCGTAAAGAAGCGGTTGTCCCCTTCATTGATACCATTCATATAGATCGGCACGAGCTCTCTGCGCGATGCCCTGCTCACGAAGAACATGACGGCCGGAACAATGAAGACCGACACGAGCATGATCGCCATCGTTGCCAGCACGCTCATCGAGAGCACATCCTTGGAGTTTCCGAAGAGCTCTCTCACGATCGGATTCACAAGCCATTTTGCAATAAGCGGCAGCAGCAGACAGAGAAGGATCATGACCGCCGCATGGAAATACATGGAGAAATACTCATCCTTCCGTGTGACATCTTTCACAGTATCACGCGGAATATGATAGGAAATCAGCTTGGCAAGCCATTTCGTCCAGTAAAACATCGTCGTCGCACTGCCGTATGCGATAAAAAGCACGAGGAGGAAGTTGCCGGAGTCGACAAATGCTCTCAGCGCCACCCATTTGGAAATGAGCATTCCGAATGGAGCGAGATACATGCCCGCAATTCCTATGCCCATGATATAAGCCAGCCTCGGCAGACGGATGATCAGTCCGTGCATATCTTCGATGTCACGGGAGCCCAGCGAGTTTTCTGTCGCTCCCACAGACTGGAAGAGCATGGATTTGCTCACCGAATGGAAGATCATGAGGAAGACTGCTCCCCATACCGTCTCTTCCACTCCGATCCCCGCACATCCGACGATCAGTCCAAGATTGGAGATCGTAGAAAACGCGAGCACCTTTTTCCCGTCGTTCTGCGCGATGGCCATCATACTTGCCATGATGAAGGTGAGTCCTCCGATGCTGGATACAATGATACCGGTCAGATTTCCCTCCAGCGCCGGCGAGATGCGAATCAGCAGATACACGCCTGCTTTTACCATCGTGGCGCTGTGCAGGAGCGCGCTGGAAGGCGTCGGAGCCACCATCGCCCCTACCAGCCAGCTCGAGAACGGGAGCTGCGCCGACTTCGTGAGTCCTGCCAGTGACAGGCAGAACAGCGGAAGCTGCGCTCCTATGCTGATCACATCGATGAGCTGCATGGATCCCCCGACCTTTGCCATCCACGCGATCGCGATCGCAAATCCGAGACCGCCCAGGAGGTTCATCCACAGAGCCATGAAGCTGTTCGACACTGCTTCCTCCGAGCGGGTATATCCGATCATCAGGAATGAGATCACGCTCGTGACCTCCCAGAAGAAATAGATCCAGATCAGGTTCTGGGAGAGTACCAGGCCGAACATAGCCGCGAGGAACAGGAACAGCATGGAGAAGAAAAACGGCTGCCGGTCCTTCACGTCCTTATGGTGATTGTGATACCCCTTCATATATCCAACTGTGTAGATACAGATAAAGCCTCCGATGAATGCGATGATAAGGCACATCAGAATAGTCAGCCAGTCCACCGACATGTGGGGGCCTTCTGGAAGCTCCGTCGTAAATTCTATGTAGAGTATCAGTGCCGTCTGTCCCACGGAAAGAAGGATTGGAAGTCCCTTCCCATACTTAATGCTCAGATAAACGATCAGGCACATAAGAAAAAGATCCCCCACCGTCATCAGATGATCCACAAATTCTGTTGACGGATAGAGCATCATCGTCTCTGCGCCATTCCCTATCCATTGAGCGATGAACACGACCGTAGTCAGCATAACGATCCCGGCGCCTGTGTACACTACATATCCCCTTATCCTCTGATTGTGCAAAAATGGGAAAATTAGCGCAAGCGCTGCCGGAATACCAATCAAAAATAGTATTATTGTCATAAGCCGCCCTTCCTCTCTGTCATTTTTTTGTACAATATTTTGATTGATACTCTGTTTTCGCCAAAAATATTGTCTATATCAGTTATAATCCGTATTTCAAAATTTTACAATAGTGAATTTGCTTTTTTCCTATTTTCTTTCTAAAAAATGTGCTAGAATAGACAATGTTTGGAGCCGTTTTACGGACAGCCTGATCAAATTTCAGATTCATTTCTGGGGAGGACGAGAAAATGCACGAACTCAGCATCACCGAACATCTCCTGGAGCACTGCATCCGGGAGGCAAAAAGACAGAATGCGTCAAAAATACGCACCATAAAACTGTGCATCGGACAGCTCAACGGGCTTGTCCCCGACTGCATCCAGGTATATCTCGACATGCTGTCAGAGGGGACGATCGCAGAGGGCGCCCGCATCGAGGCCGAGTTCCTGCCGGTGGAGGTCCACTGCCGCGACTGCGGGCAGGATGGGGAGATCACCCCGCACCACCTTTCATGTCCCTGCTGCGGGAGCCTCAGGCTGCAGCTCCTGTCCGGAAAAGAATTTTATATTAAAAGCATGGAGGTAGATATCGATGGAGATAAAAGTACTGCATCAGATCATGGACTGGAATGAGGATGTCAGCGAAGAGGTAAGGGCAAGGCTGGCGGAGCGCGGGATCTGCCTGATCAATGTGATGGGAAGCCCCGGGGCAGGCAAGACGAGCCTGATCACGTCTCTGATCCAAAAGCTGAAGGACCGTTTCCGCATCGGAGTCATCGAAGGAGATATCGCAGGACAGGTAGACGCGGACCGGATTGCCGGACTCGGCATCCCCACCGTCCAGCTCAATACGGACGGTGCCTGCCATATCGAAGCCATGAGCATCCAGAATATCCTCCCCTTCCTCCCTCTGGATGACCTGGATATTATTTTTGTGGAAAATATCGGCAACCTGGTCTGCCCGGCTGAGTTCCGGATCGGAGAATCGCTCCGCATCACCATACTCAGCATCCCGGAGGGGGACGATAAAGTAGAGAAATATCCGCTGATGTTCACAGATACGGACTGTCTCGTGCTGAACAAGTACGATATGCTCCCTTATTTTGAGTTTGACGAGGAGCGGGTCTGCGCCAACTATGGCAGCGTGAATCCGGGCGCTCCTCTCTTCCGCGTCAGCAGCCGCACAGGGGACGGACTGGATGAACTGGCCGGCTATCTTGCAGAAACTGTCGCGGGAACCGTCTCATGAGCAGTCCCGTGACACGTCTGCGGCTCACTGTAGAGGGGATCGTCCAGGGAGTCGGATTCCGTCCTTTCCTGCACCGGCTGGCAGAACAGTACGGGATCCGCGGCTGGGTGCGCAACACCTCCCAGGGACTCGAAGGCGTCCTCACCGGCAGCAGTCCTTCCCTGGAAAAGTTCCTTGCAGTCCTCGAAGCTTCGCCGCCGCCCATGGCGCGCATTGACAGAGTAACCGCTGTTCCGGAAGACGGAGACAGAGAATACAGCGCGTTTTCCATCCGTGACAGCCGGATCAGCCCGGGGAGCACTTTAGTCTCCCCGGATATTTCTGTCTGCCCGGAATGTGCCGCAGAACTGTACGCCCCCTCCGACCGCAGATACAGATATCCGTTTATCAACTGTACGAACTGCGGTCCCAGGTATACGATCATCCGGAGCCTGCCCTATGACCGGGCACGGACTGTGATGGATGGATTTGCCATGTGCGGTGAATGTCAAAAAGAATATTCAGAGATCAGCGACCGCAGATACCACGCGCAGCCGGACTGCTGTCCCGCGTGCGGTCCCCGGGCATTTTACGTGAGCGGAGCTGCACAGCGGGAAGCCAAAGGCAATCCCTTCCGCGCAGCCCAGGCTCTGCTCTTGGCAGGAGGGATACTGGCGGTCAAAGGGCTGGGAGGAATCCATCTGGCCTGCAATGCCATGGATCCGGAGGCGGTAAACCGTCTGCGCACGAGAAAGCACCGGGCCGAGAAGCCCCTTGCTCTCATGTGCCGTTCCCTTGAGGCAGTTCGCCGCATCTGCCGGGTCACCGACGGAGAAGAAAAGCTTCTCACAAGCCCTGCCAGGCCGATCGTGCTTCTTGCAAAAAGGGACAGGGACTCCATGCCCTGGCTGAGCTTCAGCTCCAGGCTTGGAGTGATGCTCCCTTATACGCCGCTCCACATGCTTCTTCTGGACGGCACGTACGGTGGTCCGGACGTCCTTGTCATGACAAGCGGAAATCTCCCCGGATGTCCTGTCATCACGGGCAATGAAGAAGCGCTCTCCTGCCTGGGAGAAACTGCCGACGGCTTCCTTCTCCATGACCGGGATATCCAGAACCGATGTGACGATTCCCTCGTGATCGAGCGCGGCGGCAGCCCTTATTTTCTCAGGAGGAGCCGCGGCTATGTCCCTCTTCCCCTTGACATGAAGGGAGATGTGGACGGGATCTTCGCCATGGGCGCGGAGCAGAAAGCTTCCTTTGCCCTGGGGCGGGGCTCACAGGTCTTTTTAAGCCCGCATATCGGCGATCTGAAGAACGGAGAGACTTTTGAGCACTATGAGCAGGCGCTGCGCACGTATCAGGACCTGTTCCGCCTGAAGCCCACTCTCTATGTCTGCGACCTGCATCCGGATTATATTTCCACCCGCGCAGCTGTGGAGGCCGCCGGCGCTGCCGCTCTTCCTCTGCTGCAGGTCCAGCACCACTGGGCCCACATGGCGTCCTGTATGGCGGATAACCGTCTGGAGGGTCCCTGCTTCGGCATCATCTGGGACGGTACAGGCCTTGGGACCGACGGTACTATATGGGGCGGAGAGTTTTTAAAAGGCGGTTATGAGAGCTTCTCCCGCGCGGGGTCTATCCGTCCTGTTTCTCTGCCCGGCGGAGACCGGGCGGTGTATGAGATCGGGCGCATTGCTCTCGCGCTGGCGTGCGACGCAGGGATCGAGGATCTGACTGCGGTTCCTCTTTCAGAGGAAAAATGCCGCATGCTTTCCGCTCTGCTGGACTCCGGTTTTGCCCCGAAGGCAAGCAGCATCGGCCGCCTGTTCGACGGTGTCTGCGCCTTTCTCCTGCATCGTTCTGAAACGGATTACGAAGGCGAGGGCGCAGCGCTCGTCGAGGCTCTCTCTCCTTATGAGACCCCTGAGCTGGCGGACGCTCCCCTGAGTGTTCTCTCCTACCCGCTTCAGTTCTATCTGAGCGGGCCGGAACAGATGCGGGTGTTCGATACACGCCCCCTGATCCGGGCTGTTCTTGAAGACCTGGAGCGCGGGACAGACAAAGGTCGTATCGCACTCCGCTTTATGGCGACGCTGTGCTGCATGGCACTGGATCAGTGTGCCGCCCTGAATCCCGGGAAACTGCCTGTCGTCCTGTCCGGCGGCGTTTTCCAGAACCGCTTCCTTCTGTCAGGGATCACCACCCTGCTGACAGAGAACGGGTTCGAAGTCTTCACACACAGGCAGGTATCCGCGAGCGATGAGGGACTCTGTCTCGGCCAGCTCGCCATCGCGCAGAAGAAAAGGAGTATGGATCATGTGTTTAGCAATGCCAATGAAGATTAACCGGATCGAGGGGAAGACTGCCGACTGTGAGGCCGGCGGTCTGGTCCAGACGATCCGTATCGATTTCATCCAGGACGCCCGTCCCGGAGACTATGTGATGGTGCACGCAGGCTTCGCCATCCAGAAAATGTCTGAGAAAGAGGCGCTGGAAAATCTGGAACTTCTGGAGGAGATCAGAAATGCTGTATGACCGTTTTTTCAAAAATCCGGAAGGAGCGTCCGATCTGCTCGATAAGATCGGCGCATACGCATCACAGGCAGGTACGATCCGGCTGATGGAGATCTGCGGCACCCACACTATGGCAATCGCGCGCAGCGGGCTCCGCACAGTGCTGCCGCCGGATGTCCGGCTCATCTCCGGTCCGGGCTGCCCCGTCTGCGTGACCCCCGCCGGAGCGATCGATATGATACTGGAGCTGTCTGAACGCCCCGGCGTACTGATCGCCAGCTACGGGGATCTGCTCCGTGTGCCCGGCTCCACCAGGGGCGACAGTCTCTTAAGCCGCCGCGCCCGCGGGGCCATGGTGGAGTCTGTCTATTCGCCTATGGACGCTGTTCGGATCGCCGTCTCCCGGCCGGAGCTCGAGGTCGTATTCCTGGGCGTAGGTTTTGAGACGACAGCCCCGGGCACTGCCGCCTGTATCCTCGAGGCAGCCGAACAGAAGCTTGAGAATTTCTCCGTCCTCTGCCTGCTGAAGCGGACAGAACCCGCGCTCCGCGCCCTGATCGAAGCTCCGGATTTTGCGGTGGATGGCTTTCTCTGTCCCGGGCATGTGGCAGCAGTCATCGGATCGGAGGCCTTCTCATTCCTCCCCAGGGATTATCGTCTCCCCGGAGTAGTGAGCGGCTTTGATCCCGCGGATCTGCTCGGATCTGTCCTGGAGCTGACCCGCATGATCGCGGAGAAGCGTCCGGCACTGAGGAATGAATATACCCGTCTTGTACAGCCCGCCGGCAATCCTCTCGCTCTCCGGCTGATGGACGAGGTATTCCAGACAGCTCCCAGCGGCTGGCGGGGGCTTGGCAGGATCGAGGACAGCGGTTATGTCCTGCGTGAAAAATACCGGTCCTGGGACGCATGGGCGAAATTCGCTCTCCGTCCCGCTGCATCCGGCGACATTCCCGGATGTCGGTGCGCAGAGGTCATCCGGGGTACAGCCTCCCCTGTCTCCTGCCCCCTTTTCGGCAGGATCTGCACGCCGGAAGACCCTGCCGGACCGTGCATGGTATCAGGTGAAGGCGCCTGCGCAGCGGCATACCAGTATGGAAATAACGCATCTCAACAGGAGGTCTGAATCATGGAAGGCAGAATTACATTAGACTACGGAAGCGGAGGCATTAAGACATCCGAGCTCATCAGCTCGATCCTCCTTCCGGCATTCGACAACCCGGCTCTTGCTCAGCTCGGCGACGGCGCAGTGCTGTCCGGAGCTGAACAGCTCGTATTTTCTACCGACAGCTTTGTCGTCTCACCGTGGCGTTTTCCCGGCGGGGATATCGGGAAGCTCTCAGTCTGCGGCACAGTCAATGATCTGTGCATGGCCGGCGGACAGCCTCGGTATCTGAGCCTTTCTTTCATCCTGGAAGAAGGGTTCCCCTTCTCCGACCTGGAGCAGATCGTCACGTCGATCGCCCGGGAAGCGAAGGAGGCGGGCGTCTCGATCGTCACAGGGGATACCAAGGTTGTAGAGTCAGGCAAAGGGGACGGGATCTACATCAATACAGCGGGGATCGGATTCCGCCGCGCTGTTTTCCCCGGCCAGTCAGGAATACGCCCCGGAGACACTGTCCTTATCAGCGGCAGCGTGGGATGTCACGGTGCTGCAGTCATGATGGCGAGAGCCGGCCTGCTTCGGGAAGACAGTCCCCTGAAGTCCGACTGCCGTTCCCTTCACCGCATCTCGGGCGCTCTGCTGGACTGCGCGCCGGCCGGTTCTGTCCGGATCCTGCGCGATCCCACGCGGGGCGGTGTCGCTACCACCCTCAATGAGTTCACGGAAGGCATGCCGTTTTCCATCGAACTGGAACAGACAGCGATCCCGGTGGATCCGGCAGTCGAGGCAGCGTGCGACATGCTCGGGCTGGACCCGCTCTACTGCGCCTGTGAGGGACGGATGCTCGTTGTCTGCGATCCCGGATGCGCCGATGCGCTCCTTGAGGCCATGAGGTCTGTTCCCGGAGCCGGACAGGCAGCGCGGATCGGCACAGTGACGGAGAGCCATCCCGGCAGAGTACTGCTGAAGACCCCCATCGGCGGAAAACGGATCCTCACCAAGCTCAGCGGAATGCAGCTCCCCAGGATCTGTTAGCATGAGTCTGGTATTTTCCCTGCAAAAAACGGACAGGAGACCGGAAGAGCATCTCTTCCCTGTCTCCTGCCCGTTTTTATTTTCCTATCTGTCTGCCAATTCTTTTGTGATATCCTCCCATGTCACGCCCCGCTCTACCATGAGCACCATTGCGTGATACAGGAAATCGCAGATCTCATATTTCACTTCCTCCGGATTCGGATTCTTCGCCGCGATCACGATCTCCGTCGCCTCCTCGCCGACCTTTTTCAGGATCTTATCGATTCCCTTCTCAAAGAGATAGTTTGTATAAGAGCCCTCCTTGGGGTGTACCTTCCGGTCAAGGATCGTATTGTATACCTCGTCGAAAACCTGGAGGGGATTCTTGCTGTCATAGTCCGATCCCACGATCGTCGTATAGAAGCAGGAACGGTTCCCGGTATGGCAGGCGGCTCCCACCTGCTCCACCTTTGCCAGGAGCGTGTCCTTATCACAGTCCACCGAGAGAGACTTCACATACTGGAAATGCCCTGATGTCTCACCTTTCACCCACTGGCACTGACGGCTCCTGCTGAAGTAGGTCATCCGGCCTGTCTTCACCGTATGGTCGAAGGCCTCCTCATTCATATATGCCATCATCAGCACTTCATTCGTCTTATAATCCTGCACGATCACCGGGATCAGCCCGTCCGAATTTAACTTGAACTCACCGAAGTCCATCATACTCTCGAATGACGTCATCTGGATCCCGTTCTTCTCGCAGATATCCTTGAATGCATTAAAATCCATATCCGTCCTGCTCACGAACATGCCGGAAACGCCCTTTACACCGTCGCATTTGAGGATCCTGAGGATCTCACTCTCTTCCAGCGTGTCTGTCAGGACCACGCATGGGATCTCCGTCACGTTCATGACTGAATTTAGATCCAGCCGGTGCATGAATACGATCTCTGTGCTGTACTTCTCGATCAGATGCTGCTGCTTGAACAGCGCGTCGAAATCATTCAGTGATACCGCAATGCGCTCCTTTCCGAAACGCTGAGACACCTCCCTGATCAGATCGATGGACAGCGGTTTTGAAAAATTCAATATGGCCCGCTTCGCTCCCGCATACAGGATCTTCTTGACATCCTCTGTCCTCCGTATATTTCCGCCCGCGATCATCGGGATGCTGATGACCCGGTTCATCCTTTTGATCAGGTCGATGGCTTCATCGTGCTCTTCATCAGAATCTGAGAGATCGAATACGATCAGCTCGTCCGCCCCTCTCTCGCTGTACTGTTTTGCCAGGCCGATCACATCGTCTGAGAGCACGTCCCTGTCATCGAACCATTTTACTGCCTTCCCGCCCCTGATAAAGATACAGGGGGTTAATCTTTTATAACTCATGTATTTTCTCCTTCTATAAACTCCCTTTTGTAGACCATACTTCCTTCATCCGAGGCTCCTCTGACACTGCCATATCGAGCGCCTTTCCGAAAGCCTTGAACAGCGCCTCCGCCATATGATGGTTGTTGCCGCCGTCCAGGATCTTAAGGTGCAGGTTCATCGCCGCGCTGTAGGACACTGCATAGAAAAATTCTTTCACCATCTCCGTGTCCATGCCGCCCAGCCGGGGCGCCGTAAACTCTGCCTGAAAATTCAGATACGGTCTTCCGGAGAGATCCACAGCGCCCAGCGCCAGCGTCTCATCCATCGGCAGGATGAAATAGCCGTACCGTCTGATGCCGGCCTTGTCTCCGAGAGCCTGGGCGATCGCCGTCCCGAGCACGATCCCGGTATCCTCGATCGTGTGATGGCAGTCTACATCGAGATCCCCCTTCACGGTCACCTCAAGGTCAAAAAGCCCGTGGCGCGCGAATCCATCCAGCATATGGTCAAAAAACGGGATCCCCGTATCAATCCGGTTCTTCCCCTGTCCGTCCAGATTAATCGAAAGTGTGATCTCGGTCTCTTTCGTCTTTCTTGTACAGCTCCCGATGCGTTCCTTCATCTGCCCTTCCTCCGTTTCCTGTATTTCCTCTTAAAATCTTCTTCTCATTTTCCAGCCGTTTATCTGCTCCCCTGGGTGTCCTTACCGTCAAATCGCACCCTGATCGAGTTTGCATGTGCCGTCAGATGCTCTGCCTCTGCAAATGTCTCGATATCTGTATGGATCTTCTCCAGCGCGCTCTTTGAATAAGAGATGATGCTGGACTTCTTGATGAAATCATCCACCGACAGAGGCGAGAAGAATTTCGCCGTACCGTTTGTCGGAAGGACATGGTTCGGACCTGCAAAATAATCGCCCAGAGGCTCGCTCGAATACTCACCGATGAAGATCGCCCCTGCATTCCTGATCTTTGTCATGACGTCAAAGGGATTCGCTGTCATGATCTCCAGGTGCTCCGATGCGATCTCATTCGCCGCATCAATGGCGTCCTCCAGCGTCTCTGCGACAAGGATGTGCCCGTAGTTGTCCAGAGACTTCTGTATGATCTCTCCCCTGGAGAGCTCCTTGATAAATGCGTCTGTCTGCGCAGACACCTTCTCTGCCAGCTCCATGCTGGTGGTGACAAGGATCGCGCTCGCCAGCTCGTCATGCTCTGCCTGGGACAGAAGATCCGCCGCCACATACCGTGGATCTGCCGTCTCATCCGCAAGGACAAGGATCTCGCTCGGACCGGCGATCGAGTCGATGCTGACATGTCCGTACACCGCCTTCTTCGCCAGTGCCACATAGATATTGCCCGGCCCTACGATCTTATCCACTTTCGGGATGCTCTCCGTCCCGTAAGCAAGCGCTCCGATCGCCTGGGCTCCTCCTGCCTTGTAGATCCTGTCCGCGCCGGCCTCCTTCGCCGCGACCAGCGTAGTCGCCGTCACCTTTCCATCCTTTCCGGGAGGCGTAGTCATGATGATCTCGTCCACGCCTGCCACCTTGGCAGGAAGGATATTCATGAGAACAGAGGAAGGATACGCTGCCTTCCCGCCCGGCACATAGACGCCGACTCTTTGGAGAGCCGTCACCTTCTGGCCCAGGATCGTTCCGTCCGGCCTGCTGTCAAACCAGCTGTACTGCATCTGTTTTGCATGGTAGGATTCAATATTTTTGAGCGCTCTTCGGATAACCCCGAGCAGTTCTTCTCCGACCTCACGGTATGCCTCCTCGATCTCCTCCTCTGTTACGAGGATCGTAGAAGCGTCCAGCCGCACACCGTCGAACTTCTCCGTATAGTCGAACAGAGCCTCATCCTTTCTCTCCCTGACTGCATCAAGTATCTCCCTGACACTCTGTTCGTATTTTCCGTAGCTGTTAGGGCTGCGCTTCAGCAGATCCTCCAGCAGGTTCTTTTTCGTACTGTCGTCCAGTTTCTCTATCCGCATTTTCCTATCCCTCCCTAAGCAGGCTTCTCAGATCATTGATCAGCGCTCTGATCCTCTCGTTCTCCATTCTCATGCTGACCGGGTTCACGATCATGCGCGCGGAGAGCGGGCATACTTCTTCGAGCACTACCAGTCCGTTCTCTTTCAGCGTGGAGCCTGTCTCTACGATATCCACGATGACCTCAGAGAGTCCCACGATCGGAGCAAGCTCGATGGAGCCGTGCATCTTGATGATCTCGACTGTCTGATGCTTTTTATTATAAAAATAATCCTTTGCGATATTCGGATACTTTGTCGCCACACGGATGAGCTCATGGTGCTTCAGAAGCTCCGCCGCGTCCTCATAGCCGCACACACACATCCTGCACTTTCCGAATCCCAAGTCCAGCACCTCGTGCACCTTCCTGCCTTCTTCAATGATCGTATCCTTCCCGACAACGCCGATGTCCGCGGCGCCGTACTCCACATAGGTCGGCACATCCGGCCCCTTTGCAAGGAAAAACTTCAGCTTCAGCTCCTCATTGACAAAGATCAGCTTTCTCGAGTTCTTGTCCTTCATTTCTTCGCAGGTGATCCCCAGCTTTTCCAGCATCTCAAGTGTCTTGTTCGCAAGCCGCCCTTTCGTGAGGGCAAATGTCAAATATCTCATAACTCCTGCTCCTTTATCTGTGCTTTCTGGCATCTGCTGTCTTCACCTCACCTGTGCGCAGATTCACCATCTCGATCTTCATGTCGTCTCTCAGGTACAATATACTTGCAATGGATGACCGTTTTCCGTAAGCCTCATATATTTCTCTCTCTTCCTCCGGCTCCCGCTTTATCATCTCGATATTCTTCCCCTTGGAACGGAAGGTCCCTGCCAGGGAGATCGCCCATTTCTCTGTCGCTTCCGTGTAGACAAGAAGATTCCGCTTTCCTGTCTGGACTGCGATCTTCTGCCTGTTCAGCGCGCTCATCAGCTCGTCGACGATAATTGCAAAACCGATGGACGGGGTGTTCTTTCCGAACTTTTCCAGGAGATGGTCGTACCGTCCTCCTCTGACGACCGCATCTCCGGTGCCGTATGTATATGCGCGGAAAATGATCCCTGTATAGTATCCGTAGCTCCCCATCATACTCAGGTCAAACGTGATGTGGTCTTCCGCCTTGTACAGCTTCAGCAGCTTATAGATCTGCTGCAGTCTCGTGATCGCAAGTCTCGCGTTCACATTCGGCGCGATCCGCGCGGCATCCTCCAGGATCTCCGGTCCGCCGATCAGCTCCGGCAGGATGTGGAACGCCTCTTTCACACTGCCCTTCACAGCGCGGTTGTCCAGGATCTCCTCCACGCCGAAATAATTCCTGTTGGCGATCAGAGTCCGGATCTCTTCTCTCTCTTCCTCCTCAAGACCTGTCGCCTCGAGCAGGCTCTGGCTGAAATCCACGTGCCCGATGTTGATCTGGAACTCTTTCAGCCCAGTCTTCTTCAGCCCGTCCACGACCATGGCCAGCATCTCCGCATCCGCCTCGATGGAATCCAGGCCGATCAGCTCTGCTCCAAGCTGAGTGTTTTCCTTCAGGCGGCCCTGATAGCTTGTATGGTTGATGAATGTATTTCCCACATAGCAGAGCCTGATGGGGAAATCCTCCGACTCAAAAAGGGTCGCTGCAGCCCTCGCCACAGAAGGCGTGATATCCGGACGCAGCGCAAGGATATTCCCGTCCCTGTCAAAAAAACGATACAGCTCCTGTGTCGATGTGGAGCCGATCTCCTTGCGGAATACATCATCGTATTCGAATGTCGGCGTCTGTATATCCTGATAGCCGTACAGATGGAGCACCGTGCTCAATGTCTTCTGTAAAGCAAGTTTTGTCTCGCATTCTTTATTGTAGATATCCCGGACTCCCTCCGGAGTGTGCAGTTTCTGTTCCATATGCAGTCCCCCTTCACTTTATCGTGCTAACACGCTAAAACCTTTTGTCATTATACGAACTTTCTTTCACTCTGTCAATCCCTGCAGTCCAAATCCTTCTGGATGAAGTCCAGATAAGGGACAAAACATCCGTTCTTCAGCTCCATGAACCAGCCCGGCTCCAGCTCTTCCAGACGGAAGCTCTTCCTTCCGCCCTGCGCTGCCCTGTCCCAGAATTTTTTTATCTGCTCGTACCGCATATAGTAAAGCTCGTCTCTTGTGCTGTAGTAGATCAGCAGGAAGGAAATACCGCCCTGCTTCTCGAATTTTCCCATAAACTCCATCTGATGCTCGTGTACATTCTGCAGCGGAAATGTATCCGCGCTGCACTCCTTGGCGTCAAAACAGACCGGTATGCCCTGCACGGCGCCGATATAATCCACCGTGCTTATCTTGTCGAAATAGGCCAGCGTGATATGTCTGTGCTCCTTGTCGATCCGCACCGGAGTGATCGGCGTCGGTATCTTCTGGATCAGCGCCAGGCCCATTTCCCCGTAGCGCTCGTTCGTGCGGTTGACCAGCTCCTCCAGGGTGGATCCCCTGAGTCCTCTTGAATTCCATGTCGCCATCTCACATCACCCCGCGCTCTCTGCAGATCTTCTCAAACAATGCCGGCACAGGCGCCTCGATCTCCCTGCCCGAGAGATAAGAGAGGGTTCCCTCACATTCCGGAAAGCACAGCCTGCGTGCATGCAGGAGCTGGGAGGTAAGCCCATATTCCTTCCGAAAGCGGTCATTCACCACGCGGGAACCATATTTATAATCCCCGATAATCGGATGCCCCTCCGACGCAAGATGGGCGCGGATCTGATGGGTCTTTCCCGTGATCAGATGGACCTCGAGCAGAGTGACTCCGTCCCCGCTCCTGACCGGGCGGTACTCCGTCTCGATGGGAACTCCGCCATCGTCCGGGGCACAGTGCACTGTCACCTTGTTCGTTTTCTCATCCTTCGACAGCCATCCGCTGATCCTCCGCTTTTCTGTGACTGTCCCCTTCACGAGGCAGAGGTAATATTTTCGGAGCGTCCGTTCCCGGAACATCCCGCTCAGCTCCTGCAGCGCTGCCAGCGTCTTCCCCGCAGCGACGATACCGCTCGTATTCCGGTCGAGCCGGTTGCATACGGATGGACGGAAGGCTGCAAGCCCGTCTGTGGTGATCTGCCCTGTCTTCAAAAGATAGGCGATCAGATGCTCTACAAGGGAGACGTCCTTTTGCTCCGCCTTCTGCGAGAGCATTCCGGCCGGCTTGTTTATAAAGATTGTATGCTTATCCTCGTATAATATGTCCAGTTCGGCTCCTGCATTCCCGGCGTAATCCTGCTGCTCCGTGAACTTTCCGATGGTCTCGTCGGAGAGGAACAGCTTCACTGTATCTCCCTTTTCAAGCTGTTCGTTTCCCTGCGCCTTTTTCCCGTTCAGCGTGATATTCTTCTTGCGCATCATCTTATAGAGAAAGCTTTTCGGCGCGCGGTTCATATATTTTAAGAGGAATTTGTCCAGGCGCTGCCCGGATTCATTTTCCCCGATCCTGATCTCTTTCATTTCATACTTCCTGTTCTATAATGAGATATTAAGGATAACACTGCGGATCGCTTCCTCCCGCTCCTTTGAATCCTCCCGCTCGACGGCGGCGATATTGTCAAGCCCTTCTGCACGGGCGATGAATGCCTTGTACTGGCTGAGCACCTTCACTGTAAGCCCGGTAAACCTGTTCTCCTCCAGGATTTTCTTGATGTGTTTTGACAGTTCCTCAGTATTGACCTTCTCTGAGTGCGTATATCCGAACACGTTATGTCCCGAAATCACAATACAGTCGACCGGCATGATCTTCTCGGTGCTCGTGATCACCATATCATAGCAGACCGTAAGGTGTGTCGTCTTAGAAGCCACATCTTCGGCCAGCTTTCTGTCAACGGATGAGTACGGCATCCTGGCGATCACACCAACCAGCGCCTTGGAAGCCGGAAGGCATCCTAGGACCGCCACGACCGTCAGCAGGTTCAGTCTTGTGTCCGTCTGAAAATATCCGAGAAAAAAGATGGCGGCCACGATGCCGAAATAGATGACCGTCCTTATGATCTCGACCTTTTTCTTGTAATCCAGATATCCTGGAAGTCCTTTTTCTACTTTTTTCATGATGTCCTTATCCTCTGTCGTTTTCTATCGCTGCTCCTCCCCGGACGTCCTTATCCGGATCAGCGGGGCTGCATCATTTTTAATATCAGGCTGTGAGGCACAAGCTTCGCCCCCAGAAATGCCGCGCGCATAGAGAGTCCGAAGATCGACAGCGCCCTGCCGGCGCGGCTGTCCTTCAGAGCCTTATGCACCACGTCCTCTGCCTTTGCCATCGTCAGCTTCTTCAGCGGATTTGTAAGCCCGCCGCTGACAGTGAAGAACTCTGTGTCCACCGGTCCGGGGCACACTGCCGTCACGCAGATCCCCTTCCCCCGCAGCTCTGCTCCCAGGCTCCTCGAAAAGCTGAGCACATAGGATTTCGTGGCGGCGTACACCGAGAACTGCGGCTGCGGGCAGAATGCCGCTGCGGAGGCAAGATTGACGATGCGGCTGCCTCTGCTCATATAGGGCAGGCAGAGCAGCGTCATCTTTGTCAGCGCACGGCAGTTCAGATCTACCATGTCTGTCTGCGCGCGCATATCTTCTGCCGCGATGGACTCCACACTGCCGGATTTTCCAAAGCCAGCGGCATTGACAAGCATGCGGATGTCCGGGCAGGTTTCCTTGAGCGCCGCAGACAGGTCTTTATATACCTGCTTCTTCATGAGGTTCCCGTCGAAGATCCTAAGCAGGACTCTGCTCTTCTCTCTCAGCTCCTCAAGCCGCTCTCTCCGCCTTGCGATCACCCAGATCTCGTCAAGAGACCTGTAAAAATATCCGAGCTGACGGACAAATTCTCTCCCGATCCCGGAGGAAGCTCCTGTCACCACTGCAATTTTCATACTCATGCCCTCACTTCTTTTTGTGGATGTTCCGTATCGTCCTCTTCTTTTTCCCAGAGGATGCCCTGCCCTGTCCCTGCCTTTTCTGATGTGTGCCCCTGTTCGGGGATGTTTCTTTCTGTGCTCCATTCTTCGGACGGATCAGACATTTTGGTCCGTATCCGACCAGGTCCATCCTGCCGGCCTTCCGCAGTGCCTCCAGCACGAGATCGTAGAGCTTCGGGTTCCTGTACTGGATCAGCGCCCTCTGCATTGCCTTCTCATGGGGATCCTTCGGCACATAGACCGGCTTCATCGTCCTTGGGTCAAGTCCGGTATAATACATACAGGTAGAGAGCGTGGACGGCGTCGGATAAAAGTCCTGCACCTGCTCCGGCATATACCCGAGGTCGCGGCAGTACTCTGCCAGCTCCACGGCTTCTTTCAGCCCCGACCCCGGATGGGAGGACATCAGATAAGGGACGAGATACTGTTCCTTCCCCAGCCTCTCATTCATCCTGCTGAAACGGCGGCAGAACGCCTCGTATACTTTATGCTCCGGCTTTCCCATGAGAGTGAGCACCGGCGCGCTGACATGCTCCGGCGCCACCTTGAGCTGTCCGCTGACATGGTACTCGCAGAGCTCACGCAGAAAGTCCTGCTTTTTATCTGCAAGGAGATAATCAAACCGTATTCCCGAGCGGATGAACACTTTCTTGACGCCCGGGATCGCTCTCAGCTTCTTGAGCAGGCTCACATAGTCGCTGTGGTCCGCATCCAGGTTCCTGCACGGCTCCGGGAAGAGGCACTGCCGGTTCCTGCACACCCCATGCTCCAGCTGCTTTCTGCAGGAGGGGTGGCGGAAGTTTGCCGTCGGTCCTCCCACATCGTGGATATATCCTTTGAAATCCTTCTCCCGGGTGATCTGCTCTGCCTCTTTCAGAAGAGAGTCGTGGCTCCGCACCTGAACGATCCTTCCCTGGTGGAACGTCAGAGCGCAGAAGCTGCATCCCCCGAAACAGCCGCGGCTGCTCGTCAGACTGAACCGGATCTCAGCGATCGCCGGCACGCCGCCCGCCTCCTCATAGGACGGATGATAGGTCCTCATATAAGAAAGGCCGTAGACATCATCCATCTCTGTCTGGGTCAGCGGCTTCGCCGGCGGATTCTGCACCACATAGAGATGCTCAGAGTATGGCTCCGCAAGCCTTTTCCCGTTGAACGCATCTGTATTCAGATACTGGGTATAAAAGCTTTCCGCGTATTTTTTCTTCTCTCTCCTGAGTTCATCAAAAGACGGCAGAAGCTCCGCATCATATACATCGTCTAGAGACTTCACCTTCACAGCCGTTCCGTCTATATAGGTGATCTGTTCCACCGGGATCCCTGCGTCCAGCGCCTCTGCGATCTCAACGATCGACCGCTCGCCCATCCCGTATGAGATGATATCAGCGCCCGAATCCAGGAGAACAGACCTTCTGATCTGATCCGACCAGTAATCGTAGTGGGCAAGACGCCTCAAGCTCGCCTCGATCCCGCCCAGTATGACCGGCGTCTTCTTATAGGTCTGCCGGATCAGATTGCCGTAAACAGTACAGGCGCGGTCCGGTCTCTTCCCCATCACTCCGCCGGGCGTATATGCATCACTTTTCCGCTTTTTCCTGGAGACAGAATAGTGATTGACCATCGAATCCATATTTCCCGCCGACACGAGAAAAGCAAGCCTCGGTTCCCCGAAGATGCTGATGCTGTCCGGATCCCTCCAGTCAGGCTGTGAGATGATCCCCACCCGGTAGCCCTTTGATTCCAGGACACGGCTTATGACTGCGTGTCCGAAGGACGGATGATCCACATAAGCGTCCCCGATGACATAGACGAAATCCACCTGATCCCATCCGCGCTCTTCCATATCTTTTCTGCATACCGGCAAAAATTTCTGTTCCATTCTATCTCCTGCATCTTTCATAGGTATTGTCTCTAATTTCAAAATAATCGTGGATGAAGTAGTCCGCCAGGCGCTTCTTCTCCTCCTCGTCCTGTCTGGAAAACAAGTCGTCCACAGCACAGACTTCCATCCCGGCATTCTTGCCCGCGCGGATGCCGTTTGGGACGTCCTCGAATACAAGACAGTCTTCCGGCCTCACCCGGAGATCTTCGGCCACCTTCAGATAGACGTCAGGCGCCGGCTTTCCGGTCGATACCTCGCAGGAGGTTCGGACTGAGTCGAAGTACCCCATCATCCCCCGCGCCCTTAAGGCTGCCTCTGCCAGCGTGCGGTTATTGCTGGTGGCAATCCCCAGGAGCACGCCGCTGTGCTTCATATCATCCAGAAACTCCATGGCGCCGGGCTTGGGAAACACCTTCGTCCTGTACAGCTCCATAGTCATCTCCTGCCACTCTGCCTTCACTTCCTCCACAGTGCGGTCAAGCGTGCGGAATGTATCGACAAAATACTGTGCTGTCTCTGTATAGCTCTTCCCCTCGATTGCCTTGTGGAAATCTTCCGGCTGCTCCAGCCCGTATTTCTCCATATAGATACGGTCCACCTCCGGCCAGATCCACATGGAATCCACAAGAGATCCGTCCATGTCAAATATGACTGCTTTTTTCCCTTTTAACATAATGCTCTGACCTCTTCCTCCGTCAGTTTTCTGTACTCTCCGGGTTCCAGCCCTCCGTCCAGCACAAGGCTTCCCATGCGCAGGCGCTTCAGATAGATAACCTCGCCGCCCGCCGCCTGGAACATCCTCTTCACCTGGTGGAACCGCCCTTCCCGGATCACCAGCTCGATCTCAGAGATCTCGCCGCTGGATAGCACCGTAAGCTCAGCTGGAAGCGTCGGCTTCTCATCGCCGATGTCCACCCCCTCCGCGAACAGTCTCACATGCTCTTCTGTGATCCTGCCTGCGACCCTTGCATAATAAGCCTTGTCCACATGCTTCTTCGGAGACAGGAGGCGGTGCGCCATCTCCCCGTCATTTGTGATAAGAAGGAGCCCCTCTGTATCCTTGTCCAGCCTCCCGACCGGAAAAAGATCCTTTCTCTGTCTTGCATCGATCAGATCAAGGACCGTGCGCTCCCTCCTGTCCTCCGTCGCTGACACCACTCCCGCCGGTTTATTCAGCATGAAATATTCATATTCCACATATCCCACCGGACTGCCGCGGAAGACCACGCTGTCCTTCTCGGTGTCGATCTTATCCTCAGGCCGCCTGGCCGGGACTCCGTTTACCATAACGCTGCCCCCTGCGATCTCCCTCTTCACCTGGCTTCTCGTTCCGCATCCCATATCCGCGAGATATTTGTCCAGTCTGATCCTCATTGTGACTGCCACCGCCATCCCGGGAGATATTTATTCTTCAATGTCTGGTTCACCAGCTTGCCGAACCCCAGTGGATACCCGTCCACGCAGACAAGATACCATCCCTTCTCCTTCGGCGATGTCAGATCATCTACGTCCAGCGTCTCGCCCTTCAGATATCTGATCACGCGGGGATCCTGTGCCTGAAGGTCCAGCGTGCGCCGGTATTCCTCCTTCTTTAAGTTCATTGCAAACGCCTGGCTTGGCTCAAACCGGTTCTTTTTCAGTTCCCCGAGCAGAAGTCCCGTCCGAAGGAAACGGATCCCTTTTAGGTCAGGGAGATCCTCCGGCATATAGTACACTTTGCCGCCCCGGACATCGATCTGAGCCGGATCCATCCTGCGGTCCACGTCTCCTAAGAACTCTTCCAGCTCCGGAGGCAGTTTTTTTCCTCTCGCTCCTGAGGATGTTCCGCGTGTCACGCCGTTTTCTCCGCCTTTTCGGAGCAGGGCGAGGAAATGTCCCTCTCCCTTCATCCGATGAGGGAAGATCCGCACAGTCCTGCGCAGCGCTTCGTCCTGTTTCTCTGCCGCTGCAGGGATCCCTTCCGAAAAGCCTTCATAACCTTCCATCTCACAGATCTCGAACTCCGGATACTCCTGCAGGAGATATTCGATCGTCTGCTCATTCTCCTTGGGAGAGAACGTACATGTGGAATAGAGCATCATCCCTCCCGGTCGGAGCATCTGCGCCGCCTGGGTGACTATGCTCCTCTGTATTTTGGAGAAATACTCCGGCCCATGCTCTTCCCAGGCCCTCACCATCTTCCTGTCCTTTCGGAACATGCCTTCTCCGGAGCAGGGAGCGTCGATCAGAATCTTGTCAAAATACTCTCTGAAATACGGCACCAGCTTTCCCGGCTCCTCGCTCAGCACAAGGACATTGCCGATCCCGAAGAGCTCCAGGTTCTTAAGAAGCCCTTTTGCACGGGAACTGCTCAGGTCGTTGGCTGCCAGCACCCCCGTGCCGTTCAGCTTCGCCCCCAGTTCAGTTGCCTTTCCGCCCGGAGCGGCGCACACATCAAGCACCCGGTCTCCCGGCTCCACGGGAAGACGGTCCGCGGGCGTCATGGCGCTGGGCTCCTGCAGATAATAAAGCCCCGCAAAATAATAGGGATGCTTTGCAGGCTGCACCGCATCCCCGTCATAATAAAATCCGTTCCGGATCCACGGCACCTGCTCCAGCGGCCAGGGCGCGATCTTCAGGAAGTCCTCCACAGAGATCTTCGCAGTATTCACTCTGAGCCCGTAATGTCTCGGCTCATCAAAGCACTTCAGATATTCCTTATATTCCTCCGCCCCCAGAAGGGCTTCCATTTCCACTTCAAATTCTCTCGGTAAATTCATCTCATTTCCTCCATAAGTGCAATTATATCATGATTTCAAGACGCATAAAACCCCCTACCGGAAATTGCACTGTATCCTCCTGTCCTCGGCATATCGCAGCACTCCGTATGGATTCACGCTGATCTCCTGCCCGTCCGGATAGAGATAGATCCCAAGATGGAGATGTACCGGAAAATTACCGGTCGTCCCTTCCTCCTTGCTGTATCCGCTGTCCCCCATATAGCCGAGAAAGTCGCCTGCCTTCACTTCATCTCCCACTTCGATATCTGTATAGGAATCGAGATGGGCATAGTAAAAATAAGCCCCCTGCTCCGTCTCGATCCCCAGGCGCCAGCCGCCAAGCTCCAGCCATCCCTTGCTCTTCACGGTTCCATCTGTCATGCTGACGATAGGATACAATCCCCGTTCGTTGACCGCGGCCATAATATCAGTTCCCTCATGTCCCCGGTCTCCCTTGTAACTTCTCCCGAACATCCATGAGTCCTCAAACGTCATAACTGCATCGGACCGGTTGGACGGCTCTGCCACAGGAAAATACTTAACATCATCCCAAACTGCCCTGCAGGCAGCGGCGTATTCTGTCCATCCGTCCGCCGAACTCCATCGCTCCTTCACCGCTCCGGTAACAAGTCCCGGGATTTCTGTCTTTTCTCTCCCGAAATCACTTTCCAGCCAGTAGATCCCCAGCAGCTCCCCCGGCTCGCCGCTCTCTCTGGCCGCATCCAGCACCTCATCGCTGACAGGCTGGCTGCGGAAGTCTGCCGAGCTCACGAGCTCACTGTCCAGTCTGCTGGTCTCGCTCATATACTGCAGCCGCGGGATCCAGATCCCAGCGAACAAAACGAGGAGGAACAGTATAAAAATATATCGCAGTTTCGCCGATCGGCTGATATCCCGTCCCAAGGAAAACTCCTTTTTCTTTTACTATATGAGCTGCTCATAAAAAGAATGCTCTCATCATATAACTGAAGTAACCATGTTCAAAAGGCAGGGGCTGCTATGAAACATTTTCCGGCCGGGATCTTTGTCACCGCGCTCTTTGCGGCAATGCTCATCTTTCCGCAGGCAGTGTTCAGCGGAGCGGAAGAAGGTCTCCTCCTCTGGTTCCAGATCATCTTCCCAACACTCTTTCCCTTTCTTGTCGTGACCAGCCTGCTTCTCTCTTCCGGCGGCCTGAATCTGATCACCCGCCTTTTCGGCGGCTTGTTCCGACGGATCTTCCGGGTAACGCAGAACGGTGCATTCGCCGTCCTCGCCGGATTCCTCTGCGGCTATCCTATGGGCGCCAAGGTCACTGCCGATCTTCTGCGGGCAGAAAAGATCTCTGACAGAGAAGCACGGTATCTGCTCTCATTCTGCAACAATACAAGCCCTGTCTTCATCATCAATTTTATCGTGTGGAAGACCTTCGGCGATGAGAGTCTGATGCTCCCTACCCTGCTCATCCTGATCGGTTCTCCCGTGCTGATGAGCTTCATTTTCCGCAGGATCTATCTCAAAGGCAGACATCCTTTTCCAGAGCCTTCAGCCGCCCTGAAAGAAAAAAAGACACGGTTTGATTTCTCCGTGCTGGACTCCTGCATGATGAACAGTTTCGAGGCGATCGTAAAGGTAGGAGGCTATATCATCCTGTTCTCCGTTCTCCTTTCCCTGTTAGAAGAGCTTTCCGGGCAGAACAGCATCCTTATAGCCGCCGCTCCGGCGCTGGAAGTCACAAACGGCATCCTTCTTCTCAGCAGTTCCGTCTCCGATCCCGGGCTCCGCTATGCAGCTGTCCTCGGCCTTACTTCCTTCGGAGGCCTCTGCTCCGCCGCACAGACGCAGTGTATGCTGGAAGGGACCGGCCTATCCGTCATACCTTATATCATACAAAAACTGACTACCGCAGCGGCAGCCAGTCTTTTATCATTTATTTATCTTGCTCTGTTTTCGCCCTTTCACTAGTTGACATCACTCTGCGAGTGATATCCGTCGTCATCCTCGTCCGGGATCTCAAGCTCTGCCCTGTTGGAGCGCACCGTATCATAACACTCCTGCAGCGAGTTGATCAGCCCGTCATACTTCGTCGTATAACTGTCAAGTGTATGACCGATAATGCTCTCCGCGTTGGCGAGAAGATCATCCGTATACTGGATCGCACCGATCCGGATCGCATTAGCGTCCGCCGTTGCATTATCAATGATCTCCTGTGCCTGAGCTGTAGCCTGTGTCACGATCTCATTCGCCTGCGCATACGCCTGCTGCATGATCTCATGCTCGCTCACAAGCTCTGTCGTCTGTACCTGCGCCTCCTCGATCATTGCGTCAGCCTTTGCTTTCGCATCTGCCAGAATGGCATCTCTATTGGCGATGATCTTCTGATAGCGCTTGATCTCATCAGGCGTCTTCATCCGGAGCTCTCTTAAGAGCTCATCCAGACGCTCCTTATTCACAATGATCTTTGTCGTGGATAACGGCTGGAACTTACAGTCCCTGTCGATATATTCCTCGATCTCTTCAATAATCTGTTCAATACGGCTGCTCATTGTTACACTCTCCTTTTTGTATTCATCTTTTTCTTAAGTTCTTCAGCGACTGCTTCCGGCACAAACTGTGATACATCTCCCCCAAAAGCAGCGATCTCCTTTACCGTAGTCGAACTCAGATAAGAATACTCAATACTTGTTGTCAAAAACATGGTCTCCACGTTGGAAGCCAGTTTATGGTTTGTCTGTGACATCTGAAGTTCATACTCAAAATCCGTGATCGCCCGCAGTCCTCTGATGACAATGTCGGCCTCCATCCGAGATGCGAAATCGACAAGAAGTCCGTCAAAGGGCACGATCTTCACGTTTGTCAGATCTTTCGTCACTTCCTCTAACATTTTAACACGTTCTTCCACAGAAAACAACGGCATTTTCGCCTTATTATTCAATACTCCGACGATTAATTCATCCACTATTTTCGCTGATCTTACTATGATATCATAATGTCCGTATGTAACCGGGTCAAAGCTTCCCGGATAGACCCCTCTTAACATATCTCTTCCTTCCCTGCCTTTTCTAAAAAAACATGTTTGTTCGTCTTATAGACCTTCTCTCTCACGATGTCAAAGCCTAAGTCTTCTGCATAGGAAAAATCCGTATCCTTCGACGCCTCCACGATAATGACCGTATCCTCATACACAAGCTCTGATCCCGCAAGATACTCCAGCACCTTACGCTCCAGTCCTCTGTCATACGGCGGATCCATGAAGATAAAATCGAAGACTTTCTCTCCTTCCATCTGATAGAGGGCAGCCATCACATCACGCGTCACGGTGACCGCCTTCTGCTCCAGCCTGGTGAACTTCAGGTTTTCCCTGATCACCGCCATCGCCTTCGGATTGTTCTCCACGAACACTGCTTCCCGTGCGCCGCGGCTCAGCGCCTCGATCCCGATGCCGCCGCTCCCGCTGAAAAGATCGAGAAAGATACAGTCATACATGCCGGGACCGATCATATTGAACAGCGTCTCCTTGATCCTGTCCGTTGTCGGCCTCGTATCCATCCCCTCTAGCGTCTTGAGACGAAGTCTTTTCGCACTTCCTGCGATCACTCTCATAAAACGGCACCTCTCTTCCACTAACTATGCTGCATTTTAGCAGAAAAAAGCACTCAGGTCAATCCCGAGTGCTTTTCCCGTTCCGGATAAAACATTTCCCGGCTGCTGCAAGCTTCTTACTTGCCGGCCATCTGTTTTTCCTGCTGTTCGATCATTTTCTTGACCATATATCCGCCCACAGATCCGTTCTGTTTGGAGGTAAGGTCGCCGTTGTATCCGTCAGATAACGGTACTCCGAGCTCGTTTGCCACCTCATACTTGAATTTGTCCAGAGCGCTCTTTGCCTCAGGCACTGCTGCTCTGTTAGATGAACGACTTGCCATGATCATTTCCTCCTTCTGCAACTTCGTAACGTTTCCGTTACTTTTCTTGTGTTTTTTGTAACGCATCCGCCGGCCGCTTCTGCATGTATCCGGCTGTTCCGATGAGTGTTCTGCCCGTCTTCGCGGCCGGTACTGTGCGTCTGCTTCCGTTCGTCTGTGTTACACTGATAGTATATGGAGGAATGCTTCTTTTACTCTGGAAATTCATAGCAATTTTTATTGGTTTTCGGCTACAGTGTGGCCTCCAGGTTCTGATCTGTGATATACCGCTCAAGGGCGGCTGAGAGCTTCCTGTTTTCCGGGGATCTCAGCTCCGGATCCTCCCGGAGGATCCCGCCGGCGGCCTCAGCTGCCTGACGCAGTATCACAGAATCCTGGAATACGTCCCCAAGCTTAAAATTCATGATCCCGCTCTGTCTGATCCCGAACAGATCACCCGGTCCTCTCAGACGCAGGTCCTCTCCGGCGATAAAGAATCCGTCATTGGAGTGATTCAGGATGTCCAGACGTTCCTTCGTCTCTTTTGCTTTTGAAGCAGTCATGAAGATACAGTAGGACTGATACTTTCCGCGCCCCACACGCCCCCTGAGCTGATGGAGCTGCGCCAGCCCGAACCGCTCGGCATTCTCGATCATGATGACCGTTGCATTGGGGACGTCTATTCCGACTTCGATCACGGTAGTCGATACGAGGATCTGGATCTCATTTTTCCCGAACGCCTCCATGATCTCATCCTTCTCCTGCTGTTTCATCCTTCCGTGAAGGCATCCGACACTCACCTGTCCGCCCAAGACCTCTGCCAGCATCCGGGAGTAATCGAGTACATTCTCCGCGTCAAGCGCCTCGCTCTCTTCCACCATGGGGCAGATCACATAGCACTGGCGTCCTGCCGCCACCTGCTTTCTCATAAACTCATACGCGGTCTTTCTGTAGCCGGTATCTACGACACAGTTTTTGATCGGAAGCCGATTCTTCGGCAGCTCGTCGATCACTGAGATATCCAGGTCGCCGTAGAGGATGATCGCCAGCGTCCGAGGGATCGGCGTCGCGCTCATAACAAGGATGTGCGGTGTGTTTCCCTTGCCCGCCAGAGCTTCCCTCTGCTTTACTCCGAATCTATGCTGTTCGTCCGTGACCACGAGCGCGAGATTTTTGTAAACCGCTTTCTCCTGGATCAGCGCATGAGTCCCTATGATGATCGAGACCTCTCCGCTCTCGATCCGCCAGTAAGCCTCCCTCTTCTGCTTTGCTGTCATGGAACCGGTCAGCAGCTCGGCTTTCAGCGGAAGTCCGTACTCACCAAGCATGCCCGAGATGTTTTCAAAATGCTGTCTCGCCAGCACCTCTGTGGGAGCCATCAGCGCACCCTGACAGCCGTTCAGCCCGGCCAGCAGGAGGGCAAGAAAAGCAATGACTGTCTTGCCGGATCCTACATCTCCCTGGACCAGTCTTGACATGACATGGCCGCCCTGCATATCCTGCTTTATCTCGTTCCAGACCTTCATCTGCGCTCCGGTGAGGCTGTATGGCAGCGACTCGAGGAATCGTCCTATCTCCGGCTGGTCCCGGAGGACGAACCTGTTTTCCGCACGGTTCTCTTCGTCTCTCAGCCGCCGCAACGAAAGGACAAACACGAGAAATTCTTCAAAGACAAACCGTCTTCTCGCCTCGGCAAACTCCTCTTTTCCGTCTGGAAAATGCATTTTCATGACCGCGTCTTCATAGGGGATAAATCCGTATTTTTTCACCAGACCCTCCGGCAGGATATCCTGCCCGGCATTCATATGGTCAAGGGCCTGGCGCACTGCTTTTATGACCGCATTGTTGCTGAGTCCTGCCGTCAGCCCGTAGACCGGCTGCATTGTATTTCTCTTCTCTTCATACTTGGAAGACGGGTAGTAGATATCCGGATGTTCCATGACAAGGCCGTCCCGCCTTCGCACGATCCTTCCCCGCAGCGTAAGCGTGCCTCCCTTTCCGAGCGTATTCCTCAGAAACGGCATCCTGAACCAGATCACCTTCAGCGTTCCGGTGAGATCTTTGAGATACAGCGTCGTCACCTGCATATTCCGATTCCCCGATACCTGGATCCGGCCGAACACAGCGCCTGTCACCGTACAGGTACGCCCCTCACAGGCTTCTCCGATCGGGACCGGATCCTCAAATATCTCATAAGACCGCGGATAATAGCGGATAAGGTCTCCCACCGTGCGCACGCCGATCTTTTCGAACAGCTTTTCCGTTTTCTCCCCGATTCCCTTCAGTTCACCGATCTTTGATCTTTCATTCATAATCTTCTCCCTGAAAACTTGTCTCTAAAAAATGAGGACACCCTCCCCTGGGGAAGAGTGTCCCGCTTTTCATCTCTAACCGCTCTATTCTACGGAAACAACATAATAGTAAATCGGCTGTCCGCCGGAGTGAAGGTCAACATCCACATCCGGATACAGCTCCGCCACTGCCTCCGCAAATTTCTCAGCATCTTCTGCCAGCACATCCTGTCCGTAATACATGCTGATCAGCTCTGTATCTTCATCGACCATTGCCTCCAGCATCTCTTTTGTCGTCTCTTCCACAGACTGGCCGACTGAGAGGATACCCTGATCTCCGATTCCCATGATATCGCCTTCATGGATCGTCTTGTCATCGATATGGGTATCACGCACTGCATAGGTCACCTGACCTGTCTTGACGTTTTTGATCCCTTCCTCCATAGTCTCCAGGTTCGTGTCAACGTCTGCTTCCGGCATATAATTGATCACGGCTGTGATTCCCTGAGGAACCGTTTTCGTCGGGATGACAAGGATATCCTTGTCCTTTGTCAGAGACCGCGCCTGGTTTGCCGCAAGGATGATGTTCTTATTGTTCGGCAGGATAAAGATATGATCCGCATTCACGTTATCGATCGCTGTCAGCATATCGTCCGTGCTCGGATTCATCGTCTGGCCGCCTTCAATGATATAGTCTACACCGAGCTCGCGGAAGATCTCGTTCATCCCGTCTCCGATCGATACCGCAATGAATCCAACCGGCTTTCTGGGCTCTTTCTTCTTCATCTGGACCTTCTTCGCCGCCTGCTCCGCAGCAGCCTTCTCTGCATCCTTGATCAGCTTCTCCTGATGCTCCTCGCGCATGTTGTCGATCTTCATCCTGGAGAGCTGTCCATATGTCAGCGCCTTCTGGATCGCCAGTCCCGGATCGTTGGTATGCACATGGACTTTTACCACATCCTCGTCTGCCACACACACGATCGAATCACCGATAGATTCCAGATACGCCTTGAAATCATTCTCATCCTTGTCCGTAAACTGCTTTTCTGTCATAATGATAAACTCTGTACAGTATCCGAACTTGATATCTGCCTCAGCCTGCTGAGACGGCTTCACCATCTTAGTGCCCGCGCTCGCCTCGATCGCTGTATAATCCACTTCTTTTCCCTGGAAGGCGTCAAACGCACCGTGGAGGACCTCAATAAGTCCCTGTCCGCCGGAATCAACCACGCCTGCCTCTTTCAGGACCGGGAGCATCTCCGGTGTCTGTGCAAGTACTTCCTCTGCATATTTGATCACTTCAGAAAGGAAAACCTCCAGATCCTCTGTTGTCTCTGCCATCTCCTGTGCTTTCTGTGAAGCACCCTTCGCAACAGTGAGGATCGTGCCTTCCTTCGGCTTCATGACCGCCTTGTATGCTGTCGCAGTCGCACGGTCACATGCCCTCGCCAGGACTGCGGCGTCGATTTCCTGATACTCGCGTATTTCCTTTGTAAATCCGCGGAGCAGCTGGGAGAGGATAACCCCGGAATTTCCTCTCGCTCCCCTGAGGGAACCGGAAGAGATTGCCTTTGCGATCGATACCATATCCGGATTCTCCAGAGCGTTGACCTCTTTCGCCGCTGACATGATAGTCAGCGTCATGTTCGTTCCCGTATCTCCATCCGGTACAGGAAATACATTCAGCTCATTAATGTATTCTTTTTTTGCTTCCAGATTTGCCGCTCCGGCAAGAAACATCTTCTGAAGCATCTCTGTATTTATCGTTTTAACAGCCACGCCAAGATCCTCCTTAATCTATCACTCTCACACCTTCTACGAAGATGTTTATTTTATCTACCGTCATACCGGTAAATTCTTCCACCTTATATTTGACGCTGCTCATAAGGTTGTCAGAAACAGAAAGAATATTTACCCCATATGAGACAATAACATGAAAGTTTAAGGTAAGAACATTCTCATCCGAAATCTCGACCTGGATACCATGTGTCAGACTGTCCCTCTTAAGGAGACGCACCAGTCCATCCTTCATATTGACTGCAGCCATGCCGACGATACCGAAACACTCGACCGCAACTGAGCCGGCATATTTTGCGATTACTTCTGGGTTGACAGTTATGATTCCAAGATCCGTGCTCATACTTCCCTTCATCTTATATTACCTCCAGTTCTGTAATGGATTTTCCCATAAATAACATGCTTATTATACTATTAGTTTGTAGATTTTACAATATGGATTCAGTTTTTTTAAAAAATACTTGCAATAGGAAAATGTTTCTGCTAGAATAACATTGTTATGAGTCTATATGACCAGTTCAGATGGTTAGGAGGTGCAGTCATGGCTAAATGTGCTATTTGTGAAAAGGGTGCTCATTTTGGTAATAGTGTAAGCCACTCTCATAGAAAAACACCAAAAATGTGGAAGTCAAATGTGAAGTCCGTCAGAGTAAAGACAGAAGGCGGATCCAAGAAAATGTATGTTTGTACATCCTGCTTAAAATCAGGACGCGTAGAACGTGCATAACAGTTTGAAACTGCAGGAAAATGAATGAAGAGCCAATGCAAGCTTGCTTGTAATTGGCTCTTTATTTATTTTCTCGTAGGGCGAACGCCCTACAGCGAGATGGAGCACAGCGGAATCGAGCTGCAGGTTCAAACGGACGCCGCGAAAACTTTTCTTTCAAGATTGCTTGAAATCGGCTCTTTATTTTTTTCTCTATAGGGCGGACGCCCGTGAGCGAGATGAAGCGCAGCGAAATCGAGCTGCAGGCTCAAACGGACGCTGCGAAAACATCTTCAGCAGCAAAACAGCCGATACCCCACCACCAGAAACAGCACTGTAAGTATCACGCCCCAAACAAGATTCGGAAGCAGCATCATGATAAACATACCGAGCGCCATCCAAAACAGTGCAAACCCCAATACTCTCTTCATTCTGTCACTTCCGAAAAATCTGTTATCTCATTATATGCATCCGACTGCAGTCTTATGCCTCATCATCCGAGTCAAGAATATCCATGACATCTTTTTCTGTCATCTTCTCATCCTTTTCCGAAAAACGGTCCATTACATCCGGTATCATATCCAGGATCTTTGTGATCGTATCCTGATTCTTGATATTGACCAGCTTCGTTCTGCCGTCCTGGATCACGATCACCGCGCTCGGTGAGATCCTTCCGCCCATGCCGCCCATGCCTTTCTCCTTCTTCTCTGCATTGAACGATCCCGCGCCGATCCCGAAAGACACATCCACAAGAGGAAGTATGATCGTCCCATTGATATGGATCGCATCTCCCACGACTGTCTTTGACGACACAACGCTGTCCATTCCTTCAAAAAGCGCCTTCACTGTCGAATTAAAGTTGTTTCCTTCTGCCATTTCCATTTCCTCCTCTTATGACATTCTATCGTTTCAGTTTCCGGATACGCCGGAAGGTTATCCTGACATCTTTATCCCAGACAAGATTCCAGAGCGGGATCAGAACATAGAGCACACGGATCTTTCCCTCAGCATATATATTTCCTTTCAAGACCTTATGCTGGAAATCCGGCTCGAGATCTATATGCTCTCCTATCGCCGGATAGATCATGCTTATCCATGCCAGAAGATATCCCGTGTACGCAGGATCCTCGAAGCCGAACCGCACTTCTGCTTCCAGCTTCTTCGGGAAAAGGAATCCCAGGAATCTCCTGATTTCCCGGACTGCCCGGTGAAATGCCCTTTTATGGGTCTCGTTTGTTAAAAACGCGGTCAGCCTGTCCTTTTTCTTCATCAGTGATCTTATCTTATCACAGGATCGCCGGAATGTATATTTTGCTCTTTCAATCCGCCCGCAGATTTTTTCATAGAGAGTCTTCTTTTTTTTCTGGGAAGCTTCTTTTTTCTCTTCCCCGCTTTTTTCTTTTGTACCGGACGTTTTCTCGGAAGATTTCTCTTCCTTGTCTGCCCGGTCCGGTGCAGGAGTACTGATCTCCGGCTGTCCCTGTGCGGAAGCACTGGCTTCTGCCTGTTCCGGCGCAGGGGCATCGGCGGCCTCTGCCTGATCCGATACAGAAGCGCTGCTATCAGCTTCTTCCGGCACAGAAGGAGCATTCTCTGACTCCTGTGTTTCCTGTTCCTTCCCGCCATCTCCGATGCGTTTCCATCCGATGCGGAAGTCCCACTGCCACTCTCCGCCCTCATAGCTCACTTCTCCGCGGATCAGATGCATGAGCCAGTGAAACTTCAATCTTCCGCGGATCGTGTCAGCCCACTCTTCTGCCGAGGCTTCAAACCGATAGACGACCGGATTCAAAATGAGCACCACTGCGACCAGGATCACAAGACAGAGCACCACTGCAAGAATGATCCCTACAATTTTTAAAATCAACAGAAGTATATGTAACATCAGTATCTTCGCTCCGTATCATCATATTCACTCTGCCGCCTGAGGATCCACTCACGGATATCGGCGTTTCCTGTTTCTCTGTACGCCGCCTCCGTCATCTCTTCCACAAGATACAGAGCGTCCAGATATCCGTCTGCGATCCCCACAACGAAAAGTTCTGCATCATCAAATATATGCTGTTTCAGCAGCATGCCGGAGAAAAACTCAAGCTGATTCTGTTTTCCCTGTGCCAGCGCAATGACATAGACCGCAGGCTGAATCCTGTTCTTCTGTAGTCTTTCCATTATCTTCCGCTTTTTATTCACCCAGTTTTCACTGATATATAGATCACAGTAAAACTTCACCTGCATGTCCCATCATCCCCGTCAATTATAATATGAATCAAGAATCTGCTTTGCGATCACCACCGCTTTTCCGCTGGCGCTGCCGTCCGATCCTTCCGTGATCACACTGATGACCAGCTCCGGATCATCTACATTCGTAAATCCCATGAACCAGGAATGTGTTTTCTCACCATCCGAAAGGCTGTATTCCGCGGTACCAGTTTTTCCCGCGGCAGTATAGGAAGCCCCGTTCAGCACAGAGCCTGTTCCTTCTTCCACGACAGCAGTCATGTATTCTTTCAGCTGTGCAGCCTCTGCCGTAGTCATCAGGCGCTTATAGCTCTTCGGCACATTCCGCCGGATCTCGGTTCCCGTATAGTTTGTCACGCTGTCCACAAGGTACGGCTCCATCAGAGTACCGTCATTGGCGATTGTCTGAGTGATCAGCGCCATGTGATACGGGCTCACAGTGGTCTCTCCCTGTCCCATTGCAGTCATCATGATCTCAGCCTCCGACGAATCCTCTGTCAGGGCGAACGAGCTTTTTGTATAACCAAGCACAGAAGGAAGATCCTGGTTAAACAGCAGATCCTCAGCTGTATCGCGGTATCCCGGTATATCCAGCAGTGTACCTATATGTGCAAAGGATGCATTGCAGGAATTTGCGACCGACGATCTCAGATCCTCGAATCCGTGCACTGTCCCGCCGAAGCAGTGGATCGTTGTATCCCCTGTCGTGATCTCACCGGCACAGTCATACGTATAGTTTGCATAATCAGCGTTCTGCCGTATGAAAGCAAGCGTAGTCACGATCTTAAAGGTTGATCCCGGTGCATAGGATCCCTGTGTCGCTCTGTTCAAAAGAGGACTGTTTTCTTCATCTGTATTCAGCGTCGACCAGTCGCTCACGATATAATTCGGGTCATAGTCCGGTTTGGAGACCATGGACAGGATCTTTCCCGTATCCGCTTCCATCACAACGACAGCACCCCTGTTGTCGCCGAGCGCATCGTAGGCCGCCTGCTGCAGATCAGCATCCAGCGTCGTTACCACAGTATCTCCCATATTTTTCGAACCGCTGAACTCATTCTGAAGCTTTTCAAGGAAGAAAGCGTTGGAGGTGAGCAGCTCAAAGTTTTCTACTGACTCAAGCCCCGTACTTCCCAGATCCGGATTGCTGTATCCGATGACATGGGCAAACGTGGAGCCGTAAGGATAGCTCCTCGTCTCAGTCCCGTCCTCGGCGATCTGCGTCGTTGCCAGCACATTGCCGTTACGGTCGACAATATTTCCCCGCACGACCCGCTCCGCAAACGCATCCTGCCTCTGATTGTACGGACTGTTCACCACGGTTCCCGCCCTGACGACAGTGAAATAGACAAGGTATGCCATAAGAGCGATAAAAAGTATCACAAAAAAATACGTAACTCTAGCGAACTCTTTGTTTTGCACGCGCTCTTTGCTTTTGGCGCGTCCTCTGTTTCGGGACTTCCTCGAATCTCGGTTTACTCTTTGCCGCGTTCTTTCTGGTCGTCTTTCCCGATTCATCTCTTAACTCCCTTTCTTTCTTTTTCTCTATCTTAGCCTCTTCGTCTTCCCTCAGTATATACAGCCCCTGAATGATGCCGAACATGATCATTGTGCTGAGCATGGAGCTTCCGCCATAGCTGACAAGCGGAAGAGTCAGTCCCGTCAGCGGGATAAACTTCGTCACGCCGCCGATCTGGAGGAATACCTGGAATACATAGCATGTTCCGAGTCCCAGCGCCACCAGCTTATAAAACTGATTTTTCAGCTCCATGGCAATGTTCAGGAACATAACGTAACAGCTCACGCAGATCAGGATCAGACATAGGGCAAAGATCACTCCCATCTCCTCGGTTATCGCCGAGAAGATCAGATCTGTCTCCGCTACAGGGATCGTATCAGGCTGTCCCTGGAAAAGTCCTGTGCCGAACCAGCTCCCGCTTCCGATCGCGAACAGCGACTGCGCGATCTGATAACCGCCGTTGCTGTACGATGCAAACGGATCCTGCCATGCCTCGACCCTGACCTGTATATGGGAAAACAGCTGGTAGCCGATCACTGCCGCGGCACAGCCCGCCGCGATCCCCGCGATGGCATACAGAGGCTGGCGTGTTGCCACATACAGCATGACAAGATATACGATAAAAAAGATCAGCGCCGCACCAAGGTCCGTGGAGATCACCAGGATGAGCACATGGGCAGCCGCGATGGCTGTGGTGACGACTACATTTTTAAATTCCGTCGATTTCTTCAGGCTCGCGGCAACAAAGAACACAAACAGGATCTTAACAAATTCCGAAGGCTGTATATTGACCGGCCCGAGATCAAAACTCAGCTTTGCGCCGCCGGACCTTCCGGCGAAAAGTGCGACTGCCAGCAGGGCCGCCCCGCCCACGCCTGCATAGACATATGTCCACTGATCCAGAAACGTCAGCTTACGGATCAATACAGGCACGACAAGCCCGAACACGATGCCGACAATAATAAACACAAGCTGCCTCACCGAACTGCCATATGGAGTTTTGTTATCCGACGACAGCCTCGTGATCATGATCATTCCCGCTGTGATCAGCATGCACATGTTGTTCACGACAAGCCTGGACACATTCGGATAGATCAGATTGTACAGAAGGATCACCGCCAGCAGGACGACCGCCAGCGCCGCATAAATAAACAGGACCCTGATGTCATCCGTTGCCAGATACATCGCTGCAAAAGCCGTAAGCTGCAGCAGGAACATCAGCACATCCTGCACGATCAGCGTCCTTTTCTCCTCATCCTCGTATCTCTGCGTAAAGATCGAGAAACAGGAAAATGTATATGCCGCCATAAGGATAATGATTAGGTATTTAGATATCTGAATTATTATGTTGACCACTTTTTCACCTGCTTTATATTATTCCTCTTTTAAAATGCCCCTGCGTGTAGGCAAACTCCGGAACAATCCCCTGCTCCGACATAAACGCCTGTTCCGTCAGCTCCAGCATTTCCTTCACTTCTTCCCCGCTCTCCGCCGAAAACTGCAGACGCAGCCGCTTCGGACCGAGCTCCCTGACTCTCTCTGTCTGAGTACCGAGATACAGCGGAGCTGAATTATAGATGACATTATAACAAAATTCGCAGCAGTTTCTTACCGGAAACTGCTTCCGGTACCGGTCCGTCAGTACTGTGGTGCCGGATTTCCCCGCACAGCCGGAAACCGTATTGACGATACACTGCGCCGATATCATGACCGGGATGCGGCCGTATACGATCATCTCTGCATCCCCGATCCCAAGCCTGTCCAGTTCTCCAGCATTGAGTTCCAGCGGCGCTGTAAATTCCGGCACGCCCTCGTTCTTCCAGAATCCTTTTCCGTGCCGGTTAAACACATATAGATTATGGTCCAAGATCACCGGTTTGTCAAATCCATGTTCCCTCAGGAACTGAAATGTATCATAATTTCTGATCAGAAGTCCGTCCATCGGGAAGCTGCACAGGGCGTCATATTCCCTCTCCGCCCAGTCCGCCGCCTTCTGCCGGAATATGTGCGGCATCGCCGGGAACACCTCGATCCCGTCTTCTCTCAGCTTTTGAAAAATTTTCTTCAGGCGTCCGTTCCGGAAGAAATCCTTCGTCATGCAGCATTCCGGATAGATCCGCTGCACAATGCCGCTCTTTCTCTGCATCCAGTCCGCCAGCGCCTCAAGCTGCTCTTCCTTCTCCGTCAGCACGGAAAAAAGGACAGATTCCTTCTGTTTTCCAGCGTTTTTTCTGACGTCTGCCTCTGCGGCAGCCTGTGCTCCTGCCGAATGCCCTGCCGCCGCATCTCCCTCTTCATCCGCTGTCCCTGATCCTGGCTGCGGATCTGCCGGAAGCTCCGTCTTCTCTCTAAGGCTTCTTCTATGGACGTCAGCCAGAGCCTCCTCCAGTCCCTCAAGCGCCGTTCTTCTCAGGCTGTTGAGCTGCTGGAGCGGAAGGAATACCGCTTCATCCATCGAGATCTCCAGCGTCTCGAAGCAGAACGGCGAATTTCCAGTCTTCATGATACGGCTCCGCACGTCTTCCTCCTCCAGAGGACGCTTCTGCGCCTCTGACACACATTCCTCCGACTCAGCGGTAAACGACACATCCCCGCAGACCACAGTAAGTACAGCCGGACAGGAGGGATACAGGGAGAGAAAACCGTGGATCTTCTCCTGCTTCTTCGCAAAAACATACCGTTCATCCAATGCCTTCAGGAGCTGCTCGTTCCGTATCCTCCGGAAAACAGTGCCGCTTCCGAACCGTACTCCTTTCGGTGCCAGAAAGCTCACGCTTCCGCCCTTCTTCACAGGGCTTCCAAGCGTGTAATTCTCTTTCCCGCCGCCGGTCCGGATAACATCTCCCTTATGAAGTTCCGTCAGCGCCGTCCCTCTGACCTCCCGGCCTCTCTGCTCCGTCATCCTTACGGCATCAACGCCCTCATGGTTCGGCCGGTCAAGCGCCAGCATGTCTCTCCCATTGTGCCTCTGATAATAGCCCGTGTGCGAACCTCCCCTGTTGTACAGGTCCATGAGCATTTCCCTGTCCTCTGCGCGGACGGAAAAGCTTTCCCTTCCAGAAGACAGATAGAGCTCTGTATATTTCCTGTACATTGCCGTGACAGCCGCCACATATTCCGGTCCTTTCATACGTCCTTCGATCTTGAAAGAATCGATCCCGGCCTCCACAAGCTCAGGGATCAGCTCCAGCGTACAGATATCCTTCAGGCTCAGGTAATGCCTTTTCTTTCCGTCAGTCGTATATGGCAGCCTGCAGGGCTGGGCACACTGCCCCCTGTTGCCGCTCCGTCCGCCCAGGATACTGCTCAGAAGACATTGTCCCGAGTAGCAGTAGCACAGAGCCCCGTGGACAAAACACTCCACCTCAAGGTTTGTTCCGTCATGGATCCGCCTTACCTCCTCCAGAGAGAGCTCCCTTGCAGGCACCACGCGCCTCGCGCCTCTCTTCTCAAGGAAACGGGCTCCTTCCACATTTGTGACCGTCATCTGGGTGCTCGCGTGGAGATCCATCTCAGGGAACCATGTCCTGACAGCGTCAAACACACCGATATCCTGGACAATGACAGCATCCAGGCCTTCCTCATAGAGCGGCGCCAGATACTCATACAGACCGTCCATCTCTTCATCCTTCAAAAGCGTATTCACAGTGAGATAAAACCTGCACCCGTGAAGATGCGCTTCCCTGACTGCCTGCCGCAGCTCTTCTTCCGAAAAATTATCCGCATAGGCGCGGGCGCCGAATCTGGGACCTCCCGCATACACAGCGTCCGCTCCCGCGCACACTGCCGCCCGGAAGCAGTCATAGGAGCCTGCCGGCGCAAGTATTTCAATCTCTCTGCTTATTTTTCTGTTGCCAATATCACCTGTCATTTTTCGTCCTTCACTCACTGCTTGTTTTTTTCAGAAATACTCTGTTAATGAAATAGGCTGTCGTTTCTGACAGCCTATCCATCACTACCTTCTCCGGTTTTTCATTTCCGTTTCCAGTTTCACGATCTGCATCTGCAGATCGTTATTCTCTTCCTTCATCTTCGCAAGTTCTTTCTCGGCATTCTCCAGCTTGATCTGGGCCGAGATCAGTTCATGCTTCAGATCATACATCTCTTTGTCCTTCAGCTCAATATCATTCTCAAGGGAATCTCCCTGCTTCTTCGCCTTAAAATAGTCATCTGCGATATTCAGTGCAAGAAGTACATTCCTCGTATCCGCACTCTGCTTTCTGTACCCCTCGCTGTTCGCACACTCTGTTATCTTATGGTTCAGATAGGAAGATACTTTCTGAAGATACTCTTCGCCTTCAAATCCGCTGAGGGTATATACCTTCCCCCCGATTAATACTTCCGTAAAATGTTTTGCTGAACTCATAGCATCCTCCTCGCATTTCTTAAAAGCTATTATAAACTATTTACCAGCAAAAACCAACTATTTTTTCAATAATTGTCGGTCAGTCCTCCCTGATCGGAGACGGAATGCCGAGATGCGTATATGCCAGTTCTGTCACGACCCTGCCGCGGGGCGTGCGCTGGATAAACCCATTCTTCAGCAGATAGGGCTCATATACATCCTCCAGGGTTCCCGCGTCCTCAGAGATCGCCGCCGCAAGTGTGTCAAGCCCCACCGGGCCTCCCTGGAACTTCTCGATCATAGTCAGGAGTATGCTCCTGTCAATATGATCCAGGCCATACTTGTCTACATCGAGAAGGTCGAGCGCATAATTGGCCACCTTCTTCGTGATCCTGCCGTCATACTTCACCTGTGCGAAATCTCTGACCCGCTTCAGCAGCCTGTTCGCCAGACGCGGGGTGCCTCTGGAACGTCTTGCCAGCTCCAGCGCCCCCTCTTCCTCGATCTCCACGCCAAGGACATTTGCCGAGCGCAGGATGATCGTCATAAGTTCCTCATCTGTATAAAACTCCAGCCGGTTTACCACGCCGAACCTGTCCCTCAGCGGCGCCGTCAGCATTCCCGCCCTCGTCGTAGCGCCCACAAGAGTGAACTTCGGGAGATTCAGGCGGATCGATCTGGCGCTGGCGCCTTTCCCGATCATGATGTCAATGGCATAATCCTCCATCGCCGGATACAGCACCTCTTCCACCTGCCGGTTCAGCCTGTGGATCTCATCCACAAACAGGACGTCGTTCTCCTGAAGGCTGTTCAGTATGGCTGCGATCTCACCTGGCTTTTCGATCGCCGGCCCGGAGGTCACTTTCAGATTGACTCCCATCTCATTTGCGATGATCCCTGCCAAGGTTGTCTTTCCAAGTCCGGGAGGTCCGTAGAAAAGGACATGATCTAGAGCCTCCCCGCGGGCCTTCGCCGCCTCAATATAGATCTTCAGCGTCTCCTTGGCCTTCTCCTGTCCGATATAATCTTCAAGATACTGGGGACGGAGCTGGCCTTCTATCTTAATATCCTCTTCCAGATTTTCTGTTGTTATGATTCGTTTTCCCATGTTCTCCCTCTGTTCCGTTTACCGCCTGCAAGGTCAAAACAGATACTTCAAAGCTTCTTTTAATATATCTTCCACAGTCGCGCATTCTGCCGCAGTCTTCTTCACCGCCCTCATGCTCTCGGCGCTTCCATACCCGAGAGCCACCAGCGCCTGCACTGCCTCCGCCTGCATGCTGCTGTCTGAGGACGCATCCGGCACTTCTCCTTCCGCGCTGCTGCCATGCGCAGCATGCTCCAGCACATCTTCGATCCTCAGCTTATCCTTCAGCTCCAGGATCAGCTTCTCTGCCGTCTTTTTCCCGATCCCCGGCGCCGCCGAGATCGCCTTGGCGTCCCCTGCCATGACAGCGAAACGGAGTTCATCGGGAGAAAGGCACGAAAGGATGTTCAGCCCGCCCTTCGGCCCGATCCCGCTGACACCGATCACAAGCCGGAAAATCTCCAGATCCTCTCTGCTCAGGAAGCCGAACAGCTGCATCAGGTCCTCCCTGACATTGAGATAAGTGTATATTTTCACTTCACTGCCGACCGGCGGCAGAAGTCCCAGCGACTGCTGGGACATAAAAACACCGTATCCGATTCCTCCTACATCTACGACCGCCTTATCTGTCTCGACTGCCGCAAGTTCTCCCCGTACATATGATATCATGTTCTTCCTCTTTCTGCTTTCCTTCTGTCTTTCTGATTCCTTCCACCAAGGACATTCCCGGTGTCCGCTTTTCTTCAGACAAAACTGAATCCGCGGATCCTTTTCAGGACTCCCTGTGATACGATCCCGATCAAAAGGCCTGTCGCCACGCCTGCAGCCAGGAGCACCGGCAGGTAATATCCCACCTGGTACGTCTCGACGACAAGCATTGCGACGATAAGCTGGCCTATATTATGGCTCACTCCTCCTGCAATGCTGACCCCGGCTGTACTGAATACCTCCCTTTTCTTCAACAGCGCCATCACCGCAAGACTCAGGATGCCGCCTGCAAGGCTGTACAGGATGCTGAAGAGATTGCCGAAAATAAAACCGGACAGAACGATCCTCACCACGGACAGGAGGAGCGCCTCCTTCCAGTCCGTCTTATACAGAACTATGACGATCACAAGATTGGCCAGTCCCAGCTTTGCTCCCGGTATCCCGAAATTTATCGGGATCAGCATCTCCACATAGCTCAGGATCAGGGCCAGCGCGGTAAATACTCCAAAATATGCTGCTCTGTTTCTCAATTTATCCGATGTCCTCTTTTCCGTTAAATGTCCAGCCTACTGGACCACTCCATCCAGCTCCGCCTCTTCGCCGCCGCGGACTGAGACTACAACCTCGTTCGGCAGGCAGATGATGCTCTCTCCATTGCGGGAGACTGCGCGATGGTTCACACAGACCTGATCCGGGCAGTCAGCCCACTCCATCCTTGCCGTCCCGTCTTCTATGACCAGACGGTTGGTCCCGTCGATATCTATCGTCTGATCCTCTGCCAGGCTGTAGCTTCCGAACTCTTCTCCGTCCACTGTGACAGCCACCTCATTCTGCCCGCCGTCATCTCGCACGAGCTGAAATACAAGGATCAGCGCAGCGGCCAGTATGATCCCCGCCGCAAGGATCCAGTCGTTTTTCTTCATTTCTTTACCTCTTTCGTCCAATATCATAGCACAGCCCGATTTATTATGCAACCACATGTTCGAGTGTCTCTCTGATGTGCTTCGCGCTGAAACTGCTCTGCGGACAGCAGCTCCCCATTGTACATTTTGCGGAAAACCGATATAATAACGGAAGCAGCGCATGATCACAAGGAGGAAGTAATGAAGCGTATTATACCCTTTTTAACAGCACTATCCATTGCACTCGCATCTTCCGGATGCTCTTCTGCTCCCAGCTCGGAATCACTGAGCACGACCGGGATCTACTTTGATACTGTCGTACAGATCGAGGTCTGGGGTGCAGATCAGGATATCATTGACCACTGCGAGGAGATGTGCGAATACTATGAACAACTCCTGAGCATTACGGTCGAGGACAGCGAAATATCTGCCATCAACCGCGCCGGCGGACAGCCCGTGGATGTCTCCGATGAGACGGCAGAACTGATAAAGCTTGGAATCGAGTACGGAGAACTCTCAGGCGGCCTGTTCGATATCACCATCGCCCCTGCCAGTACTCTCTGGGACTTTAAGGATAATGAATCCGGGACTCTTCCCGATGCAGGCGCTCTTAAGGAGGCCGTCACCCATATCGATTACAGACAGATACAGGTGGATGGAAACACTGTCACACTGACCGATCCCGATGCCAGGATCGATCTCGGCGGCATCGCGAAAGGTTATATCGCGGACCGGCTGAAGGAATACCTGGAAGGCGAAGGAGTCGAGCACGCTCTGATCAACCTTGGAGGAAATATGGCAGCTGTGGGGAACCGATATGACGGAAGCCCCTTCCGCATCGGCCTTCAGAAGCCCTTTGCATCCGACGGCACCGCCATGACCAGCATCGAGATCACAGACCAGTCCGTAGTCACATCCGGCTGCTACGAACGCTATTTTGAAAAAGACGGCACGCTCTATCACCATATCCTTGATCCCCGGACAGGATATCCGATCCAGAACGATCTTTATCAGGTTACCATCATATCCGACAGATCCGTGGACGGCGACGCCCTGAGCACTACCTGCTACGCCCTCGGACTCGCGAAAGGGATGGAACTCATCGAAGGCCTGGAAGGGATAGAAGCCGTGTTTGTCACAAGCGATTACGAGATCCTCGAGACTTCAGGCGTGACGCTCCAATAGTTTTCTTCTGCCTCTCGGTATAGATGCGTATATCCGAGGCAGGCACTGCAGCCAAAAAGCTCCGAAACCAGCAGGACAGATCCATGTTTCCATATCTGTCCCGCTGGTTTCGGAGCTTTTCATTTCAAACATTTACACACAGGCCCGGGCTCAGATCCTGATGATCTTTCTCGGGCATTTCTCTGCGCATACGCCGCAGTTTGTACACTTATCCGCATCTATATGTGCCAGGAAATTGTTGACTGTGATCGCCCCTGCTTCGCAGTTCTTTTCGCAGAGACGGCAGCCGATACATCCAACCTCGCACACTGACATGAGCGCCTTGCCCTTTTCGTTAGAATTACACTGCACAAATGTCTGCTGCTTGTAGGGGATCAGCTCAATCAGGCGCTTCGGACATGCAGCAACACATTTTCCGCAGGCCTTGCACGCTTCCTTATCGACTACTGCGATGCCGTCCACGATATGTATCGCGTCAAACGGACATGCCTTCACACAGGAGCCGTATCCGAGACATCCATAGGCACAGCCCTTCGCTCCGCCGTCCTGCATCTGGCTTGCCATGACACAATCCTTGATCCCGTAATACTGATACTCATTCTTTGCCTTCTCGCAGGTGCCGCCGCATTTTACAAACGCCACTTTTCTCTCCTGCGCGCCCGCATCGACGCCCATGATCTTCCCGATCTGTTCCGCAACAGGAGCGCCGCCCACCGGACAGCCTCCGACTTCCGCCTCGCCCGCCACAATGGCCGCCGCAAGACCGGAGCAGCCGGCATATCCGCAGCCGCCGCAGTTGTTGCCCGGAAGGACGCCTAGGATCGCTTCCTCCCGCTCGTCAACCTCAACGGCAAACTTCTTTCCTGAGATCCCAAGGAAGACGCCGATAAATAAACCTGTGCCGCCGACAACGACAGCGGCTATTATGATTCCAGTAATGCTCATCTCTTCTGTCCTCCTATATCAATCCTGAAAATCCGAAGAACGCGATCGCCATAAGACCTGCCGTCACAAGGACGATCGGCGTTCCCTGGAATGATTCTGCAATATCATTATGTTCGATCTTCTCACGGATCCCGGCCATCAGGACGATAGACACGAGGAATCCGGCTGCCGTTGCAAAGCCGTTTACAACTCCGGTCAGGAGACCATAGCCTTCCTGTACATTGGTGAGCGCAACACCGAGCACGGCGCAGTTGGTCGTGATCAGCGGAAGGTAAACGCCCAGCGCATTATAAAGCGAAGGCATCGCTTTCTTCAAAAACATTTCTACAAACTGCACCAGAGCGGCAATGACGAGGATAAACACGATAGTGTTCAAGTAGTCCAGCTCGCCGCCCATGATATTCGGGTTTCCGAGGATAAATTTGTAGATCAGCCCTGTGACAAAAGATGCGATCGTGATGACAAACACGACAGCGCCTCCCATTCCGGCAGCCGTCTTTACATTCTTTGACACTCCCAGGAACGGACAGATCCCGAGGAACTGACTGAGCACGACATTATTCACAAACGCGGATCCTACCGCGATCAATAACAGATTCTGTATTTCTCCCATATCGTTCCCCTCCTATTCCTTATCATTTTTCTCTGTCTCAGATGACAGCATATGTCCGCCGCATGCAGAGCGGTTCCCGCAGGATCCGCATCCCGCAGCACAGCCTGCCGTCTCCGGGACCTTTTTGCCTTTTTTTGCAAGGTTTCTCTTCACCTTATTCTGAAGCGCTACCAGGCATGCCAGCACAAAGAATGCTCCAGGAGCAAGGATGAAGATCGTTATCGGGACATAAGAGTCCGGGAGAACCTGTACGCCGAAGACCATGCCTGAACCAATCAGCTCACGCACGATACCGATGCAGGTAAGACCCACAGTAAATCCGAGTCCCATTCCAAGTCCGTCGAAGATAGACGGGAGCACCGGATTCTTAGATGCATAGCTCTCTGCTCTTCCGAGGATGATACAGTTTACAACGATCAGCGGGATATACAGTCCCAGTGAGTCATAAAGGCTCGGAACAAATCCTTCCAGAAGGAAATCCACGATCGTTACGAAGGATGCCACGACTACGATGAACGCCGGCATCCTGACAGAATCCGGAATGATCTTTCTAAGCATGGAGATCAGCATATTTGACATTACAAGCACGGCCGTCGTAGAAAGCCCCATGCCGATTCCGTTGATCGCAGAAGTCGTGACCGCGAGCGTCGGACACATGCCGAGCATCAGAACGAATGTCGGGTTTTCTTTGACAAGGCCGTTGAAAATTCTCTCTGTGCACTTATTCATTGACACCGCCTCCTAACTCATTCTGAAAATATACCAGTGCAGAATCCACTGCGTTAGTCACTGCGTTGGTCGTGATCGTCGCGCCGCTGATGGCATCGATCTTGTCATCGCCGCTCTCGCCTGATTTTGTATATGAAAATTTCTCTACCTTCTTGTCCTTGAACTGGTCTTTGAAGTCAGCCTCATCTGCCTTCATTCCAAGTCCGGCCGTCTCACTGATCGAGAGCATCTCAATACCCTTGACCATACCATCGGCGGCAATGCCGACCGATACTTCCAGATCGCCGTCATAGGCTTCATGAGACGTCACGTTGATAACATATCCCACTGTCTCGCCGCTGTCGTCGACTCCCTCAGCGATCTCTGTGATCTCATCCGATGTATAGCCGTTCTCCTCAAGGATCGACAGCGCCTCAGATGCATCAAAATCTTCCATTGTCTCGAAGGAGGATGCATCAGCGAGCACCGCACGGAACGCCTCCTGCTTCGTATTCTCCTGAGCCTCCGCGATCGGCTCCTTCGTGATATCATACACGATTCCGAGAAGGAGTCCTGATACCACGGTGATCGACGTAAGGATCAATGTATTTTTAACAATATTGTTCATTACTTCTCTCCTCCCTTCCCAAATGGTTTCGGAAGAGTAACTTTCTCGATCAGAGGAACGAGAAGGTTACTGATAATGATCGCATAGGATACACCCTCTGCCGAGCCTCCGAAGAGTCGGAACAGCCCTGTCAGAAGTCCCAGGCAGATACCGTATAGGATCCGTCCCTTCGTCGTAATCGGCGAGGTCACATAATCTGTCGCCATGAACCATGCTCCCAGCATCAGACCGCCGCCGCACAGATGTGCAGTGATATACTGCGCGTCCAGTCCGTGTCCGCCGAAGAGCACGATGAATACGATAAATGTGAGCAGATAGGAAGCCGGGATCGTAATGTCGATCACTCCCACCAGGAGCAGGAACATTGCTCCGATCATAATGGCGATGACCGAAGTCTCACCAATCGTTCCGCGAATGTTTCCGAGCAGCATATCCATCGTATTGACAGCTTCTCCCGCCTTGAGCTCTGCCAGCGGAGTCGCGCCTGTCACGCCGTCATACACGAAGTATGTCATATCGCCGGTAAAAGAGATCAGCAGGAAACATCTTGCAGCCAGCGCCGGGTTCATGAAGTTCTGTCCCAGGCCGCCGAACAGCTGCTTGACCACCACGATCGCAAACACAGCGCCCAGGACGCCCATCCACCAGGGCAGCGTAGGCGGCAGGTTCAGCGCCAGCAGAAGTCCTGTGACAACCGCGCTGAAATCATTGATGGTGATCGGTTTATGCATCAGTTTTTCATATATGTACTCAGCCAGCACCGCTGAAGCCGTCGTCACAACGACCAGGATCCATGCATTCTCATGACGGAAATTCCAGATTCCGAAAAAGGTCGCCGGGAGCAGCGCGATCACAACAAGGAGCATGATATTGCTGCTCTTGATCCTGTCACGGATATGCGGCGAAGCTGATACTTTGTAATTCTCGTTCACTTTTCAGTCACCTCTCTCATTTTTTCCTTTTATTTGCAAGTGCGATCTTCCTCATGGCGCCGATCGCCTGTTTCAGCTGCCGCTTTGCAGGACATACATAGCTACATGAGCCACACTCCACGCACTCAAGGCCGTTCATCGCCACAAAAGCTTCCTCATCATGCCTTCTCGCATAATCTGCCAGTCTGGACGGGATGATCCGGCTCGGACATGCTTCCACACATCTGCCACAGTTGATACATGCCGTCTCAGGGTTCTTAGACACATCATCTTCCTTGAAGGCAAGGATTGAAGAAGAGGTCTTTGTCACCGGCGCATCCAGCGTCACCATGGCAAATCCCATCATCGGGCCTCCTGAGATCAGTTTCTCCGGCTCAGCTTTGAATCCGCCTGCAGCCTCGATCAGCTCTCTGTGGTTCGTTCCAAGAAGGACCCGGAAGTTCCCAGGTGCTTCCACTGCGTCGCCGCTCACAGTGACGACGCGCTCTGTCAGCGGCTTTCCGCCTATGACCGCAGTGTGGATGCCGATCAGCGTCTCCACGTTGTCCACGATACATCCTGCATCTGCCGGGAGCATCGTCGAATTGATCGCGCGCTTTGTCACCGCATAGATCAGCTGGCGCTCAGCTCCCTGAGGATACTTGGTCATCAGTGCTTTCACATCCATCCGCGGCTCATTTGCCACAGCCTGGCTCAGCTTTTCGATACAGTCCTTCTTGTTATCCTCGACAGCAAAGATTCCCTTTGCATTCGGGAACAGAGAGAGAACGACTCTCATACCGCTGACAAGCTCTTCCGTATTCTCAAGCATCCTTCTGTAGTCTGCCGTGATATACGGTTCACACTCTGCGCAGTTAGCAATGATATAGTCGATCTTGTCCGGCTCTTTCGGAGAAAGCTTCACCCGTGTCGGGAAGCCGGCACCGCCCATTCCCACGATACCTGCACGTGCGATCATATCCAGGATTTCTTCCCTGCTCAGCTCGTCCAGCGGTTTCACCGTATCATATTCGACTTCATTGTACTCTCCGTCGTTTTCGATCACGATGCATTCAACTTTTGTGCCGGTAGGATTGAACCTCTGTTCCAGCCCTTTCACCGTTCCCGATACAGAAGAATAGATCGGTGCAGAAACAAATCCGCCCGCGTCTGCGATCATCTGTCCTTTCAGGACATGATCCCCTTTCTTCACGACAGGATTGGCAGGAGCCCCTATATGCTGAGAGAGCGGGTAAACCATATCTCCTTTTGGCAAAAGAGGTTTTACTGGCTGGTCTTTCGAGAAACGTTTTCCATCGTCCGGATGAATGCCGCCTTTAAATGTCAAAAGTCCCATTTTTCTCTTCCTTTCTTTTTTCAGCACCAGTCCTTTCGGACAGAGGTGCTTTTTTTCACAATAATTTTATTCTACTAGAATCCATTTTTAAAATCCAGTAAATTAACGACAAAGATTGCACATTTTTATATACATCCCGTCGATTTTTTAACAAAAACAAGCACATTATTTCTAAAAAAACGTATAAAAAAACAGCCGTCAAGGTAGCAGCGCATAAGACAGGTTTATAGCTTTAGAGAGAACAGCGTGGCGGAAGTCACGCTGTTCTGCTTTTTGATGTGTGAGTGAGCATTTCGGCAATGATGCTCTCCGGCAGGAAACCAATGCAGGCAAGGCTGATATGCACATCCTGCACTCGCTGCCCGCTGCTCTTATCCGGCGCGGAAACATAGACCCTGTTCACAAGATCATGCAGCACAGCGGGCGTCAGTTCCTGCAAGTTGGGATATTTCTTCGCCCGGAGGACGAACTGCTCAATGCTGTCGGCTTCTTCCTCCTGCTGGGCAATCTCCTGTTCCAAAAGCTGCATTTTCTCCGTCAGCTCTGTTTGCTCATTTTCATAGTCGGCGGACAGCTTTTCAAATCGGCTATCATTGATTTTGCCGGAGATATTGTCCTCATAGAGCCGTTTGAACAGACGGTCAAGCTCTTCCATCCTGCGCTGTGCCTGCGTGAGCTGTCTGCGCTTTGCGGCGAGTTCTTTCTTGAAGTCCTCCTTGCGCTTTGCACCCAACTTATCCCGGAACATATCCTCGCAATCGGAGATATACCAAAGCAGGATTTGCAGAAATTTCAGCACGCCCTTTTCCAGAACAACCGCACGGATGAAGTGCGTTCCGCACACGTCTTTTCCCTTCTTGCGAGATGTAGAGCATACGAAATGATCCTGTCGTTCTTCAAAGTTCCGCGAGGTGCAGTAGTACATTTTTTCTCCGCAATCGGCGCAGTAGGCAACGCCGGAAAAGAGGTTGCTCTTGCCCGTTCTTGCCGGTCTGCGTTTGTTGCGGCGCAGCTCCTGTACCCGCTGAAAGGTGTCCTCATCCACAATGGCTTCGTGGGTGTTGCGGAATATCTTCCATTGCTCCGGTGGATTCTCGATGGTCTTCT
>OLIH01000136.1_pt1 | contig 82874 bp, 77 predicted proteins | sample 1609721 | NCBI WGS metagenome assembly OLIH01 (sample SAMEA4350157, study PRJEB24818) | metagenome | biome: human; feature: gut; material: faeces | place: Denmark | collected 2013-09
ATCATCCACCTCATACTCTCAGATTCCATATTAATCCATATGTTTTTTATTTTAGCACAAAGGCCTCTCCATCGTGTTGAGGTTTTCTTAATGTTTCCTTTCAACTTAAGAGTATATGATGACCTCCGGCCTAGAAGTTAAATTCATTTTCCCAGTCAAAGTCCCCGGATTCCTCCAGGCTCCGGGGCCAATGGCCGCACCAGTCCGGCACTTGGGGATGCTCTACCCGGTCCAGACTGGGGGTGTACGGCTTTAAATCCAGCACAGGACTTCCCTGCCTGGCATCTGCATAAGCAATGTAGATAGCACCGGCCTCATGGTCTATATAGAGAATCTCCGCCACACTAAGGGCAATGGGGTTAGGCCTCTGGGGTGACCGGGTTGCAAATATGCCCATTGTATCCGGCCCCTGCTTATAGGGGCTTTCCGCCTCAAGTACACTCCTGTTTTCCTCATCGTCGCAGCCGTCAAACCACCAGAGTATGTCTGCATGTCCAAAGCCCTCCAGGGACTTAAGGGCCGGGATGTATTCCGGCAGGAGCTTTACGTACATACCATCCTTGTCCATTTCCATTGTGCCAATCTGTCTTACTGTAAATTGTTTCATACTGAAACCTCCTTCACCTGATATAGGTTGAGTTTAAACCCTCTCACGGTGTCAGAGTCAATATGCGCCGGACCGGTGTTTGTACTTCTGTAAGAAATTTCTGAGAATCAGATTCATCCCAGGAGCCTATATGGCAAATCTGCCGGCTTGGCCCGGCTATTTCATACTGGCGGTGTTCTTCCATCCAGCAGGCAAAGGCATGATAGGATAATCCGATATTTTCATATGGACCATAGACCATAATACAAGCCATATCCTCCACAGGCTCTGTCTCCCTGTAGCAGAAACCGCCCTTGTCCGCTCCTTCTCTTTCCACCATAACCCCCACCTCTATATCTACTCCGTCCTCTGTGTTCCCCCCATTGTGATAAATAGCAAGATTGTTAATGCCCGGCCTCAGTTTTACCTGCTCTTCCCTCACAAAGGCATAGAGCTGTTCCCAAAGCCTCCCTTCACAATAATAATCTGCCACAGTTTTTCTCAGGGACAAAATCTTACAGCCGGGAACAGATTTTATGGTCACGTTATAATGGGTTTCTATGGTACTTTCTTTAAAATCTCTCATGGCAATTTCTATCTTCCGTATGCGCTGCTGTTCCAGCCGGATTGAATCTAAAAGCTGTCTTTTCTTGTCCTCCAGATATTCTGTCACACTGCTGCTCTCCCAGCATTCCATCACAGCACCTATCTCCGTCACATTAAAGCCCATGTCCCTAAGCAGGCAGATTTTCTGCAGGACAGGTATCTGGTCTGTGGTATACATCCGGTACCCGGTAAATTTGTCAATAACAGCAGGCGTTAAAAGCCCTGCATCATCATAGTAGCGAAGCATTCTTACCGATACCCTGGTTAGCTTTGAAAATGCTCCGATGCGGAACATAAAGCCACCTCCCTTCATCTGTTGTATCCAGTATACCGTCTCTTTCGGCATACTTCAATGCACCGCCTGAACCTACCGGTCCATAATCCTGCAGAATATCACCGCAACCACTGTGCTGATAAAGGTAGCCGCCAGGGCAGGCCCTACAATGGCTGTGGGGTTCACGCTTCCGTACTGGCTCCGGTATGCAATCATGTTCATGGGTATAAGCTGTAAGGAGGATATGTTGATAATGAGAAATGTACACATTTCATTGCTGGCGGTCCCCTCCTGCCTGACCGCACCGCCCTTCCTGCGCTCCTCCTCCACCTTTTTCAGCTCTTCCATGGCTTTTAAGCCGGCCGGCGTTGCGGCCCATCCCAGGCCCAGTATGTTGGCAATCATATTGACGCTTATCTGCTTCCTAGCCTCCCCATCCGGGTCCAGCCTTGGAAAAAGGAAGGTGAGTACCGGTCCCATTTTTCTTGCCAGCTGGTCCACCAGTCCGGAGCGGTGCCCGATTTCCAGCACCCCTGTCCACAGGGTCATAACACCCAGCATGGTGATGCACAGGGTCACAGCCTCCTTCGACGCCTGGATTGCCCCATCGGTCACCGCCGTCATCTGACCGTGAAGCGCCCCCCAGAGTATTCCTGTCAGTGTCATTCCTGCCCATAAATAATTCAGCATGTTTCTCCGCCTGTTTCATGGCATTCTTATTCCATTCTATTCCCGGTCCCGCTATATATTCCCATATCGGCACCCCTTACGAACTATTTCACCCAATCTTTCCCAAATATTTATAATTGCGCCTTCTCCGTAAGAATTATTACATGGGCTTGCGTAAAATTTACAGTTCATTACGTTTACATAACTTCTATTGACCCTGGAGCGGCTCCATAGTATATTCTCACCATGTCAGTGATGACAACGTGCGGCGCCGGCCAGAACACCGGCGAAACGGCAGCCGCATCCCCCTAAAAGACAATTAAGGTAATAATCCTGAAATCAATGGACTGAATGACAGACTGAAAGGAGACATGATTATGAAAAGACAGGCAAAATGGTTTCTGATTCCATGTGCAGCCATGGCCCTGACCATGGGAAGCGCACTGGTATCATTTGCAGCCACCGGATGGGCTGAGGAAAATGGCGAATGGGTCTATTATAACAACGATGGCAGCAAAGCCACCGATGTATTCAAGAAATCCGGCAACAACTGGTTCTATTTAGATTCCGACGGAAACATGGCTAAAAACCAGCTGATTGAGGACGATGACAATTATTTCTATGTCAACTCAGCAGGTGCAATGGTCACTAACCAGTGGCGCTCCATTGAAAATGAAGACGCAGGCTCAGACGAGCCGGATGAGTGGTGGTACTATTTCCAGTCCAACGGCAAGGCTGTAAAGAAATCCGGAAGCAGTGACAATGTGAAGTTCGCCACCCTTCCCACCTCCACCGGACAGGCAAAGTTTACCTTTGACGACGAAGGACGCATGCTCTACGGATGGATTGACGAGAGCGGTGAAATGCTGACGGATGAGGATGCCTGGAAAAGCGGCATGTACTACTGCGGCGATAACGGAGACGGCCGCATGGCCACGGGATGGAAATACATCACTGCTGTAAATGACGAGGACGACGACAGGGAGGGGGATGGATACTGGTTCTATTTTTCCACCAACGGCAAAAAGACCGCGGACAACGACTCCAAGAAAATCAACGGACGGAAATACCGTTTTGACGAAAACGGCGCAGCCCACTTTGAATGGTATAACAATCCCGGCACCGCCTCCTCCTCTGCCATAAACAAATACTATAACACAGAGGAAGAATGCTGGATGTCCACCGGCTGGTTTAAGACCGTCCCCAGCGAGGATGTGGATCCGGAGGCCCACGACGATGATGAGGCCCACTGGTTCTACGCAGAGTCAAACGGCAGCCTGGTAACAGCCCAGATTAAAAAAATAAACGGGCAGTACTATGGATTTGATGTAAACGGAAAAATGCTTCAAGGGCTCTACCGCATTGAATTTGAGGAGAATGGAAAGACCATCCGATCTGCTGAGGAGATTGAGGACGTGGACGAACTCCCGGATGAGGACGAGGACGGCGTATTCGTATACTATTTCGGTGATTCTCCTAAGGAAGGCGCTATGAAAACAGGCACCATGACCCTGGAAATCGACGGCGACAAGTACTACTACAGCTTTGAAAAATCCGGCAGCAAAAGAGGGGCCGGAACAGACGGCATTGACGGTGATTCCATCTATGTGAAGGGCAGAAGGCTGGAAGCCGAGGAAGGAACCAAGTATCAGCCGGTTACCTATAAGGATGAGACCTACCTCATCAGTACTTCCGGTAAGCTGGTTAAGAACAAGAAGAATGTAAAGGATTCCGACGATGTATACTACAAGACAGACAGCAAAGGCAGAATTGTGGATTCCGGCACGGAAAAACTGGACTAGCAGGAGAGCCAGGACGGAACCGCGCAGGAAAATCACCTGCAGAAGTACCGGATGAATTATCAGGTGGGATTACATGAAAACATCCGTATAGTGAAAATCAAACATCCGAATGGAGAAAATCCCCACTTGACATCCCCCGGGGTACATGAGGTATACTGGTAGTACAACATAACAGGGCGGCCCGGAATCCCTTGGATTCCCGGACCGCCCCTAACCGGTTTTATAACCTATTTACAGAAAGGACGTTTTATTATGAAGCAGCTGAAGAAGCTGGCTTGCCGCGCTGTACGGGAATTATCCATAACCTTTCCCCCAAAGACTGTGTTATCCATCATCCTTGGTACAGCCATTACCACCTTTGGCATCTACAATATCCACCAGCAGGCGGATATAACGGAGGGAGGTATTCTGGGATTGATTCTGCTCTTTCATTTCTGGTTCGGCATGTCATCTTCCATACTGTCACCTGTGCTGGACGCCTTAAGCTATGCCCTGGGCTTTCGTTTCCTGGGCAAGGAATTCCTTAAGACCTCCATCTTCGCAACCATATGTATGGCCGGATTCTTCCGGCTCTGGGAACTGTTTCCCCCGGTACTTCCAAGTCTGGCTGACTACCCCCTTCTGGCAGCTCTGGCAGGCGGATGCTTCATCGGTACCGGATGCGGCCTGGTGGTCCGCCAGGGAGCTTCCTGCGCCGGGGACGACGCCCTGGCCCTGGTCATCTCCAAGGTTACGGGCTGCCGCATATCCAGGGCATACCTGCTGACGGACGTATCCGTACTGGTACTGTCCCTGTCGTATATTCCCGCAGGACGTATCGTATATTCGCTTATAACAGTGACCGTATCCTCCTTTATGATTGACTTCATCCAGAACTTCGGCATTCCCAGAAAGGATGAGGACAACGGCAAGGAAACTGCGGCTGATAACGGATAAGGATACACCGGCTGATAACGGGTACGGATACTTCGGCTGATAACGGGTACGGATATGGGTAAGAACTCTTACCCGTATCATACCGGCGACGCAATCCTTTTAAAAGGCATATAGATTTCCAGACAATACGTAGTCCTGTCCTTTGCGAAAAAGGACGTCATATCATTGGCGTATACGCGCTCCGTGGGCTCCAGTCCATGTTTATGGGCCCACTGGACCATCTTATGAATCATATCAAAATCCGGAAGGGTATTCTCTGATTCCATAATAGTATAGATACATTCCGGTTCCTCGGTCATATGATACCGGCTCCGGTTAAACTCCCGGCCCAGCCCCTTTTCCAGTTCTTCATAGAACAGGAGAAGGGTTCCTTTTTCTTCCAGATCCTCTCCCGTGTAGGTCAGCATATTATAAAAATAAGACATATCCAGCCCCGGAATGGTGGAGGACAGCTTAAACCACGTTCTCAACCCTTCCTGCAGGTCGGAACAGGTGGCCATCACATAGGCTTTTGGAAATTTCCTTATGGAATATCTGCCCATACACTCCTCTATGCGGCTTATATCCTTTTCCACCAGCTTAAGCCTCATAATTGCCTGGCTGTGCCGCCTGAGGGCTTCCTCCTCCTCGGCCATGCGCTGCCTGACATGCTGTCTCATAGCGGATGTAGAGTTCTGTCCGCTCATAAGGCCTCCTATTTCTTCCAGGCTGGTATTCATTTTTCTGTGATAAAGTATGTACATCAATCTGTAGATATCATCCTCTGAATAATATCTGTACCCGTTTTCCTTCTTATCTGCGCGGATGATTCCCTTTTTCTCATAAAAACGCAGGGCATCCCTGCTCAGGCCGACCATCTGGGCAACGTCTCCTATGAGATACCCCCCTGTTTTCTCCGCCAACGCTTTTTCCATGTTCACACCCTCTGTTTCATTCAGTTTTTTCATAGCTACATTTTAAGACCTACCCTTTTGAGGGTCAATGGGCAGGCGGAAAATGAAAGAGAACCGTAATAAAAATGACAGATGGCAGGTCATGGAACAGCTCTGGATATCCGATGGTGGATAATGTGGATAACTTGTGGATATCTTTGTTAATTATCTGGGGATAAGGGTTGTCCCATTGTTCTGGATAACATAAATTCCCTGTAAAATAAGGAAAAAAGAGCCGGCATTAAGCCAGCTCTCCTGTTAATTCCTTCATAACGTTATCCACAGTATCAATTTTTTCCGCACGGTAAGCATTGCTTCCGCAGAACAAAAGGCCATGGTCCGTGTCGCCCTCCGCCGCATATACCAATGCCATGGTAATGCAGTAGGGAATGGTCCTGATGTCACAGTGCTCCAGGCACTGGAAGCAGGACTTGATGGCCGGCCTGGTGCCGCCCTTTATCTGACTTAAGAAAGGATTTAAGATTGCCCTTCCCGGCATGCCCACAGGGCTCTGGGTGATGACAATATCTTCCTTTCCGGCGTTTATATAAGCCTGCTTATAAGCGTCAGAGGCATCACACTCCTGGGTCGTCACAAACCTGGTGGCAACCTGGACTCCGTCAGCCCCCAGCGCAAGCTGGTGCATCACGTCCTCATGGGTATAGATGCCGCCGGCCGTGACCACAGGTATATGTCTGCCGTACTTGGCTCCATATTCCTCCACTACCTTTATGACAGCCTTTACCTCCCGGTCATAGGCATCCCGGTCATAGGTGGCCGGCACATCGGAAGTGTCGGCGCCATAGGCGGATAACTGGTCCAGTGAGAATCCCAGATGGCCTCCGGCCAGCGGTCCTTCCACCACAACCAGGTCAGGGGCAATGTGGCATTTCCTGTCCCACATTTTGCAGATGACCATGGCTGATTTGGCAGATGATACAATGGGCGCCAGCTTAATCCTGCGGTCCGGCTTCTTCTCCATCTCAGCATAGGCAGCTTCCACATATTCCGGCAGGGACACAGGAAGTCCGGCACCTGATATGATAATGTCGGCGCCTGCCTTCACAGCCTCTTTAACCCACATATCATAGTGCTTGGTAGCCACCATGATATTGAAACCAATCGCGCCCTGGGGTGCGATTTCTCTGGCCAGCTTCATCTCCCTGCGGATGGACCTTAAGTTTGCTTCCACGAAATTGGTGGTGAAATCCGGCTCCCTGAAACCAATCTGGGCAGCTGAGATAATGCCCATGCCGCCGGCTTTTGCCACGGCACCGGCCAGCTTGTGCAGGCTGATTCCTACACCCATACCTCCCTGGATGATTGGTTTTTCAACTACTAAATCCCCGATTACCAATGGTTTTAACTCACTCATTACATTCTCCTAAATCTCTGGTACCTGTGCTCCCTAAGCTCCTCATCGCTCATAGCGAGATACGTTTTAAAGAACTCTGCCATGGCGCTGTCCATATATTCAGCGAGACGGTAGAGATTGTCCGTGCATGCTGGTTCTTCCTCAGGCACGATGCGTTCAATCAGCTTAAGCTGTAAAAGGTCCTTAGCCGTCACCTTCATGACCTTGGCGGCATCCGGCGCCTTCTTGCTGTCCTTATACAGAATGGAGGCAAATCCCTCCGGCGACAGAATGGAGTAAATGGCATTTTCCAGCATCCACACCTCGTCGGCCACAGCCATGGCCAATGCTCCGCCGCTCCCTCCCTCTCCGATTACAATGGAGAGCACAGGCACCTTGAGGTCTGATATCTCGAACAGGTTTCTGGCAATGGCCTCGCCCTGTCCTCTTTCCTCTGCCTCCAGCCCGCAAAAGGCTCCCGGCGTATCCACAAAGCAGACAACCGGACGGTTGAAGGTCTCTGCCTGCTTCATCAGGCGCAGCGCCTTGCGGTAGCCGTCAGGGGACGGCATTCCGAAGTTGCGGATAATGTTGTCCTTGGTGTTCTTGCCCTTCTGCTGTCCGATGACCGTCACGGGCATACCGTGGAACATTGCAATGCCTCCCACAATGGCTCCGTCATCCTTAAAATACCGGTCCCCGTGGAATTCAATGAATTCATCAAACATAGCGTTGATATAATCCGTGGCAACAGGACGGTCTGACTTCCTGGAGAGAAGAACCGTATCCCAGGCAGTTTTTCCACCGTCCGCCTGTAATTGAGATGGTTTATCCACAAATGTCCTGGCTGTCTCCACCGGATTCTTTAACTCTATGTTCATCTTGTGGCTGCGGTGCATATACAGAATCTGGCCAATGACCCTTTTCTGGTCCTTCCGCTCCACAATCTTATCCACAAATCCATGCTCCAGCAAAAATTCAGAACGCTGGAACCCTTCCGGCAGCTTCTGCCCAATGGTCTGCTCAATAACCCTGGGACCTGCAAAACCAATCAGCGCATGGGGCTCTGCCAGGATAATGTCGCCCAGCATGGCAAAGCTGGCCGTGACGCCTCCTGTGGTAGGGTCCGTAAGTACGCTGATAAACAGCTGGCCGGCCTCATGATGGCGCTTTAAGGCAGCCGAGGTCTTGGCCATCTGCATCAGGGATACAATGCCCTCCTGCATCCTGGCTCCGCCTGAGCAGGCAAAGAGGATAACCGGCAGTTTTTCCCTGGTGGCGCGCTCTACTGCGTCGGTGATTTTCTCACCCACCACATGGCCCATGCTGCTCATAATGAAACGGGCATCGCAGACGCCCACTATCGCAGGATTTCCGTCAACTTTGCATTTGCCGGTGACAATGGCCTCGTTGAGGCGGCTCTTTTCCCTGGCAGCCATAACCTTTTTCTCGTATCCCGGAAAATTCAGAGGGTTGGAGAAGGGCATTTCCTTGTTCCATTCCTCAAAGGTTCCCTCATCCGCCAGCATCTCGATACGGCGGTATGCGTGAACACGGAAATAGCCGTTGCACTTGGGACATACGTAGTAATTGTTCTTTACGTCTTCCACATAGATTGGCTGCCCGCACTTATTACATTTGCGCCATAATCCTTCCGGGATCACCGGCTCCTGGTCGGAACCGGCCTGGGGCTTATATTTCGTATCTATTTTCGTATACGTTTTTTTGAACATGTTCCGCAACATAGCAATTTCCTTTCTGCATCGCGCACTTGTACCGCGCATTTGCACTGCACACGCCAGCTCCTGTCCAAGGCGCTGATGTGCGAAAACACTCCGCCACACTTAGCGGGTCTTTAAAAGCTTAACATGGCCGATGTTTCCTTCCCGTCAGCGGCACAAAATCACCGCACATAGTCCGGGAAATGCTTCTCGATAAAGCTGGTGTCTGTATCTCCCTGCTGGAATGCGTCATTTTCCAGGATTTCATACTGGAAGTTGATATTTGTCTCTATTCCCTCTATGATTACCTCGCCCAGGGCGCTGCGCATCTTGGATATGGCCGCCTCCCGGTCCTTGTCATACACTATCAGCTTCATCAGCATGGAGTCATAGTTTGCAGGCACCTTATAATCATTGTAAATATGGGTGTCCACGCGGACTCCGTTGCCTCCGGGAATGTGAACATTGGTGATGCGTCCCGGACATGGCATGAAGTTCTTAGAGGGATTCTCGGCATTGATACGGCACTCAATGGCATGGCCCTCAATCCTCACATCCTCCTGGCTGACGCTTAAGGTTTCCCCTGCAGCCACCCGGATTTGCTCCTTAATCAGGTCCATTCCCGTAACCATCTCAGTAACAGGATGCTCCACCTGAATCCTGGTATTCATCTCCATGAAGTAAAAGTTCTTATCCTTATCCAGAAGGAATTCAATGGTTCCCGCGTTCTCATATCCCACTGCCTTGGCTGCCTTTACAGCGGTGTCGCCCATGGCTTTTCGCAGGCCTGGGGAAATCACATCACAGGGTGCTTCCTCCAGCACCTTCTGGTGGCGTCTCTGGATGGAGCAGTCTCGCTCTCCCAGATGGACCACATTGCCGTGCTTGTCGGCCATGATTTGGAACTCCACATGCCTTGGCTTTTCAATGTATTTCTCAATATACATGGTGTCGTCGGAAAATCCCTTCACCGACTCCATCTGGGCCGCGTTAAAGAGCTCGGTAAAATCCTCCGGGCTTCTGGAAATCCTCATGCCCTTGCCGCCTCCGCCGGATGATGCCTTAATCATCACCGGGAAGCCGATTTCTTTTGCCATGGCCAGACCGTCCTCAGCCGCGTGGACCGGTTCCTTGCTGCCAGGCACCACAGGTACCCCTGCTTCCATCATGGTTTTTCGGGCTTCGGATTTATTGCCCATCTTATTGATGATTTCCGCGCTGGGTCCGATAAACGCAATATTGCACTCGGCGCACAGCTTGGCAAACCTGGCATTCTCAGACAGGAAGCCGAATCCCGGATGGATGGCATCTGCCTTCATGGCCACTGTGGCAGCCAGAATCCTCTCAATATTCAGATAACTGTCCGTGGAGGCTGCGGGCCCGATACAGATGGCCTCGTCAGCCAGCATGGTGTGAAGACAATCCCTGTCAGCCTCGGAATATACGGCCACGGTCTGAATTCCCATCTCACGGCAGGCCCGGATAACGCGGACCGCAATCTCACCTCTATTGGCAATCAAAATCTTGTTAAACATCGGCATTCTCCCTCGATTCCCTAACCTACCATGAATGTAAGCTCTGCGCTCACCGCCAGCTTTCCGTCAACCGTTGCAGTGGCCTTGCCCACGCCAACCGGTCCCTTCTGCTTGATGATTTCGCACTCCAGCTTTACCCTGTCGCCCGGCACTACCTTGCGTTTGAACTTAGCCTTTTCGATGCCGCCAAAGTAAGCCACCTTTCCCTTGAACCCTTCCTGGGACAGAATGGCCACTGCCCCTGTCTGGGCCAGGGCCTCAATCAGCAGCACGCCCGGCATAACCGGCTCCTGCGGAAAGTGTCCCTTAAAAAATGACTCATCATAGGTCACGCATTTATAACCCACGGCGCGCACGCCCGGTTCCAGCTCTTCAATACAGTCCACCAGCAGGAAAGGATGCCTGTGCGGTATGATTTCCTGAATTTCTTTAACTCCCATCAGCATATCCTTAAATCCCTCCGTCTTTTGGTATTATTTGATGCGGAACAATGGCTGGCCGTATTCCACCACTTCCTCGTTGTTCACAAGGACAGCTTCCACTATACCGTCGTATTCACTCTCAATCTCATTCATCAGCTTCATGGCCTCGATAATTCCCAGTACCTGGCCCTTTTTCACGGTATCTCCTGCCTGTACAAAAGGAGCAGCGTCCGGTGAGGAGGCATTGTAGAAGGTTCCCACCAGCGGGGAGGTAATCACCTTGTCTGAACCGATATCAGCGCGGTCAGCCGTGTCCTGGGCTGCCTGAGGCATCATCGCACCCTGAGGCATCATGGCCGGGGACATCATGGATGGAGCTGCCAGGCCGTTCTGCATCGCTGCCATCTGCATAGCCGCAGAGTCCGGGGACGGAGCGCTTACCGTCACAATCTGAGGCATCTCTTTTTCCCGCTTCAGTGAAAGCTTAAGCTCTCCTTCCTTTAATTCCAGGCTGGTCAGGCCGTTGTCTGAAACTGCCTGCATTAATTTTATGATTTCATCTACGTTCATAGCTCATGGCCTCCTATTATTCGCTGAACTTTTTCACAATCAGGCTGGCATTATGTCCGCCAAATCCCAGGGAATTGCTGATGGCCACATCCACGTTCATGGATACGCCGTCGCCCATGGTGTAATCCAGGTCGCAGCCCTCTCCCGGCTTCTCAAGTCCTGCTGTGGCATGGACAAATCCGTCCTGGATGGACTTCACACAGGTGATAAACTCCACACCGCCGGCTGCTCCCAGAAGATGGCCAATCATGGATTTAGTGGAGTTAATCTTCACTTTTTCCGCATGGTCTCCCAAAGCCAGCCTGATGGCCTTTGTCTCAAACAAATCATTGTGATGGGTGCTGGTGCCGTGGGCATTGACATAGTCAATATCCTCCGCCGTGATGCCTGCATCCTTTATGGCGTTCTCCATGGCACGGGCCGCGCCGCTTCCGTCCTCTACAGGGGAAGTGATGTGGAAGGCGTCACAGGTGGCGCCGTATCCCACTACCTCTGCCAGGATATTGGCTCCTCTGGCCTTTGCGTGTTCCAGGGACTCCAGAACTACAACGCCGGCTCCCTCACCCATAACAAATCCATTTCTGTCCTCGTCAAAGGGGATGGATGCCCTGGAAGCGTCCTCTGTGGTGTTCAGGGCCGTAAGGGAAGTAAATCCCGCAATGCCGATAGGGGTAATGCTGGCCTCTGCTCCGCCGGCCACCATCACGTCCGCCTCGCCGTACTGAATGGAACGGAATGCCTCACCGATGGAATGGGTTCCGGTTGCACATGCAGTTACCACGTTGAAGCATTTTCCCTTAAGTCCGAACTGGATGGCAACATTGCCTGCGGCCATGTTGCTTATCATGAGTGGCACCAGAAGGGGATTCACACGGCTGGGCCCCTTCTCGTTAAGCTTCTTTACATCCTTTTCCATGGCCTGGAGAGAGCCGATGCCGGATCCCACGCACACGCCTACGCGGTAAGGATCCTCCTTCTCCATATCAATACCGGACTGCTCCAGGGCTTCCTTGGATGCAGCCACCGCAAACTGTGAAAATGCCTCCATACGGCGGGCCGCCTTGGCATCCATGTACTGTTTGGGATCAAATCCCTTTACCTCTGCGGCCAGCTTGCACTTATAATCGGTTGTGTCAAAATAAGTAATGGGGCCGATTCCAACTGTCTTATCCTTAAGTCCCTGCCAGAAGCTCTCCACATCATTTCCAATGGGAGTAATGGCACCCATGCCGGTTACTACTACTCTTGTTTTCATACTATCTCACTCCTGTTCTTTTACAGCCCGGAAAATATTCCAGGTCATCCTACATGGCCATTCCGCCGTCTACGCTTAAGACCTGGCCTGTGATATATCCTGCCTTATCAGAAGCCAGGAAAGCAACTGTCTCTGCAATGTCCTGGGTGCTTCCGAAATGTTTCATTGGAATCTGCTCCGTGGCAGCTGCCTTTACGCTGTCGCTGAGAACATCGGTCATCTCCGTTGCAATGAAACCAGGAGCAACTGCATTCACCGTGATTCCCCTGCTGGCCAGCTCCCTGGCAGCTGATTTGGTGATGCCGATGACGCCGGCCTTGGCCGCGCAGTAATTGGCCTGGCCCGCATTGCCCAGAACCCCTGATACAGAGGAGATGTTGATGATTCTTCCTGCCTTCTGCTTTAACATCTGGCGGGAAATATGCTTGATACAGTTAAATACGCCCTTCAGGTTAGTGCTTATGACAGCGTCAAAATCTTCCTCTGACATCTTCATAAGCAGGTTGTCCCTGGTGATTCCCGCATTGTTCACCAGGATATCCAGACGGCCATACCTGGAAACCACGTCCGCCATCATCCTGCCGCAGCTCTCAAAATCGGAAACATTGCACTGAACTGCCTCTGCCTTGCCTCCTGCTGCTTCGATTTCCTTCACTACTTCCTCTGCCTTTGCCGCAGAGCCATTATAATTCACGATTACGGCTGCGCCTTCCCGGCCCAGTGTAAGGGCAATCTGACGGCCGATTCCGCGGCTTGCGCCTGTTACCAGTGCAATCTTTCCTTCCAGCATATGGTCTCTCCTCCTGCTTATGACTTAAGTGCTTCCGCTACTTTACCGATATCTTCTAATTTTTCCACATTGAGGGTTTTCACGTCCCTGCTTATTTTCCTCATGAAGCCGGCCAGGGTCTTACCTGGGCCAATCTCGATGAAGGTGTCCACGCCGTCCGCAATCATGGCTTCCACGCTTTGCTGCCATCTGACTGAGGATGAAACCTGCCTTGTGAGCAGCTCCTTTACCTCTGCGGCGCTCTTAACATACTGTGCCGTCACATTGGCCACATAAGGAATCTGCGGCTCATGAAGCTCCACCTGGGAAAGGACCTCTCCCAGCTTCTCGCCTGCATCTGCCAGCATACCGGAATGGAAGGGTCCGCTGACATTTAACATCACTGCCCTCTTTGCTCCGGCTGCCTTTAACTTCTCGCAGGCTTCTTCCACCGCTGCCTTCTCACCGGAAATTACAATCTGTCCCGGACAGTTATAATTGGCAATCCACACGCCTTCCATGGCTCCTGTCACCTCTTCAATGGCAGCAGCGTCCAGGGCCAGGATGGCTGCCATGGCGCCCTCGCCCACAGGTACGGCCTCCTGCATAAGTATTCCCCTCTGGCGGACGGTACGGATGGCATCCTCATCACTCATGACTCCGGCAGCTGCCAGGGCGCAGTACTCTCCAAGGCTGAGTCCCGCGGCCACATCCGGATTAATTCCATTTTCTTCCAGAACACGCATCATGGCGATGCTGGCGGTTACCATGGCTGCCTGGGTATATTCCGTGATGTCCAGCCTGTCATTTTCCTCAAAGCACAGCTGGGGCATGGAAAAGCCCATTAACTCTGTTGCCTTGTCAAAGATTCTTTTTCCGGTCTCAGTCTGCTCGTAGAAATCCTGGCCCATTCCGCAGGCCTGGGCTCCCTGTCCAGGGAAAATAAATGCAATCTTGCTCATACCTGTAATCTCCTTATCCTAAATCCTGTCCCAATCAACTGGTTCCTGCCGGCAAAATACGCCGTGCGGTATTAGTTCCAGCCCATCAGCTTTCCTGCCTGTGCCATGATTTCCTCAATCATCTCCTTACAGGTCTGCTCCTTGGATATCATGCCTGCAATCTGTCCGGCCATAACGGTTCCGCCGTTTACATCGCCTTCCATAACTGCTTTGCGCAGGGTTCCCAGAGTCAGGTACTCCAGCTCCTCAAAGGACTTGCCCTCCTGCTCCAGTTTGATGTATTCCCTGGTCATCTGGTTCCTGAGTCCTCTTACAGGATGGCCGTGGCTGCGTCCTGTGACCGTGGAATCAATATCCTTGGCCTTGATAATACGCTGCTTATAATTCTCATGTACAATGGATTCTTTGGCAACCACGAACCTGGTTCCCATCTGGACTGCCTCAGCGCCCAGCATAAAGGCCGCGGCTATTCCTCTTCCGTCTCCGATACCGCCTGCCGCGATAACAGGGATGGAAACAGCGTCCGCTACCTGGGGAACCAGCGTCATGGTGGTCTGCTCTCCTATATGGCCGCCGGACTCCATGCCCTCAGCCACCACTGCGTCCGCCCCGTACTTCTCCATACGGCGGGCCAGGGCCACGCTTGCAACCACAGGAATCACTTTAATGCCTGCTGCCTTCCACATTTCCATATATTTTTCGGGGTTTCCGGCACCGGTGGTAACCACCTTGATGCCTTCCTCCACAACCACCTTTGCCACATCCTCCGCATGGGGGCTCAGCAGCATAACATTGACGCCAAAAGGCTTATCTGTCAGCTCCCTGGCCTTGCGGATCTCGTCGCGCACCACTTCTCCCGGTGCGTTGGCACCGCCAATCAATCCGAAACCGCCTGCTTCGGATACGGCTGCTGCCAGGTTGTGTTCTGCTACCCAGGCCATGCCGCCCTGAATAATAGGATATTCAATTCCTAACATTTCTGTAATTCTTGTTTTCATTGTTCTACCTCCAGTTCTACATTTCCTGGGCTTTCCCCTATTAAAGTAACAGCGTGCTTCAATTCATCCACACGCCGTTGTCAAACCCTATCTGCTATTTATGCCTCTACGCCTTTGGCTTTTAAGTAGTTCATAACCTCTCCGACCGTGGTTAACTGCTCTAAATCCTCAGCAGGAATCTCTACAGAATACTCATCCTCCAGAGCCATAACCAGCTCAAACAGGTCTAAGGAGTCAGCGCCTAAATCTTCTTTGAAGGAGGAAGCCTCTGTAACGGTATCTGCCTCTACGCTTAACTGCTCTGCAATAATTTCTTTCATCTTCTCTAACATGGTTGTTGTTCTCCTTTTACATTTTCTTAATTTATATTATAATTTTATTTTTACCACTCTAACAGGGCTGCCCCCCAGGTAAGGCCTGCGCCGAATCCGGACAGCACCACTTTGTCTCCCGCTGACAGCATTCCCTTACGGTTCATCTCATCTAACAGCAGGGGAACCGATGCCCCTGATGTATTGCCGTAGTGTTCCATATTCACCGGGAAACGGTCCACATTTACCTTCAGGCGTTTTGCTATGGATTCAATGATCCTGTAATTGGCCTGATGGATTGCAAAATACCTGACATCCTCTGCCTTCACGCCTGTATCTTCCAGCACCTCAGTGATACACTGGGGTACTTTTTTTACTGCAAATTTAAATACCTCCTGGCCGTCCATGGTCATATATCCCAGCTCCGGCTTCTTGCCCAGGAGAAAATTACCATTGGTCCTGGAACCGCAGGTCAGCACTCCGCCTTTTGTACCGTCTGAGTGCATGTTCATTCCCAGAATACCGGTTTCATCGGCTTTTACCACCACAGCGCCTGCGCCGTCTCCAAATAACACACAGGTACCCCGGTCCGTCCAGTCAATCAGCTTGCTGAGCACGTCTGCGCCAATTACAAGGGCTGTCTTATAGATGCCGCTGCTTATAAATGCATGGGCTGTATTCAGCGCATAGACAAAACCGGTGCAGGCCACGCTCAGGTCAAAACAAGCTGCGTTTACCGCGCCTATGCGGCCCTGTACCTCGCATGCGCCATTGGGAAAACAGTAATCCGGCGATGAGGTGGCCAGCAGTATAAGGTCTATTTCCTCAGGCTTTACGCCTGCATTCTCCAGCGCTTTGATTGAGGCTTCAGCCGCCATATAGGAGGTGCTTTCGCTGGTGGCAATCCTTCTCGCCCCTATCCCCGTCCGGCTGCGGATCCACTCGTCGTTGGTCTCCACAATCTTTGCAAGGTCGTCATTGGTCACAATCTGCTCCGGTACATATGAACCGGTTCCTACGATTCTTGTTGTCATTCTTCTTACCCATCCCGAATCCATCAGCAATCAGCGGACTCATGCCTTCCTTCTTTTGCTTGCTCAGAGGAAATACTTTGAACATCAAAGTAATACTACAGGAAACGTAAGTATTTGTCAAGAAATATTTTTTGTCGCTTTTTGTTAACTTTACTGTTCTCTTACATTTCTTACCAATTCTGACATTTACATATATTGACTTTGCTCCCTGAATTTGGTAAGTTAAACTTGTACAAATGGGGCGAATACATTTCACAAGGGGGTATTAACCATGAAAACTACAGGTGTTATCCGCAAATTGGATGAACTCGGCAGAATCACCCTTCCCATCGAATTAAGAAGAAGCCTTGATTTGGATGTGAAAGATGGTCTTGAAATCACGGTTCAGGATGACTGTATTATCCTGAAGAAGGCAGAATGTGCTGACATCTTCACCGGAAGCACTGACGATTTGCTGGAATATGAAGGCAAAAAAGTATCGCGTCAGTCCGTTGTCGCACTGGCTAAATTAGCCGGCCTTAATGTCACCGAGTAATCAAAGCACGTACATAGAGAGAACCTGCGGCTCCTTCTCAACATCAGAAGGCACATACGCCGCAGGTTCTCTCTATCTCTTTGTGTATCGTTCCAAATCGTTCTCATCCCATATTGTCTGCGTCCCCATCACAGAAGCTGCTGGTACACATCCCGCTTTGTGATTCCCCGATCCCTGGCCACTGCCTTCATGGCTTCCTTCCTATCCATGCCCTGGTCCGTATAGAAGGCCAGATGTTCCTGAATTTCCATCTCTTCCCAGCGGCTTATCTGCTCCTTTCGCAGCTCCTCCAGAGGCTTTCCTTCTATTACTATGACACACTCTCCTTTAGGCTCCTCCTCATGGTAGTGTTCCAGGGCATCCCGGAACGTGGTCCTGTAGGCTGTCTCATATTTTTTCGTAAGCTCCCTGCATATGGTTATGTTCCTGTCCCCAAGGACCTTATATAAATCTTCAAGTGTTCTCACCAGATGGTGGGGCGCCTCATATACGATAATGGTCCTGGTCTCCTGCCTCAGCTCCTCCAGGATTCTGGCCCGCTCCTTCTTATCCCCCTTCTCAGAGGGCAGAAACGCCTCAAAGCAGAATCTCCTGGTGGATAGCCCTGACATGGTAAGGGCCGTGATACATGCTGCCGGACCAGGAAGAGAGGTGACCTGGATTCCCGCCTCATAGCACTGCCTTACCAGTTCCTCTCCCGGATCCGATATGCCGGGGGTGCCCGCGTCCGTAATCAAGGCTATGTCCACCCCTTCTTCCAGCTGGCCCACCAGGTATCTGGCCTTGTCCACCTTGTTATACTCATGGTAGCTGGTCATGGGAGTCTTTATATCAAAATGATTCAGAAGCTTGATGCTGTGGCGCGTATCCTCTGCCGCAATCAAATCCACTTCCTTTAATGTCCTGAGTACCCTGAAGGTAATATCCTCCAGATTGCCGATTGGCGTTGCGCAGAGATATAGTGTTCCTGCCATGGCCCTCTCCCTTCTGTTCTTTGGACGCTTAATCGTCTGTTCCCGGAACATTTAAGCGTCTGTTCTTTGGATGCTGCCATCATCCGTCAATATCCGTAGGTGGTCCGTATCTCCGGAGAATACTCCCCATTCTGGTCAAAGACAATGACCGGAGCTTCCATCTTAAGGAGAGGACCGCCTCCCCTCATAGCCTCTATGAGCACCATGTTGGCCTCCCGGTCAGCATAAGGGTGGACCATCTTCATTCGCTTGGGCTCCAGGCCATGGCGCTTCATGACAGTGATAATTTCAATCAGCCGTCTGGGCCTGTGGACCATGAAAAAACGGCCTCCCGGCTTCAGAACCCGGGTTCCCTCCCTCACCACATCCTCCAGCGTGCATTTAACCTCATGGCGTGCAATGGCTTTGGCATCCCCCGGATTCTTAAGCCCATGGGATTCATTCATATAGGGGGGATTCGTGGTTACCACATCAAAAGAAGCCAGTGCAAACAACTTGCTGGCCTCCACTATATCGCCGGTGACAATGTCCACCTTGCCTTCCAGATGATTATATGCCACGCTCCGCCTGGCCATGTCCGCGGACTCTTCCTGTATCTCCAGGCCGGTAAAGTGGCTTCCCTCCGTCTTGGCGGTAAGAAGAATAGGAATGATGCCTGTGCCTGTTCCCAGGTCCAGCACCTTTTCCCCCTTTTTCACAACGGCAAAGCCGGACAGAAGGACGGCATCCATGCCGAAGCAGAATGCGCCCTTCCTCTGGATGATTCCATAATGGTTGCGCTGCAAATCATCGATCCGCTCGTCGTCCCGCAGCATAATGGTTCCTTCCTGACGCCAAGTGTGTTTCACCGTAACTGTATCAGTTGTCATCCAGCTTCGACTTTCCTTCCTTCTTCTCAAGGGCTTCCAGCTGCTTAAGCTCTGCGTCCGGCGTGTCGCCTCCGTGCTTTTCCCCGCCGCCCTTGCCCTTCTTTTTCCTGGGCTTGAACTTAAGCTGGTCCACCTTGTATTCCCTGATTTCTTTTTCGTCCCGCTCCACGGTCACTATGACCTTAACCTGCTGGCGCAGCACGTTGACGCTGTGCACCTCGCCCTTTAACCCGTCGCTTGTGGTCACATAGTCTCCCGGATTAGGCAGCTTGCTGTTTAATACCTCGTATGTCTCCTCTTCATTCTTAAGGCAGCACATAAGGCGTCCACACACGCCCGATATCTTGGTGGGATTTAAGGACAGGTTCTGTTCCTTTGCCATCTTGATGGACACAGGAATGAATTCAGACAGATAGGAATGGCAGCACAGCGCCCTTCCGCAGATGCCGATGCCTCCCATAATTTTAGTCTCGTCCCTGACACCTACCTGGCGCAGCTCAATCCTAGTCTTAAACACGCTGGCCAGGTCCTTCACCAGCTCCCTGAAATCAATTCTGCCGTCGGCGGTAAAGTAAAACAGGACCTTATTATTATCAAATGTGTATTCTGCGTCAATGAGCTTCATATCCAGATGATGCTTTTTGATTTTTTCCTGGCAGATTTTAAAGGCATCCCTCTCCTTCTGCTTGTTCCTGGCCTCTGCCGTCTCATCCTCATCCGTGGCCATACGGATCACTGATTTTAAAGGCGGAACCACCTTGGATTCATCCACCTCCCGGTTTCCCAGAACCACATACCCGTACTCAATCCCCCTGGCCGTCTCCACGATAACATGGTCGCCTGTCTTAATCTGGCGGCCTGCGGGGTCGAAATAATATATCTTTCCTGCGGTGCGGAAGCGCACCCCGATTACTGTAATCATTCTGTGTTCTCCTTCTCTTGCAGCCCCGACACGTCCTAATTCTCCTTCATGGTAAGAAGCATCAGCTCCATGACCAGTTCGGTGTTCACGTTGGCGTCCAGCCTGATTCTGGCCTTGTCAATGGCTTCCAGAATTTTCTCCAGACCGTCATAGCCGCTTGTGGTGCTGACACTCTTAACAGCGGAGAATTCATCCCTAAATATCAGCAGGTTAATATCCTTTGTGGTTTTATACATCAGGATATCCCTGTACCACATCTGCATAAAGTCCAGGCATTCCCTGATATCCAGGTTCTCCTCCTTAACCTTGCGGATGTAGTCTAAAAGCTCGGATATATCCGTATCCTTGATGTGCTTCAGCAGATGAAGCATCTCCCGGTACATCACCCCAAACTCTTCCGACTGGGCCAGGTGGATGGCCTTGCCCAGATTGCCTCTGGCAAATGCCGCGTATATATCAGCCTCGCTCTCATTTTCTCCCAGAGACTGAATCAGGTATTCCTTTACCACGCTGTCCTTTAAAGGCTTCAGCTTAAGCTGTACACACCTTGACAGGATGGTGGGCAGAAACGCGTCCTGATTCGTGGTCAAAAGCAGGATAACCGCATAGGCAGGGGGCTCTTCAATGGTCTTAAGAAGGGCGTTCTGGGCCTGTACGGTCATCTTCTCCGCCTCATCCACTATATATATCTTATAATAACTGCTGTAGGGACGTACCTGGATGGTATCGTTAATCTGCTCCCTTATATCGTCCACGCCGATGCTGGCGGGCTTTTCATGTGTCACGTAAATAAGATCCGGGTGATTTCCGGAAAGTACCTGTTTGCAGGCATGGCACTGCATACAGGGCTCCTCCATCCCCTTTTCGCAAAGCAGGCTGAGGGCAAATGCATTGGCCAGGGATTTCCTTCCCATTCCTGCCTCGCCGCTCAGTATATAAGCATGGGAAACCTTCCCTGTCTGCACTGCGTTGCGGAAATGTTCCTTTATCTGTTCATGTCCTAATATATCGTTAAATCCCAACATAGTGATTGGTTCCCCCTTGCGCTGCCGGCCTGGTTTCCAAAACCCCGGAAATGCCCTAAACCGGTATATCCGGACCTCCATCCCGGCAGGGACAGACATCCTCAATAAGTATAGCATAAGAATTTTTCAATGTATAGTACTACATTTTTCCCTGTTTTTCCTATTTATAACCGTTGTGAACCGCCGCTATCTGCACCTGTCCTGATACTCGGACGGCGACACCCCCAGTATCTTCTTAAACTGCGCGCTGAAATACGCTGTGTCTGAATAGCCCACCTGGTCCGCCACCTCGTATACCTTTACCCGGCAGTCCTTTAGCAGGTTCATGGCCATTTGCATCCGGTAGTAGGCCAGATAGTTGGTAAAGGTATAGTCGGTTTCCTTCTTAAAGACCCGGCTCAGGTAGCCTTCGCTGATTTCCAGAAAAGAGGCCACGGTGCTGATGGTGATATCCTCCCGGTAATGCTCCCTGATATACCGGGTGGCTGCCTCCACATACTTATTCTTGGATTTTTTATCGGAATGAAAGCGCAGGACCGGAGCCGCGTCTGTCTCCTCCTCCTTTGCCGGATGTTCTTCCATCTGCTCTCTGATGTACCTCACCGCCTGTTCCAAATCGCCGTCCCTCAAAGGCTTTAACAGATAATCGCTGACTCCCAGCCTGAGAGCGCTCTGGGCGTATTTAAAATCGCTGTAGGCCGTCAAAATAATGAATTTGGCCCGGCAGCCCTGTTCACGCAGTTTTGTTATCATCTCCACGCCGTCCATTCTGGGCATCTTCACATCCGTCACAATTATATCCGGGGACAGGCGGACCGCCAGCTCTGCCCCCTCCTCCCCGTTGGCAGCCTCCCCTGCAATCACACAGTCCAGGGCCGCCCAGTCAATGGTCAGGATAATCCCGCGCCTGACCATTGTCTCGTCTTCCACCACAATGACTTTATACATCCGGTACCTCCTTCTGAACCGGCAGCCTGAGGGTGATGGTGGTCCCATCCTCCGTGACAGCCGCCTTCACACCGTACTCCTGTCCGTAATATATTTTCAATATGTTGATAACATTGTACAATCCCAGATGGCCGTCCCTCTTTGCCGGAGCGTCGCTGTTAATCCAGTCCTCCATCTCCCGGCTCATGCCGCATCCGTTGTCTGTCACCGATATGTTCAGTATCCCCTCTTTCTGGAACGCGTAAATACAGATGTAGCCGTGTCCGCAGCCGTTCAGCCCATGGATGATGGCGTTTTCAACCAGGGGCTGCAGGATCATCTTGGGCACCATGCAGTCCTCCAGCTGGTCCGGTATCTCTGTCTCATACAGGAACCGCCCTGTAAAACGTATTTTCTGTATCTCCACATAGCTCTCGATGGTTTCAAGCTCCTCTCTGAGTGTGATAAAGGGCCGGCTGGATATGCTTTTTCTCAGAATGACAGCCAGGTTTTCCGCCAGCACTGCAATCTCCGGAACCTGGTTGATTCTGGCGTTCCACTTGATGGAATCCAGGGTATTATAGAGAAAATGAGGGTTCAGCTGGGTCTGGTACAGCTTGAGCGTGGTCTTATTTAAATCCTTCTGCTTCTGCACCGTGTCATCCAGGTACTTCTGCAGGTCCCCGGTCATCTGGTTAAAGCTCTCTGTCAGCCTGCCCAGTTCATCCTGCCGGTTGGTGCGGATGCGGATGGACAAATCCCCTTTTTTCACCTTTGCCATGGCCTTGTCCAACAAACTCACCGGCTGGCCGATGCTCCGGGACAACGCGCCTGATATGATAAGGCAGAGCACCAGTCCCAGGCCGGACAGCGCAAGACTCACCGTACCCATGGTGCGCACGGCCGGGGCGCTGATGGGAGCGGAGCAGCGCAGCAGGATGTAAAAGCCCTGGGAAGGTTCCCTGGTCCACAGATATCTGGTATATACCCCCTTTTTTTCCGTCCCGCCCTGGCCCGATATGGTATGCCCGATTATATCACTGATTTCACGTTCCCCGTATTCCGGCCTGGAACAGTAGAGGGGCTTCTGGTGGGAATCCAGTACCAGCAGTGTATCACCGGACGAATAAAAACCGTTCAGCAGGTTGTCAAAATTTTCCCTGGTAAAGTCCAGCACCACATACCCGGTCCTGGCCCCGTGGGTGCTCTCCAGTGAAAATGCTCCCTGCATCAGCACGTCGCTGCCGGAGGACGGCAGGTAAGGGTCTGTCCTGTAATAGGTGATTCCCTGTTCCCCCGATGCCTTGTTGAGCAGTCCCCAGTTCACAGGCAGACGGCTGCTCTTGGGCGCCGTATCCGTGGTAAAACGCAGTTTCCCGCCCGCATCATAGATGCTGAACTGCGCATGGCTGTATATCTCCTGAACCGCCTGGTACATGGACAAATACAAGTCCTTCTGAAACTCTATGGTCTTATTGTCAATCATGACCCATGCCGCAGAACCGTCCTCTGTCAGCGTTTCACAGGCTTTCTGGCAATTTTCCAACAGCTGGGTAAACCGTTCCCTGACTTCTTCCAGCTGCTGGTTTCCGTCCACGGTTATCTGGCGGTTGATTGAGGCAGTAAACAGACGCATCATCACAACACTTGAAAATGTAAGGGGCACCAAAGCCACCAGAAGGCAGCCCAGAAATACCCTGGTTTTAAAAGAGAGTCTCCGGTACCATATCATTTCATGCCCCCCCCCCCGCATTTTGCCGGGACAGAATGCTGTTCCACCTGGCCAGTACATCCTTCTTTTCCCTGGAAAGCTCCTCCAGGTCCATCTCAATCAGCGGCAGCCTGCCAATGGGCGACAATCCCGGCAGCGGCGGCACATCTCCTCTCACGGAGCGGCGGTTTAAATCCGACACCAGAATCCTCTGGGTATCCCTGCTCACCGTAAAATCCAGGAACTGCCTGGCAGCGTCAGGATTCGCGCATCCCTTTACAATGGCTGTGCCGTCGGGAAGGGCCGTGGTTCCCTCCTGGGGATAAATATAATCCACGTCAGCTCCCTCTGACAGCAGGGCCTGGGCGGACTCCTCCATGGTGACCCCAAGGGAATACCTTCCATCCAGGATACCGGCATTCACCTCCTGCATGCTGTCCAGGGTGCCATATTCCAGATTTTCCATAAACCGTTCCAGGTAATCCCCCTTTTTCTCCCATGTATGGACAGCCGTCACAAGGGCAGCCGAATACACATCCGACCGGCGCGGGTCCACAAATGCAATCCTTCCCTTCCACCTGGGCTCCAGAAGGCTGTTCCACCCCACCGGCAGTTCGCGGTAGGTGACCACATTTGTATTGTACATGATGACCAGAGGCAGGGCGGAGAAGCTGGTCCACCGGTTATCCTCACATTGGAAGCTATCTGTTATAAATGCCGCCTCCGGGCTTTTATATACCTGCCAATGTTCCTTGGTCTGTTCCAGGGTCTCTATCCCCACTCCAAACACCACATCCCAATCCGGCTTTTCCTCCTCATTCTCCAGTCTGCCTGTCATTTCCTCGGAGGACCCCCGTTCCACCTTCACCATCAGGTTGGTGCGCTCCTCAAACTCCTTGATGATGGGCTCATATATCTCTTCCTCCTGGGCCGTATAGAGAACCAGGTCCGGCACAGCGGGCATGGGAGCTGTCTGCGGACCTGACTGGCATGAGGAAAGAGCTGCCGTACACAAAAAGCATAGGGCGCAGAATGCTATATCCCGTTTTCCCCAGGCAGCCCCCTTTATCCCCTTCACATTTCCTTTTTTACCCTTCACAGCCGCCTTCATACCCATGACAGTCTTTTTCATACACTTGTTCCCCTCCCGGCGCTGGCGCCTTTATGCCAATCAGTCCCATTTGCTACATTATACCAAAGAAAAACCTATTTTTCCATTGACGAAGCCATTGAAATCAATCCGTCCCCGTGTTACCCTTAAGACAGAACGCGGGAATTACCGTTAAACGGAGGCAAACAATATGGGTGTCCAAATCATTGAACAATTTATCTGTTCCAAATACCCGGACCAGAAGAAATGCGAGGACGGTCTTTTTATCAGCAGTGACTTTATCGCTGTCATAGACGGTGTCACCAGCAAGGGAGAGCTTACATGGCCGGATGGGTCAGAGGGCGGAGCCGTTTTTCCTTCTCCCATGACCAGCGGACGCTATGCCAGGGAGATACTGGTCCAGGCTCTTAAAACCATGGAGCCCGGCATAGACGCTGCTTCTGCGATGGAATATTTAAACCAGGCCTTAGCAAAAGCCGGAAGCGGACGGCGTGAATTCCTGAGGGACCACCCGGAGGAGCGGCTTCAGGCAGTGGTCATCCTGTATAGCTGTCAGAAAAGGGAAGTGTGGGCCTTTGGGGACTGTCAGTGCCTTATCGGGGATACCCTTCACTCCCACGGCAAGGAAATCGACAGCCTCATGACAGAAATCCGCTGTCTCTATAACCAGGCTGAACTGATTTTAGGCGGATCCGAAGATGATTTTGCCCGGCATGACCCGGGCCGGGCCTGCATCCTTCCTCTGCTGCGCCGCCAGTTCCTGCTGGCCAACCAGGACCGGCCCTATGGCTATGATGTGCTTGACGGTTTTGCCATTCATTCTCACCATGTGTCCGTCTATCCGGTCCCGCCCCAAACCCAGGTCGTGCTGGCCAGCGACGGTTACCCCGTATTAAAGGACACCCTGGCTGAAAGCGAAAAGTCCCTGGATGAGTTGTTGCAAAAAGACCCTCAGTGCCTCCGGGAAAACAGAGGAACAAAAGGGCTTGTAAAAGGGAACCAGAGTTTTGATGACCGGACCTATGTGAGGTTTGCGGTGTTTTAACCAGCATCCAATACAAAACAGTTACATTTTTATCCACAAAAAAAGGCTGCAATTCCACCGGCACATGCCAACGAAACCGCAGCCTTCCTCACACATTACAGCTTAAACCATTATTCATATAACTTCATTACCCTGATCCAAATATTTCCTCACCCCTGCCTCAAACAGCTGCTGCCGTTTCCTTGCCGTTTCCCGGCAGGATTCGGCTTCCTCCTTCCACACATCCGCCACCAGCCCCGGACAGGCTCCCATTATCCGGCACAATTCCTCAGCCGTATACACAGCGTCCTCACCCAGGCCAAGAATATCCATGATACGGCAATCCAGCATCTTATTGTAGCTGTTCTTGGAACGGATTCCCTTTATATGTGAAATACAATCCGTACATGTTTTGTCACTGCCCAGAAACCGGCATGGCCCGCATATATCATCAGCCCCGGATGTGACTTTTATCTGTATCCGGTGATTCCCTATCATCTCATTTGCTGCCCGGTAAAAATCATGGCCGTAATCCGTATCCGGTACAAAAACCTGGATTCCGCCTCCATACAGCTTGATGATATCCATAAAATGATGAGGTTTGATTACCATTTTTATATCTCCTGTCTATCCGGTCTGTTCCTACAGTCCCAAATATTCTTCAAACAGATTGCACACCCTGACTGTGTCCGGTTCATGTTCCATCTCGCAGAATATGCGAAGCAGCGGTTCCGTACCTGAGAATCTGGCAATAACCCAGCCGCCGTTCTTAAAATACACCTTGCATCCGTCCATATAAGAAACATGGTCTGTCTCAAAGGGCATTTCCGGCAGCTTCCGTTCCTCCATAAGGATGTTATGGATTCGTTCCTTTTCCTCTGGCGTAAACCTGTAATCCCGCTCCGCCATATGGATGGCTCCATATTCCTTCCTGATATCCGCCGCTATCTCCGACAGCCTCTTCCCGCTGACAGCTATCATCTCCACCAGAAGGGCCGCCGCATAGATGCCGTCCTTTCCGTGTATATGGCCCTTTACCGTCAGTCCGCCTGAGGATTCGCCTCCTATAATGGCATTCGTTTCCTGCATTTTCGCGGATATATGCTTGAACCCCACCGGCACCTCGTAGCATTTCTGCCCAAAGCTCTCTGCCACCTTGTCCAGCACATGGGTGGTTGCCAGGTTGCGCACAGCAGGTCCCCGCCACCCCTTGTATTTCAGCAGATAGTAATAGAGCATGACCAGTATGTTGTTTGCGTGGAGATAATGCCCCTGGTCATCAATGACTCCCAGCCTGTCCGCATCTCCGTCTGTGGCAATGCCGATATCGCAATACCGGTCCAGCACATAATTCTGGAGGTTCCGCAGAGTCCGCTCCGTGGGCGCCGGCATCTTTCCGCCGAACAGGGTGTCGTGCCTGGAATTAATGGTTTCTATGGTACACCTTGCAATGGAAAGAATGGTGCTCAGAGCCGTCAGGCTCACACCGTACATGGGATCAATGGCAATGCGCAAATCTCGCTCCTTGATGGCGTCCATGTTAATCACGGATATGATGTTATCCAGATACTCATTCATGGGATTGATTTCCCTAACCATGCCCTTCCTTACAAGCTCCAGGTAGGATGGCGGCGGCATCTGTCCGTTTTCCTCCTCATTGGGAAGATAAAGTCCCTCTGCCTGTTCCAGGTAATACTCAATCTCTGCTGTCTGCTTCTCATCCGCGTCCCTGCCTCCGTATGTAAACACCTTGATACCGTTATAGATGGCCGGATTATGGCTGGCTGTCACCATCATGCCGTAGCTCAGCTCATGCTTCATCACATAGAACATTACCAGCGGAGTGGGCGAGCTGCGGTTTACAAACCACACCCTGATTCCCTGGTTTCCAAATATTTCGCAGGACCATATGATGGCCTCTTTTGAAAGGAACCGCCTGTCATACCCCATGACAACGCCCTGACCATCCACGCCCTCTGCCTTCATCTTAAGGCAAATGGCCAGCGCCAGCTTCTGTATGTTCTCCTTTGTAAATTCTTCCCCGATAATGGCTCTCCAGCCGCCTGTTCCGAACTTTACCATATGTTTTCTCCTCATTTTCCTCATAAAAGCCTGAAGGTTTCCACAAAACACTTCAGGCTTTTGCACATACTACACGATTGACACCTTTCCTTTGCTCACCTTCAGGAATATCAGCAGCATGATAACCGTGCTCACAGTCAGAATGGAGGCCAGTGCTGCCGCCGTACCATAGCTGTTGCGGACCACCTCAGTATAAATGGCTACGGAGATGGTACTTGTCTTGCCCCCATAGAGCATGACGCTGGATGACAGCTCATTGATACAGGTAATCCAGCTGAGGATGGCTCCGGACAGCACACCGGGCGCCATGAGCCTTGCCGTTACCTTGCCGAAGGTTTTCATGGGTGACACGCCCAGACTGATGGACGCCTCCTCCACACTTGGGTCCATCTGCTGCAGGAAGGCGCTACCCGACCGCACCGTATAGGGCAATTTTCTGACCACAAAGGCGATAATGATGATCAGGGCCGTACCTGTAAGAACCACCGGAGGCTTATTAAACGCAACGATTAAGCTGATACCCAGAACAGCTCCCGGAATAACAAAGGGGAACATAATAATTAAATCCATCAGCTGCCCGGCCACGCCCTTCTGGCGGACCACAATATAGGAAATCAGCATACCCAGCGCTATAATGAACACAATGGCAACCGTGGAAAATACAAATGTATTCCTGATGTTGGTCCACAGACGGTTGAATATGGTGATATAGCTGCCCAGGCTGAACCCTTTCTGGAAGCCTGTGAAATCACATTTGATAAAGCTGGTGATAAGCACCACAATCTGCGGCAGGATTCCCACAAAGGTGACCAGCATCACAGGGAATGTGACCAGAAAACGCTTGAATCCGTGAAGCACTTCTTCCTTGGGGGGACGCATGGCTGTCATGACGTAATTTTTTCTGGATACATAATACTTCTGCACCAGCAGCACTGTGGTGGAGCAGATCACGATAATAACAGACAATGCGCTGGCCAGATGGGCGTTGCCGCCAATCTCACTCATATATTCATTGTATACCAGAACCGGAAGCACCATATAGCCTTCGCCGATGAGCATGGGGGTTCCGAAATCAGCCAGGCTGGTCATAAATACCATAATGGCTCCTGCTGCAATGGATGGAAGCACCACGGGCAGGGTAATGGTCCACAGCCTGCGCAGCTTATTGCTTCCCAGATTCTCCGCAGCCTCCTCCAGGCTGGAATCAATGCTTCCCATAGCCCCTGACGTGTACAGGTACACATAGGGGAAGAGCTTAAAGGTAAATACGATAATAATACCCAATTTGCCGTAAATACTGGGCAGATGGATACCGATATTGGCGAACAGGCTGGTGATAAAACCGGAACGTCCAAACAGGGTAATCCAGCTGTAAGCCCCGATAAACGGCGGGCTCATCAGGCTCATGATAATAAAAATGTGAATGAACCTTTTTCCCACCACATTATACCTGGACATAACATAGGCGATGGGCACACCCACCACTAAGGTTGTGAGTGTGGTGACCACGGACACGAACAGACTTCGCCCCAGGGCATTGTAATAGTATTTTTTTGTAAAGAACCGGACATAGTTCTCCAGGGTAAAACCAGCCGCATTTTTTGAAAAAAAGCTACGTGTTATCAGGGTACAGAAGGGATAAAACAGGAAAATCAGCATAAATCCCACTACCAGTACCTTGATCCAGAACCAAAAGTCCAGCTTTTTGCGCGACTTTACCATGAAATCACCTCCTGGGTCCCGGCGTCGTAAACACCTACCGCGTTGATATCAAAGTTGACCTTGACCCGCTGTCCGTCCGGGCGCAGCTCGCGGACATCCTTGGTGTACTCGTTAAGCTGTACGGTCTGTCCGTTATCCAGTTCAATCTCATATTCAATGAAATCACCCAGGAAAGTGGATATAACGATTTTTCCCGGCAGACCTTCTTTTTCATCAAAGAACAGCTGCTCCGGCCTGGCTGAAATGATTCCCTTTCCCTTAAAGGGTGCCTTGAGACTGCATGTAATGGTGCACTCCCCCTTAATATCAAGAACTGCTGCTGCCGGATTTTCGCCGTTCACATCACATTCCACGAAATTAGAAACCCCTATGAATCCTGCCACAAATGTATTCTGCGGTTTTTTGTATATATTCTCCGGGGAACCCACCTGCATCACCTCGCCCTCTTTGATAACCGCGATACGATCAGAGATGGCCAGTGCCTCCTCCTGGTCATGGGTCACATAGATGGTGGTAATTCCCAGACGGCGCTGCAGCTTTTTAATGACTGTCCTCATCTGTACCCTGAGCTTTGCATCCAGGTTGGACAGGGGTTCATCCATTAACAGCACGCCCGGCTCTATGACAAATGCCCTTGCAAGGGCCACCCTCTGCTGCTGCCCGCCGGACAGCTCGTTGGGCTTTCTGTCTTTCAGATTCTTAATCTGAACCAGGTCAAGAGCCTCCTCCACCTTGCCGGGAATCTGGTCCTTAGGATATTTTTTTGCCTTTAAACCATAAGCCACATTCTCTGCCACAGTCAGATGGGGGAAAATGGCATAGTTCTGGAACACCATACCGATATCCCTTTTGTGGGCCTCCAGGTTATTGATAACCTTGTCGTCAAAGCAGATTTCTCCGCCGTCCACGCTGTTAAAACCCGCTATCATTCTAAGCAGCGTGGTCTTGCCGCATCCGGAGGGCCCTAACAGTGTAAAAAATTCGCCCTGTTTTATCTCCAGATTCACTCCCTTTAACGCTGTAAAATCACCGTACCTCTTAACGGCGTCCTTTATGATAACTCCATGGCTCATACCAGTTTCCTCCTTATATGCTGACGCTGCCTTCTCCCGGCCCATCTTCCAATCCTGATTCAATCCTATCCTTTACGTGAAAGACTGTCCCGCCCTTCCGGGTCCGGACAGCCTTTTCACCGTGTTGCTCTGATTCTATATCTCTACTGCTTATCTATAAGCAATACTCCCACAGATTTAATCTACCATGATATCATTGAAATGCTCAATGATGGCTTCCTTCTCATTGGCTGCCCAGTCAAAGTCATAATCAACCAGCGGAATATCTTCCAGTTTAGCCATGCCTTCGCCAACTTCCATGTCGCTTCTTACAGGACGGCGTCCCCAGTTTCCGCTCTGCTCGGTCTGGCACTCTTTGGATGTAACGAAATCAATAAACAGCTTGGCATTCTCCTCATTCGGGCATCCCTTAACCAGGGCCACTCCATCCGGCACAGCGCTGGTTCCGTCCTTAGGATATACAAATCCTACCGACGGGTCATCCTTGTACTGCACGGCAGCCTTCTCCAGGGTCAGTCCCACATAGAACTCACCGTCAGCCACCATCTTATGGCACTTGCCTGAAGAGTCAACAATCTTTCCATCCAGGTTGTCATATAATTTCTTGATGAAATCCCATCCGTCTTCCTTGCCGCCATGGCCCAGAATCATGGTGCACAGCTGTGTGTAAGCGGAACCGGATTTGGATGGCAGACAGTACGCAATCTTTCCCTTCCACTCAGGCTTTGTCAGGTCTTCCCATGTCTCAGGAATGGTCAGTCCGTCCTTCTCAATCAGGTCCTTGTTATAGAAGATAACCATTGGCAGCGGACTCTCGCCAATCCACAGTCCGTCCGGGTCCTTGTAAGCAGCGCCTATGAATTCGTCGTTTGCACATACATAGGGCTCAAAATATTCCTTGAAAGCTGCCAGGGAGTCAGCGCCTCCGCCCCACAGTACATCTGCGATGGGATTGGCTGTCTCAGCTGCAATGCGGTTGCACAGCTCGCCGGTACCTGCCGCCACTACCTCTACCTTAACATTGGGATACTTCTCCATAAACAGGTTAACACCTGCATTCAGAGGATCCGCGTCATGGGGCGAATATACAACCACGGTTCCCTTATAATCCTCAGGGGCCTTCTCGCCTGCTGCTTCCGCTTCTGCCTTTGTCTCCTCCGCCTTAGTTTCCTCTGCTTTGTCCTCCGCCTTGGTATCTGCCGGTGCCTCTGTTGCTGCCGGAGCTGTTGTTGTGTCGGCCGCCTTCCCGCCGCCGCATGCTGCCAGGCTTAAAACCATCATTGTTGCCAGTGAAGCTGTTAAAAACCGTTTCTTCATAATACACCTCTCCTTTTATATCATATTTTCAGTTCACGGATTCATTGGGAGTTTTTACCTCCGATAGTCATATTATATGACTTTACTGTGCGTTTTTCCATTTGTTATTCTTACATTTCTTTTGTTATTCTGAACTATTGCATATATTTTATGCTATTTCGAATATTAATATATGCATATTATCCAACCAAACATCTTTTCTGCGGATATAAAAAATTGCCGCGGCAGTATACCTGCCGCAGCAATCTCTTAATTCCGACTATCAGTTTATATCATTCCCGTTTTCCGTACCAGTTCTATTTCCTGTAACCGCATTTCGGGCAGACACCATTTTCATCTAAAGCAATGCCGCATAACGGGCAGCGCTCCATTGTCCTCTGTGGCTTAAATTCTTCAGACGCCGCGTTTACACCGCTTGTGAAGGTTATTTTAACGATGTTTAATTTGTCTTTTAACAGATCATAGACAATTTTAATCATGCCCTCCACTGTCATGGTTTCTTTTGTTACAACCAGACGGCATTCCGGATACGCTGTTGCAAGCTCTGTTTTGAAAGCAGGACCTTTCATGGAATTGTTGGGAGCACCGTCCTTTATACCCTGCGCTTCATATACCCCAAGAAGGGCGGGAAGCAGCGGATCATCCTCCCGTAAAATCGTGGCATGGTCAAAGTTCTTTAAAACCTCCCACGCTGTTTTCTGGATCTCGTTGCAGGGGAATACCATATTGACGCCTGCATTCACCGTGTCCTCCACCTCTAATGTTAATATGCCTGTGTGTCCGTGCAGATACTGTGCTTCACCCTTAAAACCATAAAACCTGTGTGCATACTGTAAATCCAACGTTGTGATACTTCTCATGTAAAACCTCCTTATCTTTTGTATTTATAGGGGCGTTCTATGCTCCCCTAATTGGACACATCCGGTAAATTGCTGCATCTAATCAGGCCGGTCATATACCACTTATAAATAATAATAGTTCCTATTATCATTATAGGTACTACTGCCTCAAAAGTCAAGGAAAATAAATATATTTTTTAATTGCCTCAGTTTGCCTGGCCTTTAAAGGACCAAAACCGAGATCCAAAAAATGGTGCGGAATCCGATGTTAAGCTGGCTTATAACACCGATTCTGCACCATTTTCATATCATATGTCCGGACTACTCCTCTGCCGCCAATTCCCTCACTGCCTGAATCCCGGCATCGATCTCTTCCTCCGTGTTAAAATAGGAAAAGCTGAACCGCACCATGCCCTGTTCCACGGTCTTAAAGGATTCATGCATCAGAGGCGCGCAGTGGGCGCCGGGGCGGGTGGAGATTCCATATGTGACAGCCAGTTCATCGCTGACCTCTGAGGAATCGTAATCCCCGATATTCAGGGCCACAATGGCAGCCCTTTCATCAGAGGTGAAATCACCGTACACCCGTACACCCGGTATCTGTACCACGCCGTCATAAAACCGGCGCATCAGTTCTGCCTCTCTGCGGTGAATGGTTTCCACCCCAGTCTCCTTTATAAAGCCAAGGGCGGCATGGAGGCCTGCTATTCCATGGCCGTTCAGCGTCCCCGCCTCCAGGGCCGTGGGCATGTCCCCAGGATGTTCCTTCAGATAGGTATGAACACCGCTTCCCCCTGCCTTAAGGGGTCTTATGCGTATGCCGTCTCCCACGCAGATTCCGCCTGTTCCCTGGGGGCCCAGAAGCCCCTTATGGCCGGTAAAGCACAGCACGTCTATATGCATCCTCTTCATGTCAATGGGAAGGACTCCCGCTGTCTGGGAGGCGTCTGCCACCAGCCGGATTCCGTGTCTAAGGCAGAATTCGCCAACACGCTCCAAATCCATCCGGTTGCCGGTCAGGTTGGAGGCATGGGTACACACAACTGCCTTTGTCTCAGGCCGTATGCTTTCCTCCAGCTGGTCATAACACAGAACTCCCTTTTCATCGCAGGGCAGAATCGTCAGGCTGACGCCCCGGTTTTCCATCAGATAAAGAGGCCGGAGCACGGAATTGTGCTCCAGTACTGTGGTAATCACATGGTCCCCTTTTGAAAACAGGCCCTGGATAGCCGTGTTCAGGCTTTCAGTGGAATTACTGGTAAATGCAACCTGCAGCGGATTGCCCAGGTTAAACAACTCCGAAATTCTCTCCCTGGTTTCATAAATCATCCTGGACGCATCCAGGGAAGCCTCATGGGCCCCTCTGCCTGAATTGCCGAAATTCCTCATGGCGTCCGCCACTGCATCAATGACACAGTCCGGTTTCCTTATGGTAGTAGCTGCATTGTCAAAATAAATCATAATAGCGCCTCCCTTTCCCGCCTAATCAAACGGGAAATTTCAATCACAATCCGGTGTCTGCCCAACATTCATACATAAGACAGGGCACCTGTTGGCATACACCTAAAATCAGTACATGAGCCGGACCATTTCTTCATGTTCCATGCCCTTTTCCTTCATGAACTCAGACATCTCCTGTTCCATGTCAGGTTCGCAGCACCAGGCAAGGCCGCAGCCCGCAGATATTTCCCTGGGAACCGGTATCATCCTTCCTGTCTTTTGGTTTTCCTTACAAAGCTTCTCCATGGCAATGGCTTCTGCCGTGGTATGAAATGTAATGATTAATTTTGGTTCTTTTTTTCTCATCCCATAAATCCTTTCGTATCTAAAATATGCTGCAGCAGACTGTTACCAGGCCGTCAAACAGCCTGATTGCCTTCCACTGCAGCATCCGGTTTCAGAAGCCCTGGTTCAGACACGCTGTGAATCCGGGACTTCTGTATTATTCAATCACAATCTCAAATTCAGACCCCTTTTCGGTTACTGTGGCCGTCTTACCCTGGCTCTTTGCATATTTCTCAACATTCATCCTGGTATGAGGTTCACTGACCAGCACCTTCACCGGCTCTCCCTTATGCTTCTTAAGGGCTTCTGCCGTCAGCATTACAGGCTCAGGACAGGATAAACCTCTTGCATCTACTTCATACATATCTCTTACCTCCTATTTCCCTTCCTGCGGCTTTGGCATAAATCCGATAATAAACAGAATAACAATGCATCCAATGACCGCGGCTTTACCGGCCATGGCCAGACCGCCCGGAGCTGCGGGCGTATCCGCGGTAGCTGCAGCTGCTGCCGATGCTGCCAGCCCGAAGTTGTGGCAGAAAGCAGCTCCCACCAAAAGTCCAAGGAATGTCACGGCGGAATCAGAGGAACCCTGACCGGCTAAAACCAGCTGGCGAAGCGGGCATCCGCCTGCCAGGACAGCCGCAAAACCAACGGCGTAAAGTCCCAGAATATTCCAGATATGTTGTGAATGTGCAACCGGCTGTCCTGCAAAGGAAAGCTTGAAGCCGCCTGTAGCCAGGTTAAACACCAGCATGACTGCAAACAGTCCGCCGATCACAGTAATTAAATCAAAATTCCTCATTAAAATGACGTCACGGATACTGCCCGCGAAACAGGTCCTGCATTTTTGCGCTATGGCGCCAAACAGCAGGGCCACAGCCAGGGCAAGAAGCGCAGGGGCATGCATGCTGCCCGGACCCTTTTCACTGAATGCAAACAATGTGGTGGTCAGGCTCAGTACAAACAGCACCACCAGGACAACCGGAAGCACTGCCCCGTTTATCTTTCCGGTTTCGTAAGCCCGTCCCAGTGAAAATCCATGCTTTAAAGCGATCGTTCCGGTAAATACACCGGCTGCAAATCCGAGAAATCCCACATATGCGTTTAAATCACCGGCTGCCATGCGGATTACCATGCGCAGCGGACATCCCAGAAATGCCAGGGAGCCAATCATCATGATAACACCCAGGATAAAGCGCAGCATGGGAGACGACCCTGCCGTGGAACGGTATTCCCTGGTAGCCAGGGCAATCAGGAAGGAGCCGCAGACAAAACCCACGATTTCCGGCCTGAAATACTGCACCACCGCCGCGGTGTGAAGCTTCATGGCACCGGCGGAATCCCTGATAAAGCAGGCCACGCAGATTGCCATGTTCTTTGGATTGCCAAAGTAAGCGAGAATACATGCCAGTATTCCCAGTGCCACTCCGGATAAGAGCAGCGTCTTTTTAGAGCTTGTCAGATTCATAATCATATCCCCTTTTCTTTTGGTAAAACTACCTTCATCTTACCAAAGTGAAAGAGGCAAATCCAATTCAAAAAAACATAGCATGTTTTTTTACTATAGACATTTTCTATACAAAATTCCATGCAGGATAAGCCTGCATAAACCCTTACATAAACCGCCCGATATCCTGCTGCCAGTTTCTGTCCCTGTAATCAATCACAAGATCCCGGAAAGCTTCCGCTATCGGGGAGAGGCGTATATTCTTGCTGTATACCATGTAAAAGGTCCGTTTCTTGTCCAGGCCGTCTATCTTCAGGTACTTGATCCGGTGGGTTTCTTCCTTTTCCCCGGCAGCCATCCTGGACAGGATGGAAATTCCCAGTCCTCCGGCCACAGCCTGTTTGATGGTCTCGGTGCTGTTCATGCGGGCAATCACGTCCACATTTTTAAACACCGGGACACCGTGGATTTCCGCCTTTTCCATCTCCTGTTTTGTACCTGAGCCTTCCTCCCGGAGGATAAAGGTCTCATGTTCAAAATCACGGAAGCTCACCGTGCTCCCCATCTTCCACCGGGCATACTTCTCCGTATCAGGCACAATGAGCACCAGCTCATCCATAAACACAGGCTCATACACCAGACTGTTATGCATCTTATAGCCAGTGAGTCCAATCTCGCCCTTCTGGCTCATAACATTTTCAATCACAGTCTTACTGTCCGACTGATCCACATAAAAACGGATTTTGGGGCATTTTGCATGAAACTCCCCTATGAGCCGGGGCAGATAGTACTGCCCCGGAATGCTGGATGCATATAAATCCAAAACACCGTCCATTGCCTCGCACTGGGCCTGTACCGTAGCCAGAGCCTGAGACCGGGTATGGAGCATATCAATGGCATAGGGGTAAAACAGCTCCCCCTGCTTTGTCAGGGTTATCTCCCTTCCTGTGCGGTTCACAAGGGTTGTCCCCATCTCATTCTCCAGATTATTGATGTGGGCGCTGATCGTGGGCTGGGTCAGAAAGGTGGCGTCTGCTGCCTTTGAAAAACTTTTGTACTTTACCGCATTTACAAATGCTTCTAATTGTCTGAATTCCATAGCCGCCTACCTTGACTTCTGGACAAGGATACGTACATCGTCCTGTTTCTTTGTTATCTTCTGCTGGTCGCAGTACTCCAGGAATAAAACAGCATACTTCCTGGATGTTCCCAGCAGATCTCTGTAATCTCCCAGGGAAATGTTCGGATGGGACTCAAAGTATCCCTTAAGAAGTCCCATGGCCTTGTCCCAGTTGTCCTTGTGGATCAAGGCGCCTGGATTTATCTTTATCAACGTACCCTTTTTCACAAGATCATTTACAATCTGTTTGGCCATCTTCTTGTCTTTGAACTTACCGATCACATCATCCGTGGCCGGTATCTCATATCCTGCCTTCAGATATGTGTCCTCTATGTCTTTTAACATCCCCTTAAGCTCATGGGAATATTCAGCATTAAATCCGGCTGCCGCTATGGCGCTTGCCATGGTGACCGTAATGCTGCGCTTAATCATCTCATTCAGGAGGACATCTGCTTTCTTGGACTCCCGGATTTTGAAAGTATCCAATATACGGCTCTTAAATTCTTCCTTCTCCATGCCGTCGGAAATAGGATTCTCCTTGTGGAACTGATTCAGAAGTTCGGTGCCGTACTGCGTGATTTCATTCCAGTAATCCTTGTGGATAAAGCTTCCGTCGCTGAGACGGACAGCCTTCTTCCCCTTGACCAGGACCTCCAGCTGTTCTTCTGTCTCCTGATTGGTCCAGTTGAGCTTGGCAGCCAGTATCTTAGGTACCGGGAAGTACCGGCTCTCCTCCTTAAGCTCCAGCTCCAGGACCTCTAAATCAGTGCCCAGCTCCTTTATATGAAGGCTGTCAATGACTTCCTCATGATTCCTCTTATGCTTTAACGCCTCAGCCTCCAGCACGATGCCTCCGCCAAAGGTAATGGTGGGAGAATAAAAACGGATAATAAACCGGTCATTCCTCCTCACGGCCACAGGCTCGTCAAACCGGAACTGCACGTAAGCCTCCTCACCGGCAGACAGCACATCCTTATCAAGGAGAACTGCCTTGCATATGGCCTGGGCTGAACCATAATTGATATGAACCCTGTCCCCGTTTCTCAGTTCCCTGTCCGTGGAGGAAAATAACTGCACCTTGGCGTCTATGAACTGGCTTTTTAAAAGGGAGTCCTGGGCAGCCAGAACATCTCCCCTGTTAATCTCGTCCTTCTTGATATTAACCAGGTTGAGGGCTGTTCTCTGGCCGGCATAGGCCATGTCCACCTTGTGGCCGTGGGTCTGTATCTCCCTTATTTTGACGGTTTTCTCAGTGGGATAGAGCTCCACCTCCTGGCCCACCTGGCAGCAGCCCTCCAAAAGGGTTCCTGTGACAACCGTTCCGAATCCTTCCATTGTAAATACACGGTCTATAGGCAGACGGAACAGCTCCTTCTCCTGGCGTCTGGCGCCTGCCGCCCTTACCTTATCCACTATCATCTGTTTCAGCACATCAATATTTTTTCCGGTATAGGCAGATACCTGGATGCGGTCGGCCTTTTCCATGAAGGTACCTTTAACCAGATTGTCCACATCATCATTAACAAGCTCAGCCCAGTCCTCATCCACCAGGTCGGCCTTGGTAAACACCACAATACCCTGCTTGATATGAAGCATCTTAAGAATCTCAAAATGCTCAACCGTCTGAGGCATAACGCCCTCATCCAGGGCAACCACCAGAAGCACCAGGTCGATGCCGCCAATACCTGCCAGCATGTTCTTCACAAACTTCTCATGGCCCGGTACATCTATGATTCCAATATGGATTCCGGCGTCATTGGACAGGTTGGCAAATCCCAGCTCAATGGTTATTCCCCTTTTCTGCTCCTCCTTCAGCCTGTCCGTATCCGTCCCTGTAAGGGCCTTTATGAGACATGTCTTGCCGTGGTCCACATGACCGGCTGTTCCCACTATTACATTTTGCATATCATCACCCCTCAACCTGTCTGCTGTCCATTGCGGTAAACGCTGCTACAATATATTCAAACTCATCTTCCCTGATGGTCCTCACATCCAGATAAACCTGGTTGTGGGTAATCCTTATAATAATTGGAATTTCCTCTTTGCGGAGAAGGCGCTCAATCTTCTCCGGCGCCAATGTCCTGCCCTGAACCGCCACCGCATATCCGTCCAACAGCACGGTGGGGGCGGAACCGCCGCCTACCTGGTCCTTGCACGCCTCCACCTCCACGGTGAAGTTATGGGTTGTTCTGCGGATCTCCCCGGCCAGCCTCTCCGCCTTGTCCTTAAGCTCTGCGGCCGGTGTGGTTATCATGTTCAGCACCGGTATGGTCTTTCGGGCCTGGCGGATATCCGAATACTCAAAGAAGGTGGCCTCCATGGCCGCCAGCGTCATCTTGTCCACCCGGAACGCCCTTGCCAGGGGATGGGCCTTCATTTTATCAATGTACTCTTTCTTTCCTGCGATGATACCGCCCTGGGGCCCGCCTAACAGCTTGTCCCCGCTGAACAGAATCACGTCTATGCCGGTCTTTAAGGCGTCCAGAACCGTGGGCTCATCCACCCCGCAGTCTGTCAGGTCAGCCATGAGACCGCTTCCCATATCGTAGATAACCGGAAGATTTAATTTCTTACCCAGCTCCACCATCTCAGGAAGTTCCACCTCCTGGGTGAAGCCCAGTATCCTGTAGTTGCTGGTATGGACCTTCATCAGTGCGCCGGTCTCACCTTCATGGTAGGCATTCAGATAATCCGAGGGCTTTGTCTTGTTTGTGGTTCCCACATCCATCAGCCTGGCGCCGCTCTGTTCCATGATTTCCGGCACCCGGAAGGAACCTCCGATTTCCACCAGCTCCCCCCTGGAGACAATGACTTCCTTGTCCTTTGCCAGGGCGGAGAGACAGAGCATGGTGGCCGCCGCGTTGTTATTAACCACCATGGCGGCTTCCGCTCCCGTAATCTTGGTCAGGATTTTTTCCACATGGTCATGGCGTGACCCTCTGGATCCGCGCTTCACATCGTATTCCAGATTGGTATAATTTCTGGCCACGTCCATGATGCTCTCGCAGGCCTTGTCCGACAGATTTGCCCTTCCCAGGTTGGTGTGCAGCACCACCCCGGTTGCATTGATAACCCGCCGCAGGCTCTTTTTCTTCTTGCCTGTAATGCGGGCTACAATTTCCGTTATCAGCGTTTCCTTGGTCCCCACCTGACTCCGCCTGCCTTCCAGGATGTCCTTTCTCAGCTCATCAATGACTTCCCTGACCGAGTCCACAATCACTGCTCTGGGCGTACTTTCCGTAAAAAAAAAGAGCCGCTCATCCTGCAGCACCTCGTCAATTTTCGGAATCTTTCGGAGTAACTCTCTTCTATCTTCCATCATATATTACCTCCACTACAGATATGGTTTAAACGGAGGAGGTGGGAATCGAACCCACCCAGAGGGCTCTTAACCCCCCACAACGGTTTTGAAGACCGCGAGGCACACCAGCAACCTATCTACCTCCATATCTTTTGGATAGCATTTAACTTTAATATACTATCATGTATTCAGTTGTATGTCAATCCGTAACTTTCAAAAAAGTTATCGCGAAAACTTAAATCTATTCTGATTTTCCGCCCCGCGAAAGCGATGTTTCGCGGGCACGGAAAATGTATAACTTATGAATGAATGGCTTTATCTTAGCTAACGTATCCGGCTGCCTTCAGAATCTCATGTGCCTTATCCTTGTTGGCATCAGACATCAGTACGATGGGGCCTGTGCATCCCATGCCGCTCTCAGCATAGATACCGGCTTTCCACAGCGCCTTAACAGCGTCCTCCAGGTCCATTACCTCGATACCCGGAATCTGTGAAGTAACTACTTCCTTAGGAGGCATCTTCACTTCCTCGGCTGCTGCGCCTGCGTCCTTCTTGCCTGCGGACTTTAACTCGTTGATGATATCCTTAAGTCCGGCCTTATTTGCCTTCTCAAATTCTTCATCAGCAATCTTCTTCCAGTCATGGCGAATCAGGTTTGTGGCATACTCCATGGCTCCTGCAATTACAGGCGCGCCGGAAGCACGTGACACAATCATGATAAGACGGTCATATCCCTCGCCCACGCCGGGACCGTAACCGAATCCTAAGGACTCGTAATTACCGCCTGTGGTATAGGAAGAGAATACCTTCATCATCAGGTTGCCTGTCAGGGAATCCATAACCATGATATCGGGAGTTCCTCCCAGCAGGTCATTTCCTCTCATGACAATACCGCCGTCAGCCCTTACGGACTCCGCGAAGTTAATATCATAGCCGTTCTCAGCCAGTTTGAGAAGCGCCTTCTCTGTCTGGCGGGCGCCGTCTATGTTGGCAATGCCCACGGTTGGATTTTCCACACCGTCAGCCTTTGCTGCAATGATTCCATAGATTGCATTCTTAACCATACCGCTGATACGGTCTGTATCAGACGTACCTGTGGTGGTGGCAATATACATTGGTTTTCCCTTGCCCGGGGTGACAACCTTTCCCACTGTGGACACACCGATGGGGAATGGATAGTGCATGGTAACAGCGCCGTCAATCTCGCCGGAATCCAGCATTTCTTCCATCTTCTTATGAAGGTCTTCCCCCTCGATCAGGACAGCCTTAAGTCCCTTCATCTCGGCAATCTTCATGGCTTCTTCTATATTATCCTGGCCATGTTCGCTGCCTTCTGAGGCGAAGCCGATAACCGGCTTTTTGCCATATTGTCCTGTTTCAAGAGCATCGGCCACCTCAAGAAAAGTATTAGCAATCATAGCTTTTATTTTCTTATCAGACATAACATATTTCCTTTCTCTCGGTGAAAATTATTCCTCTTCGCCCATCAGACCCTCGGCAAACGCTCTCATGGCCTGGCCAATCATAGCCTTTACCTTGCTCTCATCTACGCCGCCGCTCTCCTCTGAAGCAGAACCATCGTTGGCCTGAACCACGAAGGATACGCCGTCGAACAGATTGGTCATTCTTCCAAGGAATAAGCTTCCCTTACCGATAATCATGGCGCGCTTTGTCTCGCCAGCCAGGATTTCGTCTCTCAGAAGTCCAAGATAAGGAACGCCTGAAGGAATATGTCCCTGGGTTGGAGCCCAGCCGGTCATACCATGCTCCTTAACGAAATCTGCGATCTCATTACGCTGTAATTCGCCCCTCTTAACACCAAGAGCAGCAATCATCTTGTAGTTAGCCTCAGGAACATCGCCTGCGCCTGCGGGTTTGGTGATATCCGGATTCTGCATCTCAGGAGAGTACTTGTCGATATCCACAATCTTTAAACCAGCCTCATCCAGAGGATTGGTTACCAGGGAAGAGATAACGTTCTGAGGAGCGGATCCTGTTCCAACGGTGTGGCGTCCCACGATATCAGTTCTGATCTGTGGGCTTACGCCGTCATCAGCGCTTACTAATACGGAGAATCCTGCGATAGCGTCCTCCAGAATCGGAAGTCCCTTCTTTACATGGTCTTTGCCGTTCATGCCTAATTTAGCGGTACAGCCGCCTGCTGTAACCACAACGTTCTTAAATGTTCCTGCCTTTACCAGGGCAGCTGCATGAAGCATTGCATGAGCTGGTCCTGCACAGAAGCCTCTTACGTCAGAACCGGTTGCGTTAACAAATCCGGCAACCTCAGCAGCCGCCTTTGCAAAGTTGCCGCCGCCTCTCTGGTTCATATCGCCGCATGCTTCCTCGCAGCAGTCAACAACATAATCTATGTCAGCGGGATTAACTCCTGCTTTTTTTACCAAGTTAAGTAAGGATAATACGTTAGAAGCCTTTGTTACCAGGTTCTCCAACATAACGTGTGCGGATAAGTTGACATCCACGTCATGAGCTCTCTTAACAGCGCCGACCAGTACATTGTTGAAGTACAGAGGCTCTGCATGCTCGTCATTTACCAGAGCAGCGATTTCTTCCTGTGTTGTCTCGCTGTTCTTATCAAGAATAGCTACATGCTCGTCTGTGAACATGTGATGGGCGTCCAGCTTAGCTTTAACATCAGCTGCAAATCCCTTTTCCAGTTTAACCAGATCAAATACGTCGCAGATCTGAATCAGGCCGTAGAACTCATCCTCAGGCATGATCTCGCCGTACTTGCCGTCCTTGCTGGCTCCGTCCATTAATTTATCATACCATGGGAATCCAACCTCAGCCATTTTCTGTGGCTTTTCATTGCCAATATATACCTGGTTCGGCATATAGTTAACGGCATCCTCAAAACTTCTCAAATGGCTTGGAAGTTCCTTCAAATATTCTGACTCAGGATTAACAATCATCTCTGTTGTCTGTGTTGTACCATTGTGAATAACCATATCAGGTGTAACCGCCAATGTATAGCTGGCACCCTTTAAAACTGCATAACCGTTCATTCCTTCACCTCACCATAATTTATGACATCTAGTACTGCGTTGCGCAAGTCTCAGTCCGCGGCCGCCTTCGCTCCGCCGCAAAGTACAGCTATGTATCATACTGGAACTTGCGCAATGCAGTACTAGCATAGTTGTGCAATAAAAACCCATTGATTGCACAAAACCCCCGGAGACCCCATGAAGAGCCTCCCGGGGAATTACATCTAATGTAACTGTTCTGGACTGTTACATTTTAATTATAAATATTTGCAATACTGCTCTCTGATGGAAGACATCTCCTTAGCGATGTCATCAACGTCCATAACCATCTCCATCATGCTGATCTGATCGTCATAAACGCTGCTGTCAACCTCATCTTTGATCTCGTTCTCACAAACATGGAATACACTTAGTCCCAACTGGACTCCTGCTAGAGGACCTGCAAAAGTAGGATCGCCTGCTGTAACGGTTTCTGCAGCTAAACCAGCTGCCTCACCCTCTGCTGCTCCAAGAACAACTACAATGTTCTCAGCGCCGTACTGCTCAGCGAAATCTTTAACTCTCTTCTGATTTTCCAGATCCATAGCACCAGCGGCCGTTCAGACGAAGCACTCAGTTGAAGAATATACAACTTCAGCGCCTGCGGTCTTTACGCATTCTTCTATGGCTGGTCCCGGAATACCGTCACGGTCTCCGATGATGATGACTTTTTTGTCTTTCAAAATTGCCATATCCGTTTTCCTCCTTATTTTATTTTTGGTATTTGATTTGGCTGCCGGGGATTAACCCGGCGCCATAATATAGACAAACGTCAGTATTGACGGTTGCTAGTAAAATAATGCGGCTGTCTGTGGACAAATTATAAGTTAGCCTCAATCATAGCCTTGATGTTCTCAACCGTTGCGTCGTCCTTAACACACTCAGCAACTTTCTCACCGCCCTTGTAGATAGCGATAACAGGAAGACCAAGAATCTTCTGTCCGATTGCCAGACGGCGTGCCTTGGTGGTGTTTAAAGAGGTGAATTTGATCTTATCGCCGTAATCACCCTCCATAGCATGGATATGTGGCATAAGAGCCTGGCATGGTACACATCCGTCACCGTAGAAGTCAACCAGTACTGTGCCTTCAGCTTTCAATACTTCTTCTTCAAAATTGTCCTTGGTTAAATCTACCATTGGTATTACCTCCCTTTCTCAACTATGAATCACTTATTTCTGCTCTGCAAGCCATCTCTCAACCTGCATGGAAGCGATTGCTCCGTCTGCAGCAGCAGTAACAACCTGTCTTAAGCTCTTTACACGGATATCGCCAACTGCGTACACGCCTTCCACATTGGTATGCATGTCTTCGTCGGTCTTGATGTATCCGCGGTCCATCTCCAACTTGCCTTCGAACAGTTCGCTTCTTGGGTTGTATCCGATGAAGCCGAATACGCCGAACAGGCCGTCGTCTTCGTCTGCATCAATTCTTGTAAGCTCGCCTGTCTTAACATTCTTAACAGTCATGCCGGAAAGGATGCCGTCTCCGTGAAGCTCTTCCACAACTGTATCCCACATAAAGAACAGCTTAGGATTCTTGAACGCGCGCTCCTGGATGGATTTTGCCGCACGCAGTTCATCACGGCGATGGATTACAGTAACTTTTCTTGCAAACTTTGTCAGGTACATGGCTTCCTCAACAGCAGAGTCGCCGCCGCCAACTACGAATACTTCCAGATCCTCGAAGAAGGAAGCATCGCAGGTTGCGCAGTAGGAAACACCCTTGCCCATGAACTCGCCCTCGCCCTTGCAGCCGATAGGCCTTGGGAAAGCGCCGGTAGCAATGATCAGGGTACGTGCCTTATAAGTTCCGTTGCTTCCAACCAGTGTCTTTACCGGACCTTCGATATCAACGCTGACAATGGTATCGCTGACACGCTCAGCTCCAAACTTCTCTACCTGCTTGGTCATTCTTTCAATCAGGGAAGGACCGCTCTCGCCGTCTACCATCTGTCCGGGATAATTCTCAATCTCGTCTGTAATGGCAATCTGGCCGCCGTCTTTACCTTTTTCAATGAGCAGCGTATCAAGACGCGCTCTTCCTGCATAGATTCCAGCTGCAAGTCCGCCAGGACCTGCACCCAGAATGATGACATCATAAATCTTGTCCATCAGAATATCTCCTTACACATCAATTGAATTTCAGGGTTCACAAAATGCCGCTTCAAATAACATTTTATCACTAAACAGACAGATTGCAAACTCTTTTTTGTGCAATTACACCATTTTCAGAACGTTGTTGAATCATACCATGGTAACTTTAGGCACCATTGGAAGGACCGGGCAATGTTCTTTTTACGGATTTCTTAATTACGGTTTACTCAAATACAGTCTGCTCTGTAACCGGAGTCTCCAGTGCTGTCAGAGCCTTGGTCAGTATATGTCTCCTGATTTCCTTCTCTTCTTCCATGGTCAATGCAGGATTGCCAAGAGGATGAGGAATAGCGATAGCAGGAACAATACGGTTAGCTCCTACTGTCAGTGAAATCGGAACTACAGTTGCAATATGAACTACAGGGATTCCTGCTCTTTCAATTTCTTTTACCATCGTTGCACCGCAACGTGTACAGGTACCTCAGGTAGAGGTCAGAATGACAGCATCTACCCCGTCATTCCTCAGCTCCTGTGCGAACTCTGCAGCGAATCTCTTGGAGTTAGCTACGGATGTACCGTTGCCAACTGTGGTATAGAAATATCTGTGCAGGCTGCCGATTTTTCCTTCTTTTTCAAATTCTCTTAAAACGTCAACAGGAAGGACTCTGTCTGCGTCTTCGTTTGCATATACCGGATCGTATCCGCCATGAGCAGTCTCATAGGTAGCTTCTGTCAGGTCCATGACACCGTCGATGTCATACTTGCCGTACTTGGAAGCACTGGAGGACTCGATGTGGTCGGGGTTGCCCTTTGGTACGATACCGCCGGAGGTAACCAGAGCGATTTTTGCATGAGCCATATCTTTAACAGCTGGATTCGGATCTACTCTGTCGAAGTCAGGCATTGGGAACTCGGTTGTGAATTCCTTGCCGGCCAGCTTCTTAATCAGCATCTCTACTGCTCTCTGAGAGCCTCTCTTGTCCTCAAAGAAGTTGACACGGATGCCGTTTGGCATATAGCCCTCTTCCTTGGAAGAACCAAGCTTCTCACCCTTGGCAAGCTTAAGTGCCAGAGGAGCCATGGTGGCAACTGCACTTCTCATGCCTGCTGCGCTGTTCTTGGTCTCAACCACATATACTTTGGTCTTGTACATGTCAGCGCCTGGGTTCTCTTTGTACATACCGGTCAGAACCGGAAGGTTTAACTCTTCCTTAACTGCCAGTGCAACAGTACCGCAGGCAACGCCGTAACGTCCTGCATTGAATGCCGGTCCGCAGATAACTGCGTCTGGCTTCTGGCTGCTGATCATATCCAGAATGGTCTTTTTAGCAGCTTCAACGTTCTCGTTGAAATAGGAGTCACCGCAGATAACGGTAGCTACGATTTCTGCTTCTTCTCCAAATGCCTGGTTGAACGCCATACCAGGGCCTACAATGCCTTCTCTTAATTCTGGCTGGTAATCAGCCTTTTCCTCGCCGCCGATGTTAGCGAAGAACTGGTTAATATAATGAACAATTCTTAACTTTGACATCTTATCCTCCTATCTGGCACTTAATTTATTGAAGCCCATCTCATTTGTTGCTCCTGTGATTACCTGAAGCTCAGCAACAATGGAACCGTCTTTCTGTAAGCTTCCGTCGAATCCGCCTGCAATGATATCAGCAACCTCAGGATAGCCGATTACTTTATCCATTGCCGGTAAGTTGATGACCATGTTTGCGTTTCCGCCTGTAACAACAGCATTAGCGCTTGCATCTGCATCTGCTAAGGACTGGGAAGCACCGTCGCGGCCTGCGTACTCATCTGTGATGATAACAGTCTTAACGCCTTTTGCTTCAATTTTCTTGCAGTTCATGATAAGGTCAGTATCAGGGTTACCGAAGCCCTCCTGGGAAACGATAGCGCCGTCAACACCTAAGAACTCGCAAAGTTTGGATGTCCAGTCAGAAGAACGCATCTTGTCAGCAAGGTATACGTTCTCGTTGGTGATGATTACACCTACAAAGTTCAGGGTCTTTCCGTGCTGTTCAAATAAGTCTGCGATAACAGGATTGTTAAGGTGATGATAGGTTGTGTTCTTATCGCATGCAGATACGCAGTTACCGCTTAAGATAGCGCCGTCCATTAATTCGGTTGGGCTTAAGATAGTTGGTAAGGACTGCTTCATATCTACGCCGTAAACATATGTATCATGCATCAGGCCCTGGCTCTGAAGCATAAGTACGTAAGCTACTCTTGGAAGCTCAGGATATTTTTCAATTCCCTCTTTAACGGAACAGGTCTCATATACCTTAACTTCATCAGGCTCTACGTCCTTAGCCAGCTTGCCGATGTAATCAGCAGCCTTCAGACCTGCGAATCTGACAGCCTTCTCATGAGCATGCTTTGCAAGTCCGTCAATCGGCTCGCATACAACAACCAGGTTGTTTAACTGGGAGAATGGTGTGTACTTAGCTCCCTCGCCGCACATGTCGATGATACCTTCCTGGAAGCCAACAATCTTACCTGTGGTAACAACTGCGGAACCCTTTAATACGTTGGTCCTTCCGCTTCCCACTGTCTCCACCTTGGAAATAACGCCTGGGAATAAGTTTCCACCTCCGTTGACTTTTACACGTGGCTCGATCACGTCCTTTACTGGCATGATGCGGACACTCTCTCCTGGTTTTGCAATCTCCAGCTCAACAGACTTCAGGTTCTCATCTTCCAACAAAAGTGCCTTCAACTCTTCTGCATTAACATAAATAGTTCCGTTTTCCACTTTTGATTCCGATGCAAACTGAATGTCGTTAATCTGAACGCACCCCAACTCAAGTTTCATCTAATCACTCCTCCTTGTATATTATTTTTTTTACAGCTCCTTCAATCAAGGATAAATCCACGTCCCTGAAGTCTTCCAGTATATTTTCCGGCCAATCAGGAGTCCGCCTGTCCTTCATGAATTTCTCACAGGACTGAATACTGTTCTCCATCACCATCTCAAACTGGTAAAATTCTTCTTTTTCAACCTCAGAGTCGGAAATTATGATTGTTTTGTAAGGAATCTGGTTAGGCTTCAGGCTCCCTGCCATAGGATGGGTTTCCAGGCGATAACCTTTATGTATATAGTTTCTCACCTTGATTAACACATCAATGTAGGAACCGTTTTCCAGGAAGTCCACTTTTAATTTGTCCTGATATCTGTCCCTGCACTTCACGTTGTTTGTCACTACGATGTACATGATGTTTCACCCTTTAGATCTTTCTTATTTATTAGGCATAGGATTCCATTCCACATAATATTAGAGCAATTATTGTGCCAACTTTTTCTAAAGCGGGATTTTTTTTATTTTTTTACCTTTTAACCAATGGAAATACATTTTTTCTATCGGGTTTCCGTCCTTTATAGGTTTTCTATATTGTCTATTTTGTCATTCTTTTAACTTCTGGCCTTTTTAAATTTCCTTTTTTTCATGAACTATTTTTCTTGATAGTGAAATAAATTTCAGTTATAATAGGGGGTAGGGAGGGATTCTTTTTATTTTTTGCTTCCACATTTCCCTTCTTTTACAATTTTCATGTTAATTTTTTCTCAATTTTATGCATAATTAATAATTTTTTAAAAATCAAGTACAGGAGACACGCTTATGGACGAAAACGATATGAAAAAAAAGTTTTTTTTCAACACAAAATCCCCTGCCTACCGGAGGGCATTGGAAGACTGTGAACGTGTGGCAGCTTCCAATGTAAACGTCCTCCTTATCGGTGAATCCGGTTCCGGCAAGGATGTGGCCGCACAGTATATCCATGCCTGCAGCCGCCGTTCCGACATGCCGCTCATAGCGGTCAACTGTAATGCCTATACGGAATCCCTTCTGGAAGCAGAACTGTTCGGCCATGAACAGGGCGCGTTTACAGGCGCCATCAAGGGAAGGGCCGGAAAATTCGAGCTGGCTGATAAGAGTACCCTGTTCTTAGATGAAGTGGGCGACATCAACCTGACCACCCAGGTAAAGCTTCTGCGGGCCATTGAGACAAAGAGAATCGAGCGAATCGGCGGCAACAACAGCAAGCAGCTGGATTTCCGGCTGATAACCGCCACCAACCGCGATCTGGTGGCCAAGGTCCGCAACAGTACGTTCCGCGAAGATTTCTTTTACCGTATCAGTACCATTGTCATCCGCATCCCCGCCCTCAAAGAGAGGAAGGAGGACCTGGTGGACATGATTCACTTCTTCCTGGAGGAATCCCAGCGGGTAAACCAAATCAGAATCGACAGCATCGACGAGAAGGCCTGGGATTTTCTTATTAATTATGATTATCCGGGCAACATCAGGGAGCTGAGGAACCATGTGGACCGGATGGTGGTCCTCTCCAAGAACCATGTCATCACCACGGAAGGAATACCGATTCTCTATAATCTGAAGACAACAGATGACGACAGTCCCTCCACCGCCTTTACCCAGGCAGGAATCGTCCCCTGGCGCGAATTCAAGCGCCGCAGCGAGAGGGAGTACCTTCAGTGGGTACTTAACCAGATGGGATGGAACATATCAGCCACCGCCTATAAGCTGGGCATCAGCGCCAGACAGCTGTTTAATAAGATTAATGAATATAATCTGGAGAATCCCCAGACCGGAAGGCCCCAGAAGCCGGTGCACAGTATCTGAGGCCATACCAGTTCACTGTTATGATACCAGCTTTCCAAACGCCTTTTTTATAATCCGTTCATCAGGAGGCGGTGTAAGCAGTGATACGGCCGGGAACACGATAATCGAGGCAATGATTCCCGGAAAATAAGCATGGACACCAGGTATTTCTAATATATACCAGACCAGTGTCACGGTTGTGCCGGTAACCATTGATGCCAGGCACCCCTGCCAATTAGCCCTTTTCCAGTAAAGAGCAAAAAACATGGAACCTGTCAGTGCTGCCGCTATGGTACCCTGGGCAAATACCGCCAGGGTAAATACCGCGCTAACCGGCCGCACTGCAAAGGCAAAGGATAGCACCATTGCGATAATAGTACAGATACGGGACAGATGTATGGAGGACTTAACCGAAATAGCCTGTCCTTTTTTCTTGAGAAAATAATCTTCATATAAGTCCTTTGCAATGGATGAACTCGCCACCAATCCGGTGGATGCCAGTGTGGACATAGCTGCGGCTACTGCTGCGGCTACAAACACCGCGCTCAAAAGGGAGGGGAGCATATCAGCTGCAATCGTGGGAATTGCCATATCCAGGGAACCCATAAACTCATTGCCATACATGGCCCGGGCTATTAAACCATTTAAATGATATCCGCCGGATGTCAGAACGGTAAACAGGCAGACAACCACCATAGTGATACCTAACGTCCTGGAATCCTTAACAGCATAGAACCTGGTTATGAGCTGGGGCTGTCCCCAGCATATCAATCCCCAGACCAGCGAGAGAGAGATGAAATTCCCCCAGGACATGGTGCCCGGAATCTCTAAAAGCTTCGGGTCAATCTGATTTATCCTGGACAGCACCTCTCCCATGCCGCCTATACGGCCCAGGGCAATGGGCGCAATCAGAAGCGCACCAATGAGCATAATCCAGCCTTGTATCAGTGCATTCACAGAAATACCCATATAACCGCTAAAACTCATATAAACCGTCACTGTAACTACCGTGACAACAATTCCGATAATATAAGGAATATTGGCAATTTTCGCAAGAAGCACCCCTGCTGCCTGTATTACGGATGTTCCATACGGAATCATCATAATTGTAACCAGCGCAGCGCTGACCACCCGGACAATCTGGGATTCAAAACGCTCCGAAAGCCAGCCGGGCACAGTCAGGGAGCCCAGCCGCGTGGCCATCCGTTTCATGGGAACCGCCATGATGAGAAACGGAAGTAACCCGAACAGCCACGCAGATCCCGCTACCTGCCAAATCCCATATCCCAGTCCGTAGCGGTAAGTGGAGCTTGGGCCCCCAATCAGCGCAACCGTACTGGTATATGTACCCACATAGGATATGGCCGTGACCCAGGCTCCCACATTTCCCCCTCCTATCCAAAAATCTTTTGCTGATTTGGTACGTTTACTATAAAATAATCCAATCATAATCATCATGACAATAAAGGCAAATAACACAACCAATACCAATAAATTAACTTCCCCCATTTTTATTCCCCTTCCTTTTATTGCCACGTGCTACTCTTTGTCACTCATCCGGTCAAACTTTTCCACATAACGCTTCCACTTAGGCGACAGATATATAAGAACACTTGCCACCGGACACATAACCATCATAAACAGGCTGAATTTAATAAGTACTGATAATTCAGGCATCTTTTTTTCCCCTTTCATTCATCATCACATATTGAAGTTAATCATTGATTAGCGCTGACACGTTTTGTATGCCTTCCATACATAAAGGCAATGGTAAACATGGCAAAAATCAGGCACACACCCAGCATGAGATAGTATATTCCATAGTTGCCGGTGGCATCAGCTATTATCCCCGGAAGCGGGGCGCTGACCAGTCCACCTACGGTGCTGCATGTCTGGAATGTCTTTAAATTTTTTGAGTAGCTATCCGTACTGGACAAATCAGCCGTCCATATGGGCACGCCTACCGTAGTTATGGCATAGCAGGCCAGTCCAAATACGATTACCACAATATAAAGCGCGAAATCCATACCAGGCCTTGTCATGAACAAGAGAAAATCAGCTGCCGCAACTGCGGTCATATAGACAAAATTAGCTCTGTGCGCCCCTATAGCGTCAGCCAGAACTCCATAGAAGGGTTTACCTCCAATCGCCAAGGCTCCTGTTATGCCGATAAGTCCCCCTACAAAAACCGGGTCGTAATTCAGGGAAGTCGCAGCCAGTGTAAAGTTGGGAATGGCCCCAAAACCAGTGAAACCGCAGCACACGACAGCCGCGCACATGATGACTTTCTCTTTTGGCGACAGCGGTTTAATGTTAACATAACTCACCTTCTTTTTCTTTTTGGTTTCTGTCTGCCCGGCGTCATCTTCCGAACCATAGGGCGTTAATCCCATTTCTTCCGGTGTATTGCGGATAAAAAGCAGGATAATCAGACCTCCCACCGCTACAAAAATAGCGATAACTATTTCCGCTGACGCGATACCGCTGGCTGCAACCCGGGCTGAAATCCATCCGGACAAAAGCATTGAGGTAATGCCTGAACCTGCGGAACAAAGACCAAGGACAAAACCGCGCCTTTTAATGAACCAGCGTTTCATGATAAGGGATGCGGGCATCATACCGCCCAGGGCAAAGCAGAAATAACTCAATCCGCCTGCCAGGCATACCATTATAAAGCCGTTTGCAAAGCAGAAAAGCAGAGCCGACGCAACGCCGCACACAAGAGGAATGAGAAGCCCTTTGCGCACACCCAGGTTATCGTAGATTGTGGTTATCAGCAGTGTTGCCGCCACGCTGGACAGATTCTGTACCGTGGCAATAATTGAAGTCTGGGTATATGTCAAATTAAATTTCTCACGAACAAAGGGCGCTATGGGAGAATACAAGCTGGCCTGCCCCATAAACACAATACCCAACAGAACGCCGCAGGCTGCAATCACTATATAATAGGAATTTTTATTTTGGACCTGACTCTTTGTTTCCATACGTTACCCCCTTTTTTATTCAAAAACAGTCTGTTCTTTAATATCCGTATTTAATGCCTTCAGGGCCTTTCCTATGAGTTCATAGCGCTGTTCCCGCTGTGTCTCCTCTGTAGCTTCAGGATGATACATTGGATAAGATATACCAAAGGTCTTAACGATACGGTTACTTCCAATCCCTTTGGCTACAGGTACCATATTCACCATATGTACTACCGGCATTCCGGACCTTTCAATTTCTTTTACCATCATTGCGCCGCAACGAGTACAGGTGCCTCATGTGGAGCCTACAATCACAGCCTGAACACCGTCATTGCGCACTACGTTCACTATCTCACGGGCCATGCGGACAGCGTCGCCCTTGGCAGTCTGATTGCCGACCGTAACGTAATAATAGGGTTCCAGAGAACCGATATGCCCGTTCTTTACATGCTGCCTGAGGGCATCCAACGGCACAAGCACCATTGGATCTTCAGCCGCATAACCTGTATTGTAGCCCCCATGGACCGATATAAATTCGCCCGACTTTAGAACATCCTGCCCTTCAATATCATAGCGGGCCCAGGTGGTGGCTCCCCCTGCGGGAAGACGGTCCGGGTTATCAGCCGGCACCAAACCACTGGTTGTAACAAATGCAATCTTTAGCTTACTGGTGTCAACCGCTCCCAAAGGCTTAACTCTGTCTTCTTTTGCTATAAGAAGCTCCGTCTGATACGCCTCTCCTTTCATTTTCCTTAACAGCATCGCGACTGCCCGGTCTGCGGCGTTTTCATGATTAGCCGTAAACACTTCCCTGCGTATTCCTCTGCTGAAATAGCCTTCAACCTGCGCCCCCTGCAGTTCTTCGCCTGCGAGTATTTTATTTGCCAGATTTGCCATGGGGATGATATCTTTCCGCATACCGGCCGCGGTATTATGTCCTTTTACGATAAAAGTATTTGTATGGTATAACTCTACACCCGGATTGCTTTCATTCATACTGGTGATGGTAGGCACTTTAAAACGTTCGCCTACATACTTGCAGACTTCACCGCAGTTAAAGCCATAACGTCCGGCCAGGAAGGCAGGTCCCGCGACGAGAAGATCGAAATCCTTATGTTCTAAAAAATCTCCAATAGCCGTAAGGGCAGCTTCTGTATTACTGGACATGTAATTATCACCACAAATAACAGTATGAGTAATCTTTGCATCCTTAAGCTGCTGTTCCAAAGCCATTGCCGGACCTACTGGCCCCTCCCGCAATTCAGGCTTATAGTCCGCTGCGTCTTCACCGCCAATCTGTCCAAAAAACTGATTCAAATACACGATAACCTTTTTCAAAGCAATACCTCCCTCATCCTAAAAATCTTTCACGGTCTTATCCGACCATCCCAGCAGACCATCATGGTCCATAAACATATGCGCGTCAACTATCAGCGAACCGTCCTCACGCAAAGACGGACCATAGACCGCGTCTTCTTTCCACGCTCCCCAGTAAGGATCCCGTCCTACGGATTCCAGACTTCCATAAACCGTGTCCATGGGAGGCAGCTCATACACCTCGCAGGTATTACCGGTTGAGACTATGGCGTCAGCCTTAGGGTCCGTGTAAGTCTTACCCGGATTACGGCCATCGCGTCCATTGTTTTCCGCCAGAATCCCCACGGTTTTGATGCCGGCGTCTTCCAATCCCGCCAGGGTCATCATATAATCCACATCAACATTGCCGCAATGTGATTCCATACTGATAACCGCATCGCACCTTAGGCTTTGTGCAAGGCTGGTTATTATTGTGGCGTACTGTATCTTCTGGTCGATTGGCTCAATATGTCCTGCCAAAATAACGCCAACAAAATTTATGGTCTTTCCGTGCTCTGCAACGAGACGCTTAATAATCGGAGCATTCTGATAGGAATAGGTAGTCCGCTCCGCGTTTCCCGGCAGAGCCCCGCTGTCGCCCGTAAGGGCACCATCCAGATACTCAAGTGGTCTCACCACAGTTGTAGGAACCCCTGTGAGATCATAGCCATAATATGAAACGCCTTTAATCCAGCCGGGTATATTGCACAATTGATTTATAAATACCACCCGTGGAAGAGTACTGTCGGAAATATCATCCAGCTCAAACCGCTCCCAGTCCTCCGGAATCTGGTTCTTTAACGCCACTGCCAGATACTCTGCCAGATAACATGAGGCTTTAACAAAATTCATATTTTCCAAACCAACCTTATCTTCCTCGGGATCGGCATTTTCAGCCAGAATAACAAGATTAATCAGCTTTGAAAAATAGGACTGATCGGCTCCGGGACCCGCCATGTCCACCATTCCGTTCATTCCGTGAATCGATCGCTTTCCTACTGCCAGAACAGACATATTTTTAAGCGCGTAGACAATGCCCTCTCCAGCAGATACGGCAGGGCCCGTGAAGCCCGGAAAAACACAGCGCCCATCGGGACGGTAACGGGGCTCCACAGCTGCTTTGACCGGCAGAATACGGATACTCTCACCAGGCCGCGCAACTTTCAAATCCACATTCTTCAGAGCGCCATCCTTATTTAAAGCAGCGATGGCATCCTCCTTATTTACAGTCAAAATACCATTTCTGTAAGACAATTCATCGCCAAACTGAATATCCCTGACATGGATATTGCCAATTTCTAATTTCATTACATATAACCCCTTTCCTGATAAATTTAAATAATCAGAAGCTTCTACATAGATTTTATCAATACATTACATGTACAACAATGTGGATTTTCTATACATAAATCTTGATTACATTGTGTAAAAACCACATATACCAGAATGTGCTTACATTGCAGATTAATGTTCAAATTAAAAAAACGCGTTGCAAAGACCTAATCACAGTCATTTTGCAACACGTTTTTCTGTTCACTATATTAATCTTGTTTCAAACAGGGATAGGCCACCTTCAGGCATGTATTATCACATAAAAAGAGGAATACAATGGAGTTATGCAGAGTATAAAGCATGTGGGCGTCATCAAAATCAATCTTAAACTCATCTTTTAACTTACTAACACGCATATACATGGTATTCACATGAATTCCCATGGCGTCCGCCGAGTATTTCATGGCCTGGCCGGAACAAATATAAGTATACAGCGTAGTAAGATAATCCGTATTCTGTTTTTTATCTGTTTCATAAATCTGGAGTATAACCGGACTGCAAAAGCTTTTTAAGTCCAGCTGGTAATTCTTGTTTAAAACTTTTATAAAATGCGTCATCTGATATCTGCCGTAATAACGCAGTGACCAATTGTCCCCGTTATATGCAACTTCAAGGCAGTCCCTGCATTGCTCAAACCGGACTGCACAAAATTGAATATCAAAAAATCCCATGCTCAATATACCGGCTAATTCATTTTTTTTCAGATATTTTTCCAACTGCGGAAAGTCCTGTTCCGTATACTCCACATGTTTTTTTGAACGCAGGATTGCCACATAGTATTTCCCCAGATTATAAATATCAGTGTCTAAAATATCGCTCAACTCCTGGCATATACGGTCAACTCCAGTCATCCTCTTGTTTTCTACTGTCAATACAGTATACTTTTCACAGGGCTCCCATCCCAGAAGCTCCAGCTTTTTTATTTCTTTTTCAGGATACTGGAACCTCTTCAGTAATAGCCCGATAATGATCATCCGTATACTTGCATTCTTTTCCTCCTGCGTCTTATTCCCCCTCTTATGTTTCCCCATACCGGCGTCAAATAAAGAGCATATCCTCTGCAGAAAGTCCATATCACAGACATCGTCAAAATCCGTATCTTTCTCCATTACACAGATATAATACCCCTGGCCTTTATAAAAAATATGCTGAATCCTGCAGCGCGGCCTCCTGTCCCCACGGATGTCCACCTTGGAATTGCGCCATTCTTCCACCCGGTCAGCAATATATGATGAGTAATCACCGCCCTGAATGATTTCCGGGCTCTGGCAGATAATATTAAGCCAATGGTTAACAAATAATACCGGATTCTGCATAATCTTCCGGCAGTGCCTGACAAGTTCGGAAATTTCGCATTCATCGGAAATATCTTTCTGCAATTTAACCAGAGCGTCTTTCCGTTGGATGTCGGCAATCAGCAGCCTTTGGACCTCCCGCAAAACACGGTCGGATTCATGTTCATTTACCAGAATTATGCACGGACTGCCTGTTCCTATATCCCCGTCAAATGTTTCCGAAGCAGAAACATAAACCACCTCACATTCCGTGGCGGGTAACGGGACCGGATACATATGTACAGCATAAACCTCTGCATTATTCGGTCCTATATAGTCGAATTCATATCCTTCTTTCTTTAATCTCTCCAACAAAAAATGAAATAACATCCCTATACCTCAATTTATTCCGCGCACAGTCTTCTGATTTCCCCTATAATCTCTCTGAGACAGTCCTCCAGTACTACGTTCTCATATTGATCCACAATACCGCACCGTTCCAATTTCTCCGGGCTGAAGTCCTCCTCATCCGCCAGATAGCGCCGGCACATTTCCTTATATTTTGGTATAGACTGCTGTTCTTCCCTTTCCAGAGCCCGCCTGAGCCTGAGCCCGTCCTCCACATGTATATATAAAGGGACCAGCGCCGCCGTTCCATAAAACCGACGCATTTTTTCGTAGGATTCCAGCGTTCCCATGACCAAATAATTCCCCTGCTCAAGGTCAATCTGTCCATCATCCACTGTAAAATAGCTCCATGGACCATAAACCGTGTCGTAAGTCCGACACTCAATCAGCTTTTTCTTAAGTCTACACTGTTCCAGATACAAGCTATCCACAAAAAAATACTCCACCCCATTGTGTTCCCCGTCCCGTATGGGTCTGGTGGTATACATGGTAACTGTCTTAAGTTCCGGCATTCTGCTGTGGAGCTTCTTATATATGGTATCTTTTCCCGAGGCACTCTTGCCCATGACATAAAATATCTTTCCCATGATTCTCTCTGCACTTTCTATTCTCAGTCAGTTCTCATTCCGTCTTAATATAAAATCAATCCTTCTGCACAACCCGGATGGTCCTTAGGGATTGGTCCGCAGTCCCCTGCACCGGAAGCCCCTTATCCCTGTATTCCAGGATCACTTCCAGAATGGGTCTGCTGATCCATTCCCCGGGAGCCACAATGGGGATACCCGGCGGATAAATATAGACAAACTCCCCGGAAATACACCCTGCGCTGTCCTCCAGACCGACGGACGCCATTTTCTCCTCCATGGCTTCTCCCATGGACATGGCCGTGTCGCACCGCATACTGTATACACTTTTCTGGTTCCCGCTGCGCCCGTCTGGTTTATAACCGGCATCCGTCAGTTGGCTGTCAATCCTGGTCAATGCATCCCCCAGCCGCTCCAGGCCTTCCCCGCTGTCCATAACCGTGGTAATGGCTGTCACGTAATCTGCCCCGCACATCTCCATCTCCAGGTGATATTCTCTGCGCAGAATGTCATCCAGCTGCGCGCCTGTAAATCCGGTCAATCCATCTTCTGCCGGATACAGGCAGGTTCCCCTGGTAGACACCACGATTTTGGAGATATCCAGGTCCCTGATTCCGGCCTGTCCTATAAGCCCTGTATCCGCAAGACGAAGATGCCTCATCTGACCCAGTCTCCGGCGCAGCCTGTGAAGCTGTTTCCCATAAGGCGCCGTATCCGTCTGTTCCATCTGGTAAATACTGTTCTCTATACTGGCCATTAGAACATAAGAAGGACTGCTGCTCTGCACCATATGGATATACCGATCAATCCGCTCCCTGTCTGCATAGCATCCACCGTCCGGCCGGTTGCATTTAATATGGAGCAGGGCTGTCTGGGTCAGGCTGGGAAGGGTCTTGTGGACGCTCTGAATCACCACATCTGCTCCCAGGTCCAGGGCAGACACAGGAAACATGGCATCATACCGGAAATGGGCGCCGTGGGCCTCATCCACAATCAACGGAAGCCCGGCCCTGTGTACAATTCGGGCAATGGCCTCTATATCGGATACAATTCCGTCATAGGTCGGACATACGATAAGTACAGCCTGTGTATCCATATACCGGTTAAGCATCCTGTCCACATCTTCAGCTGTAATTCCTCCCTGTATCCCCAATCCTTCTATCTCCTGTGGATAAACATAAGAGGTTTTCAACTGATTCAGACAGATTCCGTGGTACACGGATTTATGGCAGTTCCTGCTCACCAGGATTCTCCCGCCTCTGGGAACGGATCCGCATACTGCTGCCAGTATCCCGCCGGTACTTCCATTAATCAGATAATAGGTCTGGTCCGCCCCGTAGACATCTGCCGCCCATTTCATGGAATCCTTTAAAATGCCCTCTGGATGGTGAAGATTATCAAACCCCTCAATCTCCGTAATATCCACTGCAAAGGGATTTGTAAAGGAGTCCGTGCAGGAGTTCATAAAGGATTCCTCCGGCCCCGTCCTGCGCTTATGCCCCGGCATATGGAAGGGATACATATCCGACCTGGCATATGCGGCCAGGCGGTTAATCAGAAGTTCTTCCTGTCTCATCCCAATGTCCTCTCACGGCTTCTCAATATCAGCCTTGTCATGCTGTCCTTTAGCTGTTTCCGGTTGCGGACCACCAGCGTCTTATGGGGATATCTGGCTTTAATGGACCGATAGCTGTGGTTCTCATCCCTTCCGTCACGGAGAATCCATTTTACAAAGTCCCAGTCAATCTTCTCCCGGCAGCCCTCTGCCATGCTCTCCCTGGTTTTATCCCTGTATTCCAGATACCGTTTCACCGCCTGCCACAGACAGATTCTTCTGGTATAGTCCATGAATACAATGAGATCTGCTTCCTCCAGACGCCGTTCCTGGCAGAATTTAGCGTAGTTTCCGTCAATAATCCAGCCCGTGTCCTGATTCTCATTCAGAAATTCCTCTGCCATACGCTTTGCTTCTTCCCGGTTCCTCTCTTTCCATCCGGGCTCAAATTGTATCCTGTCCAAATACAGAACCGGGCAGTCGTAGAGCCTGCCCAGTTTCTTAGCCAGTGTGGATTTCCCCGCACCGCTGTATCCCATCACTGCTATTTTCATATTGTCAGCTCCATATCATCCGCGTTTTTCTTTTCATAGTATACATGAAAAACCATGGGATTCATAGAGGAATTCTCAGAGTTTATTTCTGGCTTTCAGCACTGAAAAATTAAAGGTCCTAAGTCCCATGGGGTTCCCATCATCCCAAACCTCGTATCTTTCGGCATACCAGGACAGAAGGCGCTCCTTTATTTCGGAATCCTCCATTCCCTCCAGGGCCGGTGCGGCATCTGTGGAAAGGCGCATAAAATCCCTCTGCTCCACCCCGGCAATGCTGTCCTTGTGCGCCACATTATAGCGGGCTGTTATATAGTCCGGCCTCATCCAGGCAAATACCAGATAAAAGGAGGATACCACAGCCAGGCAGAACCGGAACAGAGGAAACTCATGATTGAAAATAAGAATTACCACCCCTGCCATGAGCACAAACAGCATGGCCAAAAACCATAGTACCAGGATTCTGAGAAAGGTCAGCTGGTACTGCTGTACGTAAAGCACCATTCTGTATGCGGCGGATGCCAGCATCACATAGGTACAGAGGCTGACCAGAAGCAGAAACCCATTTAACAGCACATGTTCCCGAAAATACTTAAGACACATGAGCACCATCACAAGGTTCAGGACAGCCACAAAGAGAAGCTGGAAAAATCCCTGTCTGGCGTACTGGGAATAGGTCATCCCCTCCGGCAGGCTGCCCTTTCCCATAAAAAGATACACAATCTGGATGACACAGAATACCAGATAAACCAAACCCACCATGGCCATGAAGCTGACCGCTGCCACCGGCGAATGCCTGCGTACATTGACCATCCCGTCGCTGATGCTTCCTCCATAGGCGCTGCAGACCAGACAGTACATGGCCAGTGACCAGAATATGGTCTGGATCACCACCATGAACAGGGTAACCGGATTGAGGAACTTTGAAATGACAACTGACAGCATGTTCCTGAATACCATATCAGCCCCAGACAAGAGCACACACAGGAATATGACAGCCGGTACAGCCGCACAGGCGCCTGCCAGCAGCCGGAACACATTCCGGCTCCGTTTATCCTTAAGGGACAGTATATATTCCCCTAAATGGCGGAAGGGGTAGAGAACCATCCCTACCGCCTGAGCCAGATACAGAACAATGGAAGCCATATATTTTCCTATATTCCACTTATTATCCTGATGGCACTGGTGAAGAATGAAAATACAGAACAGCAAAATCAGAGCCAGACGGTTCATATAATAACCAACTGCCATATTACCCGTAAAACAGGCGGAAAGCCCAATCAAAAGGGATACGGCTGCCAGCAAATAAGAATCCTTCTTGATGGGCACCCCCATTTTTCTGAATATCAGAAATGCAGCCCCATAGGTCACCGCCACAAACAAAGGGACTGTAATCCCCAGAGGATTCCGAAACAGGCAGAAGCTGGCGCTTACACCATAAAAAATGCTGAGAACACCGAAAAATCCAAACTCCTTTCCAATCCGCTGCAGACGTGCGCTTAATTTCTCCTCTGCCCGTCCCCCTGTGCCCTTTACTTCCCCCTGGGCTGTTGCGGTCAAATACATCTTATCGTCCATTCTCATCCTCTCCTTCCTCTTGTTCATAACTTAATATATCGCCCGGCTGGCAGTCCAGAGCTTTACAGATCGCCTCCAGGGTGGAAAACCGGATTGCCTTTGCTTTATTATTTTTCAGGATGGACAGATTTGCCATGGTAATATCCACTTCCGCAGACAATTCCTTCAGGCCCTTTTTTCTCCTGGCCATCATCACATCCAGATTGATTACAATTCCCATGTCATTCCTCCCTGTCTATATGGTCAGGTCATTTTCCTGCTTGTAGCGGATCGCCTGTTCAAATACCAGACAAAGCACAAAACAGAAAAGGCCTGCGATTGAAAACACAATAATAATCACTGCTGTGGCCGGAGTAAACGCCACAAAAAGGCGGAGAACAGACAGAACGGCTATGAGAAAGCTGCATTTCCCCATTCGTTTTAAGGATGCCGCATTTTCCATCACAAATGCGTCATCTGCCAGCACAGTTGCAAACATCCGCCGCAGCTCCAGCACCAGCAAAAGAGCCAGCACCCCGGACGCCATGTAAAGCGCACACTGAACCACGTAGTAGGTCCTGAATTTCTCTATATACATACCTACATAATGGAAAATAACCGGAATTGCCGCTGTTATAGCCATCCCCACATAAAACATGATGTCCAGAAGCCCTTTTGTAAACCTTACCAAACGCATATTCATACTAAATCCACCTTTCTGTATTGCTTATGTGCCCTGCAAAAGGGCTTGCGGGGCTTACGGGTTACCCTGGTAAAAGCCTCACCTGGAATTTCTTACTTAAGATTCCTTACTTGGAATATAACACCATTTATATTATTTTTCAATATATTTTTATTGATATTCGATAAATTAATATTGATATATGATAAAATTTAAGAAGATTGTAAAGTACGGTGGTAAAGTAGGGGGTTGTATAGTACGGTAACGTACAATGTAAAGTATGGGGAAAGTAATAAATATGGGCAGCATAGGCAAAATCCAATTGACACAGTATATAGTTTGAATTATAATTATTAGCATTCTAATTATTTTGAAAGGTGGTCCGTATATTCATGACATTTCACTATCTTCTAATGGCAGGCCATGCCATATATCTGAAGCAGCTCATGGCGGAGCTGAACCATACCGGGCTGACTCCCGGACAGCCCAAGGTCCTGGATTATCTCATGGAACACGATGGGGCAAACCAAAAGGAAATAGCAAATGCCTGCCATATAGAAGCCGCGACCCTCACCTCCGTACTCAACGGCATGGAGACAAAATCCCTTATTGAGCGCAGAAGAGCGGACGGCAACCGGCGATCTTTTTATGTCTTTCTGACTGACCGCGGAAGGGAAATGGGCAGAGAGGTAACGGAGGCTTTTGCCAGACTGGAGGAATATACCTTTCAGGATATCCCTCCTGAAAAGGTCGGTGAATTTATGGAAATGTTCCAGGAATTATATGAAAGAATGAAAAATCACGCTGATACCGGGGAACCAACAAAATAAACATTACATTAAAATCAAATAAGGAGACAAACGCCACATGCCATATGGAATCATAACCAACTGCGCTGCCGTATTTCTGGGAGGTATCCTGGGGGCAGTTTTAAAAAATTATTTTCCACAGAAATTAAAAGAAGCCCTGCCCAATATCTTTGGTCTGTCGGCCATCACCATGGGAATCAGCCTTATTATTATGTTAAAAAGTCTGTCAGCCGTGGTACTGGCCCTTATCGTGGGAACGGTCATAGGAGAACTTCTGAACCTGGAGGATAATCTGTTAAAGGGGCTTCACAAGCTGGAGCAAAAACTTCCCGTGAACCTGGATGACGAACAGATGGATGTATTAATCAGCATGATTATCCTGTTCTGTTTCAGCGGCACCGGGGTATTCGGCGCCATGAACTCAGCCATGACCGGCGACCATTCCATCCTCTATGCCAAGGCTGTCATGGATTTCTTTACAGCCATCATCTTCGGAACCACCGCAGGCTATCTGGTAGGCTTTATCGCAGTTCCGCAATTTGCCGTGGGCATCCTTCTGTTTGGAGGAGCTTCCTACATACTCCCCCTGGTCACTGATACCATGCTGGCTAATTTTAAGGCCTGCGGCGGGATCATCACCCTGGCAGTGGGATTAAAAATTGCAGGCATCAAACGGACCAAGGTCTTAAATATCCTTCCGGCCATCGCCATTATCTTCCCGCTGTCATGCCTGCTTTAAAAAATGGTAAAAATCCACATATGAAATGTTGTTGTAACAACATACAATCCGTCGTCTCCATTGTATACTTCTATCATAACATCCATTGGCTAAAGTACTCATAACGAGGAGGATAAAAGAATGATCAGAAGAATTATTAAGATAAATGAAGACCTGTGCAACGGATGCGGCGCATGTGCTGACGCATGTCATGAAGGCGCCATTGCAATGGTAAATGGCAAAGCCAGGCTTATAAAGGACGATTACTGCGACGGCCTTGGCGACTGCCTGCCCACCTGCCCCACAGGGGCCATCACCTTTGAGGAAAGGGAGGCAGCTGCCTATGATGAGGCAGCCGTAAAAGCCCGTATGCACCAGAGCCGGAACTTGTCCCCTTCCGACGCCCCCCTTCACAGGGAATGTCCGGAAAGCCGGCTGACCCAGTGGCCTGTGCAGATTAAGCTGGCTCCTGTCCAAGCTCCCTATTTTAAGGATGCCCGCCTTTTGATAGCTGCTGACTGTACCGCCTTTGCCTATGGAAATTTCCACAATGACTTTATAGCCGGCCGCATCACACTCATCGGCTGTCCAAAACTGGATATGGTGGATTACTCTGAAAAGCTGACGGAAATCATCCGCCTCAATGATATCAGGGATGTCACCATTGTCCGCATGGAGGTTCCATGCTGCGGCGGTATTGAAAATGCCGCGAAACGCGCCCTCCAGGCCAGCGGGAAATTCATTCCGTGGCAGGTTGTGACCGTGAGGACGGATGGAAGCCTGATACGGTAGCCTGGTATGGCAGACCATACGGTAACCTCTTATGGAAAATAAAAAATATGCCTGAAAACTAACCATCCATGACAGTGTCCTCATTAAACACCTTTCCTGTCTTATACTGCAATTACCCTAAGGATGCATGCAAACCAGAAAGCATACGCATAGGGATGTATTCAACCATTTTAGTATAAACAGGCGAAAGGAAGGTTAGGAAAATGAAACGTATTTCATATGAAAATTTGGAATCTGAAGGGTATCTGTTAAAGGAGGACGCAAAAAGTATTGAAGCATATGCCGGAAAGCATTCTGTCATGGTCAGCTTCCGCAATGCAGGTTCCGCCACATTAAACCAGCTGAAAAAGGGAGCCGCCGCAAAGGGACATGATATCCTGGACAAAACCATAAAAAGTAAAACCCTGGGGCTTAAGGCAAATGCTGGTCTGGCAGATTTAAATACGGCACTGCTGTCAGCCATGGAAGCGGACGCCAGTACCGCATCAACCCTTGACGCGTGGAGCCTGCTGGGCGGTTTCGTGGCATCCTGGAAGGGTAATGTTCCGGTGGGACTTTATCTGAGCAGGCTGGGATGCAGTGAAATCAAAAAAAAATTTCCCGGACAATGTACGGTTATTACTGACAGCAAAGGAATGAAACATGATGTCCTTCTCCTGAAAGGCTCCATGCCAGTCATCCTTAAAGTGCTGGAAAATGATAAGGACACATTTCCGCGCTTTTTTTACACTGGCGACTATGATATGCATGACCTGGCCCTGACCATAGGGGCGGGGCGCAGTATCGTGCCTTCAGAAAGCCCTGAGGAACTGCGTATTATCAGCGAGATGAACCATGCCATCTTCAATGCGCTGAAATCAGATACGTCAGAACCCTATAACATAATTCGTTACAACTCCATGAATGTGACAATTAATAAGGAAAAGCGGGATGACCAGGAATATCAGGTGATCCGCCACGGCGCCCAGGTCAGTTATCTGGCTCATATGTTAGCAGAAGAAAAATCGGAAGCAATTATCTATACCGTGGCAGACAAGACACATAATGAGGAAATTGCAGTCTATTCTAAAACAGGCGGCTGGGAACTGCTGGACCCTGTTACGGAATTAAACTCATGGTATGAAAAAAACGGTGTGAAACTTAAAATAACCTGGAAAGATGATGTAAAACAAAAGGAGACCATTGCCAGAGGCATTGCAAACCAAATCTACCGTGAGATTCAGGCAGCCGGCAAAAACAAAGTATCACACAACTGGCTTGTCAATGCAATACAGGTTTGTATAAAAGCTGACAAATCTGTTGTGGATGATATTACAGCATTAACCATAGAAACACTTGCCGGGAATACATCCGGTGCTGTACTGCGCAAAACTGCGGATGGATATGAGCGGACTGTTCCCATGGCATAAGAAAACCTGCCTGTGATGGGCTGTGTATAAAGCACAAGGCGCTTAAGATACGGATATCTTAAGCGCCTTTGCTGTCACATCATTACTATTTCATTTTCCGCTCACATACCATCCTGCCTCTGGGTCTTCTGAAACCTCTCCAGCATAGCCCTCGGCGTGGCTGTCTTTCTCTCATACCGCGGACACTCCACCCCGTCAAAACCAGCCAGATACTTCGCAATCTTCTTAAGCTCCTCCAAATCATAACGGCTCATCAGAGTAATGGTTTCCATAAGCGGCGATCCGCCTCCGTGAACGCCGGCCACACACTGGGCTCCCTCAAAAGCGTCACAAAGTTTATCCTCCATCATACGCATTACCCGATGTGTCTCCTCGGCTGTATATTCAGGATTGCGCATGATATATTTATTGCACAATTCAGCTGTCTCCGGCGCAAAGAAGCTCTCCTCCGTGGGAAGGGATGCGCATACGCCTCCTGTCAGATCCGCCAGAATCTCATATTCATGGTAAATATTATGTCCGGCCAGACGCCGTCCCGCATTAGTAAGGATTTCATCCGGTACCCAGGAACCGTTAGGGAATCTGACTGACCGGTAAGCAGATGCCTGGCCTGCTGCAAACACCAGCTCAGCTGTTCCTATAATATCACAGATTTTCTCCCTCACATGTTCTGCCTTGGCTATATCGTTCACATCTGCCACCAATGCTGCCTGGGCGGCAATGATTTCGGATACGGCTGCCTTGCACCCGGTATAGGAATGTCTGTGGAAATGGGCAAACATAAGAGCCAGATATCCCGCATACTGAACCACGTCCGGATTATCATAACCGTTTAAAAACAGTCTGTCCTCAGGTACAAACACATCGTCAAATATGGTCAGGGATTCCACATCCCCTATTTTCGAGAATGGTGCCTCCAGGTGTTTCCTCTTATGGTGGAGTCCCGGAAGTGCCATTAATTTCACCCCATCCCAGTCAGCCGGGAGGGCAAATGACACGGCGTATCCCTCATCTCCCTTTCCCATAAATTTGGTTGGGTTCACGATGATTTCATCCACATAGGGCGCGTTGGAGTTGCAGATTTTAGCGCCGCGGACAATCACGCCCTTACAGGGCTTACCGTCCACACCAATCCCATCCACATCTGTCTTTATGATATGTACAAACATATCAGGGTCCGGCTGCTGGTGGGCGCGTTTATATTTGGAATTCCGGCTTCCCTTTACATCGGTCTGGGCGCAGTTGCACACCAGATCATTTTCCTGACAGTACCGCAGGTATTTGTTGAATCTCTCATAATAATTTGTTCCGGTTGCCTGGTCGCAGTCATAGGACACCACTGCAATGGCATTTAAGGCATCCGTACCCATGCATCTCTGCATGCATCCGCCTACCCTGTGGCAAATCAGACGTGTCATCAGCTGTTTCTTCAGCAGGTCGTCCTGTGACTGGTGGATATGGGTGCAGCGGTTTATGATTTCTCCTGTTAGATGTGATTTCACCGTACATACATCTGCAAATTTGGGGTCATTGGCCATGTCATAACACACCTTCATAACATAACATCCGCCCTCTATCCAGTCTCCGTTCCTGTCCACACATTTGCCGTCCAGGTATACATTTGGCTTCATTTTTGATAAGCGTTCACGATACGCTTCGTAAGTTCCTATTCCCATTTATTACCTCCCTGGCGGTTCGTCTGCCGGTCCATTTTACTGCCCCGTTTCTACTCAGCCGGCACTCCCGCATTCTCCTTGGCATCCTCTTCCTCAAACTGGTTCATCATCTTGTACATGGCCACGATCCGCCGGTTCCTCTTCTTCACATACGCATCCACGTCAGCCGGATATTTTCCCAGCATTCCCTCTCCTGCCCTGACTCCGGTTTTGCCCTCTGCAATAAGCTTATCACCATAGGGTATGGAATCTGTCCTGTTACACAAAGTAGGCATGACCCCGGCAGCCACTGTTATGGGTATCTCAAGTCCCACGAAATCCCACAACTCCAGAGGGCCTTCAAAGCTCCACCTCAGGCCGTCGGTGTATTTAAGCGCATTTTCAGCATCCTGAGGGCTGACCCATCCCTGCTCCACCATATAGTACAGTTCGCGGCATATGACTGTAGCCATCCTGTTCACAATGAAACCAGGCATGAACCCAAAACTGCCGGTTTCTTGCCGCAGGCCTCCAAAAATTTTCTTACCTTATCCACAGTCTCATCTGAAGTTTTCGGTCCCTTCACCACCTCAATAATCTTCATCAGATGGGGAGGATTGAACCAATGGGTGATAATCAGACGTTCCGGATTCCGAAGGATATCCTCTGTCACGGAAAATACATCCATTCCCGATGTATTGCTGGCAAATATACAGTCCGGTCGGCAGTTATCCGATAGAACCTTATAAAGCTCATGCTTGGCGTCTTTATTCTCAAATATCACCTCTACCACAAGGTCGAACCGGTCCGCTTTCTCCGGAATCTGACTGTTGAGAATAGTGATCAGATTTTCATGCACAGCCTTGCGGTAAGAGCCGTCAGCCAGATTCTCCTCTTCCATGCCGTCTATATTTGTTTCAATTCTCTTTAAAGCTGTTTCCAAAAACGCTTCTTTTAGATCAGCCATCACGGTCTTATACCCATTGGCCGCAAATACCTGTGAAATGGCAGAACCCATCACTCCTGCGCCCACCACTAAAATATTTTTTATCTCCTCAGCCATTTGATTCCCTCCAATTCATCAACAAGCTGTTCCCATTACTTTTGTGTCTTTTTAAACCGCTCCAGCATGGCTCTTGGCGTTGCAGTGGCCCTCTCATAGCGCGGACACTCCACACCGTCAAACCCGGCCAGGTATTTGGCTATTTTCTTAAGCTCCTCCAAATCGTAGCGGCTCATCAGCGTGATGGTCTCCATGAGGGGTGATCCGCCTCCGTGGACACCGGCCACGCACTGGGCGCCCTCAAAGGCATCGCACAGTTTATCTTCCATCATTCTCATGACGCGGTGTGTCTCCTCAGCCGTGTACTCCGGGTTGCGCATAATGTATTTATTACAGAGTTCAGCCGTTTCAGGCGCAAAGAAGCTCTCTTCCGTTGGCAGGGATGCGCACACACCGCCTGTCAGGTCAGCCAGAATCTCATATTCATGGTAAATATTATGTCCTGCAAGCCTTCTGCCTGCATTGGTCAGGATTTCATCCGGCACCCAGGAACCATTGGGAAACTCCACTGCCCTGTATGCAGACGCCTGCCCCGCCGCAAAAACCAGCTCGGCTGTTCCGATAATATCGCAGATTTTTTCACGTACATGCTCGGCCTTTGCAATATCATTTACATCTGCCACCAGCGCTGCCTGGGAGGCGATAATTTCAGACACGGCTGTTTTGCATCCTGTATAGGAATGTCTGTGGAAATGGGCAAACATAAGAGCCAGATACCCTGCATACTGGACTGCATCCTCATTGTCATATCCGTTCAGAAAAATTCTTTCCTCAGGTACAAATACGTCGTCAAATATGGTCAGGGACTCATTATCCCCATTGCGGTTAAAGGGTGCTTCCAGATGTTTTCTCTTGTGGTGGAGTCCGGGCAGGGCCATCAGCTTGATTCCGTCCCAGTCAGCAGGGAGGGCAAAGGAAATGGCATACCCTTCATCACCCCTTCCCATGAATTTAGTGGGCGTAGCAATAATTTCATCCACATAAGGCGCACAGGAATTACATATTTTTGCGCCCCGCACAATTACACCCTTACACGGCTTTCCGTCAATGCCCACTCCGTCCACATCTGTCTTTATAACATGCAGGAACATATCCGGGTCCGGCTGCTGATGCGCCCTCTTGTACTTGGAATTCCTGCTCCCCTTTACGTCTGTCTGCGCACAATTGCAGATCAGATCGTATTTCTGGCAATACTCCAGGTAACGGTTGAATCTTTCATGATATTTGGTTCCTGTGGCCTGGTCACAGTCATAGGACACCACCGCAATCGCATTTAAGGCGTCGGTTCCCATACATCTCTGCATGCATCCGCCCACCCGGTGGCAGACCAGACGGGTCATAAGCTGCTTCTTTAACAAATCATCCTGTGAATGGTGGATATGGGTACAGCGGTTGATGGTCTCCCCTGTGAGATGGGAGGTGGCTGTACAGACATCTGCATATTCCGGGTCATTGGCAATATCGTAGCACTGCTTCATAACCCAGAAACCGCCCTCATTCCACGGTCCCATCCTGTCCACGCATTTGCCGTCCAGATAAATGTTCGGCTTCATTTTTTTCATTCTCTCAATATATGCTTCGTATGTTCCTACACCCATGTGTCATTCCTCCTGTAATGGGATAAATTTTAATTGTGCAAAGTAAAGAGATTACATGCCATCTCATAGACTTCCGGGCTTACATCATCTGTCACACTTACCTTTTTTACAAAGGGAAATACGGCGCTGACCTTTTTCAGAATAACACCGTTAACTGTATCGTTCATGGACAGGCAGCCCCTGCACTCTCCAAGCATCCGGATAATCAGCTCATTTCCCATCAGATCCACCACTTCTGCTCCTCCTCCGTGTTCGCCTAAATATTGGTTGATATCCGCATCAAAAAATTGTGTGAATTTATCATATAATTCATCCGACATGCCGGTCTCCTTATTATTTCATCTGCATTTACTAATAAAGCTTCTGCAGCAGTTTATGGTCGTTTAGTTCCTTTGGCGGTTTTAGGGCGCTCCGGTCAATCTTATTGTTTATGTTTCTGGGAAGCTGAGCCAGGCGTATGAAACAGGTGGGTACCATGTAATATGGAATGACAGATTTAAGTCTTTCCTTAAGAAGCTTGACATCTATTTCCCGGTCCGATACAAAATACCCGCATAGTATATTGCACCCGCCTGAGTCCATAAAAGCAGTAACCACGACCTCTTTTATTTCCGAACATTTTAATACCGCTGATTCCACTGCCCCGCTTTCCACACGGAATCCCCGGATTTTATACATATTGTCTTTCCTGGTTATGTACTGCAGGTTTCCATCCTCCAGCTGACGGACAATGTCCCTTGTCTTAAATATCCGCCCAAACCCTTCCTCATGGTCAAAGGGATTATCAATAAACTGCTCCCTGGTCCGCTCCGGGCGCTTAAAGTATCCCCTGGTTATCTGGGGTCCTGCAAGCCAGAGCTCCCCTTCTGTGCCTGGTTTTACCGGCTTTCCATCCTCATCCACAATATAGCCCTTCAGATTGGGATTCAATGTCCCAATGGGATAACATTTTTCATGGCTGTTGATATCATAGGCTGCTGCCAGGGAACATGTCTCTGAGGCAGCATACACATTAATAATTCTGTAGCTCTTCGGCTCCAGGTTGCGCACGGGTTCACTTCCCACCAGAAGGGCTCTTAAATTCAACCGGCTCTCATCGTACTTCATAAATTTCATGGCCATATGAGGCGGCAGAAAGGTGATGGTAATATGTTTCTCCTGATAAAACCGGACAATCAGGTCTATGTTTTTTCGTCTGTATTCCGGTATGATCTCCATGGTTGCACCGGATGCCAGGGAACTGCAGGTGTCATAAACAGAAGCCACAAAGCTGAAGCTTGCAAAGAGACAGACCACATCCGATTCGTTAAACCCCAGTCTGTAGAAATTGCTGACAGATCCCGTGATATTCCTGTGCTCAATCATGACGCCCTTAGGCATGGACGTGGAGCCAGAGGTATACACCAGAATGGCCAGGTCCTCCCTGCGGGAGAGGTCCGTGTATTCATTGTCCGGTTCCATATGAAGGTTTGAGAAGTACTCGTCGGTAAGGATAATCCTGTAACCACATTCCTCCTGAATCTTGTGGTTCCTGGACTCCGGATAGCAGTCATCCAGGAACACATAGGCAGCACCTGCTTTCCATACTGCCAGAATCCCTATGACAGTCTTGACATGGCGCCCTGACTGGATGGCCACAATCTCTTCCCTCCTGACCCCCAGGCTTACCACGTGCTTTGCAAGGAAATTGCTGTACTCATCCAATTCCCGGTAGGTCAGGCTGCAGTTCTCGTCCGACACGGCTGTCTTATCAGGATATCTGAGTGCTGTACGATGGAAAATCTTACAGAATGTATTCTGGATAAACTCATCCCTATTGTTTTTCAATTCCTCTGAACGTAATATAGCCATGCTTCCCTCCTGCTCCATGAACCTTCAGGCGCCTCCCATAATAAGCGTTACGAAAACTAATCAATAATACCTTTACCTTTTAACGCATCAACTTCTTCAGGGGTATAATCAAGAAGTTTTGTCATGATTTCATCTGTATCCTGTCCCAGCCTTGGGGCTCCCCTCCATACTTCTCCGGGCGTTTCCGATAATTTAGGGGCAAACCCAAATGCCGTGATGTCTTTTTGGAGCGTCTGGTCCTCGTAGGTGACCCAGTCCTCCCTCGCCTTCCAGTGTTCATCTTCCATCACGTCTCCGCAGTCCTTAATGACAGCGGCCCCTATTCGGTTGTCAATCAGGATGTCAATAGCCTCCTGCGCCGTATGACTCATGAAGTAATCCGCAAACATCTGGTCCAGCTCCTTGCCAAGGTCACTCTGGAGCGCCTCAGCGCTTCCTCCTGCTGCCTCATAGGAATATTTCTCAAGGTCAAAACCAAATCCCTTCATGACCTTCTCATAGGATCCCTTTCCATATGCACCCAGATTAATGAACTTGCCGTCTTTTGTGGGGAATATGCCTGCGGGCTGGTAAGTGGACTGCTTGATTCCCTGGCGCTGCTTCTGGATTCCCGCCTCACCCCACAGGGTGAAGTTATCATCCATGACCCTCATATAGCTCTCACACAGCGTTGTATCAATAATCTGCCCTTGTCCCGTCTTATCCACATGACGGAGAGCCATCAGTATGCCGTTCACCGCGAACAGGCCTGACAGGTAATCACCTATGTACTGCTGCGCATAGTAAGGCGGTCTGTCCGGAAAGCCCTGAAGCAGACACCAGCCTGACTCAGCCTGGGCCAGAGGATCATAGCAGGCACGGTTTAAATGACGCTCCTGTCCTCCGAATTTCGGTGTGCCGAAGCCGCTGACATGACAGATAACCAGCCTGGGATTGACCTCCATAAGCATCTCATCCGTGATTCCCAGCTTCTCAATCCACACCATGTTCTCAATCCATACATCACAGTTTTTTATTAATGACAGGAAGATTTCCTTTGATTCCGGTATCTTATTGAAATTTGTCTCCAGTGTAAAACTTAATTTATTCCTGGCGTTCTGCATCCAGGAGCCGCTGATATGCTTTTCCCCGTCCTTTATCTGAGGCTGCTGGTGCCTGGCCGTGTCGCCGCCGATTTTTGGCCGCTCCAGTGCGATGACCTCTGCCCCAAAATCACTTAACATGGTAGCCGCAAAAGGCGCTGCCACAACAGAACCATTTAACAGTACCCTGATACCGTTTAAGGGGCCGAATTCCTTTGTAAAAAGAGGCGCTGGTTTTTTCTCTAATGTTTCCCATCTGCTCATATAATGTACCCTCCGCACTATTTCATTCGATTTGAAAGCCATTTCTATCAGTGTAACAGCAATCTCCTGCTTTGTGTGTTACATTTTATATATCTTTTAAAAGCTCTGTCAAAAATCAATGTCCAGACGCTTCCTAGCATTCAGCAGGCTCGTTCATGATCATTCTGCCCACGGTACCTCCTGTCACCTCAATAATGGCCCCGTTCACATAGGAAGAAAGGTCAGTGGCAAGGAATTCCACCACATTGGCGCAGTCCTCCACGGTGCCAAAACGCTTCATGGCAACATTGCGCAGGAAGGTTCCTTCTCCTGCCTTCTTATAATTCTCCACCAGACGGCCTGTTGCGATAAAACCAGGCGCAATGCAGTTAGCGGTTACGTTATAACGCCCTACCTCCTGGGCCAGCAGCTTGGTGTACTGGGCAATGGCTGCCTTGGCAGAAGCGTAATGTGCATAGCTTCCATCGCTGTTTGCCACCAGTCCGCCTACGGAAATGACATTGACCACCTTGCCGTATCCCCTCTTCTTCATGCCCGGAACCACTGCATTGCAGGTATACACGGTCCCGTAGTAATTCCGCTCAGTCACTGCATAAAACTGCTCCCAGTTAAGTTGGCTGGCCTTATTCCCATCGGGCGCGCCCATGCCGCCGCCCGCATTACAGACCACAATATCAATGGGGCCAAGCTCCTTCTCAATCTGTGCAACCGCCGCAAATACGGCTTCCCTGTTCGTAATATCTGCCTCTGCACCGGCTGATTTCACGCCAAGCGCCCTGCACTCATCCATGGTGGTCTCTGCTGTCAGCAGTTTTTCCTCCCCCTCAAATGCCTTGTAGGATTTGAGATCAATATCAATGACCCCCACAGCTGCTCCCAGCTCTGCCAGCCTCAGGGCATAAGCCCTCCCCAATCCCCTCGCCGCTCCTGTTACCAATGCAACCTTACCATCCAGTCTCTTCGGCATAATAAAATCTCCTTTCTCACATGTTTACTTTATCCATGTCATATATATTGTTATCAGTCTTTATCTCAGCCCCGCATTCTCAGGTTCCTATCCCCAGGCTTCCATAAGCTCCGGAATAACTTTGTATAAATCCCCTACAATTCCATAGTCCGCCACCTCAAAGATAGGCGCCAGCGGGCTCTTATTGATAGCTATTATAGTGTCGGAGGTCTGCATGCCTGCCAGGTGCTGGATGGCCCCGGATATACCGCATGCAATGTAAATCTTAGGCTTTACCGTGGTTCCGGTCTGCCCCACCTGATGGGAATGGTCAATCCAGCCGGCATCCACAGCTGCGCGTGAAGCGCCTACCACTCCTCCTATATGGTCTGCAAACTTCTTAATCAGTTCAAACCCGGATGCATCTCCCAAACCAGCTCCGCCGGATACAATAATTTCAGCATCGGTCAGGGATACCAGGTCCTTGGCAGTCTTTACAATTTCCAGTATTCTGGTGCGTATATGGGACTCAGACAGCTTCAGGGTAACCGGTATCACCTCCCCGGTCCTCCCTGCCTCTGCGGGCAGCTTATCCATTACCCCTGGTCTTACCGTAGACATCTGGGGACGGTGGTTGGGGCACTTGATGGTAGCCATCAGGTTCCCGCCAAAGGCCGGCCTGGTCTGAAGAATTCCCTTTGTCTCCGGGTCTATGTCCAGCCTCGTACAGTCTGCTGTCAGCCCTGTGTTGACCCTGGCCGCCACTCTGGGCGCCAGATCCCGCCCAATATGGGTCGCCCCATAGAGCACAATTTCCGGTTTGAACTCATGGATGGCGTCTGATATGACCTTTGTATATCCGTCTGCCGTATAATTTGCCAGCAGACTGCTCCCGGCCGTATACACCACCTCTGCTCCGGCTTCAAAAAGCTGCCTGGTCATGTCCTCCAGTTCATCCCCCAGGAGGATAGCGCAAAGTCTGGCATCCCCGATGTCAGCCGCCAGATCATGTCCCTTTCCCAACAGCTCAAAGACCACAGGCGTGATTACACCTGCCCTCTGCTCCGCAAAGACCCATACATCCTTGTAGGCAGAAAGGTCATTTTCCGATTCCTCCTCAACCTTTGTGATGGCACCGAATTTGCAGGATTCCACGCAAACCCCGCACATGGTGCATTTATCATTGATTACAGCCTTCCGGTTCGCCATATCAATGGCTCCAAAGGGACAGGCCTTAACACAAAGACTACAACCTTTACATTTATCCGCACTGATTTTTACAGCCATACTTTACCTCCTGCTCTACAGAACATGTTTTTTCTTCAATTCACCGATTACCTTTGCCGCTGCTTCCTTAGGAGTTCCTTCTATCATGATACCCTTCCCCTTTGGATCAGGTGTAAAGGAGCGGAATACCTTGGTAGGCGATGCGTTAATTCCAATCTCATCTGCCCGTACCGGAATGTCATTTTCATTCCACACAGTAATGTCCTTCTCATATGCTTCGTAGATACCCTTAACGCTCATATATCTCGGTTTATTCAGTTCCTTTACAACGGTAAGCAGACAGGGCATGGGTACCTGGATAACCTCATATCCATCCTCCAACTGGCGTCTGACCGTCACCTCTTTGCCATTACAGGATATGATACGCTCCACATACGTAACCTGGGGGATCCCCAGCTTCTCCGCAATCTGAGGTCCCACCTGGGCCGTATCCCCGTCAATGGCCTGTCGTCCCGCAAATATAATGTCATAATCAGCGATTCTCTTTATGGCTCCTGCAATGGTATTGGAGGTAGCCCAGGTATCTGCCCCGCCAAATGCCCGGCTGCTGAGTAAAACCGAATCATCCGCCCCCTTTGCCATACATTCCACCAGAACCTCTTTCGCCTGGGGCGGTCCCATGGTAATCACGGTAACAGTGGTATCCGCATTGCCGTCCTTCATCTGCAGGGCAGCCTCCAGAGCGTTATCATCATCGGGATTCAGTATGCTCTCCACCCCATCTCTTATGAGGGTTCCTGTCTTTGGATTTATCTTAACCTCGTTTGTATTGGGAACCTGCTTTACACACACTAAAATCTTCATTCCTACACCTCCACTATTTCAGTAAATTTCCGGATATGACAAGCTTCTGAATTTCCGAAGTCCCTTCATAGATAGATACGAGACGTGCCGCCCTGGTCATCCGTTCAATGGCATAATCCTGCATATACCCATATCCTCCATGAATCTGCAGCGCCTTGTAGGCCACACTGTTGCAGACCTCACCTGCCTTGTACTTGGCCATGGCAGCCTTCATGGTGACGCTCTCATGGCGGTCCAGTCTGTCCGCCGCGTCATAAACCAACAGCCGGGTGGCCTGTACCTCTGTAGCCATGTCTGCCAGTTTGAATGCCACATCCTGCAGCTTGCAGATAGGCTTTCCAAACTGTACCCTCTCCTTGGAATAGGCGATTGCCAGATCCAGACATCCCGCTGCAATTCCCAGTCCCTGGGCAGCAACGGTGACACGGCCTGCATCCAGGATTCCCATGGCAATCTTAAAGCCTTTTCCCTCCTCGCCCAGAAGGTTTTCTTTCGGCACCTTCACATTGTTGAATATAAGGTCAGAGGTCACAGATGCATGCATTCCCATCTTTTCCTCTGTCTTTCCCCTGGAAAATCCATCCCATGAGGCTTCCACAATAAACGCGGATATTCCCCTGGTCCCCGTTGCTGTCAAATCCGATTTGGCAAATACAACCGCATGGTCGCATATGGGTCCCATGGTGATAAAGCATTTACGTCCATTCAATATATAGCATCCCTGTTCCTCATCCCAGAGACAGGTGGTCTGGGTTGCCGCTGAATCGGAACCTGCCCCAGGCTCGGTAAGGGCAAATGAGCCTATCTTCTCTCCCAATACCATGGGCTTTAAATACTTCTGCTTCTGTTCCTCTGTTCCATAATACAGGTAAGGGGCCCCAGATAATGAATTACTCATCAGAAGCGAGGAAGCCGCCGCATCCTTTTTACAGAATTCCTCCACCACAATGGCTAACGACTTGTAATCTCCCCCGGCTCCTCCGTACTCCTTTGGTATAGTGATTCCCCCAAAGCCGTATTGGGCTGCCTTCTGCCACAGTTCAGGCGGATAACATCCATTCTTTTCCGCGTCGCCGGCAATGGGCTCAAGTTCCTTCTCTGCAAACTCTTTTGCCAGTTTTCTTAACATCTCGTGTTTCTGTTCAAACATAATTACCCTCCTCTAAATTCATTGCAGCTGCAAAAGCATCCTTTACCGCATCCGTTATTCTTCCCGGCCTTACCGCATCACCAATTACAGTGAGCCGTTCTCCCAACTCATCCTTTAAAGAGGCAGCCTGCATGTTGCCATGCCATCCTTCACTGACAATGACCATATCAGCCCGGACTGTTTTTTCCTGACCTTCTTCCAGATAAGTGACCCGGTCCGTTCCAATACACAGTATCTTTACCCCGGATACCACCCTGACGCCCTTCTGCTTTATATCATTTAACATAATCCAGCGGGTGCTGGCACCAAATCCTCCTCCTGCATTTTTACCGGGCGACAGCAGGGTCACCTTGGGCGGTTCCCACTTCATTATGTCTTTTATCTGCCCCAGGTCCTCAGGGGCATATTGCCTGAAAAAATCCTGCTCCCTCTCCCCTGTCTTATGGGCTGAAGCGCAGTACTGGGCTGTCTGAACCGCTTTATATCCGGAACCGATAACTGCGATATTCCGGCCCAGTAATCCCATGCCTGGTATACACTCTGCAGGAGCGAAAATATTGGCCCCTGACTCTGTCTCATACCCCGGCGCACTGTTCTTATCATCCGATCTGTCATTCACATAATCCAATGCATTATCCCGCCTGCAGCCAGATAAAACCATGGTGCCTCCTGCAGCCAGTATAACCCTGTCAAACCTGCCTCCGTCCATAACCTTTCTTATGTTTTCCCTGGTTCCCGCTTTCCCCCAGCAAAATGTGACTCCACTGGATACGCAGCGGCAAAACAGATACCGGATATAGATAAGGACATCCTCCCTGTAGGGTAATGCTCCCACGGTGCGTCCCGCTCCCCCGTAATCCATTTCCTTTTCCCATACAGTCACCCTGTTATTCTCTGCTGCCAGAGCTGCGTATACGAGTCCGCTGATTCCTGCTCCAATTACCAGAATCTCCTTCCCCGCATCCCTTGGCCTGAAGTGCAGATGCTCCCTTCCTGCCAGATAATTGACAGCACATTCCAGCCTCATCCCTTTAAATATCCGGTCCAGGCATTGTTGGTTACAGGCCAGGCATGGACGGATGGCTGATTCATCCTGTTCCATATATTTCTTTACCAGATAAGGGTCAGCAATCAGCCCTCTCAGCATCCCCGCCATATCACAATCCCTGTTTTGGATGGCCTCCGCAGCTTTATGTAAATCCAGCCGGTTGCATCCAATAACCGGAACCGATACCCTCTCCTTCATGGCTCTGGCCATATACAGATATGCCCCCCTGGGAACGTTATATGTAATCTGGGGTACGGCGGACTCATGCCATCCTCCGGTCACATCAATACCGTCCACCTGGTTTTCAATTATGCTTCCTATTTTCAGAAAATCCTCCAGTCCATTGCCTCCAGGCACAAAGTCACTTCCCGACAGCCTTACGATAACCGGGCAGTCCTTACCCACGGCTTTCCTGACCTCACCTATAATATCAAGCAGGAATTGAGTCCGTTTAGCCAACCCGCCTCCATATCGGTCCCAACGGCGGTTGGTAGCCGCGGACAGGAATTCCGAGATAAGGTACCCGGCGCTCCCCATGAGTTCGATTCCGTCAAATCCGGCTTTCCTTGCCCTGACAGCTCCTTCCTTAAAACAAGACACAATTTCTGCAATCTCCTGTTCTGTCAGTTCATGTGTCTCCTCTTTTGTAAAGCGGCACACATACCGTGAGGGAGCCGCTGCCTGCCTTCCCTGATGCTCACTCCGCCTTGCATAGGCCCCGGCATGCATGAGCTGGAGAAAAATCCTGGATCCTGCTTCATGGACAGCCTCTGTAAGCCGTTTCAGGGAATATATATAGGAGTCGTCGCAAATCTGCATCATGCCTGCTGTATTCATTCCCACAGGATCTACCCCTGCTGCCCCGGCTATGATAAGACCAGTCTTTCCCCGTGCTCTTTCCCGGTAAAATTCAATTACCTGGTCTGTCACATATCCGTCCCGGCAATATCCCAGATTTGCTGCTGTCATCACAAAACGGTTATTTATTTTACATGTTCCTATCATACATGGAGATAAAGCCGGTCTCACTGTCACATCCCCTTTCCTGTTCCCTCTCATTACCATCTATCAGATATAAAAGCAATTGTCGTGCCAACTCTCCTTTTAACCCAAATCCCACCCTTTTATAATGTTTTCAGGTGAAACCTGTCTTGATCGCCGGATAATGTGTTTGATTTTCGTACAGTCTGATTTTTAAGTTAAGGACTCAATAAAAAACATATGAACATAAAAAGCAGCACCCCGGAGCCGACGCTCCGGGGTGCTGCTTTCATTGGGCTTAGGGTATGGCACAGATTCAATCAATCCCCATACCATCCACATCAATCCCATATTTTTTTATTTTTTCATAAAAAGAACTTCTGGAAATACCAAGGGCATCTATGGCCTTTGATTTATTGGAAAACTTCCTCAGGGACTCCAAAATTAAGTCCTTTTCCAGGACAGCTGTCATCTCCTTTATATCATAGTTAACCTCTTCCCCGCGGGATACCTCCATGCTGTTCTTAGGCTGCATATACTGAGGCAGGGCGTAGATATCAATAATATCCTCATTGCGCATAATACAGGCATGCTCCAGCACATTCCTCAGCTCCCTTACATTTCCAGGCCAATCATAGGAATTAAAACAGTTCATCACCCTGGGGGAGACCATCACATGATCCCCGGCCAGCTTTTTCACAAGATGGTGTACCAGAACCGGTATATCCTCCCTCCTCTGCCTGAGGGGCGGAATCTTAATCTCAATCACATTCAGGCGGTAATACAGATCCTGACGGAATTTTCCCTCCTTAATCAAATCCTCCAAATTTTGGTTGGTGGCTGCCACAATCCGCACATCCAGGGGGATGGGTTTTGAACCGCCGATTCGCTCCACCTCTTTTTCCTGTATGACGCGCAGAAATTTCACCTGCATATTGATATCCATGTCGCCTATCTCGTCCAGGAAAATGGTTCCTCCCTGGGCCATCTCAAACTTTCCTGCCTTTCCCTCTTTCCTGGCGCCTGTAAAAGAGCCACCCACATAGCCAAAGAATTCGCTCTCCAGCAGGTTGTCCGGAATGGCCGCGCAGTTAACCTTGATAAAGGGACCGTCCGCCCTGGGGCTGTTGTCATGGATGATTTTTGCCATGACTTCCTTTCCGGTGCCGCTCTCTCCCCGAATCAGCACAGTTGCCTGGGATTTAGCCACCTTAACAGCCAATCCCAGTATTTGTTTCATATAGGCGTTTACCGTGATAAATTCCTTTGACCACTGGGCAATAGCAGGGTCATTTAACTGGTCCTGGAGAAACCGGGTCATCTCTTTGGTACGGTTCAGTCTGGATGCCAGCTCCACATACTTTGCCGTATTATTAAAGACGGAGACACCTCCCACAATCTCTCCGTCATATCTTAATGGAAATGAGATACCCACTGAATCCACGTTCAGGGATTTCAGATATTCTAACTGATGGACAATCGGCGTTCCCATCCTCATCACATTGATTGCCGTGGTATCGCCCTCTATATCGCTCAGCTTCTTGCCTATGATGTATCCTGTCTTGATTCCAAAGGACCTCTCATATGCCTGGTTGACATAAACAATATACGTTTCCCTGTCAATAATCATGACAACATCGTCTATATTGTCCATAATTTCCTGAAACAGTTTATTCTCAAACAACTTTTCGTATTCCCCAGGTATCATAACTTCCACCGCTCCTGTCACTGGCCTCATTCACACCCCAAACTGCCAATTGACTTAATTTTAACATAGCAGGAAAGTAATTTCAACAAAATAGATACCTATACATTTCCGCCCAGCGTAGCTCCCATATCAGCCACTATGTACTCGCCTGTCAGCATATTGCAGCAGTCTGAAGCCAGGAACAATGTAAGGGCGGCAATCTCCTGTACCGTACCAAACCGTCTCAACGGGATTCCTTTTAACACCTTATCTTTAAACTGGGGATTCTCCAGCTGCTCCGCATTCAGATCTGTTTTTACATAACCAGGGCAGATAGCATTTACATTAATTCCATACCGGCCCCATTCCCACGCCATAGATTTTGTCAGATTAATGGCCCCTGCCTTAGAAGCCCCATAGATGGACAGCTGGTTATTCCCCTTTATTCCGCCGATGGAGCACATGTTAATGATTTTACCGCCTTCTCCCTGGACAATCATCTGTTTAGCTGCAATCTGGGCCCCGAAATATACACTCTTTAAATTGGAATCAATCACCCTTTCATAATCAGCCTCTGTCATGTCTGTCAAGCGCCTGGTCACTGCCACACCGGCATTGTTGACCATAATATCCAGCCTTCCATATTTTTCCACTGTTCTATCAACCAGGTTCTGGATTTCCTCCACATTCTGGACATCTGCTTTGATTCCCATGGCTTCGCCGCCCATAGCAGCCACTTCTGCTGCTACTACATCGCAGTCCTCCTGATGACGGCTGGTAATAACCACCTTTGCCCCATGATAGGCAAACACCATGACAATTCCATATCCCAGCCCCTTGGTACCTCCTGTCACAACCGCAACCTTACCGTTTAAATCAAATGACGGCATTGCAAATGGCAACTTCTCTGCGTTCATATTCAATGTCCTCCTTATAATATAATGACCTTCTGCCTGATTTTATAATAAGCATGAAACATGCCAACCGAGGATTCCCCGGCAATTTTCGCTGTATCCCTCCTATTATACATACATTATTTTACATTATTGTTCTTTTATCAAACATCCGGTCTCAGATTTGTTTTTTTTCAGAACACTCCAATCTCCCATTCTCATAAAAAGCTGCAGTTTTACATCCTTATTCTCTTTTTTCAACTTGGTATAAATATTGCTTTATAT
>OLIH01000142.1_pt1 | contig 79954 bp, 76 predicted proteins | sample 1609721 | NCBI WGS metagenome assembly OLIH01 (sample SAMEA4350157, study PRJEB24818) | metagenome | biome: human; feature: gut; material: faeces | place: Denmark | collected 2013-09
ACGCTCTTTTGCATAATCCAGATCGATATTATCCGTTCCGACACCGAACTTGCAGACCGCCTTCAGATTCGGACAGCCCTCCATCATTTCTCTGTCCATTTTATCCACACCGACGATAATGGCATCGACATCCTTCGCCAGTGCTTTAAACTCCTCATGTGTATATGCCTTACCCGTGGCATTGTAATGTACCTCCAGACCCTTGGACTTCATTCGCTCCACCTGATCCAGACCGTAATTCGCAAACCCTCTCGGGGTTATCAGTACCTTCATATAAGCTCCTTCCTTTTCTTATCCTCCATATGCCTGTAAAGAAAACAAATCCATGTTCTTCCATGGATTTGTTCACATCTTATATAATATGGAAGAAGGTCAATACGATTGCAATAATCATTGTATAAATCATCAGACGGATATACTTCGGTCCGCGTTTCGTGATATACAGATACATTCCCATAACAACGATGAACGGCAGCATATTCGGCAGGATTCCGTCAATGATTTCCTGCAACTTCACCGTTGATGTATCACTGGCGAATTCCACAATGGTCTGCACCTTTATATAAGAGGCTGACAGACATCCGATCATGAACAGACCAACGATGCTTGCGATGTCAATAACCTTTTTGATTGCTCCGGAGTGCAGGATTTCCAATACGGAATTTTTACCCAGAGAATATCCCTTGTTGAATAGGAACCAGGACCAGCCAAAGCTCCATGCGATATAGATTAAGCCAGGAATAAAGGCGGCGATTACAGAGCCCTCTAGTGCCATCGGAACAAAGATTGCCAATGGAATTGTCGCAACAATTCCCTGATCCACACTGTCACCGATACCGGCAAGTGGTCCCATCAGACCGAGCTTTAAGGATTGAATAACCTCCGGAGAAATATCATCATGGCCTAGCGCACGCTGTTCCTCCAGTGAAATCGTAATACCGTGAATGATACTTCCCCAGTCACAGTTTGTATTGAACATGGATGTATGACGACGCATTGCTGCCTGCAGCTCTTCCGGGTCATCCTTGTACAGCTTACGCAATACCTTGTTCATGGAATATCCGAAGGCAAGTGCCTGCATACGGTCAAAGCTTACCGGAACCTCGACTGCAAGTGTCCATTTCCACCATGCCTTTAACAGGTCTTTTTTTGTTACGATTGTTTTCTTTTCTTCAGCGGCTACACTGTTTACTGCTTCACTCATGCAACTTCCTCCTCATCGTTCTGTTTGAATAGGGATACGATCAGTGCAAGACATAATGCAATGACTGCTCCTGTCAGCATGGAGAAGCCCATGACAGAATACAGGAAGAATCCCAGTACGAAGAATGGCAGATATTTCTTTTTTCCCATGACAACCAGTGTCAGTGCGAAACCTAACCCCGGAAGCATATTGCCTGCGTTGGTGAGTCCGTTCATCGCCCATTCCGGAATTACATTGATGAATGCCTGTACAACGCTGGAGCCGAATAATGTCGCAATGAATACCGGTGTGAAATATAGCACACCATTGGTAAGCCATGGAAGTACAAAGGAGAAGATGGACAGCTTGTCATACTGCTTGTCCTCTACGAATTTATCAGCCTTCGTGTTATAGAAAGAGTTGATGGTACGACGCACATTATTGATTAAAACGCCAAGTACCCCGAATGGAACAGCCAGAGCCACGGCAGCAGCCGGATCCAGATTATTTGCGATAGCGGCAGGTATTGCGATACATGTTGCCAGTCCCTGATCACTTGGAATATTTCCGCCGGCTTCGATACCTCCCATATACATCAGCTGAATGGTTGCACCATACAGCAGACCGGTCTGTACATCCCCATATACAAGACCGATAAATACGCCAAGTACGACCGGCTTACGGAATGCAAACGAGATAAAATAGCTCGCGCGTCCCATGGATAGCCAGTACAGTATACCGACTAAGATTGCTTGAATTACCATATACATGTCCTCCTGTTATAATTTAGCGACAGCTTTTTGAAGTGTTTCTGAAGGATAATCCGGAGTTGTCTGGAAATAAATTTCGATCCCCATCTTTTCCAGTTCAAGCAGAGTATCCGCATCTGCTCTGTCCAGTGTGATTGCGTTGTTGACAGCCTTACGACCCGGCCCTCCGCCAAGACCGCCGATCTGTACCTTTTCCAGCTTCAAGCCTGCCTGTACTGCGGCATTCAGTTCTGCCACACCCTTGAACAGAACCATAACGCGGTTCTTATCGAAGGCACCCTCCTGCTGGCGCTTTACCGCATCCTCTACATTTACAATTGTGATTTTTACACCCTTTGGAGCTGCCATTTTAAATACTTCCTGCATGAAAGCATCCTTGCTCAGGGCAGTGTCGATTGTTACGATTTCATTGATCTGGCACTGTGTCAGCCATCTGGTAATAACCTGACCGTGAATCAGTCTGAAATCTACTCTAGTCAATTCAATACTCATCTTGAATTCCTCCTTACACCTACATTATATTGAAATCGCTTTCAAGTCGCTATGTTCAAACAAACTAAAAAGCCTGTGCCGTTTTTGGTCAAACGCACAAAGTTAAAAAAAAGCATCCGAAAGCCGGAGCATACATGTTTTCTATATATTATATGTGTGTTAGCTGACCTTCAAAAAGTCCTTTATTCATAGGCTTTTTAAGCATAAGCCAACCGGATGTACAATATCTTTTCAGCTGCTATCTCATTTGTTTAAGCGCACATATTTCACCTCTAATTTTGTTCACTCATCCAATTGTAAGCGTTTCTAAAACAACGTAAGATATAGGCAAGGAGGATGTCATTATGAATATGAAAAAAATAAACGTCACAAACCGTATGTATGAGGCAGGTGCACTTGCAATCGTTCGTGCGGAAACACTGGATCGCGCATGTGAAATAGCCGAGGGCTGCATGAAGGGCGGCGTACCTGTCATGGAAATGAGCTATACGTTAAATAACGCCGGAGATATCATACAGGGTCTTTCTGAAAAATATGGAGATGCACTCTGCGTAGGTGCCGGAACAGTTCTGGACGCAGAAACAGCACGACATGCAATCCTGCATGGTGCTGCTTTTATCATTGCCCCGAACTATAATGAAGAGGTCGCAAGAATGTGCAATCGCTATCAGATCCCCTATGCACCCGGATGTACCACCATTACCGAATGTGTTGATGCGCTAAGCAGCGGAGCGGCATTCGTCAAGGCATTTCCTATTTCCGATTTCTATGGTCCAAAGCTTGTAAAGGTTTTTAAAACACCGATTCCGGATATGCCGATTCTGGCAAGCGGAGGAATCAATCTTGACAATCTGACAACATGGCTGGAAAACGGTGTAGATGTCTGCGGGTTCGGAGGACTTCTGACAAAAGGAAGCAGTGAAGATATTGCAGCCAATGCCGCTAAAATTCATGAAATCATTACCAGCTTTCGTTGCAGCAAATAAGGACTGTTAAAGCTTATCTGAAGCTTCTGCATTCTTACAAAAAAGCATGGCGTATCTTAAGTACACCATGCTTTTTCGTTCTTTACTCAAACGCTTCTACATTTGATAAATAATTCAAATATCCATTACTCCCCAGTTTCTTTTCCCAAAAATCCATACTTACGTGTATTCTGATGAGCAGTCGAGATGCCATTGTTACAGATCCTTCACATATCTTATTTTTATCCATAGCTGCGATATCTTCAGCTTTAAGAGTATCCTACAGCTTTGGATTTATGATTGGATTACTACACCGTTCTAAACGTTTTGCCATTTCAATCAAATCCTGGTCAGCAACTGTGCAGAAGTCATAGGTCTTCTGATGCAGAGAACCATAAAGTAGAAGCATCCATATCTCAACAATCGTCCGAAGCTGCCTGGAATTCAGATGATAGCGCTCCACCATAACCTGAAGATTATTCTCATAGGCTGCCAATCCTTCCAGATAAGGCTCTTCATCACCCTGTTTTATACTTCCGGATTCTTTTTTAATTTTGCGGTTATTTTCTTCATGTCATAAGCAGTGACCTTATCCGCTTCTTCAAGATTATAAATTCGAATCCCGTTTACCATCTGATTCCTTTTTTGTTCATCATAATCTTCTTCATGCTTCAGCATATCCACAACCATGTTTTCCATATAAAATGCCAGTACATCAACAGCAGAATCTTCCTCATACCCATTTTCCAATAGCTTACGATATAAGGTAACCGTACCTTCCGGGTTCTGCATTTTAATTTGATTTCTGATTATGTCTGCATAGTGTTCCTTTACTTTTCCACTTTCGTATATATCCTCTTATACCTGAAATGGGAAATCATGAGCACTATACTTCTGATTTTCCATATTTATCAATCTGCTCACGTTATACACTTTACAAATTCTGCCCGTTTGTTTTTATCACCTCAGCATACCAGTGAAAAGAGTCCTTTGGATACCTGTTCAAGGCTGCACTGGCATCATCCTCTTCCCGCTCCACATAAATAAATCCGTAGCGCTTCTGATATCCGTTCAGCCAGCTTAACAAATCTGTGCAGGACCATGTACAGTATGCCAGTACCTCGCAGCCATCAGCAACCGCCTTTTTCAATTCCTCGATATGTGCACGAAGATATTCTATACGATAAGGATCGTGTATCGTTTTATCTTCTTCCAGCTTATCAAACGCTCCAAGACCGTTCTCAGATATAATGATAGGTAAATCATAACGTGAGGTTATTGTCCTGCAGCACATACGGATACCCATTGGATCGATTGTCCAATCCCAATCCGTTGTCTTCAAATACGGATTGGCTGGATTTTTATACAATCCGGGTACTCCGCTGATTTTTGCTGTTCCCTTTTCTCCTGTTGTATTCACCTCGTGATTAGCGCCAACACCATGAATATCATTATACTCGGCAACCGCTGTCTGATAGTAATTGACACCCATAAAATCAATCAAAGACGCAGCCTGACGGATATCCCGCATTTCATCCGCTGCAATATCCGGTGCGCAGTCAATAGACCTCAGATATTTCATAGCACTCTTTGGATAACGGCCATAACCATAGATATCCAGCCACCAGTAATTGCGTAAATCATCAAAGTCTTCTTTTGCCATCGCGTTTTCCGGACGGCAATCAATCGCATAGCATGGAGAAAACGCAAAGCTTGCGCCCACCATCGCATGAGGAAAACGTTTCTTCAATTCCAAAACACTCCGTGCATGTGCAACATTCGCATGATGATTTACCTGATAGAACAGCTTCAGCTGATCTGTTTTTCCCGGTGGATGAAGTCCTTCCATCCAGCCCATAGAGGTGAAAATATTCTGTTCGTTCATGGTTATCCAGTATTTTACACGATCTCCATACCGTTCAAACAAAGTAACGGCATACGTTACAAAGTCCTCTATAATCTGTGGATTCTCCCAACCATGATATGCCTCTTCCAGCGCCTGCGGCATGTCCCAGTGATAGATGGTAACCATAGGCTCGATTCCATATTTTAAGCATTCATTGATAACATTATCGTAAAAAGCCAAACCTGCTTCATTTACTTTTCCATTTCCCTGGGGATATATTCTTGTCCACGCAATAGAAAACCGATAGGTCTTTAATCCCATTTCAGCCATTCGTGCAATATCTTCTTTATAATGATGATAAAAATCGACTGCGACTGCACCAGTAGTGCCTTTAAAGGTTTTCCCGGGTATCTTCACAAACTCATCCCAGTTTGAAATGCCCTTGCCGTCTTCACGATCCGCGCCTTCAATCTGGTAGGCAGCGGATGCACTGCCCCATAAGAAATCATCTGGAAATCCTGCTGTTTTTTCAAAATACATTGTATCCTCCATTCTCCCGCTGTATGCGAGTATTCAACATTGGTTCAGTTATCATACAGTTCCTTTATTACATTGGTTTCAAAGTGAAAATACTGTGGAAGATGCCGTGCGACGGAATACTCAAATATCTCAGATGTATCCAGATATGCGAGCTCTTCCACCTGACATACAAAATCATTGTCATTCATGTGAAAATATTTCTTTTCCAGTGCCTGCGGACGAACAGCCTGAAATGACAGATGTGCTCCTTGTATATGCTTGTGAAGCTGTTTTTCAATATACGCATAGATAGAGGTTTCCACATCCCTGCGCTGAAGTCCCGGTATGATCTGCAGCGGCATCCATGTATATTCTACAACTCTTGGCTCCTGCTTATACAAGCGAATGCGTTCTATCTCATACACAAACTCTCCGGCTTGTATATTCATTTTATCCGCCAGCTCTGTCGTGCATGTAACTACTTCAAACTTTTCAACAACAGAGGTAACCTCCTCACGAATCAGATCCCGCCCGATAACAGGTACCCCCTGCATTCTGTCCGGACCTGTTCTGCATTTCTTTACGAAGCTTCCCAGACCTCTTTTTCTTACAATCACACCCTCACTGACAAGACGATCCAGCGCCTTTTTAACCGTTAACACACTGCATGCATACTGCTTTGCGAATTCCTCTCCGCTTGGCAGCATTTCGTTTGCACTATAGCTTCCCTTCTGAATCGCATCCTTTATCTCTGTATATACCTGCATATATTTCGGTATCATAGCACACCTCCGATGCTTATATTATAACTCAAAATTCTCAATCTGCAACATAAATATATATTTTTATTATAAAACATATATACTTTTAAAACACCTCAAAAAAAAACCTCTGTGACAGGACAGAGGCTTTGCGGCAATGACGATGGATAACATATGGATGAATAGGAAATTGCCATTACCCTTCTTTCAGACAAGACTGTCTGTATATACAGCATACACCCTGCGTGTGAACAGCAAGTGAAGTATGTTTGAATATTCATACAATATCTGTATAATGATGTTATAGAACGGCAAAGGAGGACCCCTATGTATATCCTTTATAATCCGGATATTATTTACAGTATGCTGTCAAAAAAGATAAGCATATATTTTATAGAAAAGGACAGGTGAGACAATGATGAATATACGCTACAAAAGAATGGAGAGTCCGCATTTAGATGCAGTGGTAAAGCTGTACATAGACTATTATAATACCTATGAAGGAGGCTGCTGGACTTATGATAAAGCATACAAAAGACTCCATCAGCTCATGACGATAGAGGATGCGCTGTGTTTTATACAGATGGCTGATCATGCTGTCAGCGGATTCGTCATGGGATATTTCAAAGAATTTGATGATTTGACCGGATATTATCTGGAAGAAATCGTGATTGCCAGACAATTTCAAGGAGCACATCTTGGCACGCATTTTCTAAATGAAATGGAGAAAACCGTAAAAGAGAACGGTGCTTCCTTCATCGAGCTGCTCAGCGTAAATGATGAGATGCACTCGCATTTTTATACGAAAAACGGATACAGAAATGCAGAGAATATGATTTTCAAATGCAAACACTTCACACAGTAGCTGCAAATCGTATTATCGCATGTAATTTAAGTGAGTCATTAACAGCAGCTCCCGCATAAGCTGTTGTTTTATTGCCGGTAAAGCTTAAGAAAAAGCTTTCATGTAAAATCTTGCGAATAAAAGAACCTCTGCGAGGGACAGAGGTTCAGCATGAAGGCAGGTAATGGAAATGAAAAAATATTGTAAACATGATAGCTGTTTGTTTTTTTATAGGGATGGGGAAACATTCCATTACCTTTATTAAGATTTCACAAGCATTGCTTTGCTTGTGTCTATATCATACATCCCCTTTGTGAACACTACGTGAACGTTATATGAAAAGGAAAAGAAATAAGCAATACTTCCATTCGTAAATCGGGAAGCTTCATAAACTAGGGAAAAGAATTGTCTGAACAATTCCTATCGTGGTAAAATAGACTGGAATGTGAAAGGAGTGCAGATTATGAATAAGCTGTGGGGACATTTTAAAACAATAACTGCACACAAGCTTGCGGTCACAAAGCTGTGTTTTCGCTGTGGTTTATATAAACAGGGACTTCTGCATGATCTATCCAAATACACTCCTGTTGAATTTTGTGCAGGTGTCAAGTATTTCCAGGGAAATCGCAGTCCCATTGATTATGAAAAGGAAGTAAAAGGCTATTCCTTAGGCTGGCTGCATCATAAAGGCCGCAACAAGCATCACTGGGAATACTGGCTGGATAATGCCGTAGGCGGTATCCGTCCGGTGAAAATGCCGCTTCATTATCTTGTGGAAATGTACTGCGACCGGACAGCCGCTTCCCGCATCTATATGAAGGAAAATTATCATGACGGAAGTGCGTACGAATACTTCATGAACGGCTATGACAATGTTATCATGCATGAAGAGACAAAGGCAATGCTGAAGATGATTCTGGAATATCAGCGTGATCATGGTACGGACGCTACTGTTGATTTTATACGAAAAGAGATACTGAAGAACTGAAATAAGTTTCAAATAGTCTCTTCCTACAGAGAAAACAAAGGCCAGAATACAGCCTTTGTTTATTTTATATCCGGAATGCTTTCCTCCTCCAGCTCATAAGGCAGAAATTCCGCAAGCAGATGCTTCTGACGGAGATGCTCTTCAATTTCATCCAGTATTTCCTGTGAATCCGCTGTTACATGATGAAAGTGATAACCTGCGGTCACATTCATCAGTGGAGTTGATTTACCTGTCTTTAGATTTTCCAGTAAAACTGCCACATCCCGGCGGTTTCGGATACGCAGAGGCGCCGACATTTTTCCATAGGCTCTGTGATTCACCATCACATCCTCCACGCTTCCTCCAAGATCAACAATCGTTTCCAGCTCTTCACTGATCTGCTCTGTTGTGTGACAGACCTTAAACAGGCGAACTGCTTTTTTTGTTTCATTCAATATATAGCCCCGTGCAGTGGCGATGATCGGATATCCCTCCATACGCAGCAGAGCAATATCCTGTACCACAACCTGACGGCTGACACCGGTATCTCTTCCCAGTGCACCACCGGAGAGTGGACGGGAAGACTGCCTCATCATGGTCAGAATACGTTTTCTGCGCTGAGAGCCTGTCAAAGCTGTAGCCATAGGGCTGTCTGCTACTTTCTTATCCATATGATTTTCTCTTTACTCACCAAGGACGCTCAAATGCTTCAGGCTGATATCCAGAATCGGAGCGGAATGTGTCAATGCTCCACTGGATACATAATTCACACCGAGATCCTTCATCAGCTCAATGTTTTCTTTTGTGATATTACCGGAGCATTCCGTTTCTGCACGTCCGTCAATCAGCTGTACAGCCTCCTTCATCTGGGCAGGGGTCATATTGTCCAGCATGATAATATCTGCACCGGCCTCCACTGCTTCCTTCACCATGTCAAGATTCTCTGTTTCGACTTCGATTTTACGGACAAACGGCGCATGCCTTCTTGCGGCCTCAATTGCCTGCTTTACACCGCCTGCCGCATCGATATGATTATCCTTCAACAGCACCCCGTCGGATAAATTATAGCGATGATTTTTTCCGCCTCCGACAAGAACAGCATATTTCTCAAACACCCGCATGCACGGTGTTGTTTTTCTAGTGTCTACCAGACAGGTTTTAGAGCCTTCCAGCATATCCGCTACGTTTCTGGTATATGTGGCAATTCCACTCATTCTCTGTAAATAATTCAACGCAGTCCGCTCACCGGATAGCAGAACACGAATATCCCCGTGTACCTTCCCCATCAGCTGACCGTTTGTGACCTTATCTCCATCCTTGACAAGGAAATCAACCTGTGTTTGCGGATCAAGCAGCGTAAATACACGCTCGAAAATCTGAAGACCGGCAATGATGCCGTCTTCCTTGCAAATAAGCTGAACCTCTCCTTCCTTATAATCAGGCATAACGGAGCAGGTTGTTACATCCTCACCGTTAATGTCCTCCTCTAAAGCGAGACGGATATATTTATCAGCAACAAGCTGCATCGTAATTGGATTCATATGCTTTTTTTCCTTTCCGGCAGACTGTTATGTTATCAGCTGCTCTTTTCGCAAAAACAAGACTCTCCAGCAGACTGTTGCTGGCAAGGCGATTCTTACCATGCACACCGTTACAGCTGGTTTCTCCTACAGCATACAGATGCTGCATGGTTGTCTCTGAATGACTTCCCACATGGATTCCTCCCATAAAATAATGCTGCGCAGGAACGACCGGGATACTTTCCTTTGTAATATCATAGCCTTCCTTACGGCAGGCCTCCTGAATATTTGGAAAATGACTTTGTATGGTCTCTTTCGGTACATTTTGAAAGGACAGCCAGACATGCTCGGTGCCGTCCTTCTTCATTTCCTCAAAAATAGCCTGAGATACGACATCTCTCGGCAGCAGCTCATTTACGAAGCGTTCCCCTTTTTTATTCAGTAAAATCGCCCCATCTCCTCTGGCAGACTCGGAAATCAAAAAGCTTCTTCCCTTTTTACGGCTGTACAGGCTGGTCGGATGAATCTGCACGTAATCCAGATGATCCAGCTGAATCCCATGCTTTTTACAAATGCGCAAGGCGTCTCCTGTAAGACTTGGATAATTGGTGGAATGCTCATACAAACCACCGATACCTCCTGTCGCAAGCACCGTATCCTCTGCATGAACATGAACAACCTGCTGCTCTTTGGTTTCCAGTGCAATCCCCTTGCAGACACCATGCTCAACAAGCAGATCACACATCCGGGCATGCTCCATAACAGTTATATTCGAACAGCTTCGCACATGCTTCTGCAGAGCCGTCGTTATTTCTTTTCCAGTAATATCCTTATGAAAGCAGATTCTCGCACGGGAATGTCCTCCCTCACGGGCATATCGCAAACTTCCATCCTCATTTTGTTCAAAGCGGACACCCAGCCGAAGCAGTTCTTCTATAATTGGTCTACTCTGCCGAATCATGATGTCAACACTCTCTCTGTTATTTTCATAATGGCCTGCACGCATGGTATCTTCAAAATAGGAAGTATAATCTTCTTCATCAGGAAGCACACAGATTCCCCCCTGTGCCAGCATGGAATCACATTCCTCCATATCCCCCTTACACACCATCAGTATTCGCATGGTATCCGGCAGATTTAAAGCTGTATAAAGACCAGCAACTCCACACCCTGCAATGACGGCATCATAATACATATCTGATTGCATAATTCGCCTCCTTAAGGCGGTTTACGCCGCAAGCTCCAGCATTCTGTTCAGGGTTGCCTTTGATGGCTCAGCGATATTTGAAGCTACAGCTGCACCATTTTCTCCAGTGCGCAGGACATGCAGAATACCATCCAGTGTAATCTTTTTCATATCCATGCATACCGGCTCTGTTTTCGGAAAGTAAAATGTCTTCTTAGGATTCTGCTTTTCAAGCTCATAGCGGACACCAATCTCCGTAGCAATGATAAACTCCTTTGCATTGCTTGCAGCAGCCTGCTTCAAAATCCCGGTTGTTGAACCGATATAATCTGCAATCGAAAGCACAGAGGCATTACACTCCGGATGAGCAAGCACTTCCGCAAGCGGATGCAGCTGCTTCAGCTCCTGGATTTCCTTTACCTTCATTTCCTCATGAACCGGACAGTATCCCTTTACCAGCATGACATTCTTTTCCGGAACCTGCTCTGCTACATAACGTCCCAGATTTTTATCCGGGATAAATAAAATATTCTGATTGGGCAGCTTCTTCACAATCTGCACTGCATTCGCTGAGGTGACGCATACATCTGACCATGATTTGATCTCAGCAGTCGAGTTGATATAGCATACAACTGCAAGGTCCTCATAGCGTGCCCTTACGTCATCAATCTCTGCTTTTGTTACCATATGTGCCATCGGACAGTCAGCAGATGCATCCGGCATCAGCACTGCTTTGTCCGGATTTAATAGCTTTCCACTCTCTCCCATGAAGGAAACTCCGCAAAAAACCAACACCTTATTCGTCAGTTTGGACGCCACCTTACTCAGATAGAAGGAATCTCCTACATAGTCTGCAATCTCCTGTACCTCTGCAGGTACGTAGTAATGTGCCAGCAATACGGCATCCTTTTCAAGCTTCAGCTGTTTAATTTCTTCCTGTTTTGTCATATCCTTTGATGATACCGCTAATATTTATGCAGTATCTTCATCTCCCTTTCTCTATACCGTTGTATCTGCCTCAGTATAGCATATATAATGACAGGTGACAAGACACATGTCTGATGATTTGTATAAATAATGACTGTTTGTAATACACATAATTCATACGAAAATAAAAAATGCAGAAAAGGACTTCATCTGCATAGAAAGGCTCATAAATAAAAAAAATCGAGTAATTTAAAAGGTTCTTTCTTTAAGGTGTATGCAAAAGGGAGAATACAACTTCTATTGATAAATACAATAGTGTTGCATTCTCCCTGTTTTATGTTCACCCACAATCGTGAAAGAACCATCTGAAAGAGCCTGCTCTTTTTCCGTATTTCGTTTTTGAAACTGCCTAAAATGAAATCGAAGCAGTTGGCTTTTGTTTTTTCTTTATTCTTCCTCAATGCCGCCCAGCATTTCAAGCAGGCGGTTTAAATCTTCATTGCCATCATAGCGTATAGTAATCTGCTTCTCATCAATGCGCACCCTTGTTTGGAAACGACTTTGCAGACGATCCTGTACCTTATCCAGATTGATATCCCGCTGCTTCTTCTCTGGTGCGCTTTTCGGTTCATTCATATTTTTAACCAATGTTTCCACAGCACGCACACTCAGATGAAGCTGAATGGCTTTTTTTGCCACATCCTCAATTTGTGATGCATCCTTTAAACCAAGCAGTGCACGCACATGTCCCATACTCAGCTGCTTGTCGATAACATACTGCTGTACCGATTTTGGAAGCTTTAACAGCCGCAGCATATTCGCCACATGCTCTCTTGACTTTCCAATCCGCTTCGCCAGCTCTTCCTGTGTATAGCCAAGCTTCTTGATCAGCTTTTCATAGCCCTGTGCTTCCTCAATGGCATTCAGATCCTCACGCTGAATATTTTCCAGCAGTGCGATTTCCATCATCTGCTGATCATCAAATTCCATTAGAATAGCAGGGATGGTTTTTAATCCGGCAACCTTGCTGGCCCGCAATCGGCGTTCTCCGGCAATCAGTTCATAGCCCTTAACGGCTTTCTTAACCAGAATTGGTGTAAAAACACCATGCAGCTTAATGGAATCAGCCAGCTCCTGAATCTTGTCATCATCAAAGTTTTTTCGCGGCTGATACGGATTCGGTTTTACATCCTTTACCTCAACCTCAAATTTGGAGTCCTCATGAACCTCAGTCTTTCCCTGCTGAATATCCTCCAGCACATTACCGACATCTTCACCAAAAATGGCAGACAATCCTTTTCCAAGTCTTGCGCTATTCTCTTTTTTCGGCATTCATCCACCTCCCTATCTGGCTTTTGCTTTCTTATTCATTTTCACAACTTCATTCGACAGCCCTGCATATGCTTTTGCGCCTTCACAGCGGACATCGTATTCAAAAATCGACATTCCTCTGGACGGTGCTTCACTCAGCTTGACATTTCTCGGTATGTAATTCTTATAAACGCGATCCTTAAAGTGCTGACGTACCTCCTGCTGTACCTCAACGCTCAGCTTTGTTCGCGCATCATACATTGTAAGCACAACACCCTCAATCATTAAATTGCGATTGAAGAGCTGCTGTACCAGACGAATGGTCAAAAGCAGCTGTGTAACTCCCTCCAGTGCATAATACTCACACTGTACCGGTATAATTACAGAATCCGCTGCAGTTAAAGCATTTGTATTCAACAGTCCCAAAGAAGGCGGACAGTCAATGATGATAAAGTCATATTCATCCTTGATCAGCTCCAGCTTATTCTTTAACAGCTCTTCTTTTCCTACTTCAAATTTTACCATTTGCAAATCGGCTCCCGCCAGTGCAATACTTGCAGGAACAATATCGATTGGTGGAGATGTCAGCTTCTTCCGGATATCCTCCACCTTGTAATCCTCCATAATCAGATTATAAACAGAAAGCTTATCCTCACCGACCTCTGCACCGACACCCTGAGTGGCATTTCCCTGGGGGTCAAAATCGACCAGAAGCACTTTATTGCCAAGGTATCCCAAGCCTGCAGCAAGGTTAATCGATGTCGTCGTCTTACCTACGCCGCCCTTCTGGTTGGATACCGCTATGATTTTACCCATAAGATCATTTCCTTTCTATTTTGGAATGCGAATGGTAATGATTACTTCATCCTCATGTTCCTCTTCGTTTATTTCTGCCGCTGTACCGGCGCGATTCACCATACTGACCGCCTGATGGATCGTATTGATCGCGATTTTAATATTCTTGCTGATACCCTTCAGCATCACTTTTTTCTTTTCTTTTTTCGGTTGTGCCTGTTCCTTCAGCATTTTTTCCGTCTGTGCAACCGTCATGCCCTTTTTCACAATTTTTTCGAGGGCATCGTGCTGTTTTTCTTCATCCAGCCCAATCAGTGCCCGTGCATGCCGTTCACTGATTTTTTTAGTACTGACAGCCTCCTGCACATCCTCATCCAGATTCAACAGGCGGATTTTATTCGCAATAGACGACTGACTCTTGCCGACACGCAATGCCAGCTGACTCTGATTCAGTCCGGAATATTTCATGATCTCCACATAGGATTTCGCTTCTTCAATCGCACTCAAATTCTCTCTCTGGATATTTTCAACCAGTGCCATTTCCGCCATTTGCACTTCATTGGCATCCATGATCAGAACTGGTACATCAACAGCACCGTTCAGCTTCAGTGCACGGAATCTTCGCTCACCTGCAATTATCTGATATCTTCCATCCATCTCGCGAACCGTGATTGGCTGAATCAGCCCGTTTTCACGAATGGATTGTGCCAGATCCATCAGCGCTTCATCATCAAATTCCAGACGCGGCTGATAAGGATTCGGCTCGACCAGATCAATATCCACAATTCTTGTATCTTTCATTCTATTCCTCCTCAAAGGGGATTTTTCTTCATCTGTGCAAACGGTCTCGGATATTTCTTCGGTGTCGGTCTCGTTTTTACAAAAACGAAATTGATCCGCTGTGATCCATCTGACAATGTATGCACATCCCTCTGCTTCATTTCACAACCCAGAAGTCGAATTGCTTTTTCAGCCAATGCGTATTCTTCATCCCCATTGGCACCCTTTAGCGCGAGGAAGCTGCCCTGCTTCTTCACCAGCGGTATGCAAAGCTCACTTAGTAGCGGCAGATTCGCCACGGCTCTTGCACTGACGATATCAAAGCTTTCCCGATGGTCCTTTGCATAGACCTCAGCGCGTTCATGTACACAGGTAACGCCCTTGAGCTGCAGCTTATCGCATAATGCATTTAAAAAAGTAATTCTTTTTCCCAGAGTCTCCACAATTGTCAGCTCCAGCTCGGGATATATGATTTTTAAAGGTATTCCCGGAAAACCTGCCCCCGCCCCGACATCACAGAAGCTGCCCTGTATCGACATATCAAAGGAAGGCAATATGGAATCCAGAAAATGCTTTTCATAAATCTCATCCGGATCGGTTATGGCGGTTAGATTTATCTTCTGATTCCATTCGATCAACATGGATGCGTACTCTTCAAACTGCCGAAGCTGATGCTCCTGCAATATCATACCGTGCTTTGCAAGCACCTTGGAAAAGTCTTCTTTATGAAATATATTGGACATAGTATCCCTCCAGCACCTACTATTATATCAAAGAACACTCTCTAACTAAACATTTTGTTTGTGAATTTTCCACAGATGCCTCCAGTAAAAAGTGTAATCGCTTTATATCTCTTTCATATACAAGAAAATCTTACGGAAAGTGTAAAAAAAAACGACGGAAAATATACCTGCTGGTCTTTCTAACAAAATACATGTGAAGTTTTCTTAAGATAATAACGAAAACTTTGCTTTAGGAAACAAAAAAAACCTCATAGAGTAAATGCACTATGAGATTTTCCAACCGTATCTTAACCTTTTGAGAATGATTTAAGAATGCATGTAACAGCTTCTGAAATACCTTTTTCTAAAGCATTGCCATAGATTGGTTTCAGCTGAAATTGATCGGAATTTGTAATCACCATCGGTGTTGTCAAATCAATATTTTGAGTTTCCATAAGCTTTCGATCAAGCTGCATGATCGGCTCCCCTGTTTTTACAGTATCACCGCTTTTTTTCAATATATGAAAGCCTTTACCATTCAGCTTTACCGTATCCAAGCCAACATGAATCAGCAATTCCGCACCATCATCTCCCAAAATTCCAATTGCATGCTTCGTCGCTGCAATCATAACAATCGTTCCATCGCATGGTGAAACGAGGATATCACCATCGAATTGAAACGCCACTCCTTCTCCCATCATCTTATTTGCAAACACTTCATCCTTTACTTCTGATAAGGGAATACAGGCTCCGTCAACCGGTGCATAAAGAATCGTATCTTTTTGCTTCATTATCTTCATTTCAGTTTCATTAGTTTCCGGTGCAGCTTCTTCCCGTACATCGCTATCCTTAATCAATGCTTTCGTTACTAGGAATCCTCCCGCATATGCAATCAACAGACCAATCAGGAAATTCAGCATTCCGGAGCCTCCCTGCATCAATGGGATTGCTACTAAACCGCTTGGACCCCAGGCATTTGCCATAACCTGTGTCAGCATTATATAAGCGCCACCAAAACCAGCGCCGATTCCTGCGGTAATAAATGGTTTTCCTAAAGGCAGGGTCACACCGTAAATCAAGGGCTCGCCAACCCCCAAAAAACCTGCAGGTAACGCTCCTGTGATGATTCCCTGCATTTTTTTATTACCGACTTTTCTTGCAACAAAGTAAATGGCGATGGCTGCGCCGACCTGTCCTGCACCACCCATTGACAATACCGGAAACAAGGATACACCACCCATTTGTTCCAGCTGTACCGCATAAATAGGTATCAAACCATGATGCAGTCCAAGCAATACCATAGGTAAAAATAATGCAGAAAGCAGAAATCCGCTAATAACACGGATAAATGGATTTGTTGAGTTAATGATTATAGTTAACAGAGAAACCAGCCCATCACTCAAAAAACCAGCCAGCGGCATGATGAGGAAGATGAAGATAATTCCAGCAGTTAATAAGGAAACAAAAGGTGTCACAATCAAATCCAATACATCCGGTATGCGCTTGCGTATATTTTTTTCAATTACAGATAGAATCCATACCCCGAATATTACACCAATGATACCGCCTTTACCTGTCGTTAAAACAGATTCCAGGGGTATTGCTTCATTATACAGACCTATCATTTTAGCTATTTCGATAATGTTCGCACCTATGCTGATACCACCGATCATTCCACCGAAAGCAGGCGTTGCTCCAAAGACTTCTGCCGCCCGTATTCCTGTGTAAATTGAGAAATAGCTCAAGAATGCTCCACCAAGTAAACTTAAAATCAGCTGAAGCATCTGAAAGAATGATCCGGATATCACACCATCACCAATTAGCTGTGCGAGCAGACTGCCAAATCCGTTAAATAAACCCGCCGCAATTATCGCTGGAATGATTGGTACGAAAATCTCTGAGATAAGCTTTAAAAACTGCTTGAGCTTTCCTTGCTTTTGCTGCCCTTTTATAGCGGCTTTATTCTCTTCCCATTCGGAGCCATGACCTCCGGCTTTCGGCAAGCCTAACTCCTGCGTACAGATATCGGTGACTTTTTTTACTTTACCAGGTCCTAAAACAATCTGATAGCTATTCCCCTCTACAACCAGACCTAAAACACCCTCGCACTCTTTGATTTCTTTTTCATTTACGCGATTGGAATCTTTGCAGGTAACCCGTAACCGTGTCATACAATGCGCAGCCTTTTCCACATTACTTTTCCCGCCAAGCAATGCAACCAGTTTTTTAGCCAGCTCTAAATTTGTCATTTCCATATCTCCTAGTCCACCAAGTCATGGATTCTACCATGTGCCGTCTCAAGTGCCTTACAGGCTTCCTCTTTTGTACATTTTAATAAGATCATGACAATGGCAATACGTACTCCGCCTTCTGATTCCTTTAAAGCTGCCTGTGCAGAAGCACGGTCGCAGCCAGTCACATTACATACGATATTTGTACCGCGGGTAACCAGTTTTTCATTTGACATCTTTACATCTACCATATAATTCTTATATATTTTTCCTATCCGTATCATACTGATTGTGGATATCATATTGCATATCAGCTTTGTTACGGTTCCCGCTTTAAGACGTGTTGATCCTGTCAACACCTCAGGTCCGGGCTCCACTTCGATTGTGAGTGTACAGACCTTCTTGATTTCACTATCCTTATTGCATACGATAGCGCAGGTTTTAACACCAATACTTTTCGCATATTCCAAACCTCCGATAACATAAGGAGTTCTGCCGCTTGCTGCTATCCCAATCACAACATCATGCATATGCAAATCAATTTTTTGCAAATCCGTTTTTCCTGATTCCATGGAATCCTCTGCACCTTCAACTGCCTTTACAAAGGCATTGTCTCCTCCGGCAATCAAACCTATAACCGTATTATAGTCAACGCCAAAGGTAGGCGGGCATTCCACCGCATCCAACAGACCGATTCTGCCACTTGTACCTGCACCCATGTAAATGATTCTACCTCCATTTTCAAGAGCGCTGCTTGTTACCTCGATAACACGCTCAATCATATCGAATTGTTCTTTGATACATTCCACCGCATGCGCATCCTCACGATTCATTGCATTCATTGCATCACGTATGCTTAATGCGCTGAAGTTCGTTGTTTCAGGATTTTCTCTTTCCGTTGTCATTTTACTCAAATCAATCATAATAGCCTCCTTTTCATCGCGTGTTGTTACGATGATTTCCTTACCACCCTCACTATAAATGAAAACCCTTTTATTTACAATGCAGTAAGCTATTTATGAAACTTTGTTTGACGCATTGAAATTTAATCGTCTATTTATTTCAAGCATGCATCTTTAATTTTAACTGTATCAGCCTGAATAATGTAGAAAAAAAGAAGGTCAATTCCAATGAAATTGACCCCTTACGCTTCTCATGCCAATATGCCTCAGCTTTTTACGAATGAGGGTCGATACCCTTCTACTCTTCTTTTTCCAGCAGCTTATTTGTCAGAATTATTTTATCCATAGACTTTTCAGTTTCAAGTGATAAGTACAGGTTATACAGAATATCAACAATACACAGCTGCGATACTCTGCTAGAACTTGCCCCAACTCGCAAAGGCCCTTCCAATTTCGGTACAAATAAGTGGTAATCGCTTAAACTGCTTAGCTTATTACTTCCGTATTTTGTGATGGCAATAATGATTCCTCCACGCTGCTTTATATTTTTCGCGATATCAATGATTTCTTTCGTTAGACCGGAGTACGATATGATGACAGCTACATCCCCTTTCTCAATATTGGTTGAGCTCACTAATTGGAGATGCAAATCCTCGTATAAAAACGTTTTCTTATTGATTCTTTCAAACTTCTGCTGCATATCCTTCGCTACCAGAAAGCTTGCACCGATTCCATATAGATACACATAGCGACAGGTAAACAGCAGCTGTACGATATGCTCCAGCTCTTGGAAATCTAGTAAGCGATACATATTTTCAATCGCCTGCATGTTATCATTTAGTATTTTGATTACTTTTTGTTCAGTAGGATGATCACTTTGATTATGGAATGAAATTTGTGTCAGTTCATTGGTGTAATTAATGTCATTCAGAATTGCTAATTTTAGCTCACGGAATCCTTTAAATCCATTTTTCTTACATATCCTAACGATTGTAGCAGCGCAGCAATAACAGTTTCCCGCAAGCGTATGAATATCCATTTCTGCGACTGTCCGGGGATGATTCAGGATATAATTGATGACTTCCTTCTCACTATCTGTCGCACTTTGCTTGTTGTATGCTTCTAAACGATAGAGCGCCTTTTTCATACACAATGATCTCCTTATAGAAAATCGGCATATGATCCGATTCCCTAGCCTATATTTTCTTTTCTGCTTTTATTATACCATGTTTTATCGGGGTCCTGCTGTTTATAATCACTCACAATGATAAATTTTTCTGCTTGCATAAAACCTTTACCTACAACGATTTGATACACTATATGATAGCTCATACCAAATGGAGATGATATACGGGCAATATAAGAATATCGGCTCTATTTATAGGTAGCGCTTCGCAAAAAAAAAACCTCTGACAGCATTTCACATGTGCCAGAGGCTTTATCATTTACTTGTATTTTATCACATCCATTTCTTCTTATCTATGTCTTTGTATAAGATACAAATCTTAGGATTCAAATCAAATTACAATACATCATGACAAGCTTTCAATGAACGCTTCGTATTTGAACTATTAATGGAATCTGCAGTATTTTCTTTTAACCATATCTGTTGCAGGTTGCTGATTTGCTTTATCCCTGCTTCTTACGTAATCTGCATTCCTCCTGATGCTTTCTATATTTTTTCCTGACTTTGCTGGAAGTGATGGTTCTTATGATATCCTTCCAATCTCATCAGTTTAGATAGTTTCAGGTTCCTTATGACATCTTTTTGTTAACCGGATACACATCCTGATCTTTGTAACGGACAACAATTCTCATGTTTCGTTTCTCATCAGTTTCTCCTTAAACGCTTGCTTTCCCATCAAATCATAGTCCAGCCGGTCATAAGATATAGATCTATTTACTTAACCATCGATATTCAACAGCCGTTCGATTTGTCTACTTGTATTAACATTCAAATTACCTTGGAGTTTTCTGTTTTACCAGTTGATACAATCACTCATATCATTTCCTGATACCTTGTCTGCTGTCACCAGTTCTTCTTCAGGCTTAAACTTCCGATGATCCACACCGTATTTCCGTTTTACGTTAGATTATTATGATATTCGAATAACTTTCTTTTCACTGACAAGCTCCTATACAAGAAACCCTTTCACGCATCAGCTTCTAATGACAAGTTCCAGAATAATCTAACTAGCTAACTGTCCCATTTTCTCACCGCTCTCTTTTCTTTGTTATTTCTTTTACACCTTTATTATATTCGCTGAACAGCTGCTGTAAAGGGTTGTGGAATAATTTGCAGAAATTTGGAATAATTGGTAATTTACCTACGTTATACTTTCCATAATCTCATTTCTACTAGAATCCCCAAGCAATATTAGAGTCCAAATTTTCAATGATAGGCAGGGGACGTAACGATAATCTTTATTGTTTTATATGCCTGATTCCCATGCCCGTCATACGCAGATATATGAACAGTATGAACGCCAACAGCATCCTCATCAAAACTACAGGTCTGGTTATTTTCATCACAGGTATATTCATAATAGCGGTATGCTTTATCCCCATCTTTTTCCTGCAAATCAAACACCACCTTATCATAGGGTCGAACATCATAAACCTTCAGGTAATCACTTAATCTAACGTTGGGATCACTTTCTATTTTCACTGGTCCCGTATATTTTATAATTGGAGGATCCCTGTCAACAATTGTCAAATTGAAAGCCCGGCTTGTCTTATACCCTTTGCAGCTAACTGTTACCGTAAGCAACTGTTCTTTATTGATAATGGAATCATCATAATGAAACAGGACAGTCGCATCCTTGGCAGAAGAATCTAATTCTACAAAATCTTTCTCGGCCAGTGACTCTCCCCAAAGTATTTCTCTTGGGCTATCTTCCTTAATGAAATGAATAGCTTCTTCTATACCTCTCATCCACGTTACATAGCAAACAACACCAAAAGCCATACAAAGTAATAAGATGAAAAGAATAATTGACTTCTTTCTCATAGTACCATTTGAATTGAACCACTACCAGGCCAATAGGTCGATTTTACATCAATAGAAACAAATTGCGCAGAAGATACTCCGTTATAGTTAACTGCTAACTTTCCCATCTTTTCACCGCTCTCTTTCTTTTGTAATGCCGTTTACACGTTTATTATATACAACATCGCATATATGTAAATTTTTTTGGAATAATTTACAGGTAAATGGAATTTTGTGATCTTACTCTATTAAGCTATGGAAGGCGCTTAATACCTCTGCTTTCTTCGATCTGGAGATGGGCAGATGCAACGATGGCAGCATGACCATATCATTCTCAATTTTCATAATATACATAATATTTACCAGATAGCTGACATGAATCCAGAGAAAGTTATACGGTTTAAAGATTTCATAGGCATCCTTCATATTCTTACGTTCACGGAATTCCCCGCGCCGTGTATGATATACAAGCAGCTTTCCTTCTTTCTCAATATAATAAATATCGCTGATTTTCAATGGCACCTTTACATTGTTATAAGAGAACAAATACTCATCCTGATTGCGGAGAAGCTTTTGCATATGAGGAAGAATTCTCTCCATCTCTGATTGGAGATGTTTTCGTTCCACATAAAATATACGTGAAAACGGAAGAATCTGCTGTTCGGATGCACTGATTTTCGTCTTTGTATAGATGATGATACGCTGAGGCTTACGTAAAACAAAGGATTGTGTTATTCTGGGAACTTCCATTTTTTCATGAAAAATTACGACATGAAATTCCTTCTCCGCCTCCGCTTTTGCGAACTGGGATATCTTTTTAAAGCAGTAGAAGCAGCAGTCCTCCTCCTGCAGGTACTGTACAAGAGAAAACATGATGTTTTTCGCAGCCTCTTCATTTTCCAATATCGCTATTCTCAGCATAAGCATCACCCCCGTGTCATTATGTTTTATACTTCCTTATAGGTACACAATTGTATCTGATATCGCTGAAGCAGAGCAGCCGCTTCTTCACTGCACAGGATTTCCAGCTCCTTCATGCGCTTCCATGAATATGAGGTTGTTTCATACAGAAACAGATCAATATAGGCGGGATGGCACATCAAATCCGTCACCTACTCCGGAATCATAGAAATCCATGCAAAGCTGCGCATGCGGAAAGGATACGGGATATGCAAAGCCGCCGCGAAATGGCAATGCATATTCCTTATTCAGTCTTTCCATCACCTTCTGCAGCTTTTGAGTTGTATGAATGTGGTGATGAGAATCCAGATGATCAATCCGAATACCATGCGCAAGAACACAGTCTATCTGTGCCTTTAATTCTTCATACATTTCCGATTCACTATAACCTGCAACATCATCCTGTTTGTGGAAATAGCCGGTTTCCGTAACCAGGGTTTGATGTGTGGATAGCAGCGGACGATAACAGGTAAGATTCAGATGAACACCCACAGCCATATCCGGATGCTCGTGATACAGCTGAACTGCATGGGCAAAGCCGGGCATATTCGCCATAATTGAAGTCGATGTGACAATTCCTTCCTGCATAGCCTTTAGTATGCCATGATTTACCGCCTCACTGAAGCCGAAATCATCCGCATTCACAATCATTCTTTTCATTTGTTTCTCCTCCTTTTATACAGCTTTATTATACGCCGTTTATAGGAAAGAGTATATGGAAACTAGCGGTTGTTCAGCATTGCGTATTTATATGCCAGCATAATTATCTGATCTGCATGGCTGCCGATCACCGGTATACCGTGTCCGCCGGCTACCATATCCGGATGCAGCTGAAGCCGCCAGAGCTTTTGAAAGCTTTCCAGCAAACGTAAGCCGTCATATGCCATATCGCCTTTCCATCCGGTATAGGCTGCTTCACCGGTTTCTCCATCCGCAAAAAACATGTCACCGCTGAAAAGCACTGCCTCCTTATCCAGCATTACATGATAAAGCATGGAGCCGCTGGTATGTCCCGGCATGCGCAGTGCATGGATACACAGACCTCCTGCGGAAATACAGATGTTCTCTTAATTTCATATACATTCTCCTATCTGCCATATTTCACAGGAAACAAGACCCTGTATTAAGGACAGTATATCATATTCTAAGGTCTGCCTGCGATTTTTTTCTATGTGCAGTGAAGTCCGGTTGCCTAACCCTTTAACATTTCTCTGTCTCATTTTCGCAGAATAGAAACTTCCATATCCGGCAGAATGAATAAACGGAAGCACCACTGCCTGCGGTAATCCAGGGATCGAAAAAAGAACCGCCGTTACCAGCCGTTCTTCTCTTTGCTTATTCTACTGTTTCTCTCCATATTTTTGCGCCGAGAGCTGTGAGCTTTTCATCGATATGCTCATATCCGCGTTCGATATGATAGATGTTGTGTATGGTTGTCACACCATCTGCGATCAGTCCTGCAATCACAAGACAGGCACCGCATCTTAAATCTGTTGCATAGACCTCGGCACCGGATAACGGTGTTGGCCCATTGATAAAGGAGCTCGGTATCATTACATTGATGTTTGCCCCCATCTTATTTAATTCCTGACAATGCTTGAACCGTTCTGTATAAATCGTTTCCGTTACAATCGACTGACCCTGTGCCTGCGTCAGCAGTGCTGTCAGCGGCTGCTGAATGTCTGTCGCAAAGCCCGGATATGGCAGCGTCTTGATATCCGCAGCCTTTAAGTCCCTGGAAGCGCGAATCACCACATTATCCACACCGATTTCCAAATCTGTACCGATTTCCTTCAGCTTGGAAAGCAATGCCTCCAGATGATGCGGAATAATATTGTCGATACGTACCTCCTTTGCGGCTGCGGCGGCAAGCACGATATACGTGGCAGCCTCAATTCTGTCCGGGATGATTTCATGAAAGCATCCGGCCAGCTGATCCACACCGTCAATCGTAATAACATTTGTACCGGCACCACGGATATTGGCACCCATTTTATTCAGCAGTGTTGCCACATCAATAATCTCCGGTTCCTTGGCGGCATTCTCAATCGTTGTTCTTCCCTTTGCATGAACGGCAGCCATCATAATATTGATGGTCGCTCCCACACTGGCGATATCCAGAAATATCTTGGTTCCTGTCAGCTGTGGTGCATCCAGAATATAGGAGCCGTGGTCATAGCGTATTTCAGCTCCTAATGCTTCAAAGCCCTTTAAATGCAAATCAATCGGTCTGGGTCCCAGATAGCAGCCTCCCGGCATTTTAATTTCCACATGGCCGTATTTGCCCAGCAGTGCTCCCATGAAATAATAGGAAGCGCGAAGTTTATTTACAGCGTCCTGTACCAGAGGACGATTTTCCATTGAAGTTGGATCTATAACAATGGTATCAGAAGAACGGATGTCCACCAGAACACCCAGATCTCTCAGCAGTACAGACAGGGATTGTACATCAGATATTTCAGGAACTCCACAAATAGTAACTGGTCCATTTGCCAGAATGGCGGCCGGGATCAGTGCAACCGTGGCATTTTTCGAACCACTGATTCTAACTGTCCCCTCTAATGCATGCTTTCCTTCAATCTTTATAACTTCTTCCATGACAATTCTCCTTCCAGTATTACTATTTTATTGTGATTTACTGTTCGCGTGATTCTTTACAGGCGCAAAAGTGCATTATTATTATAAAGCATTTCAGGACAGATATCTATATAAAAAGAAAAATCTTAAGAACTTGTCATTTCCTGCATACGAATCCGCTGTACATCATAAAATATTCCCGATTTTTTCCCATTTAATTAGTAAATGCATGTCTTTTTTGGTATAATACGAAATAGTGGGTTGAAAAGGAGTGGAACGATGAAAGAAGTGGCATTTGATAATGACAAGTATTTAAAACTGCAATCCAAGCACATCTTGGAACGGATCAGCAATTTTGACAATAAATTATATCTGGAGTTTGGCGGAAAGCTGTTTGATGATCACCATGCTGCCAGAGTTCTGCCGGGATTTCAGCCGGATAGTAAACTGGAAATGCTCCTTGAGCTGAAAGAGGAAGTGGAAATCGTCATTGCGGTATCCGCGAATGATATAGAGAAAAACAAGATACGAAGCGATATGGGCATCACCTATGATGTTGAGGTGCTGCGTCTGATTGATGCATTCCGTGATACCGGGCTGTACGTCGGCAGTGTTGTCATCACACAATATGCGAATCAGGCTTCCGCAGATACCTTTAAAGCACATCTGGAGCATCTGGGTGTCCATGTTTATCTGCATTATCCAATCGCAGGGTATCCGAACAATATACCTTTGATCGTATCCGATGAAGGCTACGGCAAGAATGAATACATAGAAACAACAAAGCCGTTAATCGTTGTAACGGCACCGGGACCCGGCTCCGGTAAAATGGCAACCTGCCTGTCTCAGCTCTATCATGAGCACAAACGCGGGATCAAGGCGGGATATGCGAAATTTGAAACCTTCCCGATCTGGAACCTTCCGCTGAAGCATCCGGTGAATCTGGCATATGAGGCTGCAACTGCGGATTTAAACGATATCAATATGATTGACCCGTTCCACCTGGAGGCATATGGCGAAACGACTGTCAACTATAACCGTGATGTAGAAATTTTCCCGGTTCTGAATGCCATGTTTGAGAAAATCCTTGGAACAAGCCCTTATAAATCTCCAACGGATATGGGTGTGAATATGGCAGGCTACTGCATTATGAATGATGAGGCCGCAAAGCGTGCCAGCAGCGATGAGATCATACGCCGCTATTATAAAGCCAGAGTAGATTATAAAAAAGGACATACGAGTGAAGATACCATCGGTAAGATCGAAATCATCATGTCACAGGCGAACATTCAGCCTGAGGAGCGAAATGTTGTGAAACCCGCACTGGATAAATCTGAAGAAACAGAGGCACCGGCTGTGGCAATCGAATTGCCGGACGGGCGGATTGTAACAGGAAAAACAACCTCATTGCTGGGGGCAAGCTCTGCCGCTTTGCTGAATGCATTGAAGGCACTGGGTAATATTAACGATGAAATTCCACTGATTTCACCAAACATCATCGAGCCGATTCAGAAGCTGAAGGTGAATTCTCTGGGAAATCATAACCCGAGACTGCATACGGATGAAATTCTGATTGCGCTATCCATCAGTGCAACCACCAATCCGGTATCACATCTAGCCTTGCAGCAGCTGGATAAGCTGAAGGACTGTGAAGCACACAGCACGGTAATTCTGTCCCAGGTGGATGCGAATACCTTCCGCAAGCTGAATGTCAATCTGACATGCGAAGACAGATATCAGACGAAAAAGCTATACCACAGATAATATGGACAGTCCCTTCGGACTGTCTTTTTAACTGCAGCAGGATTCACATGGTATTGCCCTTATTTTTGAAAAGCGTTCACAGCTGCTTCAGAAAAACTTCACAGAGCATTGATACAATAGCTGTGGTGATAAGAATGAACAAAAAGAAAAGAAGTGCTATGATTTTAACAATTGCGACGGTATCTCTATGTCTGGTGGCCTGGCTGTCCAAGCCAAATACGACAAATACGATTGGCAGTATTGTTTCCGGAAAAACAGCAGTAAAGGAAATTTATAATGTGGAAAAGCAGAATACCATTCGGGAAACTCTGGATGAACAGATTGCACAGGGGAGCCACAGCGAAAACAATGCTTTGATGGTCTATAATCCGTTTGGTACAAACACACTTTCCATGTATACTTATTTCACAACTGCACAGGGGGCGAAAATCAGCTACACGATCCATGTGGAGGATGATAAGATTGCGGATTTCACACGCACATTGAACAGTGATTATACACGAACACACGAATATCAGCTGATTGGTCTGATACCAGATCACGAGAATACGATTACCCTGCATATGGAATATGAAGACGGTACGAATAAGGATGTCACATATACCTATACCTGCGGCTCCCTAAGAGGAAACGAGTCCATTCAGCTGGAAACAAAGGAAGGTAGCAGCAGAGAAGAGCTCAGCGATGGTCTGTACGTTATTCTCGGTAATGACAGTGATGAGGATGACTTCATGTATTATTATGATAACAACGGTATCCTGCGCGGTGAGGTTCCAATTGAAGGCTATCGCTCACACCGTCTGCTGTTTGCGAATGAACGCATGTATTACAGTATCAGTACAAATAAGATGGCTGAGATGGATGCACTGGGCCAGATTACCAATGTATTTGATCTGGGAAACTATGATCTGCACCATGATTACGTCTTTGATGATAATGGAGATATGCTGATTCTTGCGACCGATACGACAAAGGATACGGTTGAGGATATGATAATCCGCCTTGATGTTTCCAGCGGTGCCGTGTCTCAGGTCGTGGATATGGGGGATTTGTTTCCTACCTATAAGGCCTCTGTATACGACAAAGACAGCGACGAGCTGGATTGGACGCACCTGAATACCATTCAATGGATGGGAGATAACGAAATTCTTGTGAGCAGCCGGGAAACTAGCACCATCGTCAAAATTACGGATATCTATGGTACACCGGAAATAGCGTATATGATGGGAGAAAAGACCTATTGGGAAGACAGCGACTATGCAGACCTGCTGCTGGATAAGGCAAACAGCTTCACCTCACAGACCGGACAGCATTCCATAACCTATGTGGAAGACGATTCTCTGGCTGATGGTCAGTATTATCTGTATATGTTCAATAATAATTTCGGATATTCTTCCACGAATACAGCCTATGACTGGAGTCAGCTGAATATCCCTACCGAGGTGAAGGCAGAGGATGCTGTTAGCAAATATTACAAATATCTGGTAGATGAAAGCAAGGGCACCTATGAGCTTGTGGATACATTTGATGTTCCGTATTCCCCCTATGTATCCAGCGTTCAGAATATCGGTGGCAATACTGTTGTGGACAGTGGTATGGCATTTAATTTCCAGGAATATGACAGTGACCATACGCTGATTCGTTCCTTTACCATGGAGGGTGAAAAGTATATTTACCGGGTTTATAAATACACCTTCGACGGCTTTTACTTCAATCAGTAAATTTATTGGGTACATCACGGTACCCTTTTTTTGTTACAGGCTTTTAACAGGAACCGGGATATCACCTTATGAATGTTTATACGATGGCTGGAAACGGATGTAGGCATGCTTTACCAAAAACATACCGCAATTCATGATGTATGAAATCCTTTGCATGTTTATCGAAAGCAGATTGCATTTCTACCTGATATATATAGGAATTATTCATTACATTTGCTTATTGTACCCTTCCTACAGGCAATGTATTTGCAATTTCATGTATTCTTGGTTATGATTATAAAAAAGATGGGAGACTGAAATTATGCGTATGCTGTTTATTGAATATCCAACCTGCTCAACATGCAGAAAAGCAAAGAAATATCTGCAGGATGCCGGAATGGAGCTGGAAATCCGCCATATCGTTGAAGAAACACCTACTGTGGAGGAGCTTCGTGCGTGGGTAAAACAGAGTGGACTGGAATTTAAAAAATTTTTTAATACCTCCGGAAATGTTTACAAGGAGCTGAAGCTGAAGGATCGCTTGAAGGAGCTTAGCGAGGAGGAGCAGCTGAATTTACTTGCCGGCAACGGTATGCTGATCAAGCGTCCGCTGTTGATTTGTGAAAAAGGAATTGCGGTCGGCTTCAAGGAAGAGAAATATAAAAATTTATGTTCAGAATAACAAATATGTGGTATATTGATGAAAAGGCATTGAGGTGATAAAGGTGATATTAGGTGAATCGTTGGAGGATTATCTGGAAACACTGCTGATCCTGGATAATGAAAACGGCAAGATCCGTTGTGTGGATGTGGCAAAAAAAATGGATGTTTCCAAGCCAAGTGTGAATAAGGCTATGAATGTATTAAAGGAAAAAGGACTTGTTCAGCAGGAAACCTATGGGGATATTCATTTTACTCCGGAGGGAAGAGAGCTGGCTGTCAAGGTGTATCAGCGTCATACGACTATTCGTTCCTTTCTGGAGGATGTACTTGGTGTTGCACCGGATACAGCAGAGGAAGAAGCCTGTCATATTGAGCATGTGATCAGCGAAGATACCTTCCAGAAAATCAAAAATTTCAAAAGATAGCGCTTTTTTATGAAAATGCGCTTTTTTTTGTTGCATATTTTCATAAAACGGAATAAAATAGTATAGGACATCGGGATGTAGCACAGCTTGGTAGTGCGCTTGCTTCGGGAGCAAGAGGTCGCAGGTTCAAATCCTGTCATTCCGACCATTTCTGGTGATAAGCCTTTGAAAAAAGGCTTTTTTTATTCATAACATATGCTTATCCATGGATAAGTCCTTTATCAGAAGTCTTACATAGCGTTTTTCCCTAATCATGCAGCAATGTAATTCTGTGCTTGGAAATAGCGCTGCAGCAGGAATCAAATCCGCATTTTCAAAATCAAGCAGTATGTCTCATACATATCAATACCTGGTACAGAGGCAAGGCAATCCTGATGTAATACATGCTGTACCCTGCTTACCAGTACAGTACCTGATGACTGCTAAAAAGGTAGACGACTTTTAAAAATCGTCTACCTTTTTAGAATACTTCTATCAAAAGCAACAGCAGGCAGGATGACTCATGCGCGAAAGGTTTTCTCTTATGCACATGACAGCATTTTCTTTATCAGCCGCTCTTTCCATCTGTTGGATAGGTGACTTTCTTTTTTTACAATTTAAGATGTCCATCAGCTGCATGTATACTTATTTTAAAAATAATTCCTCATAATTTTTCCGCAGCTGCTCTGCCGCCAGATCTTTCTCCACCGCTTTGATTTCACACAGCTTGTCAAATGTATATCTGACATACATCGGTTCATTCTGCTTGCCCCTGAACGGATGCGGCGTCAGATAGGGACTGTCAGTTTCCACAAACAGCCGGTTCAAAGGAAGCGCTTCTGCCGTAGCCGGAGCCCCTCTTGAGTTTTTAAATGTAAGCGGCCCGCCAAAGGATATATAAAAACCGATTTTTATCAGCTCCATAGCCACTTCCTTACTTCCGCTGTAGCAATGCATGATTCCCTTCAGCGGACCCATATCCTTCAGAATGTCCAGCGTATCCTTCGTTGCCTCTCTCATATGAATAAGAATCGGTTTGTTGTATTTTTGCGCAAGCCTGATCTGCCGGATAAAGCCGGACTTCTGATCCTGCGGCTTTACATCATCCCAATGATAATCCAGTCCGATTTCACCGACTGCGATAAGGCGCTCCTGTTTCAGCAGCTCCTCCAGCCGCTCATAATCGGCTTCCTGAAACGCGTACAAATCGTTCGGATGAAAGCCCAGTGCGATATCAAAGCGCTCAGGTTCGCGCTCCTTTAGCTGCTGTGCACGCTCATATTCTGTAAAGTCCGTACAGATGATGAGCATTTTTTCTATACCTGCCTGCCTTGCATTCTCCAATACCTCGTCAATGCGCTCATACAGGGCATCACAGGTGATATGACAATGTGTATCGATCAATGTATTCATAACATTTTTCCCTCCTGCTTATTTTCCCAGACAGAAATTGGAGAATAAGGTGTCGAGTAGATCCTCACGATGGACTTCCCCGAGTATCTCCTTTAAGGCTGTATAGGCTTCCTGTATATCGATAGCAACGATATCCAGCTCCATTTTCGACTTCATGGCAGCAAGCGCCTGCCGCATACAGCTCTCTGCCTTCATCATTAAAGAAATCTGGCGCTCATTTTGCAGCAGCGGCTCCTGCAGTACCAGCTGATGACTGTCGAACAGTTCATGTATCTTTGCCATCAAAGGCTCAATCTCACCACTGGCTGCGGATATGCATATGCCCTCACAGCGATGGGAGATATCGGTTTTATTGTATACGATGATACGCGTCTTATCCTTCGTCAGCTCCAGCAGCTCCTCATCCTGCGCATCCAGTGCATGGCTGCTGTCCAGTACGACGATTACAAGCTGTGCTTCGGAAATTGCCTGTAAGCTTCGCCGGATACCGATTTGTTCCACAACATCCTCTGTGTCCCGTATTCCTGCCGTATCAATCAGATTCAGAGTCAGTCCCTGCAAATGGATATGTCCTTCCACTATATCGCGTGTAGTTCCTGCGATATCTGTCACAATCGCCTTCTCTTCCTCAAGCAGCGCATTCAAAAGGCTGCTTTTCCCGACATTCGGCTTACCGACAATTGCTGTTTTGATGCCCTCCTTCAACAGCTGACCGCTCTGTGCACGGTCCAGAATTTGCCGGATACGCATCATCCACTCCTCAGCCTTTGGCTGAATGATTTCGCTGCTCAGCTGCTCTACATCATCATACTCCGGATAATCAATGTTTACCTCAATGTTTGCGATAATATCCAGCAGATCCTGAATCAGGGGCTCCAGCAGCTTTCTGACGCTTCCGCGAATACCCTGCACAGCCATGCGTGCATTTTCATCGGTATCTGCCTGTATCATGTCATTCACAGCTTCTGCCTGCGTCAGATCAATCCGGCCGTTTAAGAAAGCACGCTGTGTAAATTCACCGGGATTCGCAAGACGTGCGCCATGCGCAAGACACAGCCGCAGAATTTTCTTTGTGATAAACCGTCCGCCATGACAGTTTATTTCTACGATATCCTCACAGGTAAAGGTCTTCGGTGCACGAAAAACACTGACAAGCACCTCATCAATCAGTTCATCGTGCTCCTGATCATAAACATAGCCATAGCTGATCGTATGGCTTTTTTTCTCTCCTACATTAAAATTCAGAATGCTGTCCGCAATCGACAAGGCATCCGCTCCACTCATTCGGATGATGGAGATTGCCCCATCCACTGCCGCTGTGGAGATTGCGGCTATTGTATCATTCAACATAAAAACACCTGCCATTTACTACGTAATTGTATCACAAAAAGACGAGAAAAAAAGGTTATTTACTCAATAACCCTTTCGTCCTACTGATCACTGTTCATGCAGTCTGCCGAGGTTTCCCCATCCCGGCTGCGCGCAGAATTGTGAATACGGCATTTCAGCCGATACACCAGGAACAGGAATATTGCGTAGCCGGTGGCAGCCAGCGCCAGTATTGTATAATAATATGCAGATGGCAAATGAAGGTATCGGGCACTGAGATAGGCGAGCAGGTACACACCGGGTACGATTGCCATGAGCCAGCATGCAAGGCTGGTAAGACTTGTCGCAAACTTCATGAAACCAGCTCCTTTTACAATGCATACTTCCACCGAATGGGACGAACAGCAGAAGCTCTTCCATACCTATGATGATAGTATCCACCATCTAACACCTATATGATAATTTTATCCGTCTGCTGAAACAATTACAATGTATCGAACGGCGGTCAGAAGCTCCGTGAATGGTGAGATAAAAAGACAGGGAATGCATGCATTCCCTATCTGCTTTTTAACAGCTCTTTTCTCCATTCCGGGACTGCTTCCACAGCAGTCCAATACTCACGCAGGGCAGTGATTTTCCCTCCCTGTATTGTGAAGAAACCAATGGCAAGAAAGGATACTTCCTCTCCCTTCACCATTGTTTCACTTATAATCATATCCCCTGTTTCATAGCATTTCAGAACCTCTTCCTCCCATTCTCCGGGATAGGCTTCATTTACAGCTATAAATTCATCAAGGGTAAAGACTTCCTCCGTATTGGGCCATGTAATTTCTGCAGTATCACAGAACAACTCTCTTACATCTTGAAAACGCAGCTCATGTATTGCATTCCAGTAAGCATGTACGATGCTTTGCATACTATGCTCCTCCTTTCATCGTTATCTTAGAAAGGATACATTCGCATACAGCGCGAGACATGCTTTACCTGATCCTCATTTTCATACCAGTGCAGGCTTTCATTCATGGTCTTCCACCTCCCGGATTCTTCCTAGATCCATTGAATAGAACTGACAATCCTTTGTCCGATGCAAAAAGCCGTACTCAATCAGATAGCGGCGCAGTGATACAAAATCCTCAAATATCTGCTTTAAAAAGGCATTGATTTCCTCTTCGCTGTATACCTGATGCGGCTCCAGAAATTCACAAATTTTTCGTAGTATGATAATTTTCTTTTTTTCCTTAGCCGGAATCTGCTTTAATTTCAGCGGATCGATAGAGAGCGTCATCGTCTTCAGCACCTGCTCCTCATCCTCACTGGTTGCGACATAGCGCTCATCCACCTGTGCGGCATGGTCATGCACCTCCAGCAGATTATCCATCATACCCTCCACCGATAGCTCATATAGAGCCAGATACATTTTCGCCTGTCTTGCTTTTTCTCGGAATACAAAGCGCTGATGGCGGACGGTTGACGCACTTGTACTTGTCAGCGAGGCTATTTCCTTATCGGTTTTCCCTTCATGAATATACTGCAGGAGCTTTTTCTGCACATCGGTCAGACTGCAGGATTTCTTATCCAGCTGCAGAAGCTGTTCAAACACAGAACCATGCTCCTTTTGTATATGCATCTGCACCGCCTTTTCGGCACGGTAAAAATGCCCGTTTATCGGAAAAATTTCACCATCCTCAAACACTGCATCGCAAAAATTACAATGGTAAAAATTACGTTTGTCCTTTGTATATCCGTTTTTTATTTCATCCAGATTTTTTTCTCTTGTTATTTTCATATTTCATCACCTGTCAAGCAACTGCATATGAAATATTATACCATACTTTCTCAGTTTGCGATATGATGATGAAATACCGGTGTGGAAGAGTCAATGACACGAAACTCATAGCCCTGCGACAGCATACTTTTCAGAATCGTAGGAAGCGCCTCTACCGTTGCCTTGTTTCCGGTTCCATCATGCATCAGAATCATTACCTCTTTTTTATCCCTGATTTCCTTTAATGCCGTATTGATCAGTGAATCACTTCCTACATAACAGTTTCCATCCCCGTTGGAAGCATTCCAGTCATAGTATTCATACCCTTTTTGCGTTACAGAAGCTGCCAGCGTACTCATAATGCCGCTGCTGTACTTTCTGGATACCGTATGGCTGGTGCCTCCGGGAAAGCGCAGGATATTCACCTTATGTCCCGTCTGTTTTTCAATCAGCGCATTCGTTTTATTGACATCCTCAAAATACGCCTCCTCACTGGAATAGATTTTACCATAATCATGGGAGAAGGTATGAATACCGATCGCATGCCCCTTAGCATCCGCTTTCTTAATCAGGTCGTAATACTCCGGATTGCTTCCCGTCACAAAAAACGTAGCCTTGACATGGTAGGTATCCAGAATATCCAGTACCTCCTGCGTGTGCTTGCTGGGACCGTCATCAAAGGTTAAATACGCAACCTTTTTTTCTTCCACCTTGGCGACTGCAGCACTATCCTGCTCCATCGGGAAATATTTCTGGGCCCAGAAAAAAGCAACCCACATCAGTGCAAGAAATGCCACACTGCTTAAGATCACATCACGCCATACTTCTTTTCTCATATAATCACATCCTCTCTGTTAGCTTTCCCCGGGAATGTGCATCTTATAAGGGATATGGCAAAACATTCACGCAGGTGATGGAAACGTGATATAATGAATTACAAAAGGAGGGGTCTTTTATGCTGTATGACAATCGCATAGCTGCCGCATTTCTGGAAGGAAGACCTGTAACAGAGGAAAAGCATTTTTACCTGCTGCAGGAGTACAAGGAGGCTGATCCGAAACGAAGGGATATCGTACAGGAGCTGGACTCACAGCTGGAAAGCATCGTAGAAGAATTTCCGACCTTTAACAAGGAGCTTTTTGAGGCTGTTTTTCCCAATTACAGGGAGCAGCTGGAGACTGTCTGTATCATGGCGGTTGTCGGCACAAAGGAAAACCGCATTGTGAAATCAGAGGAAGGGCTTTGTATCCTGATTGATCTGATTCATATTGCTGATTATACCCGTATCGTTTCACAGATGACCTATATTTTGCAGAATTATCTGACCTTCGAGCTATCAAAGTATCTGATTCAGAAGCAGTTCCCTGTACGTTCCCGTAAATATCTCAGCCTGCTAAACCATCTGGCATTCACAAACGGTCTTGCGAATTATCTGGCATGGAATGCTTCCTGCAGCAGCTATAAGTTTTATACACAGAAATATGAAGCGCATAAGGAGCGTGCCTTCGGTCTTCTTTCACAGGCGCTGCAGGTGGAAACAAAAGCCTTACAGCATAAGATCCTGGTCAGTGCCGTGACACAGGTATTCTGGAATCAGTTCCCCTCTGTCGCAGGCATGTTTTATTTTGATGATATTTATCGTGACCTTGGCAAAGAAGGCATTGTTCTGCTGTATAGACACGGACCGAAAAATTTCATTCAGACGATATTTCATGAGTGAGGGAATGATATGATGATAAAGATTTTATCAGGCGACATTACAACCCTGCAGGTGGATGCCATCGTGAATGCAGCCAATGTTTCCCTGCTTGGGGGAGGCGGTGTCGACGGAGCAATTCATCATGCTGCCGGACCTGAGCTTTTAGAAGAGTGCCGTACCCTTCACGGGTGCAAGACAGGAGAAGCAAAAATCACAAAGGGATACCGGCTGCCTTGTTCCTATGTAATTCATACACCGGGTCCGATATGGCAGGGTGGAAATCATGGGGAATGCGAGTTGCTGGAAAGCTGCTATCGAAGCTGTATGAAGCTGGCGAAGGAGTATCATATAACCTCCATCGCTTTTCCTGCCATTAGTACCGGCGTATATCACTTCCCCTTGGAACAGGCTGCCCGCATTGCCATCCGGACAATACTGGAAGAAAAGGAAACCTGTATAAAGATTGTTTATCTGATATGCTTCGACGAGATTACACGTCAGATATATGAAGCCGTACGAAGCGAATACGATATTTGATTTTATGAAAACAGAATTCCCTTTGACGTATTTGTACGTACATGATAAAATCAAGTAGGTGATGACAATGTCAAAATACGAAGCGATTTACAGGGATATATTAGGAAGAATTGAACAAAATCTCTATGCAGCCGGAGATACGCTTCCCGGTGAATATGAGCTTATGAAAATCTATGAAGCATCCAGAGATACCATTCGAAAAGCCTTGCTGCTGCTTGCACAAAACGGATATATACAGAAATCCAAGGGAAGAGGAAGTATTGTTCTGGACCGACAGCGCTATGACTTTCCGGTTTCCGGTGTTGTCAGCTTTAAGGAGCTTGCCGATAAAATGGAACAGGATGTGCAGACAAAGGTGATTTGTCTTGAAAAAACTCATCCGGATGCCCGTATCCGGCAATTGTTTCATATGAGCCCGGAGGATGAAATCTGGCTTGTTCAAAGGGTTCGGATCATTGACCATGAAGCCGTTATTCTGGATACGGATATACTGGATGCTTCTATTATTCCGGAGCTGAACGAAGAGATTCTGGAACAGTCATTGTACTCCTATATCGAAGATACCCTGCATCTGAAAATCGCCTATGCGGAAAAGGAAATCACATGCCAGAACGTGAGCGGTCTGGATACGAAGGTTCTGGATATGAAACAGTATGATATGGTTGTGAATGTGGAGTCCTGCTCATATCTTGATGATGCACGAATCTTTCAATATACCAATGCAAGACACCGCCCGGATAAATTTCGATTTAAAGATTTCGCAAGACGCGTAAAATTAGCATAATAGCATGAGCCGGTAAGTTGCCGGCTTTTTTATTTGAAATACCATTACCGGATAGACGGCTACCTGCTGCATATGTTCTTTTACAGAAATGAATAATCATTTAAAAAAGATGTTGACAGACATGTACGTACAAGTTATACTGTTGTTGCATTAAGATGTACGTACATGTTTAAGGAGGAGCTTATGGAAAAGTTTCAGGAAGATGTAAAAAAACTATTGCTATACGTCGGTGGTAAAGAGAACATACAGGCCGTTTCTCACTGTGTTACCAGAATGCGATTTGTACTGGAAAAGCCGGAGCTGGCAGATGTTGCGGCAATCGAATCCCTTCCCAGTGCAAAGGGGACATTCACACAATCCGGTCAGTTTCAGGTCATAATCGGAAATGAGGTCAGTGAATTTTACAATGCATTTACGGCTTATGCAGGCATTGAAGGAGTTTCCAAGGATTCACTGAAAAGCTCTGCAAAATCAAATCAGACAGTATTACAGCGAATGATGGGTGCTCTTGGAGAAATCTTCGCAACTCTGATCCCGGCATTGATCTGCGGCGGTCTGATTCTCGGGTTTCGCAATATCATAGGCGAGATTGCGATGTTTGACGGACAGACACTCGCCCAAGCCTCACAGTTCTGGAATGGCGTATACAGCTTTCTATGGCTGATTGGTGAAGCCGTCTTCCACATGCTGCCGGTGGGTATCGTCTGGTCCATTACTAAAAAAATGGGAACAACACAGATTCTTGGAATCATCCTTGGGCTAACCCTTGTTTCTCCGCAGCTGTTAAACGGCTTCCAGGTAGCCGGAACCGAGGCTTCCGCTATTCCTGTATGGGATTTTGGTTTCACACAGATTCAAATGATTGGCTATCAGGGGCAGGTAATCGCAGCCATGATGGCAGGCTTTGTCCTCGTATATCTTGAAAAATTCTTCCGTAAGCACTGTCCTGCTGTCATTTCTATGATTGTTGTGCCGTTCTGTTCACTGATCCCGGCAGTTGTTATTGCTCATACTCTGGTTGGACCTGTAGGCTGGACAATAGGAAATGCAATTGCGGATATTGTCTATAACGGACTAACCTCCAGCTTTGGCGGTTTGTTTGCCGCGGTATTTGGGCTGATCTATGCGCCAATCGTTATGACCGGCTTACATCATATGACGAATGCAATTGACACAACGCTGACAAATATGTTTGGCGGTACAATTCTCTGGCCAATGATTGCATTATCCAATATTGCGCAGGGCTCCAGTGTTCTTGCAATGGCAGTTCTTCAGAAAAAGGATGAAAAAGCACAGCAGATCAATATCCCGGCCCTGATATCCTGCTATCTCGGTGTTACAGAACCGGCTTTATTTGGTGTCAATCTGAAATATGGCTTTCCTTTGATTTGCGGCATGATCGGTTCTGCAGTTGCAGCAGTGATATCTGTAGGATGCGGGGTGCAGGCCTTCAGCATCGGTGTCGGCGGTTTACCGGGCATCATTTCCATAAAATCACAATTTTGGCTGGCATTCCTTGCAGCTATGGCATCGGCGATTATCATTCCGTTTGCTTTGACTCTGCTTGTTGGAAAAAAGAAACTGCAGCAAAAGGAAGCTGCAGTCATCGTCTCGGCCGAAGAGGAAAGCTTCCATTCACCAATGAGCGGTATATGTATGCCGATGGAAGAAGTAGAGGATCAGGCATTTGCATCCAAAGCTATGGGTGACGGCTTTGCAGTAGAATTACAGGATACCCGTGTTCTGGCTCCGTTCAGCGGAACCATCATGGTCGCATTCCCGAACGGCCACGCCTACGGTATCAAGGCAGATAACGGAAAAGAGGTTCTGATTCACATTGGTATGGATACTGTGGAATTAAATGGAGAAGGCTTCCACCCGCACGTAAAGGCTGGGGATGTCGTAAAACAGGGTGACGTACTGGTTGATGTAGAGTTGGATGTTATCAAAAGGAAAGGAAAATCTCTTGTTTCTCCAGTGGTATTTACGGACAGGACAGCGATCACACTTGAAAAACAGCACGAAAAGATAGCAGCTGGTGATGCTCATATCATCACATACAAATAGGAGGGCACTATGAATTTTAAAGAGAAAACAGTATATCAGATTTATCCAAAATCCTTTCAGGATTCCAATGGAGATGGATGGGGCGACTTACAGGGTGTCATTTCCAGACTCGATTATCTGCAGAAGCTTGGTATTGATTATATCTGGTTTAATGCAATGTTTGTATCTCCGCAACGTGATAATGGCTATGATGTAGAAGATTATCGAGCAATCGATCCACGCTATGGAACCATGGAGGATTTTACTGAATTATGCAGGGAAGCAAAAAAGCGTGGCATTGATATCATGCTGGATATGGTGTTCAATCATGCTTCAACGCGGCATGTCTGGTTTCAGAAGGCCTTAAAGGGCGAAGAGAAATATAAAGATTACTTCTTTTTCCGCAAAGGAAAAGCAGATGGCAGTGCTCCGAATAACTGGAATTCAAAGTTTGGCGGTCCTGCATGGGAATATGTCAAGGAGTTGGATGAGTACTATCTGCATCTGTATGATGTCACACAGGCTGATCTAAACTGGGACAATCCGGAAGTCCGAAAAGAACTGGCTGATATCGTCAACTTCTGGCGCAGTAAGGGGGTTCATGGATTCCGCTTCGATGTAGTTAATCTTGTATCAAAAGGCTCCTTCGAGGATGATCCAAACCTCTTTGACGGCCGGCAGTTTTACACGGATGGTCCACACATTCACGAATATTTGAAAGAACTGAATCTGAACAGCTTTGGCAAGGATGAAGACAGTATGACGGTTGGTGAGATGAGTTCAACAACCTTAGAGAATTGCACACGTTACTCAGGAAGTGACGCCCATGAGCTGACGAGCGTATTTACCTTCCATCATCTAAAGGTAGACTATAGAAACAAAAAGAAATGGGAGCTGATGCCGTTTGATTTCATGGAGCTAAAGCAGCTCTTGAATGACTGGCAGACAGGTATGCAGGAAGCAGATGCATGGAATGCCTTATTCTGGTGTAATCACGATCAGCCCCGTGCGCTTTCAAGATTTTGCGATGATAAAAACTATCGTATAGAAGCCGCTAAAATGCTGGCTACTGTGCTTCACTGCATGCGGGGGACACCGTATGTATATCAGGGTGAGGAAATCGGTATGACCAATGCATATTTCCATGATATATCACAATATCGCGATGTAGAAAGTACAAATTTCTATGATATTCTTAAGAAGGAAGGGCGTAGTAAGGAAGAAATCCTGCATATATTACAGGAACGCAGCCGGGATAATGCAAGAACACCAATGCAATGGAACAGCAAGCAAAATGCAGGCTTCACAGATGGTACTCCATGGCTGTCAGTAATCGATAACTATAAAACTGTCAATGTTGAAAATGCACTACAGGATGAAAATTCCGTATTTTATCATTATCAGAAATTGATTCGCATGCGGAAAGAGTATAAGGTGATTCAGGATGGCCTGTATATTCCATTACTGCATGATCATAAAACAATCTTTGCATATAAACGCAAAGGAGAGGAAGGAGAACTGATTGTACTCAGCAATTTCTATGCAGAAGCTGTGCGTGTGGAAATAAAAGAGAATCTTACAGATTATGAGCTGTTGTTAAGCAATTATAAGGACAGTAAAGCTGACAAGTGTATCACACTTCGCCCTTATGAATCTGTCATATATTATAAAGCAAGCTAATGCAGATAAGCCATGTGAGTGATCGCATGGCTTTTTAATGTGCTTTTTATTCATACAGCTGTCATCGTTCGTTAACACATTCTTCATATGAAAGCTACATCCTATGTATCCACGGTCAAATCAAAAATATGTGAATGAGCATTGTGGAAACTGCCCTTTTCGACCAAAATACACAAAAGTAAAGAATGGAAGGACTTAAAAAGAAGCCGCGATGTAGAAAGATATCATGAAGATGTACAGGAAAATTTAGAAAGTGAAGAAACAAACAAAAAGAATCAATAAAATCCAATTAGATTTGTATGATTCTCCATACTACATTATGGCTGGATGCTTGTAGATTTGAATGACATTTTAACTCTTACTCCCATCCATATCAATCTGGAACATGGAGCTGCACACTATACCGATATCGATCCCCTCTATAATAAAATTCAGCATACTCTACGATTCTATCACGCTGATCCTTCGTGACTCGCTGTACAAACAGCAATGGGCTACCCTCTTTTACATGCAGATAATCTGCAATCTTTTTATCAGCAATCACTGATTCTATTGTTTCATTGGCATTCTTCACACTGTAGCCCTTTTCTTTAAATAGCTGATATAAAGATACATTAGGTCTTATTAGTTCATTCCTTGTCAATGCTAAATGAAGCGGACAGTATACACGCTGGAAGCCAATTGGACTGTTATCACTCCAACGCAAGCGTTCATGACAGCTTACCTCTGATCCCTTAGACAGATTCAATTTAGAACACACTAGGGATGAAGCAGATATTCTTTCTTCAAATGAAATAATATCTGAATGAACACCGGCTCCTTTATATTCTTCAGAAAAGCTAAGCAGATTCTGCAGCTGCAATGATTCCTTCTGACTAACGACCACAGTTCCTACACCATGAATTCGCTGCAGGTACCCTTCATCAACAAGGAGCTGAACAGCATGTCGAACAGTTATCCTACTTACGCCAAAAAGGGTCTGCAGCTCTGGTTCTGCTGGAAACAGTCCACCTATCGGATATGTACCATTTATGATTTCTTCTTTCAGATCTTCATAAATTGAAAGATATTTTATACTATTTGTTCGCATTTTTCTTCACCTCATATAGCCGTAACATACTTCCTTTTAAATTTCATTATAAATGAATGCCTATTTAATGTAAATACTTTTCAAGGAATTCATTGTAATCCTACCGGCACGATTATGAATAGAAAAAGGAATGGCATACATACCATTCCTGCGTATTATAAATATTATCCTACTTTTGCAGCTGTAGCAAGTTCATCAGCTAATATAATAAGATTTATTTCATTTGCTTTTTGCACCTTGTCATATAAATCTAGGAAGTTCTTATCCTCAAAGTCTACAAAAGCACCTACCATCGTCCCGACAATCGTAGCAATCGTATCTGTATCATACCCGATGTTTACAGCATCAATGACAGCCTGCAAGGCACTGTCTTTATTTAAGGCTGCAATTCCAAAAGCGCAAGGTACTGCTTCTGAAATATGGAGACCACTACCGATTATCTGTGATAATTTCAGCAGCTTCTCTTCTTTACTACCGGCTCCCTCAGCTATCTGCAGTGCTAACTTTATGCGTTCTACAACGCTTGCTCCCGCGACTACTCTGGAAACACATTTTGCTTTTGTTTCTCCACGTATTGCACCATAAACACCTGCACTTATCGCCTCTTCAATAGTAGCCTTTTCTGCAAGTGATGCGCTCGTTGCTGCAGCAATAGCACAAGCCCCGGAAATGGCAAGAGAATTATCGTGCGTTACCTGTGCTATGACAATAGCATCATCAATAGCAGCTTCCAGATTTCCCGGATGTAGAATTCCTGCCGGCGCAATTTTCATTGCTGCTCCATTTGTTGCCTTAGATGCATAGTCTACAGCTACAGCACCGGGAAGCGGCTTCATTTCCATACCGGGGTTTTTATACATTTCAATTGCACTTCTGGTTGTAGGCCCTGCAAAGCGATTGAAATATTTAGGAATATCTGACCATTCCAGTATTGCTTTTATCACGATATCCCTTGTTATTCTCCCTTTATTGCTCAAAATTGCTTTTGATAACATATAAATTTGTGAGAAATCATCTGTAATCTCACCTGCCTCATTTCCTAAAGCAAAGGCAGTTTTTCCCGGCTTTTGAAATGTTGTCACAGGAGCAGTGAACATCTCACGAATCTGCCCGAAGGTTAAATTCTCGGTGGTAGCTCCCATTGCATCACCAATCGCCGACAATCCTAAAATACCTTCTATTTTCTTATTCAATTCCATTGATTTTTCCTCTTTTCTTTACTTTTTCGAAGTCATCTGTGCCTCTGGATCCTTAACGCCAAATACGAACGTCAGTACCATACCACCAATAAAGGATATGGCCAAACCGACTATATATGCCCATAGAGTTGCTCCTGCAAATGCCGGTATCGTGGTAAGCCCTCCAAATACGAATGCATTACCCACAACATGAAACAGTCCCATGAACGCACCACCAAGTGCCGCCCCCATGCAGCCTGCGATTAGCGGTGTTTTGAATTTTACTCCAAGTCCGTAAATAGCCGGCTCAACAATACCGGATAGCATAACGGATGTAATCGCAGTCAATGAAAAATTTTTCAGCTTTTTATTTTTTGAACGAAGAAATATGGCAAATGCAGCACCAGCCATACCAAAGTTAGCATTCGCACCATATGCGATGAATGGTGAGCATCCGTTCTTTGCGATATCAGGGATAATAACCATGGTATTCGGTGCCCAGTGCACTCCAAACATGATAAGGATATTCCAAATTCCGCCAATAACAGCTCCTGTGATAACCTGATTGATGTTCGCCAGCCAGGTAACTGCCTGTGCAACTCCGATACTGATATAATTTCCAATAGGCCCTATCACGCCAGCAGTTATCGGTACCAGAACCAACAGCAGTACGGTTGGAATGATAATCATATGCAGACTATTAGGAATTTTCTTAATCATAAAATGTTCCATTTGTGACTGTAGCCAAGTCATGATAATTGCAGGAATAATCTGACTGGTATAATTAAATACTGGAATCGAGATACCAAGAAATTCAACACCATTGCCTCCATCTCCCTGTACCAATGCCAGAAAATCAGGCATAATAAGTGCACCCATGACAGCCACAGCGATATACGGGCTCGTTTGAAACCGCTTTGCTGCAGTCATCGCCGTCAATAGCGGAAGAAAGTAGAAAACAGAGGTTGCCGTTAATGTCAGTATTAAATTAGTTGTACTGCTTGTTGACAGCCATCCTAGCTCGTTCGCCAATATGGTAAACCCTCTTAATAAACCTGATCCGGCTAGCAAAGGAAGCAATGGCGAAAATATACTGACCACTAAAGCGATAAATTCATTAAACCATTCATGCCTTTTCGGACCTGCTTCTTCCTTTTCTATCAAACCCTCCCGCTCTAAGCGTTCTGAATCCCATACCTTCATAAAAGCTTTATAAATATCCCCTACATTCATACCGATAATAATCTGCAACCCGGAATCCTTATTGACCAAGCCTGTGACACCATCAAGTTTTTCTATAGCATCAGCGTCAACCAGACTTCTATCCTTTAATTGCGGACGTAATCTTGTTGCACAATGCGTAACAGAGATAATATTCTCTTTTCCCCCCATAAACTCCAGCAGTTTTGCTGCCAATACTTCAGATGATTCCATAAATTCACTCCTTCCATTCAACTGAATCACCATTACTCAGTAAGACGTTATAACGTCATGTCCTCATATTCATAATAGCAGATGAACGAAAAGTTGTAAAGCATGAATTTAAAAAATGTAAGCGGTATAAAAAAGCAGTACAATATCTGGCTATAGATATTGCACTGCTCATTTAATAATTATTCGGTGATGCCTCACTTGCGGATCCGTGTTCCTTCTCTGTCTTGATTTCAAAATGTATCATCAAGGACAGAAGTGCACGCAGCAGAATGATGGCTCCCAGAATATAGATTTCCGAAAAGCTTCTGACGAGTACCGTCTTCAGTATTTCGGCACCCATTTTAAATTCCAAACCTAATGCCAGAGCATTTGCCAGTTCGATACGGATCGGATAATGTTTATGGGTAAACAGCGCTTTGATATAGTGATAAAACGCCTTCAGTGATCCGATGGTTATCACAACGATACCGATGATTTCCAAAATGGATACAATCTCCGGCAGCATGAATTCTATGAAATGTTCCAGCATACAGTTTCCTTTCTATGTAGGCTTACTCTGCGTATTTCGCAACGATTTCGCTGACCGGTCTGCTTTCTTCCACAGCCTTGATAACCTGTCCTAAAACAGGTCCTACAGACAATACCTTCATCTGTGGGTACAATGCAGCCTTGTCATCCTGAGGAATCGTATTGGTACATACGAATTCTTCCAGATTCGCAGCCTTCAAGCGATCGATGGCCGGCCCGGAAAGAACGCCGTGCACACAGGATGCATATACAGCAGTAGCGCCTTTGTCATACAGCATCTGGATACCTGCAGTCAGCGTCCCTGCAGTATCCACAATATCGTCTACCACGATAGCGATTTTGCCATTTACATCCCCAATGATGTTCATAGCCTCTGCCACGTTTGGTTTCGGACGACGTTTATCAATGATTGCTAATGGAGCGTGAAGAATTTCCGCAAGTCTTCTCGCACGAGTAGTTCCGCCATGGTCCGGTGATACGACCACAACATCTTTCAGATTCAGGCTCTTGAAATACTGACCGATAATACAGATGGCGGAGATGTCATCTGCAGGAATATCGAAGAATCCCTGAATCTGCGTTGCATGCAGTTCCATGGTAATGACACGGTTTGCCCCTGCCCGTTCCAGCAGATCCGCAACCAGTTTGGATGTGATCGGCTGTCTCGGTTTTGCCTTGCGGTCCTGACGTGCATATCCGAAATACGGCATAACGACAGAAATATGACCGGCACTGGCACGTTTGCAGGCATCAATGGCAATCAGTACCTCCATGATATTGCTGGAGACAGGTGCACATGTGGATTGAACGATGTAGACGTTTTTCCCGCGCACGGACTCCCCTAATTCTACCATGATTTCCCCGTCGGAGAAGTGCTTTACATCACACTGACCCAAAGGTATCCCTAATTCTCCCACGATTTCATTTGCTAGCTCAACGCTTGAAGTTAACGCAAAAACTACTGTTTTGTTTTCCATTGTTCTACAATCCTGTTCCTTTCCTATTTGTTCTTGTAAGTTGTTCCGAATCCCTTTTTAATGGACTGTCGTGCTCTGGCAATCCCCATATCACCGTCATCTACAGAATCCGTGATCGTAGAGCCTGCCGCAAGCAGAGCATTCTCACCGATGGTCACAGGCGCAATCAGGTTACAATTGCTTCCGATAAACGCACCGTCATGTACCGTTGTGCGGAATTTGTGCTTGCCGTCATAATTGACTGTAACCACACCGCAGCCGACATTGATTTTCTTACCAAAGTCGGAATCTCCGATATATGTCAGGTGGGCGCATTTGGAGCCATCACCAAAGTGAGAGTTTTTAAATTCCACAAAGTTCCCAATACGGCAGTCTTCGCAGATTTCTGTATTGTTTCTTAAATGAGACATCGGCCCCACCGTGGAACGGTTTCCAACACTGCTTTCAACGATCTTGCTGCTGTCAATCGTTACATCATCACCGATTACAGCATTGCGCAGGAACGAGTTCGGTAAAATCACAGTATTCTTACCAATGACAGTTTTCCCCTGAATGTGTACGTTAGGATAAATGACCGTATCCTCACCAATCACAGCATCCACATCAATGTATGTGTTATCCGGATCGATAATCGTTACCCCTGCACGCATGTGTGCTTCATTTACATGACGCTCCATCCATACATTTGCTTTCGCTAAATCCACACGGTCATTGACACCCATGGCTTCCTTTGGATCATCCACAATCATAGCATTGACACACAGATCTTTTTTATTAAAAATTTCCACAAGATCTGTCAGGTAGTATTCCTGCTGTGCATTGCTGTTGGTGATTTCCTTCAGACCTTCAAACAGCGCCTTGTTATTGAAACAGAAAATTCCGGTGTTGATCTCTTTTACTTCCAATTCTTCTTCACTGCAATCCTTTGCTTCAACAATCTTCTCGACCATGCCCTGTGCATTTCGAATAATTCTGCCGTACCGTTCTCCATCCGGCAGCACACTCGTCAGTACGGTACAAGCGGCATCACGGTTGCTTTCAAATACTTTTTGAATCGTTTCCTTCTGAATGCAGGGTCCATCACCGTTAACAACAATGGTATCTCCATCCAGACCTTCCAGAACACTTGCCTGCATGACAGCGTGTCCGGTTCCTAACTGAGGCTGTTGAATAGCATACTCTACAGAATCCTGCAGATATTCCTTTACACTTTCAGCACCATGTCCAACCACAACAACAATGCGTTCCACTCCGCTTGCTTTCAGGGTATCAACAATGTGTCCGATCATCGGTTTGTTTAAGACGGGATGCATCACTTTGTTCAAAGCTGACTTCATTCTTGTGCCTTTTCCGGCAGCTAAAACAATAGCAGATTTCATAAAAACATACCTCCGTTACTATTTTATCAAAAAGTGACAGTAAAAAAAAGGCTAAGTGCCTATTTCCTATACGTTTTATGGACGAATTGTAAGGTTTCACCGTGAATTAAGGAAAAAGCATACAATCACAGCAAAGAATGGAGGAAACAGCATGCTCCCGTATACTTTACCATCATGCAAATTGGATTTCGGACACCGGAATAATGAAATATGCCGGAAATGATTACAATATGTGAATAGTTGTGCTATCATAACCGTGTTGATGGGAGGTTACCTTATGAACAGACAGATTCTGTTTTTCGATATAGACGGTACTTTGGTGGATAGTACCACGCATATTGTTCCTGCATCCACCAGAGCCGCATTGCAGAAGCTGAAGAAGGCCGGCCATATTCTATGCATTTCTACCGGACGATCTCTGCAATCTGTAACAGACGGTCACTTTGATGAGCTGATTGACTGGGACATCTTTCTCTGCAATAACGGACAGGCTATTTACAAGCACGACAAAAGCCTTCTGCATATGACACCGATTCCAAGGGAAAGCGTCGAGGCCTGCATTCAGGCTGCGGAAACGCAGGAGGCTCCGCTGCTGATTATGGGAAAGAAGCAGATTCTTACCCGCAAGCCGAATGCATACGTGATTACCTCTGCAGAATTCTTTAAGGAATCCATACCGGATGTGGAAGCATATGACGGCAGTGATGTCATTATGATGATTGCCTATGGTCCTATGGGATATGCGTATGAGGAATATATGGCGATACCCAGCGTTGATGTTTTGATCGGGCAGTCGACCTATGCAGATGTTGTGCTGAAGGGCTTTAGCAAGGCGATCGGTATCCGCTTTATTCTTGATCATTTTCAGATGCAGGACTATCTAGCCTTTGGAGACAGTCTGAACGATGTGGAAATGCTGCAGCATGCACGAATCGGAGTCGCAATGGGAAATGCCCATGAGGAAGCGAAGCGCGCTGCCGACATCATTACAAGGGATGTATCCGAGGATGGCATATATCATGCATTGCGGCAGATGAGGCTGCTGGATTTATAATCCCCTGCATTATGACAGCTTGGTTATCCAGGCTGTTTTTTTACTCCCTGCCGCATTTCATTCTATTTCCGTTAGAAGGTCAATATACCGTGTAATGCAGAACTATCCTTTTTACATATCTAACACGAATATAGCAGTGCTATTCCTGACGGCAAGGAAAGAACAGCTCTACAACAAATTCCGTATCATCATTTTCATATAGAAAGCTGCCATTCATCCCTTTCATGATCTTATTAACGCTTTTCAGACCAATCTGGGTGCTTTCCTCCCGGGATGCGTCCTTTTTCTTACGATTTTTTAACCGAATCAGCACATTCCCCTTCTCCACCTGTAAAGAAACAGTCACAATGTGTTTATCCCCATATTTTCGGATATTGGAAAATACATTATCAAACACACGCATCAGCATGGCTTCCTCCCCCATGATTTTCCAGCTGCCCCTTTCAAATTTTGTCAATATCTCGAATTTCTGTTCACGCAGCTCCTCGCAATAGAACTCCAGCATATTCAGTACCGCCTGCCCCTCTATGGGATGCAGCTGCAGCTCCTCATCACGGGAATACACAAGGAAATGATTAAACAGCTTATCTGACATATCCTTGATCTGTTCGGCCTTCTGCCGGCTTTTTCGAATATAGTCATCCCTCGCTGCATCACTCTTATAGATTTTCATTTGAAGAATATCCAGATATCCAAGCAGAGAGGTGAGCGGTGTACGAAGATCATGTGACATGGCTGTAACAAGCTCCTGATTGGCATTGCGTGCTTCTTCTTCCTTCAGCATATTATCATACAATGCATTGCGCAGATGATTCAGCTGCCGGGCAAGATCCGTCAATTCATCATTTCCCTTGTAAATGATCGTATGGTGAAAATCCCCGGATTCAATCAGCTGCATTTCCTCTTCGATACTGAGGACATATTTCATTTTGCGGTGTACAAACTGCATAATCACTACAATGAACAGCAGGATAGAAGCAACTGCCGCCACAATGAGAAACCGAATCATGAAGGAAAGACCGATAAAGGAATAGACAACAAGATAGGCTTCACCATTATGAAATTTCAGCGTATATTCCTGATCGTCCGGCTCATACAGATTCAGCCAGAAGGACATGGTACCCACATATGCCTGATCCTCCATCGTACTGAATGATGTCTCACTCAGCGTATCCTCATCATCATACAGATACAGCGTGAGATCCTTGTATTTTCTCATTTCCCGTTTGATGGCTTTTTTATTCTTTTTCGAAATATCCTTTTTCGTTATCGTATCCTGCAGGGTCTGAATCTGTTCACTCGTTTCCTTCTTTACTGCCTCTTCACCGACAGCCAGATGAAACATACGATACCGGTTAAAAAATAAAAAACCGAACAGTGATACGGAAACAACTGCCGCCAGTATAACGATACCGATAAATTTCAGGCTTAGCTTGGAGATATGTTTTTTTCTTGTTCCGACAGGGCTTTTTTTCTTAATCAAAACGGTACCCCTTTCCCCAGACGGTTTTTATATACACCGGATTCTGCGGATCCACTCCCAGCTTTTTGCGCAGATTTCGGATATGCACCATGATGGTATTATTTGCGGAATACATATACGGCCCCTTCCAGATAGCTTCATACAGCTCCTGATTGGAGAAAATTTTTTTCGGATGGTCCGCCAGCAGTAACAAAATCTGATACTCCATTTCTGTCAGATTTACAGCTTCCTCCTTCTTTTTCACCTGATTGCTGTTTCGGCTGATGACCAGATCATGCATGATAATCTGATCGCCCTCCTGCGGCTCCTCCTTCCCCTTGTAAATGCAATATCTGCGCAGAAGTGCTTTCACACGGGCAATGAGTTCATTATAGGAAAACGGCTTCGCCAAATAATCATCTCCGCCGCTGGAAAATCCAAGCGCTTTGTCCTGGTCCATGGTCTTTGCAGTCAAAAAAAGAATCGGCGCATTCGTGACCTCACGAATCTGACGGCATGCCTTAAAGCCATCCATTTTCGGCATCATAACATCCAGAATGATTAAGTCCATATCCTCTGCTTTAGCTATTGCTGCTTCTCCATCACCGGCTTCCTCCACCTCATAGCCCTCGTTCTCCAGAAGAACAGTTACTACCTCACGAATTTCCTGATTATCATCCACAATGAGTATTCTGCTTCCCATCGTCCACACCTCATTTCTTTTCTCTTTCATTATATATCAAAATACAGGCTCCTACTACCTAATGTTCATTAAATCAGTGTTAAGACCTTTTAAGATTTCAAAACTGGATTTATCACAATAGTATGCCATAATGTTTATAGAAGGAGTGATGGTGTGGATAAGATCAGTGTCATTATACCCTGTCATAATAATGCGGGAGCATTACGCAGAGTGTATACGGATGTCCTGCGGGAAGTAAAGAAGCTGCCGGTCAGCTATGAGCTTCTTTTTATTGACAACGCGTCCAGAGACGGAAGCTCCGCTATTCTGCGCTTGCTGTCACAGCAGGATTATGCATGCCATTACGTATCACTGAATCACCGTGTTACGCCGGTGTCTGCTATATTTCTGGGAGCACAGCTGTCAAACGGTGACTTTCTTATGCTCACAGACACCCGTCATCCCGCCTATCTCATACCGGAGCTGTACCGAACCCTCTGTGGCAGGACGCAATGCTGCGGCGGCGACCTCATTACCGGTAACAGACATATGCGAAAGCAGCCCTTTTTCAAGCTTCTGCGCAGGGAATATGTCGGTGAGGCTTTACAGACTGAGGATATCTCTGCATTTCGCAAAATACTGCTGCAGGATGATACCGGGACTGTATGGCTTCCTTATACGGAGCTGGAGCGCAGTCTGATCACCTGGCAGGATCGGTTGTATTCTCTTATGATAACATATGGAAACCGTGTTCTCACCTATATCGGAATGGGCGTCTTTATATTACTTACCGGTGTTCCCTGTTTCCTATTGTTTATGATGTTTCTGGATTTGTTGTATGCCGTCCTGCTTTATACAGGACTTTTCATAAGCCTGCTCTTCCTGTTCACCCGTTTTCGGCATCACCCATATTTCTTTCGGCATGAACAGCTTCTGCTTACGGATATCAGAGAAAGCACGCTGCCGAATCCACCCATTCAAAAGCCAGATATATCCAAGCTGTAGCATTTTGAATCCTGTGGGGATCTATGCAGGCTTTCATACGGATAATATGAAAATGGCACAGACAAACCGAAACCGGTAATCCTATGCCGTTTTTTCTTATGAAGCCAGCACTAAGGCAGACATCAAAGAAGAGATATCCCCTGTTTGTCTATAGCCTTAACCTCCATTTTCTGCTTGATCGCTGTGCAGCATACAAAATACGTTTTGTTATGGAACCGCTTCTCTGCTTGCCGCAGAAGTTCTTTCTTCCTTGTAATTGCAAATACCGTACTTCCGCTGCCACTCATCAGCACCGCTTCAAACCCCATACTCTGCAGCTGGTGTTTGATGTCCGCAATTTCCGGAACCAGCTGAAAGGCACTGTATTCCAGGGAATTGGATATGACACTTGAAAGCTGCGCAAGGTCGCCCTGCTGTAATGCATGGATAACCTCATTGCAGTCCGGATGGTCGCATTTCTCAAAATCAAGCATAGAAAAAGCTTTCCCGGTAGGTACGCCCATCGCTGGCTTCACCAGAAGAATATGAAAATCGCAAGGCATGGCGAACGGTGTTATCCTTTCGCCAATCCCCTTTACCAGAGCACAGGTTTCCATGATGCAGAACGGTACATCTGCGCCAACCTGCTTTCCCAGCTGTGCCAGATCCTCCAGTGAGATATCCAGCTTCAGCAAATCACGGATTCCGCGCATGACTGCAGCGGCATCTGCACTTCCTCCGGCAAGTCCTGCCTGTGCGGGGATATGCTTCTCCACATGCACATGGAAGCATTCCGATAGAGAAAAGGTCCTTCGCATCAGCTCCACCGCCTGAACGATTGTATTCGTTTCATCCATCCGCAGCTGTGCATCATTACACGTATAGCAGTTCTCACTGGACAGTGTTATGGTAAGCTCATCATGGAGCATCAGAGGAACCATAATCATTTCCAGCTCATGATACCCGTCATCCCGCCTGCATACGACATTCAGGCAGATGTTAATTTTCGCATGTGCTTTTACTTTCATTTTTATGTACCTCATATAAGTTGATAAATTCCGCAAGTGTGACGCTTTCTGCCCGTCTTGTGCAGTCTATACCGCTTTTCTCAAGCTCTGCACGCGCCTGCTGCTTATCCTGACAATATTCCCCGTAATTGTTCAGTATGGTCTTTCTTCTCTGGCGAAAGCAAGCCTTGACCAATGGAAAAAAGCTTTCTTCCTCGATATTCTGCGGTGTATCCCTGAAACGGAACTGTAAGACTGCGCTGTCCACATTCGGCTTTGGCAGGAAAACGTTTTTCGGCACCTTCATCACCGGGGTTACCTCACAGCGATACTGTGTGATAATACTTAACGCATTGTAATCCTTGGTATTTACTTCAGCAGCAAAGCGGTCTGCGACCTCCTTCTGCATCATGACGGTGATTGCCGCAACGTCCGCTTTGGATTCAAATATTTTAAACAGAATCGGAGTCGTGATATAGTAGGGCAGATTGGCAGCAATGACGACATCATAGCCCTCTTCCCTGTACGTTCTGCACCATTCTTTCAAATCGATTTCTAAAAAATCAGACATGACCAGCTCAAAATTGTCATATTCCTGCAGTGTGTCTGCCAGAACATCAGGAAGCCGCTCATCAATTTCAAAGGATACAACCTTTTTTGCATACTCACACAGATACTGTGTCAATGCACCGATACCGGGTCCTATTTCAAATACCACGCAGTGATCCGACAGGACTGCATGTCGTGCAATTTTATCTACAATTCCGGATTCAATCAGAAAATTCTGTCCGTAATTTTTTTTCGCAAACATTCCATGTGTTTCCAGAATTTCCTTTGTTCTGGAAGGTGTCGCAATGGGTTTCTTCATAAGCTTATCCTTTCTAAAACAGCAGATAGAAGGTGGATACCAGCAATTCTATCAGCAGATATACAATACCTGTTAAAAGCACTGCGTACAACAGGTTTTTTATAATTCGAATCAGATTACTGTATTTTGTCGTGCTTTTGACATCAAACAGCAGCGGCAGCGCAAACAATAGAAGGGTAAAGACGAAAAGAAGCGGCTTCCGCAATGCCTCCTCCTCCACACGCACGCAATACAGCAATGAAAACAGATACAGCAAATTGCATGTCATTTTGAAGATTCTTCGCTTCGTATACAGCTTCATATCCAGAAGCGGCAGCGGCTGATCAAGATTTTCATGATAGAAAATAACGCTCAGACCGTTTCGGCAAAGCACGTTCCATCCCTCGGCCAGAAAGATGCTTTCATCTGCATCGTATTTCACATCGTAGAAGCAAACCCGCACATGCCGTCGCTTTCCCTCTACAAAACGAAAATTCATTAAAGAGCCAAGCATGACATAGCGAAAGGAGGACAATTCCCATCCCTCCTGCAGGATTTCAGATACCCAGCCTTCCAGTTGTTCCTTGGGACGCAGGGCAAACGTTACCTTAACAAGCTCATTCATATGGCTGTCCAAGCAGCTTTTCCACATCTGTTTTATGCAGCTGCAGCATATTCAGACGCTTGAAAAGTGTTTTGGCATTCGGTTTTCCCAGATGCAGGGAGCGGGCAATCTGCGCTCTCTTTTCGGCACTGTCCTCTCTGCCGTTTAATCCCAGATCCAGATATTCCTCATAGCTCAGTGTATCCTGCAGATGTTCATCAAAGGTCATCAGATGCGTTAATGCCTCCAGAATATCTTCCTTGCAGGCATGCTCCACACCAACCTTTTTGCTTGTTTTGGCCTTTGCCTTATCAATGAAGGCATTTTTACAGCCGGGTACTGCCGCATTGATGCAGGAACGTATTTTTTCTCCGGGAAAATCCGGATCCGTAAATATAATCACACCGCGCATTTTCTGAGCAAGTCTGATCTGTCGCAGGATTTCTTTCCCCAAATGCGTACCGTTTGTTTCTATGGTATCACAGTCCAGAAAGCTTTTCAGTACATTTGTGTCGTTTTTTCCCTCAACCACAAGGATTTCTTTCATCTTCACAAGCATCAGCCTTTCCCTAATTACTATAGTACCATAATTATATCATGTTAAATACAGTGAATACCAGCTTAGCTTTTTGTAAAAGCAAAAGGACACAGAAAACCAGCTTCCATGTCCTGATGATTATAATGCACAGCTTCTGGCTCCGTTTTTACCACCCTCACGGATGATCTGCGCCTTTGCCTGTGTGTTTTTCACCGGTACGATAGCACCGGAGTTCTCACTGCCGATATACAGGTCGATATGATTTCCCTGAATAGCCCCGCCTCGGTCCAGTACGATGGCATAGTAGGGCTGATCCGGTGTAATACCACTTCCGCTCAGACCGTGATCACTGATTTTCAGTATCGAGCAAAGCGGAATGCTTGGGTCTGCGGCAACGATATAGTAATTACCATACCGGATACCCGGCTGCCATGAGCCATCCGGCATCTGTACACCAAGGGTTAAATCCAGTGCCACACCTAGGGAAGTACCGCCGCGGCCGCTTTCGCCGCCACATCCATAGCAGTCAACGCCGTAGGTTGTGATTTTCGGACTGAATGCCTGTGAGGACTCCTTTTCCATCCTTTTCAGGCGTTCCTGTTCTTTTCTTTTTTTCTCCAGCTGCACTTGACGCTTCCGTTCCTTTACAACCTTTTCTTTCATTTTTTTCGCATAGCCTTCGACTTCGGATTTCATCAGCAGCACACCATGCTCATCCCTCATGCTGCGAAACATGGAGCCACTTTTTTGCATAGGACCATAGGCATGAAAAGCCATGGCGGCCATGCTGGTATCCTTTGTCTGAATCAGACTGTTTGTATGAAGGGTATCCTGAGATACCGTATGTTTGTTATTCACAGTGTTCAGTGACTTCTGCGGTACAGAGGCACTGGAAGCACATCCATATAAAGCGAAAACACAGATGAATAAAGCGAATTTTATTCGTTTTGAGTTCATTGATGTTCCTCCTTTTACGAAACAGACACTAGTCTAGCATACTTTTTTTGACTTGTCCAATATTTTTATTTTTTAACATGCATTTATGTTTATTTTCCCCTCTACATTGTATTTTATACATATGAATTTGCAGAGGCATTTATGCCAGGCCCTTTAAATAAAGGTATCTATGAACTATATTATGTCAGATATCTGATTTTTATGTGAAAATTTATTTGTGATAATTAGTTATTTATTCACAAATGATATTTGTTTTTTCATTTGTTTCAGTTTTCTGAAACCGCTGTCGCTCCCCTGTTTATCGCTTTATCGCACCGTTTTCTCCACTTGTGAAGATAATACGAAAAAAAGCCCGATTTTCGAGCAATTTTATTTCTATTCTTCGATTCCGTATTCCTTTTCCAGATAGTCATCATAGGTTGTTCGGCGGTCAATGATACCGTCATCCCTGATTTCTATGATACGATTTGCGATTGTCTGAATGAACTGATGGTCATGACTTACAAAAATCAGTTCTCCCGGATATTTTATCAGAGCATTATTCAATGTCTGAATGGATTCCAGATCCAGATGGTTGATCGGATCATCCATCAACAGCAGATTTCCCGCCTCCAGCATCGTCTTGGACAGCATACAGCGCGCCTTCTCTCCACCGGATAACACATTGACAGGCTTCAGCGGTTCTTCTCCGCTAAACAGCATTCTTCCAAGGAAACCGCGGATAAAGGACATATCGTCAATATCCGTATACTGGCTCAGCCACTCACAGATACTCTGCGTACCTTCAAAATACGCACTGTTATCATCCGGTATGTAGGAAACCCTGATGGTCTGTCCAAGCTGAATGCTTCCGGCATCCGGTGTCAGCTCCTGTGCAATCAGCTTTAACAGCAGAGTGGTTTTCAGTGGATCGCCAATCAGCGCCACCTTATCTCCCTTCATCATGTTAAAGGAGATATTTGTCAGTCTGCAATCTTCGACCTGTTTCTCTACATCCTCAATATACAATATAGAACGACCACTCTCCCGCTCCGGTTTAAATTCAATAAACGGATATTTTCGAGTAGATGGCTGTAAATCATCCAGTGTTATCTTATCCAGAATTTTCTTTCGTGATGTCGCCTGTCTGGATTTGGAAGCATTGGCAGAGAAGCGGGCAATAAAGTCTTCCAGCTCTTTGATTTTCTCTTCCTTTTTGCTGTTGGCATCCTTCAGCTGACGGCTGATCAGCTGGCTGGATTCATACCAGAAATCATAATTTCCCGCAAACAGCTTAATCTTACCATAATCCACATCGGCAATATGTGTACATACCTTGTTTAAAAAGTGACGGTCATGACTGACTACGATGACCGTGTTCTCATAATTCATCAGGAAATGCTCGAGCCAGGAGCATGCCTTGATATCCAGATGGTTGGTAGGCTCATCCAGCAGCAGCGTATTCGGCTTTCCAAACAACGCCTGTGCCAGCAGCACCTTCACCTTATCACTACCGGACAGCTCTTTCATAAACAAATCATGCAGATCCACCGAAATTCCCAGGCCGTTTAACAGCGTTGCCGCGTTACTTTCTGCATTCCAGCCATCCATATCCGCAAAGGCCGCTTCCAGCTCACCGGCACGGATACCGTCTGCTTCACTGAAATCCTCCTTGCAGTAAATTTCATCCTTTTCTCGTTTTACTTCATACAGCTTTGTATTTCCCATCAGTACCGTTTCCAGTACCGTGTACTCATCAAAAGCAAAGTGATCCTGCTTCAGTGTAAATACCGTTTCATTCGGCTTGATGATGACAGAGCCGGTATCCGGCTTCAGCTCACCGCTGAGTACTCTCAGGAATGTGGATTTTCCGGCACCGTTTGCCCCGATCAGGCCATAACAGTTACCATCTGTGAATTTTAAGTTTACATTATCATACAGTGTTCGTGATCCAAAACGTACACTGACATTTTGCGTTTCTATCATTTTTCTACCTCCGGTGTTAACAATTATGCATTATATCATACAAACCGTCAAATGTGCAGAAAACATACGGGAATCTACACTTCCTTATATATAAGAGGTCTTTCCCCCTCCCAATACCATACATTTTCTATCCCAAAGAGTCAGATTTTCATTCACCGTCTGCATTTGAGGGCTCACAGTATTTGATAATAGACTGTATTTTTTTGTATACAATTTCTACTATACAATAGGTATGAAAATGAAATATGGCAGGCACCTAGCCGATTTCAGAGCCGCATTCTTTGATATCGGCAACACCTGCTTTAATCAGGTGCATGGACAGATTCCACCTGCAAATATAGATCAGTACGCAGACTACAGGAAAAAGGCTTTCACTATGAGCCCTATTTTGAGCAGCTGTTGGATGTCGCAATTACCTATTCCGGCAATCGCAATACGGATTTAATTCCGGCAGGCGTGACAAAAGCCACAGGCATTCACCAGCTGATGAAGCTGTGGAGGCTTCCCGGACACGATTATCTATGCTTTGGCGATACAAGAACAGATATTCCCATGCTAAAGGACGTGTGTCTGGGTATTACCATGGAACATGCGGAAAAGGAAGTAATGCTCCATGCAGATGCGGTATGCGGCCGCAGTGACTGTAACGGTATTTCGAGTTTTCTAAGAGCATCCTCTCTTATAAAAAAGGAATCGTATGCCGCATTCTAAGAAAATAAAAAATGTTTCCATATGCAGATGAACTGCGTATAGAAACATTTTTTATATGATATTTTCAGTTGACAGATGAGAGCTTTACGAAAACAGCAGCTCCATAGATTCCTTACTGTTGATTTGAACAATTTTATAAAAGTATTCTTTCTGATCCATATCAGCACGCTCCAGATCCTCTTCGATACAGCCATCCCGCAGATACAGCAGCCGCCTGGAATAGCTCGCAATCATGACATCATGAGTCACCATAAGGATTGTGACCTTCTCACGCTCATTCAGCTCCTTTAGGATTGTGAGCAGTGTATGTGAATTTTTGGAATCCAGACTGCCGGTTGGTTCATCTGCCACAATCAGCTTGGGCTTGTTAATCAGGGCTCTTGCGACAGCACATCGCTGACACTGTCCTCCGGAGCATTCCACCGGATATTTATCCAGTACATCCACTAGCTCCAGCCTCTCTGCGGTTTGCTGCACACGTTTTCCGATTTCCTCCTTCGACATGTTTGACAGGGTAAGAGGCAATGCGATATTTTCCTTCAGCGTCAGAGTATCCATCAAATTAAAGGACTGAAAGATAAATCCTAGATTTTCACACCGGAATTTTCCCGTTTGAGATTCCAGCATACTGTAGACATCAACACCATTGATTTTCACCTTTCCCTTTGTCGGCATATCAATTGTGGAAAGGTTGTTGATCAGCGTGGACTTCCCGGAACCGCTGGGTCCCATGATACATATAAAATCTCCTTCGTGCACTTCCAGTGAAATGCCGCGCAATGCTTCAAATTCATTTTTTGTATGACGATTATAAATCTTCGTTATATTCTTAGCTTCCAATATAGTATTCATATTCTGCTCTCCTATTCCTCCATATATGCTTCCATCAGATCCTGACGGAAAATCAGTTTCATATAAATGCGATACATCACCACAGATGCCACCAGCAAAAAGCCGATATACAAGCCGTGCGCTGTAATACAAAGCTCCACGCCACATCCCCTCCTGCCGCAAACAATGAAGTTATGACCAGTAAAGGCGGCAGAGATAACAACAGAATGATGCCGTAAAAGCCGACGATTTCCTGCTTGATAATTTTTCGGATATCCGTTTTCAAATACGATTGCCGTCATATTGCGAAAGACCTGACACTTACTCAATCCGTCGGCAGACAGCTTATAAACAAGACAGATACTGATTTGAAGCATCGATACGAGAAAGGCGATCATAACAACCATAAAGGTTGCCGTGTCGTTATAAAATTTACACAGATATAGAAATAATACCGCTGTCGACAATAAAATAATCGTAACCAGAAGATTTCCGTTGACCATGCTGTAGCGCAGATTTCCCAAAGATATCAGAAAATGGCGATTTTCTGCAAACATCCGTTTTTTCATCAGGGTTAATACATCCGGAAGTATATAACGAAATACATTCCCTGCGCCGAATACGATGGCTACACCAAGATATATCAGAAAAATGGCATTCATATAATGATAGTCAATCGAGAACAGCAGATATATGGTCAACGCATACACACATACATATACGATTTTCATGAATACCTGCTTCTGTTTTCCAATCGGATTCATCGACCGTCTGGCACGCAGCAGTTCATTCATGGAATCCATTCGATAGACAAAACCTGCATCGACAATAACCAGCCATACGGAAACAATCACAAGGGTAGCGATGCAATATCCAAGGGCTGCGGAAGAAAAGGTGAACACAGGTGCCTGTATATTCATCGACAGATAGATGACATGATTCACCAGCGGAAACACACAGCAGCCTGCAAGAGCTCCCAGCGGTGCTGCAATTCCCATGATCATAAAATTTTGCACAATCAGGAACTTGGCTATTCGAATAATACTGCTACCGCTGATCATCATTACACCAATATCATGTGTTTTTGACATCAGAAAAAATTTGTTTGAAAAAAAGACTGTCAGTATGCAGATGAAAATCATAAACAAAGACAGCATCATCGTAAAGATTCCGGATCCAATGCCTCCATCAAAGGAAGCAACAAGCGACATTCCATCCTGTGACATTGCAGAGGCATCACGCAATGACTCACTTCCGTAATAGGGATTTGCGATGATTGCGAAAAACATCGTAATCACAAGGGAAGCGGAGAACATCGAGAATGCGAAAAAGAACGCATCTGCAGGCTTTCGCCTCAGATTCGTATAAGAAAAACGAAGTAATTCCATATACTCTCCTCCATAGTTTTAAACATCTAGCCATTGTAAACGTTAACACAGAAAAGTTTGCTTTGCAAGACTCAAAGAGGATGATGCCCTACCTTTCCTTTAATTTTATTCATGCAGCAGCAACTGGATTCAGAATTTTCCACAGACATAGCATTTATATGACAAGCTATGACAACGACAGCAGATTATCGGTGAAAGAAAATGAGATATCCATCTTTCAAAAGTAAATGCATACCATACACCCTGCCTGAAAAACAAGGGCTCTCACTCCCGTCTTTGATGCAGCTGTGCAAACGAAGATACCTCCACCCAATACAGTCAAGTTTTCTCGCTGCGTGTATTGCCTGTTATAAAAAGCGGTGCAGCGGTTTTTGGTTCTAACACAGTAACATATAAATGATTAAGCTGTTTAAAAGAAAAAGGTGTCTGATAAAGAGATTCTGATGTCACAGACAAATGCTTAACCGTAGTAAATTGAAGCGAATGAATAAAAGGGAAGATGATATAAGGCTAAGGCTGCCACATCTTCCTTTTCATAAATATTATAAAATTTCATAAAAAGCTACTTCTATTATATCCTAAGGCAAATAAGCCTCTGAATTTTCATCTATTTATTTTTTCTCATAGACAGCAGGATTTCCCCATGTCCAGGTACCTTTTTGTGCACCGATTTCAAAGTGCAGCATGGCGATTCCCAAATCCACCATTTCAAAGGAATCCGTATGGGCAACCTCAGCATAAACACGATCCTTTTCCTGACGGAAGCGCACCGGCTGTTTAAAAAGTGCTGAGGGTGCCAGCTGCACTGCCTCCATTCCGTTTTTCATCCAATCCGGACTGTGCGCTGTGATATCTGACATTTCCTCCACGGTTTTTCCTCTGCGCCGTGTTGCATGCGAAATCAGCTGTTCCTTTAAGGTTTTCTTATGTGCGGTATAGCCGATCGCGATAACGCGGTACAGCTTCTCATCTTCCTTTACATAGGGCTTTAAAGCATCTTTCGCAAAGGTACCGCCAACCCAGCAGGTTCCCATATTGCGCTCTACCGCCTCCAGAATCAGTCGTTCACCGAAATATCCCAGCTTCTCCTGCATATATACATCACGGGAATTGCCCATCATCATAATGAAATTCTCAACATTGTGAAACATGCCGTAGCTGTTGCGAAATCCCTTAAAGATTTCCGGATGTCCGCATACCAGCTTCATATGCAATCCGTGCTTCTGGTTATACATATGAATGCGTTCCTTTAAAAAGGCTGCATCCTCATCCCGCAATTTCTCTCGCAGATAGCTTCTTCTGGAATGTCTTTTATACATAGCTTCCTTCAGCATCTCAGTTCCCCCTGTTCCTGTCTTCAAACCGCAGCTCATTACGAAATTTTAACGGCAGATCATATAGAATTTCCTGATTCACAACAGCAAAGCAATCCTGATCGGCATACTTTTGAGGTGCATGTGCATCCAGACCATAGACGATATCCACATCATAGGTACAGGCAATCTCCCAGAAGCTGCGATATGGATAGGTGTAGCGAAATTCCTCTCCCAGCTTGCGTTTCCCATAGCGCAGACCGTTCAGATTGACCTCCAGAATAACCCCGTGCTTTTGTGCACTCGCACAGATTCTATGGGCAGCCTCACAACAGGCTTCTGTCCAGACTTCCTTTCCAAACATAAACAGATCAGGATGCGCAATGATATCCGGTAATCCCTTCTCACAGGCCTTTTCAATCAGGGAAGCGTAGTGCAGTACATCCGCATCGCTGTGATTATCATAAAACTCCGGCGCATACAATGCAGGGCCATGCTGTCCGAGAATGAGATAATCCATCTCTTCCTTATATTGCATAAGCTCATCCAGCTGTTCCTCAAAATATTCGATTTCCATCCCCAGACGGATTTCGATTTGATTCTGATAAGTATGCTGCAGCTTTCTCACACTGCTCACATAGTCTGCAAGCTCTTCCACCCGCATACGCTCTCCCGGTGCATCACCGTTACGATACGGGGCATGGTCACTGAAACCCATATACCGATACCCATTCTTTATCGCTCCCTTTACATACGCTTCATCACTTCCTACAGCATGCCCGCACCGTTCTGTATGACTGTGATAGTTAAAATTCTGCATGTTTCCGCCTCCTTCCATAAACTTCTATATTATATAGGAAAAGCTATAGCTCCTCCTCATAAGTGAACCCAAGACCCTGTACTTCATTTGCTTCCATAACGATAACAAATGCCTCCGGATCGATATGCGACACCAGATGCTCCAGCTCCGGCAGCTGCTTTTTGGATACCACAGCCATTATGACCGGTCGTTTCTCAGAAGAATAGCCGCCGGTTGCTTCCAGAATCGTAGTCCCACGCTCCAACACCTCATGAATACGGTCCATAATTTCCGTATGCTTATTGGATACAATCATCACATTACGCGCATCATGTCCACCGATCATCATGGTTTTATTGATCATATAGCTGCTTACCCAGACTGACAGAATTCCTGTAAGTGCAGCCTGCAGTCCGTATACGGCAGCACCAAGCAGTACGGTAAGCGCGTCCACAATCAAAACCAGTGTCGGAAGCGGTATATGGGTATACTTGTTAATGATCAGTGGTGGAATATCCATACCTCCGGTACTGGCACCTGTACGAAACACACAGCCGACACCGATACCCATCAGCGCACCGCCGTAAATGGTGGCTAAATATTTATCCATGATAAAGGTATCCGGAGCAATCACATGTTTTGCCAGATAGGACAGTAAAGTAAGCAGCAGCGGATAACAGATTGTACTCAGAATCGTTTTTGCCGCAAACTTTTTCCCCAGGACAAGTGATCCTGCAAGAAACAGTACGACGGTCAGTACATTGATCACCAGTTCAGGATTCAAATGAATCAGCGGCTCCAGTGCGATTGCAACACCCGCCAGGCCCCCCGTCAGTACATCATTGGGCAATATAAACCAGGCAACCCCCATGGCCAGAGCAATATTTCCCGCAAGGATCCACAACGTATCCTGCACCAATTCTTTATTGCTTAATTTCAAAAGTATCCCTTCTCTCTTTCATGCTCCTTCATTATAGCATATTTTAGAACGATATCCCGTACTCTTCCCTATTGTGTGTCTACTTATAGTTTCTATTCATATCAGCAGTGTAATGTTTATCATTTTAAAGCATGAAAAAGAAAGATACTCCACCATTAAAAACGATGAAATATCTCCTCAGTTCTATTTATAAGTTAATCCAACTCCTCGCCATTTGTTTCTATAACCTTTTTGTACCAGGCGAAGCTGTCTTTTTTTATTCTTTCCCCACTGCCCTTTCCATAATCATCATAATCTACATAAATGAATCCATAGCGTTTTGACATTTCAGAAGAGGAACAGGAAATGATGTCAATCGGTCCCCATGCATAATAGCCTCTGACATCCACACCATCACGGATTGCTTCTTTGATCTGTTCGAAATGATTCCGATAGAAATCAACACGGTACGGATCATGAATATGACCATTTTCCAGTTTATCATAGAACCCGCTTCCGTTTTCTGTAATATAAATCGGCTTCTGATAACGATCCCAGAAGGTATTCAATAAAATTCTCAATCCAATCGGATCATAGGTCCAGCCCCATTCATTTGCGGGCAGTTCTTTATTACGGATGGAGTCATTTCCGTTCTCAAAGCTTTCTTTTGTCACAATACGAGTGTAATAATAGGAGAAGGAAAAGAAATCACATGTATTCTTCAAATCCTCTTCATCCTGTTCTCCAAATTCCACATGAATATCATGATCCTCGAAGAAGCGCAGGGCATATCCCGGATACACGCCTCTTAAGAGTACATCCGAGTAAAAATATTCCATCTGGTTATGCTGAAGGGCTGCCAGCTGATCCTCCGGCTTGGAAGTTGCCGCATAATCATGTCCGCCGCACAGCATCATACCAATTTGTAAATCCGGATACGTTGCGTGTGCATATCGTGTAGCGCGTGCACAAGCGACCATTTCATTATGCACAGCCTGATATTTCGCACTCTTTAAATCATCAACCATATCTTCGGCAACACCCAGATGGTTAAAGGATTCATGAGAAATCAAGTTGATCTGGTTTACCAGAATCCAGTGCTTAACCTTATCATGATAGCGGTCAAAAATCACTTTGCAGTAGTTCTCAAAGAAAGAAATGGTTTCTCTGGAATACCAGCCCTTGTACTTCAGCGTAAGATGTAACGGCATCTCATAATGGGACACGGTAATCATCGGCACCATATTGTGTTTGAGAATTTCATCGAAAAGCGCATCATAGAACTTCAAGCCCTCCTCATTAGGAGCTTCATCATCCCCATTCGGAAATATTCTCGCCCAGTTGATGCTGGTACGGAAGGTCTTCAGTCCTAATTCAGCCAGCAGTCTGAGATCCTCTTTATATGTATGGTAGAAATCAATACCCCGGCGTTTTGGAAACACCCTTCCATCATTGTTTCCGGCATTCATTGCATCCTTCACGTAGGCGGAAGTAACTTCATCATTATATTTCTTTGTAATATCAATATCATCACGGAACTCATTGATATCCGCAACACATAGTCCTTTTCCTCCTGCTGTATAGGCACCCTCCAGCTGATTTGCAGCTACAGCGCCGCCCCACAGAAAATCTTTTGGAAAACCATTCGGTATTCTTGCCATATTTGCCTCCTTAACAATCTTTATTTTCCAATGCAGAGATACGTTTCTCATAAGCACTGAATATTTTCAGCAGCTGTTTCGCAATATTGATTTCACTGTAAATCGTCATTAACGTATCCTGTGCATGCGCAAACAGAAGAGAGTATTCCGACTCATCACCACGGGTTTCTCCCTGAATTGCATCGGTCTGCACTTTATGAGCCTCTGTAATCTTTGCCTGTGCTTCCTTTAATTTTATATCGGCTTTTTCAAAATCCGCTTCGGATATGGCATCCAGTGCCTCCTTGCATGCGACCCGGGCATCCCCGGCATGCAAGATAATAGACATTGCGGATTGTACTGTTTGTTCACTCATCATAATAACTCTCCTCTCACTATTATTCAGCAGCTGCTTCTGTTGCAGTTTCCTCATCAATACACTGCTTTTCATAGGCTTTGAAGAACGGGTACCAGATCGCACCTCCGACAACAAATATAATCAGCATGACTGCAATGGCCATAATGGATCCTTCCGATGTGATCCATGTGGAAATCGGGAATGGACAATACCACATTTCAAACTGAATTTTAGGAATTGGGGCAATGGCGATTACCTTACATGCGATCCACACCAATGCCGGTAACACGATACCGTTGATCCACATAGGCAGCATCATAACAGGGTTCCATGCAATACAGCCGAACACCACAGGTTCATTGATATTGAAAATCGTTGGTCCAATACAGGCACGTCCTAAAGATTTCAGCTTCTTCGACTTGGATAATGCAAGGAAGATAACCAGCGGCATGGTGCAGGCAATTCCACCGATCCACAGATAGCAGGTATAGACGCAGGATTCCGTATACATGTTCAGGTTCGCTACAGACGCTGTTCCTGCAGTTGCCAGTGCGATATTTGCGGCGATGCTCTGTAATTTTACAGGAGATGTCGCAGGTGCAAGAACCCATGAAGAAATACCCATGGAATAAATAAAGCATTCCAGAAAGCAGACCAGGATGAATCCATACCATGTATTCATAATACCCTGTAATGGCATAAAGAAGGAAGTGATAATCGCATATAAATCGATGTTCAATACCTGTACCACAATAAACCCGGTGAATATGATTCCGCCAATTGGCAATAATGCATCAAACCACTGACGTACAAAATCCGGGATTGCACTGTCTTCTTTAAAGAATGAGAATTTGCCAAACAGATTAAATACAATACTGGTCACAATACCGGTAAACATTGCACAGAACATTCCGCCTGCACCAAATGCACTGGAACCAAACCCCGGTTCCCCTGCTTTGACAAGCTCCGGAGTAATGGATATAAAGAATAGAATCAGACCGGTTGCACCGGCGATAATTCTCTGCTTTCTCAATCGTTTCTTCTCACAGAAGTTAAACGGAATCAGAAAGCTGACAAGTACAGAAATCATTCCCATTGTCCACCCATAAGGTGTCCAGAAGGAAAAGGGCAGAGTCACAAACCCTTCGATAACCGTTCCCACGCAAAACAGGGATCCCAACAGGATAAATGGCAGTACCTGCATGATAGAGTCCTTTATCGTAACGACCCAGGTGTTGTGGTTAAACTTATTCATTTTCGGCGCAAAACTATTTTCAAGCCAGTTTATTAAATTATTCATATGTATCTCCCTTTCTCAGTAACGATTATTTTTCCATTTCCTCAAGTAAGTGGGCAATCGCCATTTCTCCGTTTAATACAGAGTAATAATCCGGTTTCATTAAAATTACTTTGACATCCTCCCCATGTGTATACTCCTCAACCTCATCCAGAATATAAGCCAGGTGTGGTCCAACCATCAGGACATTGATTTCATCAATATAGTTTTCAATCTCTGATTCACTACGTGCTTTGATATCAATATCAAGTCCCTGTTTGGATGCAGCCTTTCTCATTTTGGCTGCCATGAATCCGGAACTTGCTCCGGAACCGCAGACGAGTAATACATTTAATTTTTCCATAATAATCTTCCTTTCAGGCTTCTTCGCCTCATCACACCTATAGTATGCCAAATCGGTTTTTAAATTTCTAATCATGTTTTGCACGCTGTAGGGGCAGATAATTATTTTCCCCAAGCTCGTGCAAAATTCTGGTTGAGAATTACAGTCCGGTAAAATATAATTTTAACATATAGTGATTTCTGAACAAAAAGCAGGTGATGAAATGAAACAGAAAAACAAAGAGCTGATCCGTGCTTTATTTGACCTACAACCGGCAAATACCAATTTATTAGCCAATCATCTGAATGTTTCTGTACGCAGTATAAAAAATTATGTACGTGAAATCAATGAAGAATATCCCGAAGCTATTCATTCATCAAGGGAAGGATACCGTCTGGATATGGAATTAGCGAAATCCATACTGGATGAAACTGCAGATCATATTCCCCAGACGTCGGAAGAACGTGTAATCTATATTTTAAATCAGCTGATTAATCATCATCAGGAGGAAGCAATTGATATATATGATTTATGTGATGAATTGTTTATCAGTCTTTCTACCATCAAGAATGAGCTGCAAAAAGTCAAGCGCAGACTGGCAAAATATGATTTGGAATTAGTAAGTCAGAAAGATCAGATTTCTATAAAAGGATTAGAAAAAAACAAGCGCAAATTACTCAGCACCCTGTTATATAATGAATCCAATGTTAATTTTGTCAATTTAAAATCATTACAAAACTCCTTTCTGGATATTGATATTCCGTATATTAAGAATACGGTATTACAGATATTTGAGGATTACCATTATTTTATCAATGACTATTCTTTGATCAATCTGGTCTTGCATATCACCATTGCGATTGACCGTATCCGGAAGAACAATATCAATACAACGAGCATTGACCAGCAGCCGGCGGTTCACCTGCATGAGTATGAGCTTGCGGAAAAAGTGGCAGGACATCTGGAAGAACATTTTCATATTACCTACAGTAAGGCGGAAATTTATGAAATGACACTGCTGATTATTTCCAGGGCGACAACAATTGATTATAAAAGTATCAATGCCGCAAACCTGGAGGATTTTATCGGAAAGGAATGTCTGAATCTGGTAAAAGAGCTGATTCTCGATATCAACTCCTTCTATTATATTGATTTGAGTGAACAGGAATTTCTCATCCGGTTCGCCCTTCATATCAAAAATTTACTGGTGCGCTCCAAGAATAATTACTTCAGTAAAAATCCACTCGCGGATGGTATTAAAACCTCCTGCCCTCTGATTTATGATATATCGGTTTCTCTGGCCGCAACGATAAAAGAAAAGACAGGAATTTCTATAAACGATGATGAAATTGCCTATATTGCCTTTCATCTGGGAAGCGCCCTGGAGGCACAGAAAAGCCTGACAGAAAAAATAACTGTAGCGTTGTATTGTCCCAGCTATTACGATATGAGTCTGAAGGTTACCGATGTGATCAAGCGCTATTATTCGGATGAATTGCTGATTACAAATATACTTACCGATGAAAGTGATTTTGATAAAATTAAGGATACAAATCTCATCATAACTACAATACCTGTTTCTGTAATTACTTCGATACCTATGATTCAGATTAGCATATTCCTCAATCAAGAGGACAGACAGCTGTTAAATGAAAAAATAGAAACAATCCGTAAATTAAAAAAACGCAGCGTTTTTGAAGGCTATTTGAAAGAGCTGCTTCTGCCTGATTTCTTTGAGGTCCTGAAGAGTGGATTTTCTACAGAAAAAGAGTGTATAACATATATGGTAAATAAACTGATTGCGCATGGATATGTGGATGATGAATTTGAGAATGAAATAATATCCCGTGAGAATATGTCCTCGACAGCTTTTGGCAGCTTTGCGATTCCGCATGCAATGAAAATGCATGCCAAAAAGACAGGGATGAATATTGTTATCAGTGAAACGCCGATATCATGGAACCAGCAGGATGTGTATCTGGTGCTCATGCATTGCTTTAACAAAAGTGACCGTTATATTTTCAATGAGATTTTTGATCCGATTACCATGATTTTAAGCACACCGGAAAATGTCAAGAAGCTGTGCGGATGTCAATCCTATGAGGACTTCATTTCCACGATGTCGGATCTGTTACAGTGAAGCAGGCTTAAAATTTCCTGCATGTAGTTTACCGTTTGAACTAAGTAGAAACCCGGCATGCTCGATATACCGGGTTTTACTTTATTATGAAGCAAGCAGCTGCTTCCTTCTATACATGTACACATACAACACGAGCACAAGAGCAAAATTTATCAGTATCACAACAAATGACTGTGCGGACAGAACAATCGTAGAGCTGTTGTTGATCTGCTCATAAATCTGTTGAGAATATAGAAATTTTCCCACATTGCGTATGGAGGCATTAAACATTGACAGCATGGGAATAAAGGAAGTAAGCAGCATGGCAGGAACGGACAGACCGCTGGCAGCTGTCTGATTATCACTCACAACCCCAATCAGTGCGCCAATAACTGAGGAAATCAGAATACCGCATGCATTCAGCAGCAGAAACATCCACAGCTCCTGCAGGGAGAATTTCCCCAGTAATCCCATAAACAGCACACCTGCCATACAAAATACAAACACATACGCTCCGATGCCCAGCAGATATTCCATCGGTTTTACATTCGACATCATGAGCATACGTAAAGAGCCCTTCTCCTTTTCCTCACTGATGATCGCAGACAGGATGAGAATCGGAGCCATGCATACATACATAACAGAAAACAGATTTACAAAGTATCTTTTCGGCAGTTCAAATTCGCCGGCGGAAAGTGTCAGAATTGCTGCGATTGCCGGAAACATCACAAACTGTACAAGCGTAGGCTTATTACGAAAGGTGTCCTTTATCTGCTTACGGATGATTGCATATATATGAGAAGGCTTCATATCAGACCAGCTCCTTTCCTGTCAGTGAGATAAATACAGTTTCCAGTGTAGGCTCCATGGAATGGATGGTCTTCACATGTCCGGCTTCCATCAGATGCATAATCTTTACTGCATCTCTCTTGATATCCAGCACAATACTCTCTCCCTGCGCTGTCGTTATGTTAACCTGATTCGTCGTATTGTATTTGCAGCAGATAGCTTCCGGTGTATCACATTCGATGATAGAGCCCTCATTCAAAAAGGCCACTCTGTCGCATAGGCGTGTTGCCTCCTCCATATCGTGTGTTGTCAGAAAGATAGTGACACCCTTTTCCTTCAGCTCAAACAAAAGCTCATGAATGTTGGATGTTGTTGCCGGATCCAGTCCCGAGGTAGGCTCATCCAGAAATAAAACCCTAGGCTCATGAAGCAATGCTCTGGCAAAGGAAAGCCGCTGCTTCATACCCTTTGACAGCTTAATGACTGCTTTCTGTCTGCTGTCATACAGAGATACACGGCGCAGTGCCGGTTCTATGACATTATAAGGAAGCTGATACAGCCTTCTGTAAATATCCAGATTATCTATACAGGATAAACGATCATATAATCCAGCTTCATCCAGCATCATACCAATCTGTGCATACGTATCATCACTTAGCTGTCCGGAATCATTTCCCAGAACATATGAGCTGCCGCCATCCTTCTTTAATAAGCCAAGTAGAATCCGTATCAGCGTTGTTTTTCCTGACCCTGACGGTCCCAGAAGTCCAAAGATTTCCGGCTTCTCAATGGAAAAGCTGATATCCTTTAAAACCATTTTTTCCGCAAATCTCTTCTGTATGTGATCCGCTTCCAGTATTGTCATTTTTTCCTCTCCTCTTTCTTTGCCTTATAGGCCTCCAGCAGCTTCTGATATTCCCGATCCTTTCTTCGCGTGGCATACACACTTAGCAGAGTTGCTGCCGAGAAGCTTAACAGAAAGCAGACAACAAAGCCGATCCATGCTGCATGATCATCAACAGGAAACCAGCGGCATACATAAATAAACGGTAGAATCAGCATCATAACAACTGCAATACGCAAAATAATTTTGTAGGTCAGGCGCATTGCAGGAAATACTGTGGGCTTATCCAGAAGCAAATTGCATAATGCCAGAAGAGAGGAAAGCAATAAAAGCTCAAAAACAGCAGAAAAGGAAATACCGCCCTGCACATAAAAGCTTGACACCTTCATAATTCCATCCCGGCATGTGACACCTGCCAGTGCAATTACAAAAATCGCAGTAAAAAAGGACATTGTTACATTTCTAAAAAATTTAACCAGATAGTTATACATGCCATTATTCCCCTTTCAGCTTCTGCTTAAACGCCTTTACATAGGTCCTTGTGACCATATGCTGATGACCGGTATCCAGATATACCCGGATTCTTGACCCCAGGTCTGCATGCATGCTGGTTACATGTTCCATATTGATAATTGTTGCTTTGTTGATCCGTATGAAATCATCATTCAGCTGTTCTTCGATCTGATAAAGCCAGAGCATAGACTCGTAACAGCCCTGTGCAGTATATAAAAAGGTACGCTTGTCACTGGAAGCGATAAAGCAGACATCCTCCAGACGCAGCAGATATTCCTTATCTCTTTGCAAGCCGATCAGCTTTTGATGCATAGCTGCCAGCAAACGGAAAGCTGCCTGTTTTTCCTCCTCCGAGTCAAACCGGATGCGGACATCCAGCTGTTGTGAATCCTTACCCTCAATGATTTTCATACCGCATCCTCCTGTTTTTATTATATTTGCACATGAATAGAAAAGCTATAAAATTCAACCAAGTTGCAGGAATCCGTGACTCACCTGCAAGAAAAAAAACACCAACAGGAAAAGCCGTTGATGTTTGCAAATATATCTATTGAAATATCTCCTGAAAAAGGGAACGCGGCTGAACCTCCGGAACACACACACTTTCTGTTCGCAGCGTACCGGTAATCGTATCTCCTTTTCCATCACCCTCAGTAATCACTAGCTGATTCTGTTTCCAGTCAGCCTGAAGATCCTTTCGGTAAGCAAATAATTCCTTATTATGAAGCACCATCAGAATATAGGATTCCTTATGTACACCACGAACCAGCTCGGAATAGATTTCCTGAATTTTCTGTTTCAGCTCATAGGTCTGCTTCGTATTGCTGTCATAGCGGATTTCATAATCAATCTCTGCTCTGGCATTTCCATGAATCATAGCAGATGCCATAAGAAACCACAGACAGCCGATTATTGCATAACGTTTCATTTCTTCACCTCATAGCTGAAGTATGGACATCGATTGCAGGATTATACCTGTTTCTTTATAAAGCAGAAAAGCTATTTTATCGCCTCATCTTTTTCTGTTATATATATTTAGATAGAAGTGATCGAAATCGCAACTCTGTAAAAGCAAGCTGACAATCCTTTTAAAGCAGGAAAAAATCAAGAATATGTGGATTTTTTAGGAATTTTATACCTTCTTAACGTATAGAAGTATGTAAGTGATGATGAGCTTACAGAAGGAGGTTTTCGTCATGGAAAATACGAAAGCAAATACTGTATTGAATTACTGCAATGATGTATTCTTCAAGTACACCCTTTCCCGTGAGGATGAAGGATCTGTGTACGCCCGCAACACCATTATTGAACGTGTTACCGGAATTAAGGTAAAGGAAAGCACTGTACAGAATCCGAATCTGGATCCCGGAACAATTGGGAAGAAACGCATTATTTTGGATGTTCATGTGAAGGATGAGAAAGGTCGTTTTTTTAACCTGGAAATGCAGACGACCTATGCAGGAGTAGCGGAAATGATGCGCTTTGAATTTTATGGGGCCAGAGCATTGAACAACCAGCTGGATAGCAGTGAAAAGTACAAGGATTTAAAGCCGGTATATCAGATTATTTTCATTGAGAAATGCGCATGGAATAATAAAAATCTGATCAATCACTATCAGATGCGCAATGAGCAGGGGGAAGATGAGAGTAAACACCCATTGATTAGAAGAACCTACATCCATCTGCCTGTTATCAATGAAATTGCTAAGAAAAAGGCCATCCAGCAAATGGATGACTTTGAACAGCTGTGCTTCCTGTTTGAAAACAATGCGAAAAATGATATACTGGAATCAAAGGAAAGGCTGGTGAAGGTATTCGTGAACAAGTACGAGGAAATGCAGAAGGATGACGAGCTGTGGTCAACCGCAATGGCGGTTCAGATGGGAGAGGCACGTTATCGCTACGGCTTGGAGGACAGCTTTGAAGAGGGGATGAAGGAAGGAATCATTAAAGGGAAAGCTGAAGGTAAGGTTGAAGGCAAAATCGAAGGTAGAATCGAAGGAGAGAGACAGCTCTTACATAGGCTTATGGAAGCCAAATATCAGGAAGACTGCACAGCATGGCTGCAGTCATTAACCGAGGACCAGTTGCATATCGTATCAAGTTTAATTTTAAAGTGTGATACCCTGGAGGCTGTTAAAAAACAAGTACATACGGCTGACACGATGTAAGTGATCGTATAAGAGCAACACCTTTAACCATATCTCCATACAATGAAAGGCTCTCTGCATAACAAGTGTGGAGAGTTATTCATGCTTATGATACGCAGTTTCAATCAAAACCCATAAGTAATATAAGCTTTCTTTTGCCCTTATCTAAGCGTTATATACAATATAGGTTAGTGAATAGTAACCGTTTTCATAAAGTTTTCATGAATACCGCTGGCTTTTTTCTGTTTCTGTGATAAAATACCATAGGAAATTCAAGATTTCCCGGAAGTTATACATATAACGATGGAGGTAACATATGGATTTTGATTTACTGATTGTCGGGGCCGGTCCCGGCGGTATCTTCTCTGCCTACGAGGCGATGAAACTGAACCCGGAGCTGAAGATTGCTTTATTCGAAACAGGAAACCCGCTGGAGAAAAGAAAATGTCCGATTGACGGGGTGAAAATTAAATCCTGCATCAACTGTAAGACCTGTGCCATTATGAACGGGTTTGGCGGAGCAGGAGCCTTTTCTGATGGAAAATACAATATCACCAACCAGTTTGGCGGTACCTTATACGAACATATCGGTAGGAAAGAAGCAATTGATCTGATGAATTATGTCGATGAGATCAATGTGGCAAACGGTGGACAGGGGACAAAGCTTTATACAAATGAAAATACGCATCTGAAAAAGAAATGCATGCAGAATGATTTACATCTGCTGGAGGCAAGCGTACGCCATCTTGGTACGGATGTGAACTATATTGTTCTGGAAAACCTGTACAATCAGCTGAAGGATAAAATTGAAATCCACTTCCATACGCATATAGATGCAGTGGAAAAGCTGGAGAACGGCTATCGTCTGGTGAGCAGGGATAAAAGCTTTACCGGCAGCAAATGCATTATATCCACAGGCCGCAGTGGAAGCAAATGGATGGGAAGCATCTGTAAAAGCCTGGGAATTGCCACGAAGAGCAACCGTGTGGACATCGGTGTGCGTGTAGAACTGCCCTACAGCATTTTCTCCGATCTGACGGATGAATTGTATGAAAGCAAAATCGTATACCGTACGACGAAGTTCCAGGACAAGGTTCGTACCTTCTGCATGAATCCCCGCGGTGTTGTCGTCAGTGAAAATACCAATGGAATTGTAACGGTGAACGGACACAGCTATGAAGACCCTTCCCGCTACACAGAGAATACGAATTTCGCCCTGTTGGTAAGCAATCACTTTACAGAACCGTTTAAGGACAGCAACGAATATGGGGAAAGCATTGCGCGTCTTTCCAATATGCTGGGGGGCGGCGTCATCGTACAGCGCTTTGGTGATTTGATACGCGGGCAGAGAAGCACGGACTCCCGTATCGCGGAAAGCTTTGTCACACCAACCTTATCCGCTACACCGGGTGATCTGAGTCTGGTAATTCCCAAACGCCAGATGGATGACATCATCGAAATGATTTATGCACTGGACAAGGTGGCACCGGGAACTGCCAATGATGATACCCTGCTGTATGGTGTAGAGGTAAAATTCTATAATCTGGAGGTTGAAATTGATCATAATCTGGAAACCAGGCATGAAGGACTGTACGTGATTGGTGATTGCAGCGGTGTTACCCATTCCCTCTCACATGCAAGTGCAAGCGGCGTTTATGTCGCAAGACATCTGTATAGCAATAAGCATTAAAAAGGAATCGTGAACCTGTATAGTGCAGGACATCACGATTCTTTTTCTTTTATAAACGCAGACAGATTTTCTTCACGAACTATAACGTTTGTTCTGTACGCTCAATTATATCATCCTGTGTTTGCCTGGACAGGACATTAAAGAAAGCAGAATAACCGGCAACACGGACAATCAGATCCCGATGCTTCTGCGGATGCTTCTGTGCATCAAGCAGTGTATCACGGGAAACCACATTATATTGAACATGGTAACCGTCCAGGCGATTAAAGAAGGTACGTATCATCATTTCCAGCTTCTGCTTATTCTCCTCGCTCGACAGCATCTGCGGCGTCATTTTCTGATTTAACAGCACCCCGCCGGTAATTTCATGTGTCGGAAGCTTGGAAACGGTTTTGAATACAGCAGTAGGTCCGTTCTTATCCATACCATGTGATGGGGAACAGCCTTCAGCAAGCGGTGTGGCAGCATTACGCCCGTCCGGAGTAGCAAGAGTCCCCTTTCCCTGACCGACATTGGCAGAAATACTGGAGGTACCGGCATACCGTGTTCCTCCGATCGGTCCTCTTCCATAACGCGTATTCGGATATTTTTTCACTTCGTTGATATAGACATCATAGGCATCTACAATCAGCTGGTCTACATAATCATCATCATTTCCATATTTGGGAGCATCCGAAATCAGCATCTGTTGTATTGCTTTATGCTCCGGTGATGTAAAATCATCCATCAATGCATCCCACAGCTGATCCGCAGTTATTTTTTGTTCCTCAAATACCAGCTTTTTTACTGCTGCCAGACTGTCCGCAAGGTTGGCGATTCCCACCTGCAGCCCGGATATGAAATCATATACAGCTCCCCCTTCTTTTATGGTTTTTCCCCGTCCGATACAATCCTCCGTCAATGCACTGCATAATACATCCGGAACATCCTGCTCCAGAACGAGATCACAGCAGTTTTCAATGATCACAGAATGTCTTGTGAACTCACGTATTGTTATATCCCATGCTTCCTGTAGCTGAGCATAGGATGTCATTTCACTGAAATGTGTAAGCCCCTCCACCAGCTTTACCTGACTGGCAGGATCCACACCTGCATTCATGGCGATCAGCAGCGTTTTCGGAAAATTCAGAAAGCTCATACCGGTACAGCGATAACCCCATTTTCCGGGTACTGCAGTTTCCACGCAGCCAATCGCGCTATAATTGTATGCATCTTCTTTACCAACACCCTTTTCCATGAAGGATGGAATTATAACCTCATCGGAATTAAAAGCCGGCATCCCGGTTCCCAGCTTTACGACCTCGATTGCTTCATCCATAAACGCAGCAGATAAATTTCTATGATAGCGTACAGTCAGATTAGGCTGTGGAAGACGGGTCTGTGCAACAGATTTTAGTATGAGAAAGGACAGCATATTTACAGCATCCTGTCCATCATGGGTCTGTCCTCCTACCGTAACATTCTGATACAGGGGAGAACCGGCACTGAATTGTGTATGCGACCAGCTTCTTACCTTATTGATAGTAAATGTTTTCAGCCACAGATTTGTTAAAAGCTCTACGACCTGTTCCTCTTGCAATACCCGCGTATCCAGATCATGCTTTACGTATGGATATAAATACTGATCCATACGTCCATAGGAAAGAGAATGTCCATTGGATTCTATCTGCAAAACGAGGTGGACAAGCCACATGGACTGTATAGCTTCATGAAAATTTTCAGCCGGTTTATACGGCACCCTGTCCAGTATCTGCGCCATTTTCTGTAATTCCTGCTTTCGTTTTCCCTGTGCTGCTTCAGCCTGTGCAAGCGCAAGCTCAGCATAGCGCTTTGCAAATGCCTGTACGGCAGCAATGACGATCAGAATCGCCTCATAAAAATGATATTTGGAAATGCTATCCGGATCTGTCATATCCAGCTTCCTTTTCTCCTGCAAGGTTTGCAGCTCATAATACCTGAGCCCTTTTCGCATAATCTTTCCATAGTCAACAGCGATGTGTGCATCCCCGCTTGTGATATTTCCTTCCGCTTTGATAATACCGAGATCATAAAAGATTCTGCTTTCCGGTGGAATCATGGCAAGTCCTTTATCCAGTGTTGTATTATGATACCAGTAAGGAGCGATGCTTTTTAGTTCTTCCTTTGTCTCTTCATCGATTTGAAAAACATCCCCGTCACGAAGCTCGAATTCATCCAGCTCTTTTATAACCCAATCCATCGCATATTCCGGGAAGACAGGTGCTGCCCGGTTTTTCTTAGCCTGATTACCAGCGAGCAGTGTCTGCGGCTCGATAAAGATCGGCATATTCTCCAAAATATTTTTCAGCATGAAAGCACGCTTTACAAGCAGCGGCTTATCCGCATGCTCCTGATATGCCTGTGTCGCAAGCACAGCACGTGTGGCGTCAATGGATGCCTCTGTATTCAGAAGCTCCTCTCTGAAGCTATGCATTCTTTCTGTGAGTGTTCCAAAGTGTTCTCTGTTTTCCATATGCTTTCCTCCACGCTTGTTTTTAGTTTCATATGAAATATAAATTCAAGAAATACACTATTATAGTATCATATTGTAGAAACAAGTCAAGATAGAAATTTCATTTGAATATATTATAAGTTTCATTTGAAATATTTATTTTACAATTTATCACTCCTGTGCTATGATAACGGTAGTAAGGAGTGATGTTAATGTGTAAAGGTATGGTATTCAATATCCAGAAATTCAGCATACACGACGGTCCCGGTATTCGGACAACCGTTTTTCTGAAAGGCTGTCCGCTTCGCTGCCGCTGGTGTTCCAATCCGGAGTCTCAGCTTTCAAAGACACAGATATTATATGATGCATCTGTTTGTATACAGGATGGCGCATGTATAAAGGCATGTCCGCAGCAGGCAGTTCAAAGAAAGGGCAGCCGTATTGTGATCGACGATGCACAATGTCTTGGCTGTCTTCGCTGCATCGCTACGTGTAAAGCAAAAGCCCTGCAGGTGGAAGGCGTTTGCAGGGATGCTGATGAGGTTGTCGCAACCTGCCTGCAGGACCGCGACTTTTATGAAGAATCTCAGGGTGGTGTTACACTTTCCGGCGGAGAAGCTCTGGCACAGCCGTCATTTGCAAAGGCACTTGTTTTACGCCTGAAGCAGGAGGGAATCCATGTCGCAGTTGAAACTACCGGATATATCCAGCCCGCTGTATTTCAAAAGCTTGCCCCGCTGTTTGATCTTTTACTGTTCGATATCAAGCATTATGACACAGAACAGCACGTTCTTGGGACCGGCGTCAACAATGATCTGATACTGGAAAACCTTGCATGGAGTGTGAAACATCAGCTCTGTGTTCTTCCACGCATACCCATTATCCCGGGATATAATGCATCCCTGCAGGATGCAAAAGGCCTTGCTGCACTGCTTACATCACTCTCAATTCAACGGGTACAGCTCCTTCCCTTTCATCAGTTCGGCGAAAAGAAATATGAAATGCTGAATCGCGACTATGAAATGAAGCATAAAAAAGCCCTGTATCCGGAAGATTTAAGAGATTATCAGCAAATCTTCCTGAATCAGGGTATTGATTGTTTCTTTTAGGGTCAGATGCTCCTTTTTTTATACCTTCACTTTTTTTACTTCCACACCTTGCTCCGTGAGGTACTGCTCGCATTCCTCCGGTATACGATCATCGCTGACAACCATATGAATATGATCGGTATCTATCAGTTGAACAAGTCCCTTCTGTGAAAACTTAGTGGATTCTGTAACTACAATGACATGATTTGCCTGTTGAGCCATATCACGTACCGTTTCACTACGCATATAATCATTTCCCGTAAAACCTGAATCCGCTGTGAATCCATCGGTACCGATAAACAGCTTATCTACATAAAACGGCTCCATGCATCTTCTCGTCATCGGTCCAACCATGACCTGCGAGCTCTGCTGGTATTCGCCTCCCAGCAAAATGATTTGCAGAGTTCCCTGCTTACGTATATAATCAGCAATAAAAGCGGAATTGGTGATCACGGTCACATTCTTTTTTGTTTTTGCGATTTCCAGCGCGACCAGTGCACAGCACGAACCGGATTCAATCATAAGCGTCTCCCCATCCTGAACATCCGCCACCGCCAGACTGGCAATTCTCTGCTTGATTTCATAATGATAGACGAGCCGGTTTGCCAGATCATCACTGTCATGCAAAGCCGCATATCCATGCTCCCGCAGAATCAGACCACTGCTTTCCAGCTGCATGAGATCCTTGCGAATCGTCACCTGTGAAACAGAAAGCAGCTCAGATAATCTGGTTACCTCTATTTTTTTATATTGAGAGAGAAGCTCCAGTATTTTTGTATGTCGTTCATGCACAATCATCAACTCTTTTCTATATTAGAATATCATAAACCTTTCTACTCGACAACTTGATTCATAACAAAACCCGTTTCGCTGAAGTGAAAAGTTAAATTCCACTTTCAAAAGGCGAATAAAAAATGTGGAACTTTCTTCTACAAAAGTCTATACAGAGCATAAATATAGCGTTAGAAAGGGTTTCAAATAGGTAGAAGTAAGTAA